>Ga0307981_1000894_pt1 | contig 28573 bp, 17 predicted proteins | sample OrgLakmetagen987_FD_201849 | JGI IMG/M metagenome (GOLD analysis project Ga0307981, IMG submission 201849) | Saline water microbial communities from Organic Lake, Antarctica - #987 | ecosystem: Environmental > Aquatic > Non-marine Saline and Alkaline > Saline | place: Antarctica: Organic Lake... | reverse complement strand
TGTCATCTGGGTGGCCGAGACCCCACGAGACGAAGACGACCTCAGCCTGGGTCCCGGAATCAACAACAGTCGTCTCGGAATCAGCGAGAGTCTCGGTCGCATCATCGTCAGGGTGGCACATACTGCAATTGAAAAACGAAAAAAAGAGAAAGTGAGCGTGAGCGATGGTGCATATACCTTTGGCTTCGTTCACGGGGTGTGGTGGGAGATAGAAGCAACTTACCGGCAATGGTGGTAAAATTCCACCATTGCGAAAGGTTGTCGCTGAGAATGGGAAAGGGGGACGTCGCTTTCATGTCAGTAATGGAGTTACCAGTAACGGAGTATGCCGAGTTGTAGGCTTTGACGGCGCTCTTAACGATGATCTTGATGTCTCTTGATGTCTTCGGCGGATGCGTCCGTGAATAATGACACGGGCGTCCGAAGAGTCCGACGACGCGGCACCGATGAGTCTGTTGGCGGTAGCGCGAAGGCTGAAGTCTCCGGCGGAAGCGAGAGTGGTGAGAGTCGCAAAGGTGAAGGAAAAGGTAGTGAACTTCATGTTGTTAGTTGGTGGACGGGAATACGATCTGGATCTGGAGCGATGCAACTTGTCTCGAGTTTGAGATTGTGAGAGGAGAATGTTTACCGGCGATGCTTCCCAAAGCTTCCCAAACCTGATAGGGAGCTTGTCTGCTCCGTACTTTTGAAAGCATTCCGCCGTAGCGAGGACATCCGAGCGTTCAGTCTTTCTCAAAGGCACTTGCGCGTCAGATGGCTCTGCGCGTCGAGGCTGTAGAAGCTGTACAATAGGCATCGACAAGCGCATCTAGCCTCGTGTAGAAATGCCAAAGTTAGCTACTTGATCAACGCAATCACAGTGAACGATCTTGCTGAATTGCATCTATTCTTCAGCTCTCCAGACGCAACATGGGCTCGTTTTGAAGTGATTTCTCTGTAGATCGGACATAAATACTTTACGTTCAACTAACTGATGTACGTACGACGTACCGGTACTATAAATGTATCGTATTGTAGCCTACTGTGCATGCATGCGTGATACAGTATATCGCAAGATCTGATATTACTATATATCGTAGCGGTACTGATCAGACCCTCGGGTTCCGGGCGCAGATCCACAAACACGAAGCAGACAATGGTGCATCGCTGTCAGCAGTCTGATTGGTTTGGCGTGAATCTGTGGACAGCTGTTATCGAGAAAGCTCCGGTACCTGGGGCTTTGTTTCACGAGAGGGCGCTCCTGTCCCTCGGGTATGTTATTAGACAGACTTCCCTTCTGCTGGTTGTGATGTTTAGAGTGGACTGTCCTTCGCACTGGTTGGAGGAATGGCGGTGTTTAGCGACGACTTCCCTTCGTCGGTGATGTTTTCCTTGAATACACGAACGTGTCTACTATTGCTGCCGGCAGCTCCGTCATCGAAGATAGTTCCAATCGCAACGACGCTGCCATCTGACGAAAGCGAGACGAGGTCGGGTTTCCAGCATTGTTACTCATGTTCCCCGCCGAGCGAATCGGTTTTTCGGACAAGATCGAAAGGATCGATCTGCATTTTTTTCGCCACGAGATTGCCATATCCGACGACATATATCCCGATCCGTGGAAGACTCCCGAGCAATGAAAGGATATCGAGTGATGCTGTCGATTTCCTTGAGTGGCTCAATGATACGCTGTTGCTCACATGTTATTGGTGGGCTAGAAAATAAAGCTACAGAGCATAATTTAGAACTCTCTGGCTGTCTAGCGACGTCAAATTGGCCCCAAATCTTTCCAAGTGATCAGCCACGACATCGTTCGGAGGAGCGCCAGCTCAGTTTTTCGACGCTGCAGTCGACTGGTGCATGGTGATATAAACAGGTTCTCCGCTGGTGTCGGCAGTGTCATACGCATGCAGGCTAGCTGCACCGCCCAACACTAGCTAGAAGAGCCCGCTACGTGAGCCTATCCCGCGAAGCAAACAGACAATCGGGATCCGGGACCTGTCTTGTTGTGTGCCTGCAGGTTGGCACCCCCTGGAGAACAAGGTGAAAGCGATGAACCGTGTTGGTTTCGTGAACGCCATAGAAGACGAATATCGCCAGGCCCAAAATAGGCCATGCCAAATTGCATTGACTGCTCTCCCCTACCTTGCACCAGTGGCAATTACGTATGGAAGTCGAGTCAAAAGTTCAATCTACGACGTCTATCGTTTATTTCCCCCTACAACAAAGGTGTTCTGTCTCTCCCGCTGCTTCCACATCGAAAGTAAGTTACTCGTCCCCACATCTGACACTTCAATGTCGGCTACTACCGGTTCTCGCTGTGGCGGTACTGCTTGCACCAAGGCTGCTACGGTGCGCGAAACACTTCGACTTGCCGGCAACGTTTCGCCCGTCTTCTGGTTACATGGAATCAACTCCATCCAATCGTTCGAACCTCTATGCTCCAACCCCTCGTTAACACCTTCCTTGCTACATTCTTTCGCTCTTATGACTTTCTGATCTTCCGGTAACAGTTCGCTTTTCTTCTCTTCGCTCAACACAGAGGTAACCCACTCCCTCGGAGCTTGATACTGCAGCCCCTTGTCGGGATGCAGCCTGCTCCACTCTTTTGCAGTCATACCTTGGTCGGGAGAAGGTGCCCAGTCACTGCCGCCTTCGTTCGGCATTCGTATGGAGCTCATGGTGATCTGTCCGGGTGCGTCCTCGAATGCTTTATCGGTATACCGGTAGCTTCCTGTATTCTGTCGAAAAAATGGCTGCGCTCCATTTCGCCTCAAGGCCGCGTGCCTCCTTGCAGCCCATCTCCTGACGACTGTTTGAACAATCAGAACGTCAACTAGCGTTCGGATTAACACAGATTCCACCGCGTAGCTTCGCCATCTCGACTGAATACGGATGGCTGCGGTAGCTCTGTGCGCCAGCCGAGAAGGGTCGGCTTCCCACGCTTGATCTTTGAAACTTTTGGAGACTTCGGAGCATACAATGTTTCGTCGCCATATCGACTGAACGACAATGATCCGATACACATCGTAATGATAGTGGTTGCGAATCCGAAATCTACGGAACGCCTTTTGAATGACGATAGCGCAGTACCTGTCGACGCTGAGGCAGTCTCTAACCCAGAAGCCACGAAACGACGACTGGATTTGTACGGCCGCAAGTTCGTACATGACATAAGCCATACTTTCAAACTTTTGGTTCTCTTTCTGAGCCGGAGCTTCCGCCTGAGTCCGCTCGTACTCAGCTACCCTCTGCGAGTGTTGATTTTCTGCAAATTCCTGCGAACGGTTCTGTTCTACCACTACTTGTGGGCGTTTGTACTCTACAGCTTCCCGCCCACGTTCGTGCTTGGCAGCTGCATGCGATAATTCATACGCTGCTGTTTCTCGTGCACGTTCTTGTGCTGGTACCTGCCTACGCTCGTCCTCGGCGGCTACATGAGATCGTCCATACTCTGCAGCCGCTCGCTGCGAGCGTTCGTAGTCGTCGGGAGCTCGCTGCAAGTGTTCGTACTCAGCGGCTTCCCTGTACCGCACTAAACGTAGTTCCCCCATAGATTTCGCTGCTATGTACCGTCGGTAAGCAGTCTGGACAACAATGGCAGCCACAGCTTCAATGAATCCCATGTGCACTGAAGCAAGTGTAGACTCCTCATCGATCTACAATGCAAAAATAAACGGAACAAAGGAGTGAGACGATTTTAACCCCTGCAAAACTCGTAGATGAAAAAGTGAGACACGTACATCCAACTCCAACGGAGGGTCCGGATAGCTATCTTCATTGTCGACAACTCCATAATTGTTATTGTACGCAAACGCGAATCTCTCGGTAGAATGACCATACGACGACATTCCAAGCGCTGCTACCGGTGGTACTGGTCGTTCCGAATCATTCCTGCGCGAGGGACGAATCGGTGATACCTCCACCCCATTCGTATACATAAAACCAGGGCCATTGCGAGGCGGGGACAAGACAATCGAGGTATTGACAGCAGCGACGGCCAGGCTTTCTACTACAAAGGGAGAAGTGTCGTTTGACCGCGATGGTGAACCGTACAGTCGCGTTCGTTGAAAATTGGGAGATCCAACCTCGCTGACGAATCTTCGGTTACGGAGAATGGAAACGGGCTTTCCGATTGTCTGTTGTTGCTGTTGTCGCCCTTTTAGTTGCGGAGGCGTCGAGTAGTTACGAAAATCTCCAACTCCCGTTGGAGAACGATTGTCGTTCTCCTCGTCCCACGGGATCTCCGTTGCGTCGGCCGCCTCGTAACGATCGTATAGTAAAGTTGACGATGCCACATTGGCCGCAAAGCGAACCCCTCGGCGGTTGGTGTTGGGTGGTACCAAGGCTGCATTAATTGGAGTACCCCGATGGGCACCTCTATTGTCTTGATTGGGCGAGGTTTGCATGGACACATCGCGACGATAGCTGTCGTTACTATTCTCCATGATTCCACTCCCATCCATCATGGTACTATTGGCACTGGTCGATAAGAGCGGAAAGGAACCCACGGACCGAGCGTCTGGTTCTACATCAGCAGTAGCCGGTTCGTAGAGCCAACTCTCGTCGGCACCGGCATTCATGACACCCTGCATGACTTGGATCGAACTATAGGGCAAATCATAGCTGTGGCGCGTCGGATCGCGACTGTCCTCCAGCATGCTGCTACTCTCAGCCGTCGACGACAAGTACTCCTTGTCTGACGATGGATTCATCCAACTTGGTTGAAAATACGTTTGCTGCTGCTGCTGCTGGCCGCTGTTACGAGCGGGTGCTTGCTGCGATAGCATCATGGCACTATTCTTGCCTTCATCGGCGGCCGCGTGATACGATTTTTTCTTGTTACTGCCGACTCCCAAGAGCAAATTGCCTGGCATGTTGAGAATGCGATCCTTCTTTTTGCTACTGCGCGTATTCTTGTCCTTGTGGGAACTGCTTTTGCGTTGCTGCTTTGCCGAGTGCGCGCGGCTCTTTTTGCGCAATAACTCTTGTTGCGACATGCCCGTCATGACGCTGGCGCCTTCGTAGGGATCTCCAAACATGATGAGGGTAGTGTCTGCTCTATCCGTCGTTGTAACAGCAGGAGGACGATAGTGTTCTTGTCTCTGTTGCTGCAGTGTCTGGACCGTTCGTCGTGTGGTTCGTTGTGGCTGCTGCAGCTGCTGTTGTTGATTTAGCAGCAACGATGGTTGTACCCTTCGGCTACTGCTACTACTCCCTGTAGTAGTTGTAGTATTGTGGGGGTTCGTCACGCTGCTTTCGTAGTATCGATCCCCGCCAACTTCCGCTGGTCTTTGACTACTACTATAAGGAGCCGTGGCACGATCGTCCTCGATATCCATGTAAATTCGGTCCGACAAGACCATGCCGCTGTGCTGCGAAGGGTGCTGTTGTTGCTGCTGCTGATTCCTAACGGACGCTGGCTGTTGTTGTTGTTGTTGCTGCCCCTGCCCGTAATAGTTTCGTCGCGTATCTCTCGATCCCTTCATCGGAGCGATAACAGAAGGGTAGCCGTTTTGTTGATGTTGCGCTTGATGCTGTTGCTTGGATGGACGATAGTCTCTTGGAGGAGGGAGAGGAGCGAGCGTTGCAGGCCCTTGCCGGGTAGTGGGGAACGACGAGCCGGCAGTGGACGGTGCGCCATAATAGTCGTAATCGCTCGCCGGTGGTCGATTTCTGTGATAGTTCGCCATGAATACTGAACACCTGGACAGTTGTTGTTCGACAGTCCACGGGCTTAGCTAATAACTCACCAACAGTGTGCTAGAGAGACCCTGTTCCGACAATGACGCCATGGTGGAAGAGGAGAAGCAAAGGGCAACTTTTTCGTTTGGGTCACAAGACTCAACGTGGCAAAAACTTCTACTTAGGTAAATACTCACATCCATACACATAGAAACAATTTACAGCCCAACGCCAATCATTCTTAAGTATAGACAAGGCTAAAGATGAGGGTTTTGATTAATTACAATATTTTTCGCGCAAAACCAAAGCGAGGCGCGAAACGACAAACGGAAGAAGACGAATGAGGCAGCCACCGACGATGATGGCATTCCAGCAATGGATGCCTAGTACGGCGTACAGGACGCGATCCCACTCACGGCTCTTAGGCGATTGGTTCTCACTCAGCTTCGATCGTGGTGATGGATAGCAAGATATCGCTGCAGGAGTGGGAGAGACGCTGGAAGGTTCTATTGGAGCGAGCTCCTAGCAAGAGCCAAACGAATTCTGTCGATGATAAGAATCAAGACGGTCACGTCAACGATCCCTTTGATTGCTCTTCCTTGGTGGTGCCGCCCATCTATGACATTGTCGATACTGTGGCGAGTAAGTTTGTCCAGCAATGGAGAGACCTCGATCAACGCAAGGTTGTCGAGCAACCGGCGGCGACAGCGGCAGTGGGTGTGGCGGTCTCTGACACCCAAGAAGACACCCAAAATATCAACAACAAAAATCCCAATAAGAAAGCCCGTCTCGAAGCGGCATCGCTACCAGCCTGGTACGAGAAGCGCGTGCGATTTCCCGAGCAGTTTGACTTTGAGAGCAAACAGGCGGAGCCACCCGCCGATGATGGTCAGGGTGACCGCGTAATTTCTCTGAAGGATCCAACAGTGACCACATCGTACCACCAAGAATTATGGAAACTCTTCCAAAGAATTCCACTTGCCGATACTTTGGAGCAAGAGACAGTTCAGGGCGTGCAACTGCCGCACATGCTGGCCTTAAATCAAGAAATTGACGAAACCATGGTGATTTATCCGCGCTTGGATGGTCACGCGCTGTCGAGGATGCGCACCAGTGATCGACATGATCTTGTTCCGCCAAACAGCAACAACAATAGCTCTACTGATCTAACGGCGACTATCCGGTTCGAATGTTGGCGACGACAGCCGCATCGCGGGGCGACGCCAGATGCCCATCGAGTTGTGCTGGAATTCTTGGGATCGCAGACCTTGGCCGACTTTCATCGCGTCTTGGTGGAACTCTACGAGGACGACCTATGGACAAATGCGCAACACACGGACGAGGAGAACCAATCCGACAACAGCGACGATGACGCATCCGCCAACGACAAAAGCAAAAGCAACAACCGGAAGGAAAATCAGGAATCGTCGGGATTCTTTTTCGTTGAAGGCGCCTTTTATACCATTGGACCGGTAGACTATACTGGACCCATCCAAGCGTGGCTTCAGTCGGGTAGGGCAGCGGAGCAAACCAATCGTGCCACCTACTTGGGCCTGGACGCTTTCTCGCAAAGTGCCGCCGCCGTACAATATATGGCCAGAGTTCGTCTGGACAAGATGGAGATGCGGCTGGGAATGCGGTATCACCACGTTTGTCATGGCAATGTCGAATGCAGTGTAATTTGCACGGATCGACGCATGTCACCAAAGTCAAATGCTACGTACCCTATCCTGCACGATATCTGGGTGCCTTCTTATACCATACAAGAGTGCGAAGCTTGTCGCCACGGTGTACCGGTGATTGCCACGTCGACTACTTGCACACTGACGGACGGGAACCGTGTCTTGTGCGAGGCGTGTAGCCGTCGATTGAAGCTTCAGGAAAAGGTTCCCGCCGACATTGAACGCTTTTCCGTTTGGAGGAGTCAGGTGGACTTGACGTCGGATGCTTGCCGGGAAAATCTGTTTTAAAGGTCTTTTCTGGCGATTACTTTCATGCTCTTAACGCAGTGGTTTATTTGACGTCGACCAATTTTTTTATACTGTAGATTATAACTAGTGCGTTCTGGGTGTATTGTAGCATCAATTGGTCTACTAGAAGTCGTCAAAGTCCCACGCGTCGTCCTTCGTGTCTTCATCTTGCGCCACGGTTGTCGTGTCGACTACCGGTGCCTTTGGTTCTACAGAGGCTGCGGTACCATTATTGGTAACTGGTGGCCCTTGCGCTGTTACCGGCCGAGTCGCCACGGATCGTAGCGGGTACCGATGCCCAGGCTGGTCAACGGTCATGGGGGCACCACTTGTAGTCCGAGCTTTTTGCAGCAGCCGGCGGCCCTCTTCAATCAAACGCCGGCGTTCTTCGGTGGCTGGGCTTGACGAAGTGCGTGATGCGCGAAGCATTGTCTGCCCTCTTTCACGCAGTAGAGATCGGTCTGGCGATGTTGCAGTGGCAGTCGAAGGTGAGGGGCCAGCAGTCGTAGTAGACGTTGTGACCGTGAGTTTGGATGACCGTAGCTTTGGTGGGGCTTGAGCGGCTACTACTGCTTTTAGAACGGCAGACTTTGGTGGAGCCGCAGCCATTGCTTTTGGGACGGCTATTTTTGGTGGGGCTGGAGCCAGAGCCACTGGCTCCGGAACAACAAGCTTTGGTGGAAATGGAGCCGCCACGAGGTCTTTCACCACGACGACCTTCGGCGGGGCTGGAGCCAGAGCATCCGATTGTTTTGGTGGGGCTGGGGCAGATGCCATTTCGTTCGGAACCGCAGGTTTAAGTGCTGCGATCGGGGCTACTGTTGTTTCTTTCGGAAGCGCGGGCTTTGGTGAAGTTTCTCTCGGAGCTCGACGCAGAATTTGAGCTGATGTCGTTTCTTTCACAACCGCGGACTGAAGTAGGGCTGGGGTTTTTGCAGCTACTCCTGGAAACGCGAGCTTTGGCGGAGCTGGAGATGGTACCGTGACTGTTGGTGGAGTCGCCTGAGCTGGTGGTTTAGCTGCTAGCGCCGCTTTCGGAACTATAAGCTTTGGTGCGACTGAGGCAGCTACCCTACTCTTTGGAACAGTAAGAATTGCAGCCTTCGAAACAGAAAGATTTCCTGCAGCTGGAGACTTGGCCTTCGAAACAAGCGTTCCTGACGCTGGTAACTTGGCCTTGGGAAGCTTTGGATTAGCTGTCACTGGGATAGCCTTTCCTGTATACACCCTGCTGACGTGGTCTCCATTCCTCTTGTCTGCATGCTCTAAAACGTTGGGTCCGACCTCGACCTCTCTCTGTTGTGAAGTCTCCTTCTGCGATGCACTAGATTCCTGAAGAGCTCCGGCCACCGGTTGTGCAGCACCAGCGAAGACAGTGATGCCTTTCGTACCTTGCAACACTTGCATCATCTGAGCCAAGGTCCTCGCCAGTCGCTCAATGTTCTCCATGTTCGCAAGATCTTGTTGCTCGTTCTTAGTAATTACAATGGGATCATCGAAGCCTGGATCGAGCGAATGTGTCACTGCCCACTGTAGTGCCAAATCAAAGCCTTTATTGTGGGATAAGGCCGCCGCCCTGCACGCACTATTCTTGCTGTAACCGCGCCCAACAAGACGTCGAACAATGTCCACGTCCAATACTGTAAAGTCGGGAGGCTGTTGACGCATGGTCGCATCCACTCGTTTGTTCAGTACAGCTTTAACTTCTTGCAAACACTGGATTGAGGTGTCTTGGTTTTGAATGTGCAATAAGAGCGCCGATGCCAGCATCAACATTAAATCAGGGGATACAACGTCGAACTGTTTGGAAGAGGTCCCTTGAGACCCATTGGTCTCGGTGATGGTCCATAACAAAGCGTACCGAGACATATAAGAAGCCAAGGCATCATCGACTGAACGGTCTGTAGCTTGTTGCCGCAAGGAGACGAATCCCTTGCACATGTCTTCAGAATATTCAGCTAAAGTGTACCGACAGAAGCGCTCGACGGAGGTAGAACAGCTGCCGCCCATTATTGACGGGTAGATCGGTTCAGTTTCCGAGAGTGCAGTCAGAATACTCTCGAAATCTGGTGTCTGAGGAAGGTGGAGACTGCCTTGAAAGTTCGTCACGACTGCTCGACAAAGCTCTCGCTTGGTGTCAGCATCAGCGTACATCGGCTGAGAAACAACACTAGCGACGGCATCCAATATCGGTCGAACACGAAAATCATCGCCAAGGGCGTTCGTGTCATTCACCAGTGTCCTACAGACAGCCGCGACAGCCCCATAGAGCTTGGCACCAATGCCGTGATAAATAACACGGCATTTGACGACAACAACTGCGGCATCGTCGTTCAGATTAAGCAACCGAGCAAGGTGAAAGATCGCCCGCCCAGGTAGGGGTGGTAGAGAAGAAGCGTTGGGGCGTGGAGAACCATGATTCAAAGTATGTCCACTCTGAGCAAAGTCACGGAAAGCGAAGTTTGCCTCTTTGGCCAGTCGAGAGTCTTTCCATTCTCTGCAATCGCACACAATGCAATCTGCGCTTTCCGAGAGGACCGCTTCAATAATGTCCAAAGGATGCGCGTCGCGAAGGCCTTTTGGTCGAAACTTCTTAAAAGTACTCCCTGGTAAGAGGACGGTCCTGATAAAGTGCGTGGCATCCAGCAGTCGCCTAACCACGTTCAAATTGTCCCGCACTGTCGGAAAGCGTCGTCCCAGAATATCCAAGCACGACATTGCACTTCCAGGGTCACGCTTTCCCCCGTCTTCGGAATGCATCTCGTCAATGGAGGAAAGAATTCCCTGTGAAGTTGCCTCCCCATCGATCCATGATTCTTCAGCCTTGGAAAGAAAGTTACCGAGACTCTGAAACTGTTGCTGTTTCATCAAAGGCGAAAGCAAATGCGTAAAAAGAAGTTTCGACAGCAGAAGCGATCCCCCGTAGCAAAGCAAGTTCAACTCAGAAATATCAGATAGAAGTCCAGTCAATAATTCCGATAGCTCAAAAGACTCAGCTGCGTTTCTGCGGCCCTCGGATTGGGAACAGAAAGATTGGCATAAAGAGGCCACGGCCTTGCCACCAGGCGGGCATAGCTCGTTTGTCTTGTCCAAAGACTCATTCCAGCCGGAGATGCCGAAAGGATTGCATCCAGGCCAACGAGACAAGATGTCTACGCTCACCAAAGCCCTGAACATGACGTCGGCGGATTCAAGCATCTCAGCCAACCTTTCGCTGTCGGGTCCACCAGGAGGAATGGAGGTCGGCAATGATTCGTACATCGTCCAGAGCCCTTCAACAACCGAGGTTAAGTCAGTAGGAGATCCATCTTTGCTTGCACGAAGTATAATTCTAAAAGTTGCAAAAACAAGATCCAGCAAAAACCCTTTGTTTTTTACCAAGCGATCACGGACGTTCGAAGACGTACGACTCAGAGAGGCTATGGATGCAGTGATCTCGATCGCACGTTGTCGAACTTGAACGTTGCTAGTACCCGGGCTTTCAAACGAACTCTGTACCAAACCTTCACAGTATGACTTGATTGCTTCGTCGAGAGCACTCTGACCTTGACTTTGATGGGTTATTGCTAAGAGATCAAGAAAAGGCTGCAGGAGCTTCTTGTAGCTCGAGAAGACTTCAACGGAAGAGTGCAGGTCGTTGAGAACCATGGCTACAATGTCGAAGAGCTCCATCTCCCCAATGTCATCTGGGCTCAAAGTAGCGTAGGATGGAGGCGACAGGCGGTCCAACTGACAAAATAGCATCTCGCCAAGTGTTTCGGAACATCGCATCGATGTGTAAATCTGACGTATGTTGGGTGGGGCTATTGCAACATCAAGTCCCTCTACTTCGACTCCAATTCCCCGCATGGCAAGTCGAGATAACTCTCCCGTATGCATCAAATTTCCAGAGAGACGCTGGACATTCTGGAGTCTTGCGATATACCACTGCTCAATAGACTCTCTCCGAGTTACATTGTTGACTGCTGCACTTTCGAGCTCTAGCGAGGCGTGATAATGGTCCAAAACCCGGCTTTCATCATCGCTATCTAGCACAAGCTCCATGCCCAACTCATCGCTTAGATGCTGGGGCATCTGCATCCATTGTAGTGGTGGCTGTTCGCTGTCGAGAGGTAGAAAAAGGACTGAATCCTTATGTTCCAACACGGGAAAGAGATGTTGAAAGAGTGCTGGCGATACAACAACAGGAATTTCGTCTAGCACGTCGAAGTTAACAAGTGTTTCGTGTCGGTGGCGGAAGCAAACGACTGTCAACGCCGTCGCATCTCCTGCCTTTGCAAAGTTCTTGGCAAGCTCCTTTGCAGGGACGGGTAAAATCTCATCGCAGAACTGAGAGATCGAAGGAGCGATTTCAAAGTACTCGCACAAAAGCTGATACGTTCCAAGCTTGACGAGGCGGTCGCGAATCTGGTTGGTAGTAGTCTTTGTCCCTTCCAAGCCGCCAATAGCAAGTGCAGGGCCAAGCCGAGTATTCGAGAGTCGCTGGAGCGCAAGAGAATGAATCGATTGAAACAAGTCCATATCGAAACGCTTCGTTGAATCTTTACCCAGAGATAAGGCTTCCTGAGCAACGTAAGAGTCGTCCGATATCGATTCTAAGCTCTCGAGTTCTCTTGAGCCTTCCCACAACCTTTTCTGGCATTCGTCAACGATATCAGATAGTCCGTCTTGTTCAGCTCTACTCAAGAGCTTTGCTGCTTCGATTACCTCTTTGAACTTGGAGGTACGGAGCAGTGATTCCACGATATCTCTCGGCTCCAGTTCGTCCATTGCACAGATGGAAAGAAAATCCTTGCAATGGCCACCTATCGCCAAGAAGGAAAGTCTTCCTTGCCCGGTACCTACGATCGTACCGTTCTGACCAGTCGGAAACTGAACAGATGCGACCTGCCCTTGATGCTCGGCGTCGATAGCAGCAAAGATATAAAGCTTGCCAGGGTTCTCTGTTAGAACGGCCAACATAGACTCGCCTCCAAGTTGCTTTGAATCGACCGACCATTGTATACTCGAAGCCTTTACGGGCAACGCGTTCGAAAGCGAGAGGCGTCGCATAAACAGAGAGCGGTCCACCGTTGCTTTGACCATCGGAATAACAACCTCTGGATCATCATTGCGATAAAATAAATCGTAGTCTTCCTCTGTGAGATTCTGGGTAATGAATTGCTCTAATAAGGAGCACTCCATGAATGTCACGCCTCCATTCCAATCCAGAATAGCTAGTTGAGTGCCACGAGAGGAATGTACAAAACGAATGGCAACCACCGGAGCAGAAGCCGAAACAGTAGTAACGGGCACCGAATGCCTTGAATCGCCACCTTCGTTGGAGTGGCCATCGTTCAGCTTTACCATCTTGGGTTGTCGCCAGTGGCTCATAATGGATGGGCTCGCAAAGATGGATACATCTGCCCCGAGCGGGCCCAAGTCAATCGCCTCCGCAAGCGAAGCATGCAAAGAAAAGTCGACGCCATCTTGTACTTGCTCCGGGCTTTCAGCAAAGATAAAACAAATTGACCAAAAGGTCAACACCTCTCGCCCGTCTCGCGTACCCGATGCTGCCAATACGTACTCTGCTGGCGGCCCATTCGGATACGCCTCCCTATTCCAAACAGTGTCATCACCAACGCTGGTTCGAAAGCTCTCGAGTCCAATAACATCCATATGGTAATCCAAGGTAGCAAATACCGTACCAAGAGTAAGGTTAGTAGCGATATTGACCAGCCTGCCAGCAGCATAGTGTTCTGGAGGACCACCTTGCTGCCGCCGTCGTTTCCGTCGCTTCTTTCCCGACGAATGCATTTCGGGTCCGTACCAAATCCGCGGCGACAATGGTACCAGCTCGACAAAGCCACCTAGCCTTGCTACGGCCAGAGTTAGCGCTGGGGGACCATCACCGTCTTCCACCACCAACGGAACAATATCGGTAATCTGCAAGAGCGCCGATCCGCCTTCTTCATCCAAGAAGACGTCGTCGAGATTGTCCACAACGGCTCGTGTCGGTCCCAAGACGACCACTGCCTCCCACGCAACCTCTTGGTCGCCCGTCAGCCTTCTGTAAAGTACTACGAAACCGTCCAACAATCCCCACGACACCAAGAGAAAGTTGGGTCCGACAGTGGCCGCTCGAGCGTGGGCCACGTTAAAGGAGCTGCCGCAAGCTGCCACAAAGTCTTGCAGTTCTTGCACATCGGAAGTGTGCCGCAGTCGACCGCTGTCATTTGCCGTATCGTTGTTGTTGTTGTTGTTGTTGGAAAATTCTGCCAAAATTCCCAATCCGACCACGACCGTCAGCCTGCTGCAAGCCTTCCAGGCGGTGCGAGCCGCGTTGGGCCGTTCTCCTCTTGTCCGGGCCGATGCCAGGTGAAAGCGGGCGAGACTGTGCGCCTCTGCTGGAATACACGAAGCATCCAGCGAAAATCGTGTTCCACAGAGTGAGTCACTATCATTGTCGTTGTCTACCATGGCCTCGTAGCTCAACTTGGCGTCGTCGTCGTCGTCGTCGACACTGGCATCGGTCCAAGCTTTGGGTGGCGTCGTTTCTGGTTTGGACCCAAACCAAGAGGCCAAGAAACCCTTTTGTTTCTGGACGGGATTCTGCTCAACTGCATTGGCTGCAGCTGCTAGAGCACGCAACAATCGATCTCGCTCGTGCGCTTCTTCTGCCAAGCGGGGGTTGGGGTACTGTTCCGCGTACGCTTCGTAAATTGCCGTGAGTTCGTCCCTCACAGTAGCAGTACTAGCTTTCGTGGTGTTGGTACCATTGCTAACAGGCAATTTCAAGGATTCCGTCTTGGATACCAAGGCAAAGCGCGACATGGTGTAAGGGTTAAGGTGAAAGGTGAAAGGGTTACGACTGTGAAGGCAGAGGAGCAGTGCTGTACCGGTACGGGCGCTTTGGCCATTGTCCAGGGATGAGACCGTTGCGATCGATCGGTCGCGCCGGTCGAAGGTCGAGGAGCGTTTCTCTTCTCTTTGGGTTAAAGTTATTTGGAAGGAAGTACACTGCCCTTTAAAAGATAGATCCTGACGTCAGCCGTAGCGATCTTTTGAAGAAGCTCTTCTGCACGTGGTCAGTCGTCGCACTCGCTCGCACCAATCCGCACTCTCAGCACCATGAACGCCTTTCGTCTTGCTAGCCGCTTGGCTCCACGAGCCCTGGGACGTGCTCCCGTCATGAGAGCTGCAGCTCCTCGTATAAGTGAGTATCTTTATTTTGTTAGTAAAGAAGAGCAGTAGGGGATGAAACGTCGAGCTGTCGAAGGAAGCCATCGATTGGCCTTTTTGCAGCGTAGCGCGGTCGTACCGGTAGCGGTACCGAAAAGCACAGTAGCCACAAGTAGTGGAGTTCGCTTTCTTCGCCAAGTTATCGGCTTCGAGGCCATTCTCTGGGGTTGCATACCGTTTGGAGCATACCCAAACATCGACTGCACTCTTTTCTTTATACTTTGCATAATACCGTCTATTGAATTGTCTCCGGGATCATGAACCTCCTTTCTAACCCCTCCCCTTTGAACCCCCTCCTCTTTGCTTTCTACAGCCTCGTTGCGCACTCTCTCGGCGACACCAGCCCCATCTAGCTCTGGCCTAGACGACCTCGGTAGCGTCGATCACGGATACGAAGATGACCGCATCGACAAGGTCGCCGAACCCGAACGTCGTGCCTTTACCTACTTGATGCTTTCGTCCGTCAGATTTGCGTACGCGTCGACGGCACGTTTTTTGGTGGTCAAGTTTGTGGCCAGCATGAGTGCGTCTGCCGATGTCCTGGCCTTGGCCTTTTCCGAATTCGATCTGAGTAACATTGCCATGGGCAAGACCATTACTGTCAAATGGCGTGGAAAGCCCGTCTTTATCCGACGCCGTACCCCGGCAGAAATTGCCGCTGAAGATGCCGTCCCGATGGATGTTCTTCGTGACCAGGAAGCCGACATTGACCGTACTCTCAATCAGGAATTCATTGTTGTCTTGGGTATCTGTCCTCACTTGGGATGCGTCCCCGTGCCCAACTCGGGTGACTTTAATGGATGGTTCTGCCCGTGCCACGGATCCCATTACGATATCAGTGGACGTATCCGAAAGGGTCCGTCACCCTTGAACTTGGAAGTACCTCCTTACAAGTTTATGGACGAGAGCAATATTCTCATGGGTTAGTTGCAGAATTACCGGTCCACACACACACACACATGAGATAATGATAAAGTGGAGTCTCTTTATAATAGATTCTGCGTGTTATTAATCTCATCCCTTTACATGATTGACTGTCGATCCTGCGCTTACGTATCAATGCCATTACGTCTACCTTAACGCGCGATAGCTTTAGAGTGAGTCGATGGAGCAAGTTAGTAGGGTCCAAGGTATGCCACGCCGCAAGCAAAGATGCGCGACTGCCAACATGAATGTGGTTGCAAGGCGAATTAATAGTAAAAGCGCAAAGGCCGCTGCTGGTGTCGCTGCTTGCCGCACCCTGCCGCCTTCGCGTCATTCATAAATCGTGTTGTGCAGCAACAGTCTTTACTGAATCAATGGTCGCTACCGTACAGCTGGAGTCGAAGGCACCCAATGTCTTAGCTCTTTGCTGGCTGCTTCAGCGTCTACTAGGCTAGCTTAGAGTACTGTAGGATAATACTAACTCTAGACTACACTCTAGTAGATTCGACTATATGGGAATATGGAATCTAGTAGTAGACCGATCTCAAATCTGGTTTATATGGGTTAAGGGTTTTCGTCGAACCTCTTCACATTTTTCGTCGGAAAAACAAACTTTTGGCCATGGCGCTCGAGTCAACACGACCTCGGAGTGCCCACGATCGTGACCACTCCTCTGCTTTCGTAGTGCCCACGATCGTGACCATTCTTCTTCTTTCGTCGACGACTTACTCTCCGACATCCGCTTTCCTTCGTGTCTCGCCCATATAGCCGCAGTAAGATCATGTCAAAGCTGTTTGTCGCTGCGAGTCTGCTGCTGGCCACCTCGGGCAGCGTAGTCCAAGCAAGGTCTTGGACCGACGTTGCTCCTCTCCATGGATTGGATCCTCAAGAGGAAGTCAGCATGGATCTCATTCAACTATACATTGGAATGGATCCTTTAGCGCCACCCGCACCCACGGCTTCGCCATCGACGGCTAGTCCGAGTTTGCAACCATCAGAGTCGCCGACACTAAAGCCAACTCTCTTTCCAACAGACTTTCCTTCTGCTGTCCCGTCGCTTGGTCCCGACCCGTACCCGCCAAACGACGAGCCTCTCAATCCCGATTCGTCGTACTTCAACTACAATGACTCTCCCGGGGCTTCTCATGGGCCGGGGTCTCTCGGCTTTTACCAAGTAAACAACAAAATGACCTATGGGTACAAAAACAACGCATGGGGTCAAGTCGAGAGCCCTACCGACTCTTACTGGAATGAGTTTGACGACAACGGTTTTGGGGCATGGAAGGGAACTTTGGAAAGCCGCCAGCCGAATAGAAACAGGTGTGACCGAGTGGGTATGCAAAGTCCGATTGATGTGAGAGACAGTGGAGCAAGCTGTGATGAGTTTCACGAAGTGCGGTCACTGGTAAGTTGAGATCCGCAACAACTATGGGTTGCGTGTATACTTGAAGGACAACATTCTCACACCACCATTCATTCGTATAATATTTGCTACAGCGAGGAGACTTTCGAGTCGCAGGGGATAGAGTCAGAAAAATCATTGCCAGCAACAAGCTTCGTCTTCAGTTTGATCGTCGCCCTTGCTCTGATCTCAACAATGTTACGTGCCAGGAACCGGATCCTCCACACGCTGACTTTCCAAATGGATGGGGAGGTTATGCGGACGTGATGCATGTCGATTTTAAGGTACCTTCGGAGCATTTGCTACACGGAGAGCGTTTCGATGCGGAGATGCAAATCTTTCATCTACATCCGGGACGCAGGAGGCTTCCGACACAATCGGTCCTGATCAGAGCGACTGACAACGGCCATAACTATTATTTTGACGAAGCCTTGAAAGCGTTTGAGTACGTCTACGACACTCATCGTGGACAGTGCGCCAGGAAACGTCGACGCGAGAGACAGTAAGTACTCTCTGTTTCTTGCGTCTTATTGTTGTTATCGTTGTGATTCGTTTTCTGTGTTTGTGATAAGCGGTTTTACGTATTCGAATGCCATGCTCTCTCACACCAGCAACTCTTTCCATTACCCGTACACTCTCTTGCACAGACTTGTCTCGGACTTCCACAATATTTTGGGCGATAAAATCGAAAGTGAGTTTGACGACTACACTACTTGGGCCGAGTTTTCGACCGAGATGGACCGTCCAGATTATAAAGAGCACTCGAAGCAAATGGAACGAAAGTTGCAGTATCCCCAGGTTGGCATTTGGGACCCGCACCATCCGTTGTTAGTACCGACGATTTGGTTTTACCGATACGATGGAAGCCTGACTGAGCCTCCTTGCGGTGAGTGGGTCTCTTGGTTCATAGCAGACACGCCCATGGAGATTAGCAAACGACAACTCGAGAAGCTCAAGACCATTCTCTTCACGCATGTTGACCCGGATTGCAAGAAAACAAGTGCGCACTTCGATCAGAGCGTTGCCCGACCAGTCCAAGACACGGCTGGAAGACCAGTATGGAGGTGCACTCCCCGTGACTACGGACCCGACTAGGAAACTATCGCAAATGTGCATACTATTCGATTCTCTGGTGTATTTAAAAAGAGCAAGCGCAAATAATAACAAAAGCCTAGTATAAGGTGATACTATCTATATGTACAGATTGAGCTATAGCTCACGACAGAAGCCTACTTTAGATCGACCAATGTCAACATGTTCTACCGCGTTTTCTCCAAAGACAACGGCCGACATTCGAAGATAAACGACATGTGCCTGATCGTGAGGCAGCTCATGTCGAATCGCTTTTGTTGAGACAACCAGCAGGAAGCCAACATCTCTCGGCCTTCGGCTGGCAAATATGGGGCGATTTTCTTCATTAAAGCTTCCGGTGAGCCAAAATCTTCTGCGAACCACTGGCAAACGCGTGGTATATGTATGAATACATCTCTCGCACTTCGGCGCGTTGCAGTTACGCATCGCAAGTACAGCTTACTGGCAGCGTCTAGCTGACGGTCCAGCTTATCAACGTCATAGATGAATATCGTGGACGGGTTGCTGATCGATCCGCAATTGAGAGCAAAGTTGATGCGGAAGTCCGCCTGTGTCAACGCCATCTGGTACTGTGACTTGGGTATGACGAATCGCGAAAAGAACTGGGAAGGATAGCTCATTTGAGCCCGAATAATGCAGTGCTCAAGCTCCGTGATCGAGAAGATTTCGTCCGAGACTTGGTAGGAAATATTTTTAAAGTAGCTGATCCATTGCAACGCCGAATCAGGCGGCCCGAGAACAAGAAACGCATGTATGATCATCACGTGGTAAAGATTCAGAAAGAAAACCAATCGCGAGTCCTCTGCGAGATTATGAACATTCGCTTGCTTCAATGCAGCTACGCTATCAAGGAAAGCCACGCGTCGACCAGAATCATCGAACGAGTCCTCAGCCAATTCAAAACCCCGAACCAGTGCATTCTCTACCAACTGTAGAGCATCTCCACTGGTCTGGCAGCAAAGGGAGAACTGTCTACAGTTCAGAATGCGCCTGTGCTTACAGTCCCACATGGAGCTGTTGTGCATGAACTCGTCAGCTGGGTTTCCGATTTCCACCATTGGAGCCGTGGTGCTGCCAGATTCGTTTGAAGAAACTGAATCGGTATCTCCCTGCCGGCCCTCTTTTAGCTGAGGGATAAGGTCAAACCAGGAGTCGCGCTCGTTTTCACTGGCAAACATGAGATAGAACGACCGACCAATCGTCTCGATGGCCAAGAAGTAGTGTCCTGGAAAGTGCGGAAGTAACTCCGGAGCAAGTCGCTCTACGCCAATGATGTTTGACTAAAAATAAAGTAGAAAAGCAATGATGTGAGAAAAGTGACTTCATACCTGTTTACTCGATACATTCATTGGTCTGCTTGTCAACTTACTACCGGTAGGCGGAAATGCGATTTCCTCTTCTCGGGATGATAAAAGGAGATGCATCGACTTGTTATCTTGACCCATTCCTCTACCCAATGCCGATCACTGATTGCTCGGGCGACAAATCCAGTCTTTTGAACGATATCTCTCTCTTTCTCTGACATTGACGGTGCAGGTCGCTTCAAAAAGAGACCTGTCAACTTACTTTCTTTGCTAAAAAAGGACTTGACTTGTTCAGTTTCACCCGCCTTGGTCAAGAGGACGCCTATTATCCGCCGTGTTCTCTCAGAGGGTGACATTCGCGGAGAAAAGTTATCGTCTACGACCTGTGCGAATTGACATTCATGGATCAGCTCCTTACAAGCCTGACTCGCCCAAAAGGTCGTCTTATTCCCTAGAGTAATCGCGTATGCCTTTCCGTACGCGCCTCGACTGGAGCACATTTCAATCCAAGACGGGCAAACGCTATCGATTTCGGACAGTAGTTGTATTGCCTGGGAAGGAGCAACGCTGGTGACCGACCTTTCCTCGTCGAGCGTATGCTCAGCGTCGTAAAAGAAGTCGTCGTCAGAGTCCTCGACCATCATGACTGTTGGGAAAACTTGACTTTCACTACGATTGAAGTTTCCTCCACTTTCAGTATCATCATTGACTAGAGTCAATGTGCGCTTGGAAGCCCACTTTATAATATTGCCATCGTCATCTCTTTCAAGATCGTTGTTTCTAGCCTGGGAGCCTGCCTCAATAAACTTTGCCTGTACCGCAAAGGCGTACCGATTGAACTCTTGCAAATGTCGCTTTTCGGTCCCCGTTTTTTCGTACATGCAAATACTAAGCAGTGACTTGCCCCAGAATGTCTTCAAGCCAATATTACCCGACACTGGGAGACTGACAAGCTTCCATGTTGGCAGATCAATGTACATGGAATAAAACGAAAACGAGTACGTGTCGGTCGTATTCCATTCCCCATTTGATTTCGAAGCTTTGCGTCGCGAAATGGACTCGTTGGGTTCTTCAAAGAATTCGTCCAATGGAGGCGGCGTCTCTCCTACTGGCGTTGCCACCAAGCGCTCAAAGAAAGTGTACGCGGGTGCCACAATGTGCGGCTTTTCGACGCCCTTGCTGTCGCCAAATGAGTAGTGCACATTGGAATTGTAGCCTTCGACGAGCTTGACTAGCATACTGGAGAGTCCGCGAACTAACATGCCCAACCGCATTTGCTCGGAGACTTCCGCTCCCGCATAAATGACTCCTTCTGGCTCGTACTTGAACTTTCCTTGAATCTGAATGACCATTCGTCGCTTTCGCTTGGAAAATAGCCTGTCGTTCCAATAGGGATCGTCCTCGGGATTCGGCGGCCGCACCAGAAACAGAGTCTTGCCTTTGAATAGCTCTGTCTCTACATCTATTGCTGTTCTTGAGTTCAATGGAAAGTTAGGCTCAACCACGCCATTCTCCCCGAGTAGTCCGACTTGCAGTGACGGAAATCTTGGGAGTTGGGACGTGTCGATTGCGTCTTTGACCTTTACGTCTTGCTCTGATTCGGACGACCCGAGTGCAACATCGCGCATGTGATCCCCATTGCTTATTATTGGAACAACGCAATTTTCCTTGTCGTCGCCATAACTGGACATCTTCGTGACGAGTGCTTGACGGCCTGACGACGACACCACCATGTTTGGCGGCACCATGAGAATGGCCGAGCCGGCAGAAAGCAATATTTCGGCCACAACAAAGCCACCTTCCATGGTACTCAACAGAACTACATCATCTCTCCGCTTGGATGCTTCCAGTGCCGTCTCTTGATCCACAACCCACGTGACAACTGACGGTTTTGGCGAGACGACCAGCAACACTGCCAGACCGCCGTCGTTGCCCACCAAGAGTTTCGAATCCGATCCATCCACACTTTCTACCGCGAACTTGCCGGGAAAGATCTGCTGGAGGAGCTGAATATCTTGAGCGGGAGCCACTGAATGGACCGTTAGGACCGACGCCGACGAAACGCTGGATCCCATGGTATCTTTCGGCTGCGCCGATCGTCAACACGAATTTCGGTTTCAATTGTGCGCTTGGCAAGTGCTATCGTTCTCCTTCTTTTGGTCTTCGTCCTCCTTTGGTGATAGGAGCAGCAGAGACAATAGAGAAATTGAAAGCAGCAGTTACACACTTTCGAAAACGCCTCTTATCTTGAACGCGATGGCTTTTGGCAAGATTGCAATGGTTGAGGTACGTAGGGTGCGGGTGAGGCAAGGCGGGTCGGGGCATCGCGCGTTGATCGTCGATGCACCAGTCGACTAATACACCGGCATCGTCACAGTAGGTGTATGTACGTATGTCTACGACCTACGATTTTTGTTTTTGCCGCAAAGCACCACATAGGAGAATGACCATATAGTCTCCGTTGGAGTTTCTACTTATTTTATTTTTCTAACGGAGTTATCTTCTCCTTATCTATAAATATCAATAATGAAAAGACCACGTGTCCGTCTCCCGTTCTCGTTTCTTCTCCCCTCCACACGTGTTGTTTATTGCTTTCACTCTTTGTGGCCTCGTTGCTGTAGAGTGTTGGGGAGCTGCTGGCGACCCTCGAACGACGGTGTCTATACTATAGCATTGAATCCTCGACTGACTCGGTAAAGGCTCTCCTGTATGTGTAGCCCTACAGAAGGCCGGACGATGAACGAGACGAACACCCGCCGACGCGGAAAGCGTGACAAGACGCCAACGACGACGACGCCAACGACGGCCAAACCAGAGGCAAAGCCCGGTCGAAAGCGAAAAAGCAAAGCCTTGCAAAATCATGGGACAGATTCAAAGTCGGGAGGGATTGAGGCAATGATTCCTTCCTTTATTGGAGTTGCAATTCTCGGTTTTGCCGTCATGGCGCAACTCGGCTTTCGAGGCCGAGCGACAGTCGCCGGTATCGATCTCGGAACCACCAACTCGGTTGTTTGTGTGCAAGCTCCAGCCAAGGGAGTTGGAGAGATTGAGTGCATCAAAGATCCATCCACGGGCTCACCCATTATTCCGAGCGTTGTATCCTTTCTTGAAGCCTGGGAACGATCCGTCGGTCCGAGTTCCAAGGTTCCCTCCCTGTTGGACCCACATCCGTCTCACGTCGTCGTTGGACAAGCAGCGAAACGACGGATTGACTCGCATCCGCACCATACCTTGTACAATGCCAAGCGAATCTTGGGACGGCCTGCATCCGACCATGCAGTCGGTGAAATGCAAAAGGAAGTCGAGTTTGAAATTGACGAGCAAGATGGTGCACCCGTCTTTCGCGTCACGGACAGTCCCCACGCGATTACACCGAAACAGGTCGGCTCGTACGTGGTCAATTACTTGATGCAAATCACCAAAAAGGTTCTGGGACACGATAATGTCAAGTCGGCCGTCATTTGCGTGCCAGCCAAGTTTAATACCGAGCAACGCATGGCCACTTACCAAGCCTTTCGAGATGCTGGGGTCAATGTGGCGCGCGTCGTTGAAGAGCCGACTGCGGCTGCCTTGGCCTATGGATTGCATAGAAAGGAGGGCGTCGACTATATTCTGGTTTATGACTTTGGAGGTGGAACTTTGGACGTGTCGCTATTGCACGTGAGTGAGGGCTTTGTGGATGTCATGGGAAGCGACGGGGACGACCGTTTGGGTGGCGCCGATTTTGATGCCGCCGTGGCTCACTTTTTGCTCGAGCATCGCGGTGGAAATCACATTGTAAACCACGTAGCGGCGGCCTTTTTGCAATTGACAAAGGACATGCCTACCGATGTTGATCTGGAAGACAAATTATCTGCCAGCTGTCCAGCCCTTGAAACAGTCCCACTGTGTACATCATCGTCTTTTCATACACTTGGCGAACAGTTAAAGATTGGACTATCGGCATACCCAGAGCACGACGGAAGCGTAGAAGCTGCATGTCTGAGACTCCCGACAGACGTTTCCCCTGAATCCCTGTCACTCGAAACGTTTTGCTCCTCGCTGGTACCAACCACATTAATACTCACGTCGAAAGAATACGACGAGACAGTACAAGAGCTGTACGATCGGTCCGTTCTCCCTATTCAACGAGTGTTGCATGATCTTGACCTGAGTTCGGACGATATTGATGAAGTAGTCATGGTGGGAGGGACAACGCGCATGCCGCAAATTCGAAGCATTGTCCGTCAAGCGCTTCCGACAGCGGCAATGAATACCCGCATCGATCCCGACATTACTGTGGCCTACGGAGCTGCGTCTGTAATAGATTAGACGCTTATAGCTTGTATTTTCTCATGCTTTCTTCATGGTGTGGTACTGCGGCCGTCAATGTTAAAGTGCGTCAAGTAGGAAACTAAGAATAGCCAAGATTGCAACCACTACCTGAAATACCGTAGTGCCAAACTCTGCACCAGTACAATTTATAATTTCTCATTGCATTCAAAGTATACACTGTAGTCCCTACCATTGTGGTATGCCGATAGCTAGACTGTGTACGTATCATACAGTACTATCATACCATACCAAGGTACCGGTTTCTACTACAGTAGACTACTGGAACGGCTGTCTAGTCGACAGACGCCACGTACATACGTCGTACGCGACGACGAGCTGCAGTACATCCGTGACCCACATCCACTCTCTGCTGACTGACTCACTTTCTGTTTCTGTTGGATTGAGATGATGCGGAATGCGAAGTCATTGATTGGGAGGAGTGTTGTTGTCGGTGGTCAGTGTTCACCCCCATAGAGCTTACGATCTCTTCGTTACTACAGTATCATGCAGTCTTCCCGAACCGTATTCATGCAGAGGCTGGGTCAACGCGCTAGAAGTCTCTCGACATTCAAACTTTCGTCCTCGAAAGAACAAACGCACGGGACGATCCTTCCCGTCTTGGCCTTGACGTCTGCCGCGCTGTTGGCGTCCGTGTACAGGTATTCATCTGCCGACGATGCTACTCGCAAGTCGACGACAACTCAACTCGAGGCAGCCGTCTTGGGTGATGCCGACGATAATACCACGACCATTTTGAACTGGAGTGGAACACACGCGGTACACGTCAAGAACGAGCAGTTTTGGGAACCCGAAACAGTCGCCGACGTTGAGAGGATCGTTCAGCACTGCCACGAGACGGGCCAAGCTGCTCGGCCTTTGGGATCGGCTCTGAGTCCCAACGGACTAGCCTTTCACGAAACGGGCATGATCAGCATGGCGAATCTTGACAAAGTCTTGAACGTCAACACGGACGCCAACACTGTCACGGTCCAGGCTGGAGCTCGTATCAGTCAGGTAGTCGACGCTCTCCGACCTTATGGACTCACGCTTCACAACTTGGCGAGTATTTCCGAACAACAAATGGGGGGCTTTATTCAGGTTGGTGCTCACGGAACTGGGCGATGCGTCGCGCCCGTGGATCACTACGTGACGAGTCTTTCGCTCGTCACACCGTCCAAGGGAACCATTACGCTCACGGAAGCCGACGGAAATCTCTTTCATTTGGCCAAAGTGGGCTTGGGATGCCTGGGCGTTGTCGTAGAGGTTACGATGCAGTGCATTCCAGCCCATAACTTGGTGGAGCACACATTTGTATTGACGCGCAAAGAGGCCAAGGAACAGCTGGATGTGCTCCTCAAAGAGCACAAGCACATGCGATAGTAAGTCATAGCCTCGATGATCGAATGGAACCCTGTTCGCATGCACTCGTACTCACTGTCATCTTAAAACCTATCCGTACTCTGCAGTATGTGGATACCTTACACTGACGTTGTCGTTGTGGTCACCAACGATCCTCAGGATCAAGTTGAGAACATCCCAAAGCTACCGCCTATTAGCGCAGAGGAACGGTTCCGTCCATTGACAAGCTTACTCATCGAACTCACCAAGGATGCAGCCGAACCGTTTTCAAAGGAATCAATTGAGGGGATGGGTTTTGGAGAGCTCCGTGACGCACTGCTAGCTTTGGACCCTTTAGATATTGACCACGTCAAGCGATGCAACAAAGCCGAGGCACAGTTTTGGGCCAAAAGTGAAGGCTACCAAATCAAGCCAAGTGAGCAGTTACTTCAGTTTGATTGTGGAGGTCAGGTAAGGCGGGGCTGTATTGACCAGGGGCTTGACTTACATAATATCACCAGCGCTGATAGGCACTAACTCGGTTTTATATCTCTTTGTCTCTATTCTCAGCAATGGGTCTGGGAGGTGTGCTTCCCGACAGGTACACAGGAAGATGATAACGGCAACGATATGGAATTCATGGCCCGACTATTGGATAGTATCGAACAGCAAGGGATTCCAGCTCATTCTCCAATCGAGCAGCGGTGGTCCGCTTCATCGTCTTCTCTAATGTCACCCGCGCATGGACCGGCCGACGGTCTACATTCTTGGGTGGGTATCATTAACTATCTTCCCTCCGACGACGAACGGCAGCGGCGACAGATCACAGAGCTCTTTAAGGGAAAGTATTGTGATCTTATGCGGACGGTAATGAGCGAATTCAACGCAACGAGTCACTGGGCCAAGTTGGAACGTCCCAGCTCATTGTGGCAGCTTGTGGATCTACAGCTATTCCTTCAGTCGAGGTATCCATTGGAACTATTCAATACGGTGCGTGAGGCATTTGACCCAAAGAACATTTTGACTAGTCCGCTCCTGAATCTCGTTTTCGGAACACCTCGGTCAAAGGAATAAAGGTAAAGGATTCGACATTAGACTAGTTCTTATTCCTTTATGCTTGCAAGTGGTAGTCCGAGCTGACCACTCTCTTGTAGCATCTCCATGGCAGTCCGAAACATACCAGCATACATTCGTACATCGATCTTTTCCTTTTCCTCACTGCCGTCTTCGGATTCATCCTCTTGTTGACTATCGTCTCTGGAGCCGTCCTCGCTATCCTCCTCCCGCCTTTCACGATCGCCTTGGGAGTGGCCATCTTCTTGGGAGTCGTCGTCCTTCTCTTGTTCGTCATTGCTGCTTTCGTCTTCCTCAGCTTTGAGTGCAGCTACTTGCGCAAGGCGTTCACTTTCCACTTCAATTTTGGTCAATCGCTGGTTCCATTCGAGGTCGGAGGGAGACAGCTCACTGTGATTGCCTTGCGCAGCACGAACGAGGATATTCCTCAGTGTCACGTTTGCTTTCGAATCCAGCCACATGGCTGCGTGATTACTACAGCAATATTCGATAGCTTCTTCCAAAGAGCTCTGCGGCTCGTCTTCGGCCTCCTCCAGCTCCTCAGTGTACTCCATCACACCGTTGAACGTGTCATAGAATGCCAGATAGTAGGCACAAAAAGGATTCGCTTGGATTGCACGGACGATATACTTTTCTGCTTCTGGCTTGTTTTCTTTTGCTGCCACCACTGCCACGGAAAATCGAATACAGACAGACCAGTCGTCAGTGAGTCGCTCTCCCAAACGAAAGGCCCCGTCGTAACGTTTCAAGTCCAAGTACATTCGCATTAAACTCTCTCTCGCCGTCGTAATGGGATCGTCTCCTTCTAGCTCGATGCATTCCAACCACGCCTCCCGTGCCGTCTTGAATTTCTTGGCCTCGAAACCGAGGTGGCCCAACTGCATCAGCGATCCCAAGTAATCTCTTGCGACTGGCGGTGCCTCTTGCGCAAAGCGACCCTTGTAGACGGCCAAGAGATTGCGCGACCGACACGCCTTTTCTCTCGCCTTTTTGTGCGCCTCGATATACGGATCCACATAGCGCGTATCAAAATCGTAAACCTCCCATGCTGGACGCGCCGCGCCCTTTAATTTCCACGTTTCGGGTCCCTTGCGTCCCCTTTTCTTGGGCGGTGGTGGTTGCTCTTGCAACTTCCTCTGACGTTCCTTTTCAATTCGCTCTTCTTCTTGGTCGTCCCAAACTTGCAGCCGCTTCTTCATTTCGTCCACTTCACGCTGCGCTTTCGTAAGATGCAGCTTGAGTCGCATGGCTTCCTTCTTTTGCACCGTGCCGTGCGACAGCGTTTCCCGACGGTGCTGCTGTACCGTGGTGGGCTGGTGTTTGCGGGATTCTTCTCGTTCGAGATGATCCGCTCCGGTCCAGCCAGATTCCGTGGTTCGGGTGCGCTTCTTGGTCTTCATACTTAGCTAACTAACTAACTATACTATACTATACTAACTAACTAAGTAACTAGCCAACTAACTAGCCGATAAACTTGAACGAAACAACTGAATGAATGAATGAATGAATGCCTTGCAGTAGACTAGTCTAATGGAGCGAAAGGGTCTGGTCTCCATTTCTTGCACTTGCTCTTTTTGAGAGGAAAGAGTTGGTTGGTCGCAAACAAATTCGTTCTAAACAACCTAAAAAAAAGGCGCGAAGGGGGGGAGGACAAGAATCAACGGTCACGAAGGGACCGCGACGCCGAGACATTTGACTATACGACGACGATGATGTTCGACAAAGCTTTGCAGTGACCGAAAAAGAAGAAGACTGGTACCGTTCAGTAGCTACTAGTAGAGGTCACTGTCACTCACTACCATCCACAAGTCTTACCATCCATCAACATGAACGCCAATGATGGACGAGACGCAAAAAGACCAGTCGACGGCAAACGTCCTCGAGGAACTCCCAATCGAAGCGTTCCTGGCTCACCCATGACGCCTCCAGCCAAGAGAGACAACCCTCGGGAAAAGAACCCTCCGCAGTACCAGCCAGACATGTCAGTGCTTGTCCATCGCGTGGACCTGTATGACTCTGGACGGACCGACGCCGGCCACAACCATTTCAGCAGCTCGCAGAATCAAGCCATGCCCCCGCAGTCATTCATCCGTCCCTATTCCTTTGAACCTCCGCAATCGAATTACCACCCGCCACCAAGTGCCGTGACAATTTCTCGCGTACAGAGTCACAGTCACGCTGCAGCGACACAAAACAGCCAGTGGTCGCAGTTTCCAGTCGTTGATCGCAGCGTGCCAAATCCCTACACTAATCCCAAGATTAAAAAGTAC
>Ga0307981_1000892_pt1 | contig 28577 bp, 22 predicted proteins | sample OrgLakmetagen987_FD_201849 | JGI IMG/M metagenome (GOLD analysis project Ga0307981, IMG submission 201849) | Saline water microbial communities from Organic Lake, Antarctica - #987 | ecosystem: Environmental > Aquatic > Non-marine Saline and Alkaline > Saline | place: Antarctica: Organic Lake... | reverse complement strand
GCCTCCTCGGATTGCTGGCGATACGCGCTACGTTCGTCTTCCAGCAGCTGATTCATGTTGGTCTGGAGCTCCTCCAACTCCTTGGTGGACTTGGCAGTTAGCAAATGACGTGTCGCTTCCAAAGAAAGATGCGCCTCTTCGGCTGCTTCGTACTTGGATTGACGTTCCTCTTCCAACAAAGCTTCCAGCTTGACACGCTCTTCCTTCATCTTTGTGACTTGCGATTCCAACTTGGTCTCTCGTTTCTGCGCTTCGGCCAAAGTAACTCGATTATCGGTCAAGGCTTCTTGCGAAAGCCCCAGCTCCACATTGGACTGCTTCTTCTCGGCATCCATCTCCTCACACTGCACTTGCCAGACAGCAACGCTGCTACGGAGTTCATTTACCAACTCTTGCGCTGTCTCCAGTTGTGATTGCGCCTGTTGGAGCTCTCGCAGGCAACTCTGCAACCGTTGCATGTTTTGAGACGAAACCGTCTCGGCTTGGTGTGTCTTGGCTGTCAACTCTTCAATCTCTTCCAACAAGTTGGCATTGCGTAGCTCGACATCCTGCAACGTCTTGCGGGCACTCTCGAGATGCTCTCGACCCTGGTCCAGCTTTTCTTCCAAGACACGGGTGCGTGTCACGGCCTGATCCGACCGTTGTCGCCACTGCTCCATTTCCTTGGTGACGGCCGTTTCACGCTCCTCGCATTCCACCAGCTGACCCTTGGTTTCCATCCACTCTTTCTTGGTGGAAAGAAACTCTTGTTTGTACCGGTCCGCGAGCAGGTTGGTATCCTCCAAGGCCGCTTCCAGCTTTTGCACACCATCAGTTTCTCGCTTGGCGGCAAAGGCGCGCAACTGCAGATTCTCGTTGCGCAATCGAAACAGTTCACGTTGGATTTCGGGATTTAGTTCACTGACGCCGTCTCCGACACCGCCGCCACCACCCAATGCCTGGCCCGACTCCATGGCGGCGGCCGTTTCTTGTTGAATGCGTCGCTGCAGCTTTTCCATTTCCTCCTGTTGAATCGCGGCACCCTTCCACAAGTGTTCGTTGTTCATATTCTGATCACTGGCTTGCTGTTCCAATCGGCGTAGATAGTCTTGATTCTCCACGAGTTTGACTTCGGCTTCAATGGCACGAATCTTGTAGTTGTCCAACTGACGCTTGAGTGGCAGCAAGCTTTGCAGCTCGTTTTCCAAGCGCACCACTTCATCAATCGATTGTCCGTGCGCGTCTTGTTCATGCTGCAAGGTTTCCTTGACATCCTGCAGTTCGGTAATCTTATCCTTGTACTTGCGCAGCTTTTCCGTAGTTTGTTGCAGTGCGCTCTTGTTGTGATTCATCAAGTCCATGTCATCCCGGGCTTGCGCCAGTTCCTCCACGGCCTTGCGACCCTGCTCTCGTTCCACCTCGGCTTGATCGAGTCGCGTCTGCAAGTCATCCAGACGCTCTTCAAACTGGCGCTGCAAGTCGGTTTCGCGATCCAGAGCGGCCGCTTCCACTTTGATCATTTGCTTGCGGTGCGCCGCTTGCGTCTGTTCGAGCTTGGAAACGTGTTCTTGATCGCGCTGTTGCAAGGTGTGCACCACTTCTTGATACTTTTTGACTTGACGTTGCAAGTCTGCCACGACGGATTGCACGGCCGAAGGCGATTCGAGGGTCCCCGGGCTCAGCAAGAGATTGTCACTGCTGGAGGCTCGTCGCGATAAAAAGCGTTTGGGTTCGGGCGTTGCTAGACCCGTTGGACTAAAGGCTGCGGAATGCGTCCGCGAGCTACCGGATTTATTCTTGGGCGTACGATGCTGTTGCTGACTCTTGGCAGTAGTGGGACGAGTCGCGGAAGTATTGTCTCGGGCCACTGTTGTGTGCGAAGAGGCCGTCGAACCGGGAGTCGCACACTGCTGACCATCACTCTCGTGGTAGGACGAATAACTGCTTCCTGCCGTGTCAATCGATGGTTCGGCAACATGAGTAGTACCCCTGGAAGGTGGAGCACTGGTGGAGCGGTTGGGACGGGGTGGGGTAGTGTTGTTGGGTGTCGTGGACTTTTTCTTGAGCGCACTCTTGAGCGGAGTCGTTAGTTTGCCAGCAGCAGCAGCAGCAGGCGTGGACTGCTTGGTAGGCGTTCTCTTGCTACTAGTGGAATTGCTGCTGTTCGGCGTACTCTGCTGCTGCTTGCCCCGCTTTTCAATCAATCCCATGAGAGTTTTTTGAATGGATTTTGGCAGGGACATGATGCGTTCGATAAAGAGACGACGTTGCCGGAGATCTGTATTCTGCACGGCACAGTCCATCATGTTGGCCAAGACGCGGAGTTTGAGCTGGAGTGCACCCATCATGTGACCATTCTTATCGTCAGACTGCTGTTGTTGTTGCTGCTGCTGCTGTTGTTTGGAAGGACGAGCGTGAGTGCTCGTGAGAATGAGCAGGGACGTCCAGATTTGCTCGGGCGTGTTAGTATTGGAGGTGTTTTGCGTGGGGTTCTCTTGGTCTAGATCCTGTGCGGCTACTGGACCCTCGATAATGAGCGTGGCAACCTTTTCAATGGCGCTGTATATATGATTGATATTATAGCGTAAAACGAGAGAATGAATGAGATGGCGGCACACTTTGACTGTTTCTGCTTTACACCCACTATTGCAAGAGCAAAGAGCACAGTCGTCTCTCCTTGGACAAGACTTACCGCGCTACTGGGACATTATCGAGAGATTGAATGAGGGATTCCAATGTGGACCCATTCACCTTGGCGCCAAAGGTGGGAAAGGTTTGGAGCCAGGTCACGAGGGCCACCACTTCCTTTTGTTGGGCCGTGTTGTTCATGGTATGAAACGTTCGTTCGATCAATCGATCAATCGATCAATCGTTCGATCGATGGCCTACGTCGTACACCCAACACAGCCGCAGATATGTCAACACGATAGTAGTCCAGCCTCGTGCAAATGAAGAATGCGAGGCGAGGCGACTTTTGGAAAAAATGAGACGCACCGTTGGGACCGGTGTTCGCTTTTACTGTCACAACGTCATTATTACTTAAGGAAAATCAACGATGTTCGTGCGAGGCCGGCGTTTCAATACGAGCTATTCGAGCTCTTTTTCAGAAGAATCCCCCAAAACCGGAAACGATTCGAGAGAACCGAGACGATGGCGCTCGGTAGATGGGCGCTCGATTTCCTCATTACTATATTTCCTCGCCACTGCAATCGGTAGAACTACTCCTTTTCGCAAACTTGCAGCCAAGTCTCACAATCGCTGTGCAAAGTCAAGGAATTCGCAAATAGGAACAAACAGAGAGAGAGAGAGAGCCAAGCGCAAAAGAGCTAGCAGCACAGAAAGAATGACAACCGGAAACGCCGAGCACATCACCGTGGACGCTGCACTGCGACCGTCCCGCACGACAATGACTGCTACTGCTAATACTGCCAAGCATGCGTCGGTCACACGCGTTCGTGCCGCCCTGCCGACGCGTTCCTTGCTCGACGACGACGACGAAGAAGAAGAAGAGGTGCAAGAGACGGAACGCCACGCGGTCCATTCCAAAGCCGCACCCAACGTGACAAATAATGGAGACACAACGATGCAGCATTCACCAACTGGAACCACAACGTCATCCACGGCATCCTTGGTGGACTGGAATCGCAACGCTACCAACAACAACAACAACAAGCGTCGTCACACACTGGCGCTCGGATCGAACGCGAACGCGAATGCGAATGGCACGAAAAACAAAAAGCGTCCGTTGCCTTACGCCTGGGATGACTTTGTGCGCACGGGAACGCGTCTCAAGTCGCTCTTTGGGCATGCCATGCATCATGTGCAGACCACAGTTGCGGTGGTGGCAACGACAACGACGCCGGGCAAGCGCATGCGAACAAACAACAACAACAACAACAATGATGATGATGAGGATGAGGGTGATCAACACCAGCAAAAGCAGCACCAGGACACAGATTACACGGCCGAACTGGCCCGGGAGAAAATGGAACAAGTCATGCTCTTGCAACGCGTACGTATTACTGTGTATTACAAGTCTTGGACAATGCTCGAACGATGCGTTGTCTCGTTGACTCGTTGCTTGTATGTGTCTGTGTGTTCCACTCACGTACTCACTCACAATAATACCTTTCTCCCGACCGCTTTCTTCACACACACACATGCACACACAGCAACTCAAGGAAGCTCAGGCTCACACGTCTGCCTTGAACGCCTCCAACGATTCCTTGCGCGAAGAGGCAGCCAGTAGCCAGAACCGTTTGGAACGCACCGTGGCTGCGCTACGCATTGCCGGTTCCAACGCTGCCAAGGCGCGGGGCGACGCCGACACGGCCCAAGCCACAGCCACGGGGCTGGCTCAGTCCTTGCAGTCACTCCAAACTGTCGTGACGGAAACCAAACGCGCCTCTCAAGTCTTGCACCAAGATCAGCAGCAAGTATCGACCGCTGCCACGTCCATTCAAGCCAAGCTGCTCCAAAAAGAGGCTGACTTGGCCCGGGCCCAAAAGGAAATGCTGTCCATGCGCACCTCGCAAAAGCGCTTGGAATCCTCGCACCAGCGCTGGAAGGAGGAGCGTAGTGACCTCCAGTTTACGCTGGACGATCAAAAGCAAGGCCTCTTGCGTCTCGGTCACGGCATGGCCGAACGCGACGCCGTGGAACGCGCGCGCAAGGAACGTGCCGACCAGATTGAGCTAGAATGGCGCGAGGCCCAAGCCATGCTGGTGCAAGCCACAGCGGGACAAGCGGCCGCCGAACAGACGCAAGCCTTGTTGAAGCAGAGCATTTTGGAATTGCATGCCGCCAACAAGCAGTTGCACGAGCAAGCCTGGGGACAGCAAGAGGCGTCTCGTAAGGAAAAGGAACGCTTGCACGAGGCCTTGACCAAGGCGGAAAAACAAGCGCAGCAGCTTCGTATTCGAGGGGAAGCGACTGAGGAAGACATGCAACGCCTTCGTTTGGACAAGACAGCGGCGGAAAAGCAGGTTTCGCAGCTCAAGACGCGTCTTGCTGGTCTCGAACGGCGTCTCAAGGATGCCGGCAGCACCACTATGGTTTCTCCCGATGCCATGAACGAGAGCACACACGTGTCTCCTCCCAACAACAACGAGTCCTCGACTGGCATCGCTCTTGGCACCGGCTTGGGGTTTTCGCTCCCTCCCTTGTCGGGCTCGTCGCGCTTGGCGTTGGTTGGGGGAGGCCAGGATAATTCCAACGACAACGCGCCCGTGCCCGCCAAATGCTGCAGTATTTGCTTCAAGGCCGCCTTTGGTCTCATGCAGAGCTGTCAGTGTGGCAAGCCCGACTGTGACAAGCGCGCTCACCTCTCATGCATGAACAAGATCAAGCCCGGTCCTTCCGTCTCCCACCCGGGAACTCCCGCGCCTCGCTTGCCGCTGGTCTTGTGTGCTGCCACAGCCACAGCTAGTCGTAGTAGCAGTAGTACTGATACTGCTGCAACCGGCATTGCGAGCAACTAGTAGACACAGAGCGTTCTGCCTTTCTCTCTTAACTATTTTACTACATTCGTTCCTTGCATCCGCACGACAAAAAGCAACTCAAAGTGCTTTCCGTGGCGGATGCTGTCGAGGTATCTACAGAATGAAACGCTATAGTAGAATCAAATCAAAGAACGAAACACTGTGTCTCTACTTCCGTAGACTGCCTAGTCTAGTCTAGCTTAGTTTGCTTCATTCGTATACTTGTTATGCGTTCTGCAACTAACCACACACACCCATTCTTAAAACTTGGGCGGAAAGAACTGATCCATGACTGGCTTGACCGTCATGATAACAACAGGTAGCCTGATTGGTTCCAAGAGCTCATTGAGTACCACCGCTAGACCAATCTTTCCAACCTCCGGGTCTACCTTGCTCGCGATATCAAAGCCTGTTTGATACTCTATTTGCGCCACCACGACCATGGCGTCAACACCAGCTACATGAATCGCGCCAAACGTTGCGGCACAACTCACGCTCCAACATGCCCAATACCACGCAATAAGAGGAAAGCCGTAATCACGAGCCAATGCCTTGTATTTTCCACTCCAAGTATACAGTTCGCCGTTATTAATGCCTCGCAGCATGGAATATCGTGCAATCTCGCGATTGTACTTTCGCAGCTCTTGGTCTTTTTGAAAGGGAGTCAAGGCAGCGACGCGAACCTTTTCTTGCTCTTCTTCTTCTTTGGACATGGGGGTAAAGAAGCGTGCCGTCATGGTAGCGGTTGGAACTGGATTGGGTCTCATCGTGCGTGCATCGCTGCGCAGCAGCGAAGACGCCGGTTGGGACATGGGCGTAAAGTGACGAGGAGTCACAACACTGTGCACTGGAAGACCCATTCGCGTGCCTCTTAACAACGACGAAAGGCGGGAGGCAGTCACATGTCGACTGTGGTGCGAAAGGCGAAGAACACTTCGAAGGGTCGCCATGGTGAAAGACGCTGTTGGCCAGTGAAAAAGTGCGTCAGAATATATTCCATCTATTTTCGGTTCGCCAGGAGGATAGTTCTCGCAAAAGCGCGCGAACCGTCCATTACCACGATCGGATCGTGTCTAGGATCCCCTCTGAGCTATTTCATAACTGTAGCTATAGTCTACTCTAGCAAGACACTCAGCTTTATGCAAATTCAGGCATAACACCTAGCTACTGTACATTACTTTTTTAGTCAAGGCTCGTAATCCTCCTACAGCACAGCACACCTTTTATAGACAGCATGACGAGCGTTACAGCTATAGTAATCTAGTAGATAATTCGATTTTCCAAGATAAAATTAAGTGAACGGCAAAGACTCCGATTTTCTCGAGTCTCCTTATCTACCATTCCCATTCCACAGGCCATCGCAAAAGAACGCCGCGCCAAGGAAAGTGGTAACCTAAACGACCAATGCCTCGTAGATGACAGCTTCATCGTTGCCAGCAACAGCAATCGTATTGGCGGCATCGGTCGTGGCTAAACTAGTCACAAAGGGGTAGTTAGTGTCGATTGGATCGTAGACCTGAATCCACTCGTCAAGATCGGCCTCGTACTCGAAGCGCTTCACAAATCCGTTCAATGTTCCGGCTACGACGGCCGTGCCATCTCCAGAGAAGGTATTTCTGATGCCCAAGGCATCACCGTCGTCGCCAACAATGTCGCCACCAAGTTGCGTGTATTCTCCAAAGTCGTCACTTTGATACACGCGAATAACACCACGGCCACCACTAAAGTTGGGGCCTCCAGCAGCGCACAAGCTTCCGTTGTCAGTAATGATGGCAACTCCACTTCCAAAGCCTTCTCTGTCTTCAAAACCGGGTTCGAAGGCGATGGAAAGCCATTGGGACATTCCTTCGTCCCATTCAAAAAGCACGAAATAGCCTTCAGCGAAGCTTGGCGCGCCTGCAATGAAGCGAGATCCGTCGTTCGAGATAGCAACATCAACGCCAAGATTCTCCGATTCCAGTCCACCGAGTGGAATGTCCTGCATAGGCTCCCAATCTTGGGTGGCATCGCTGTATTCGAAGGGATAGACTCGACCAGCCTGCGCAAGTCCACCAATATTGCTGCCAGGAGCACCAACAACAATACGACGGCTATCACTGGCCGAAAGAGACGCTCCGAACGATTCGAGCGCAGCAAAGAAGTCTTCATCTCCACGAATGGTCGATCCTACTTGAACGACAGTTCCGTCCGATTCGATCTGATAATAGTAGGCCACGCCAACTGGAGTGGTGGTTCCCTCCGCAAAGACAAAAGGGGCACCAATCAACACTTCGTTGCCTGTTACAGATACATCGAACCCGAAGCCACCATTGGCTTGCTCGCCTGCCAAGGAGCCAAGCTCTGTCCAGCTGCCACCGGCAAATTGGTAGAGGAGGGTCTCACCAGTTACAGAGCCTGGAGCGCCGGAAGCCATAATCAGAGCAGAAATGGCAACGGATCTCCCAAAGTTCGAAGATTCAGCTCCTACGAAAGGACCTCCAACAATGGTCAAGGGAACGCTTGGAGTGGGAGCCGATGCCGTTGGGATTGTTGGGGTCGGTGGTGTGGGTGTCGGAGGGGTTGGGGTTGGGGCTGGGGTCGGGGCGCCAACCGGTGCCGATGAGGGAGCAAACGTTGTGACGGCGACATCAGGCGTATTAGAAGGCTAAACAAAGAGTTGCCGAGTAAAAAAGTGAGTGCAAAGAAGCAGGTACCGTCGACCCATGACGATACCCAGAACTTACCGACCCCGTAGGCGTTGGAGAAACCGGTGGTAGATCTCTGTTGTTGTTATCTTCATTATTCAATGCCAATGTTAGCACGATCGTTAGAGCGAACAGGACTAGGCAACCGAGTGCCACCAGCACGAGTACAGGAGCTAGCTTCTTCTTCTGCTTTACCATGCCTCGTTTCTCATCAAATACACTCTCCTCGCCACCACCTTCGGCCATATCGTCTTCGGTTCCGTCACAAACGGCGGCAACGAAAGCTCGGTCTGTCTGGGCTGGCAACTCGCCACTGTGTGCAGGCATTTCTTCACCTGGCATATCCTCTTCAGTCATGGCAGCTTTTATAGGAACAGGAGCCACTTCTGACTTCTGTCTACTGTGGCCAGCCGGAGAGAGTCATATTTCTTCTTCGCCCTGCGGGTTATTATTGGAGGTGTCAAAGTCACAAAGTCACAACCCCCCCAAATTCCGTTTCGCAAAAGCGCGCGAACAGTCCATTTCGTTCCCCGACCACGATCGGGTCGTGTCCTAGGATCCTTGCGATGCTAGCTTGTATCGTACTGATACGGTAGCAATAGTACTCGGAGTCTACCGGTACCAGCTACCGTTTTCTTACGCGCGACGATACATGGTGATATACAGTATTGCTTACCGCTCTGCAGGCACCAATCATTTCGGGTGCGGTGAATTGAATCGAAGCAGCGTCCGCAATGCCGCCACTGCTGTCGCCGTGCCTGATTCCACACGATACACGAGAAGGACTACATCACCTCTGCATATTGGATGAGACGATAGTCACTTTCTTATTATACGGCCACATTAGCAGAGCGATTTTTCTGTCTGTCTGCAGAATTACTGAGAACGACGCAATGAGGTTGCAAAGGGAGGTTGCAAAGGGAACCGATCGGCACGACAAGGGCTGAGGCACCTCGATGAAGGAGTGTGGATCTCTGCTTTTTTTGAACACAAGTCGTTGTTCGGAAAATAGTACGGTAATCGAAGCAAGTTTGCAAAGTCTGGGAAACTGAGGGAATCGTCGTCTTGGGCCAGCCCCGCCCAAACTTTCGAAGCAAGATCTTGGAGCAACAAGTTGCCACAGGCAAACAGCCGGTCAACTTGGAAGGCACGCACCAATGCGGCTTGACGGTCACGTTTGTCTGTTTTACAATTCCACCCATCCCAGTTCTTTAGGCAGTAGTTCCATTTTCCTTCTTTTCTTCATGCAATGGGCGCAGGTGGTAAGATGATTCGATACCAGTCCCTCCTTCCTGGCTGGAAACGGCCTCGTATGCACCTTGCCTCCATCCACGCGTGTGTCCGACAGAGTAGGGCGCACAGCCAAACAAGTATACACACACTGTAAGTCCCACGTAGACGGCCAAATAGAGCATTCCAGAGACGTCCAACTGAGCAATCAACACCCAATTGACAAAGATACCAAAGGCTGGCAAGTACGGCACGCCAGGCGTTTTGAAAAATTCTTCGTGCTCGGATCCAGGCACGAGCAAACTTTCGGTCCGTAGCAACACATTACCGCCAAAATGCAGCGACAATGGACACCTTTGCGCCATGTAAAAGAGACAGCTCACAGTTGCCAGGGCCGATATCGTAGTCAAAGTTGGTTGCATGGCAGAGAGTCCCGAGACTTGATGACTGCTGAGAAGAGCCGTGAGAAAGCACAAGCCGTTGTAAGCCAATAAAGACGTTTCAAGTAGCTTGGGTCGTTCCACGGGAGCCTCGCACCGTAGCAAAATCAAGCACGAGTTGGTCATGCTAAACGCCACCAGAATCCCCGCACTTATGAGGTCGTTTAAATACGTGAAAGGAACGAAGCCGGCAACGACTGTCATAATAGTACCTGACACTAGAGTCCCACTCTTGATGGTGCCCGAAACTGGATCAACGCGAGCAAAAGTCTCTGGTAACAGTCCATCGTGCGCCATGCTCAGCGTCAATCTCGGCTGCGCCAAGAGACTCACCATTACCACCACGGGCAAGGTGACTACTTCGCCAATGGCTGTCAACTGAGCCGCCCACTCCAACCCTCTAGTCGAGAATGCCTCGGGGAAGCCTGATGTAGGACTAATATCACTGTACGGCACCATTCCCGTCAATGCCACTGCCGCTAGTATGTAACAGACCGTCACAATTAGTAACGTTCCCAGCACAGCTCGTGGCATGTCACGCGCTGGATGCAAGGCTTTGAAAGCAGTTATGGATGAGAAAAGGTGAGCTAGGGTGATGGCGGTAATATAGGGCTACCGCCATTCTTTGGTTCGTCAGGGTCCACTTACCTTCGCCCGCAACTGCGCAGACTTCGTCGTATCCTAGGTAACCAAAAAAACTAACCGTGGCGCCACGACAGACTCCTTTTAAGCCAAACGGCATTAGAGGAGGTTGCATATTCTTGGGCTCGAACAAACAAAAGCCCCCGACAATCATGAATACGACAATCACCATTTTCAAGGCCGTGATTCCAGACGTGACATGCTTCGACTCGTTCACGCCCGCGTACAAGATTGCCGTGGACGCGGCCGACACGGCCATGGCCGGCAACTGAATACCTCCCGGTACCAACCAGGCAGGCGCGGACGTCCATCCGGCCCCTTGTTCCAACCACAGCAGCACCTTGTCACCCCAGCTTCGAGCAACGGCAGCTCCGCTTATTCCATATTCGAGGGTCAAACACGCTGCCGCCACGACGGCGGCGAGTTCACCAATACAAATGTAACTGTAAAAACAACAAGACACAGATAGAGATGCTGCGTGAGAGTGAAACGGATTGTAAAGCCGTATCGGTATCGCACCAACGAGGTTACTGGTTCAATTTTCGCTGCCTTTAGAACGATACTCACGCATAGACATAGGTCGAACCGGCGGCAGGTATTCTACCCGACAGCTCGGCGTAGCAGACTCCGGAACAGCAGGCAGCGAGACCCGCCGCGGCAAAGCTCAGAAAGGTGCTTGGACCGGCGTATTGCGCGGCAATCTGCCCGGTCAAGACAAATATTCCTGTGCCGCCGACGAGGAAACGAACATGAACGAACACGCACGCACGCACGAATGGAGCATGATGAAGTTTGGTGTCACACAAAAGGAGTTAGCGAGAGAAAGTGGTCATTACGATAATTCCAGACTACGATTCCAATATTACAACATACCCGATCCGACGGTACCACCGACACCAATTGCAATGAGATCCATCAGATTCATGTGACGAGCGGGCAAGTTGTTGCTAGCAGTGGCTGCATCGGCGGCGGCTTCTTGCTGATAGACGACGGCCAGTGGTTTCCGAAGCCACGGACTATAGCGAGAGGACGCTGTCATAGTCATATCGCTGTCCGCCGTTGTCACTCGATTCTGTGCTCGCCAATTTCTCTCGTCTACTACCAGGGAAAGGAGGTTGTTGGCTTATATGCACGTTTGCTTCAATGAGAGAGAGGACAACACAGGGGGTATGGTATACCGATGCCCAAACTTTGTAATGGGTACAATGGAAAATGGAAGAAGCGAGAGAATGAAAGAAGGCCGAAAAACAAGAAGGGCCGGGTAGGGATAGGGGTAAGCCGCTGCGACCTGTCTCGTATCGTTGATGGAAGGCGCCAAAACGGACTGATGATGATATGATTGCGAGGGTCCGATCGTGGACGTACCACGGTCGTGGGCGGCGGGCGGGCTATATTAATATCTCGTCTGCGGCATGCGGCATTCGTTGTTGAACATTTTTCGATCGTCTCAACATAACACTGCACACTCTGCACACACTGAACGAACACAAATCCAAACAGACCCAGACAAAACGAAGGATGAACGGAGGTCCAGCTCCAGCAGCAGCAGCAGCAGTAGTAGACAAGAACACCAGCAAGAGACAGCGGATGATGCCTTTACAACGCCAGTAGACGTCGAAGACGTCGCTGGGAAGGGTGCATGTTTGTCTATTGCCAGTGCTGCTATTGCCAGTGCTGCGAACGTTGCCTCCTCCTCAGCTGCCAATAACCCCGTACCCAAGCTGACTCCCGGGCAAGATAACTTTGCAAGACTGTACGCCACTAGCAGCAAAGAGCACAACCCTCCTCAACCTTTGGAGGTCGACGGTCCCAAACCGGATCTGAACGAGATCCACGACCTCATAAGGACGCATGGATTCGGCTACGTTATTGATGAGAAAGGGACGGAGCAGGGGAAAGAAACTCACTTGATGGTTCTTTTCCTGTACGTGCGTGGGTCCATCAATGCGACCCAAGGCATGAGGAAAATTTTATCTGCAAGATTGAAGTGGAAGGTATGTAGTGGTGAGCGACAACGCCTCGAAGCAATCATGAGCGTGCAAAATCAAGACAAGGATCCTCACCTCGACCGTTGCCCTAGTGACTGGCAGCCCCAGTATCTTTCAGGAAAAGAATCATGGGCACCCGTTCAGCACACATGCCCAGCTCTCCAAATGGAAAACGGATCCGGAAGAGAGCGAAGACTACTTTCTCATTTTCGGCAACGCTTTCAAGCCAAATCAGGTCGTGCAGTGTTCCAGTAGCTGCTACTTGCAAGCGGCAATCACGGCACAGGCCTATGCTGTCAAGCAGGGTACCAAGACAGACGCAGTAAAAAAGGTCAATATATCGCAAAATATCCGTCGAACGTTCGATGCCAATAGATTGTACAAACGCATCATCCTGAACAAGGGCGGAAACGCATATGATGTCTTTAAAGACCTCTCCGCACTAGATTTTGTACTCAACGCAGAATTCAGAGCAAAAAACGCCTAAGCAGATTTTCTTTATTTCAGTGCTTGAGGGGCTGGGGGGCTGGGTTGGTCACAAAATTTCGTGTGGACAAAGCGTTCCAGGCTTCGGATCGATTAAGCTACGATGGCCTGGTCATCATTGACCCCATCAAAAAATCTGGACACGCCAAGGTTCTTGTTGGAGCACGAAAGGAAAGAGATGGGCTTTTGATGCAAAACTGGTGGAAAGGAAAGCAGTCTGTTGAAGTCACGCTCGATTACTTCAAAACTAGTCAGTCGGTGTTGTACTTTTTCACGCAAGAGCAGAAGGAAGTCCGTGAACCTTTTACTGTAACGTCTCACAATTTCACGGAAGCTGACTATGCCGATGGTGGAGACGATGACACGGACGACGGAGAGTACGACGAAGATGAATGCATCGATAAACATGACGGATTGGCGCACTGCGCACTTTGATCAATGTCGGGAAAGGCTGAGAATTATACGTAATGATAGGGAATACATGTTAGGGAATGCGTGTTCTCTGAAGTTGCTACTGGAATTGTTTGCCTCGTTCTCCACTGAGCTAGTCCCTAGACCAGACCCGTCCAATTCCGAAGCCTGATTACTAGAGTCGCTAGAGGAGATGGACACAAGTATAAGAGTGGGAAAGACCACTGCCGGTACACCTTCGGCATCTCGACAATAAGAAGTAGTCTAGTGTGCATCTATCCTTATTATTTATCCTCACTGGTTGGCCGGTTGGTCCTGCTGCCTTGCCAGGAATAACACACTACACACAGTACAGAAGTAACGTACCTAACATTGTCGTACACATACGTAGATATGGGGAACACCGCCGGCACTTGGACAACAATTATTGGTGAAATATCCAAAGGTTATGCTTGATCCTTACCTGTCAGACCACCGGTCGGCAATATTTGTTGATCTGTACATTCAAGTACGGTGCCGTACCACCGTATCGTACACTACTAGCTATTTGGTTGGTTTCCTTATGACCACTTAAGTATGGACTAACTTATTCGTCTACTATTGGACAACTCTACAGTACATAGCTACAGCACCAGTATCTATTACTCTACTCTATCGTCACAAAGTCAACTGTGATCATCTTTGGGATGTGGAAATGCGACGACACTCGCCAGTCCCAGAACCAAAGCAGCCATGGTGACTGGGGCTTGCGTGCCAGCCACCATGGCTCCCAGCAAGTAGCCGGCATTGTTGGTCGCTGCCGACCCGACATCTGCCACGACGCTACTCCTCTGATCCCCATCATCTTCACTGTCTGACGACGATGACGACGATTCCCCTGAGGTCACCCACCAAGGCAATTCTGAAGCAGAGCGTTGATCAATGGCCCATAATGCCGCCTGCGAGGAAATATCCTCCGGCAGGTCATTTAGTGAAGGAGACGCCAAACTGCGAACCTGCGTTTGCAAATCACCTGGAAGCCACCGCAGATCTAGTGATCGTCGCGATTTTTGTCTGGTAGAAGAAAGACCGCCCAAGGGAACTGGTTTCACTTTGATCCGGACATGATCCGAATCGTCTCTCGAGTTCTCACTCTTATTGCTGTTCCAGGTACCCATAAACATTTGCCTAGCAGCCTCTTCAATAGTCATGGTACGATCCTCAGAGGCTTTCGATAACGCTGTTTCCACGCCCTCGTCATCACCTGCGAGATCGTCACCCAAATAGCTAAAGGGTTGATGCCCAACAAGTAGATCCATGCCCTCCTGTCGATCGGCGTCCAAAAAATTGTTCAAATAGTAGCGTTGCAACGAGTTCATACCGTCATCGAGAGCTCCCTTTTTCGTTCGCTTGCCTGTGCGAGTAAAGTCTCCCTTGAGTGCAGGAGTTCCAGCATATAATCGAGAGATAGCATCCGCATTATCCGCCCACAAGTGTCGATGGGCTATCTCGCCTTCCTTCCAAGGTATAGTCATGGGGTGTTTTCGAAACGCAGTCTTGAACGCCAGCGGAATCCGGGTCGATTTATCAGCCGCAAACTGTGAAAATAAGAGGAATCGTCCAAAGATTGACTGAACAACGTTGGTACGATCTAAGCAGTCCATGCAATTGGTCCGCGTGACTCCAGTCTGTAGGCGCGTGACACACAAGCTGCTACCGTCCACGGGCTGGGCACAAAAGTAACCTTGTTCGACCAGGGTTGGCTTCAGTTGGTCCAACAAGCCCACCAACTTTTCCCACCGCCCGTGCTTGACTTCGGCATGAAAATCAAACCAAATGTGTTGAATATCGGCAGCTTGAAGCCACGGCATTGCCGGATCGGGTTGTTCCTTGTAAACATCCAAGACGGCCTTCAATACTGCATCCAAGGCACGACCGAGGCGACCTTGATCGCTTTTTTTATCCACCAGATTCAAAAGTACCAAGGCTGGGTATTTGCGCTGGACCATTGTCGGGACTGTAGCGTTGCTGGACGCCGGCTCATGTTGCGGAATGTAAAGCTCTGCTTGCTCGGCAAGGTGTTGTCGGACGGCACGAGCCTGTGCCAGAGGGTCCGTACCGATTCGCACACGAGGTCTGTATGTCTTAATGTCGGTAGGGCTGCTCCACCGAAGAGGGATGCTACCGCGCGTCTGTACATGGCTGCTGATAGACTGTAGCGTCCTATCGTTGCTGCTGCTGCCACTAGATTTTGCTAGTTCTTGCTTCCAAAGCAAGAGTATTTGCTCCGTCTCGGCATAGTTTGCCACGGCCCCCGACTGGTCCGCGCCACGCTTGGTAAAGCGCGTTCCCGCCCGAAACCGACTGCGTCGTGTAATGAGCAATTCATCATAGTAGACTAACGACGAAGCGTTGCTGTTCTTATCACCAGCAGCTGTAGCAATACTACCAGTAGCAGAAGTAGTAGTCAAATTGGATTGGACACCGCAAAAGGCTGACGTGACGGGTATCACGTGATCCAACAATATTTGGTCGGCCGTGTCGTTGTTGGCTGCCTGCTGCTGGAGCAACGCGGATACGAGTCCTTCGTTCCAGAAAAAGCGAGAATCGGGGCACAGCGGACTGGTAGTTGCTGCTGTTGCTGCGTCAGTACTGTTGTTGTTGTTGACCGTGGTTGCGAATTGCCACCATTTTGTAGGTTTTGTCGTGGCGCTATTGGTCGCGTCGTCGTCGTCGTTGTTGTCATGAGCGGACGGCAGTGATCCTCGCCACGCCAGAGCCCTCTGCAAGGTATGCGTCATGTCGGGTACGAGCGCATTTCCTGCCGCCGTGTAGTACCAATCATGGTGCTTCATGGCTTGCCGCAACAGGGAAATTTGGCGTTTTTCTTCCCGTCGCTGCGACCGCGTCGTGGTCTGGTGAGGATTCTCGAGCCGGCAAATGTACAATTGGGTGACTTTCCGAATCTGCCACCAACAAGGTGGACTACTACTCCTGTTATTATTGCTGCTGCTGCTGTTCCTACTAGACGGGAGAGCTGGTGCCTCGTAAACGGTACTCGAGCCTTGAATCCAAACCATCAAGTGACCGGAAGGAATCGAGTACATTCCGTAGAGACCCTCGACTGGAATCCATGACTCGCCATCGTCAGTACTAGTACTAGTATTAGTACTACTACGTTGGTTTATCTCGTCGAGGACAATGCTCCGTAACGTGCTGCCGCTGTCGTGATTTTCACTACCATCAGCGTCAGCGTTGGACACAGCAGAGACTTGGACGGTGCAATGGTGCGTGGCGCTGTACAGGTCCAGGGAGGAGGAATTGGTCGGACGAATCCACAGTGGTGTAGTAGTACTACTAGTAGTAGTACTAGTAGTAGTTCTATTTCTACTGGGATGATTCCTACCGAGCAGCGTCTCGCTTACGGGTTGTGCAGGATGGTGACTGCCGTAGCCCGTGACCCGCGTCGGTGTGCTGCCTTTGTTCTTGTTGTTGGGTTGGATTTGGACATTGGCCGTGTGGGATGCCAACGACGCTGCTTTGGTGGGAGCCGTCGCTGCTGTAGCTCTAGCACTAACGTGAACAGTCGTTGTCGTCGTCAGGAGTAGTATCAGAATCAATCCCGCTTGTACTACCCATAGCAAGACAAGAGAGGAGGACTGCCGCCGACACCACCACTGGGGACGTTGTCGTTGTCGACTGTTGGAAGGCCACGAGATTGACATTTTTTCTCTCTTTACAAACAACAGTTCTATAAGTCTACCGAGAAGTCTACCGAGTGAGGACTGTCTCGCTCTTTTCTACCCAAACAGGTACCAGATACCAGGTAGATAGACGGCGAACGAGCGCAACTTTTTGGTTTTCCCAGGAGATGCATGCATGCATGGATTCCCATTGTGTGTCGGAATATCACAATCATCCGCGTGGAAGGTAGGGTATGGTGGTGGCGGTCGGCGCGGCGCGGCGCGGCGCGATTGATTGATTGCTTCATTCCTTCATTCATTTGTTAATTCATTCATTCGTTTGTCATATTTTATCATTCTTTTTCGTTCGGTGTTTTGTTTGGACAAACGTGTGACACGAGCGTGACAAAGTATTGTTTGTTGCAATATTCAAAACGCGCGCGAAAAAGCGAACTTGAAGACGAAGGATTTTGGACAACGAGCGACAATAATTGCCAAAACCCCGCAGAGGACAAAACGAGTTGTGGCTCTTTTTCGACCATGGAAAAGTACCGACTCGTACAAGAACACAAGGCGGATGGCTCGGAAGAGTTTCTGGATAGTCCCACTGGTAGCAGTTCAGCAAGTGGGTATCCAGAAATCCGCATTACCCAACAGGGCAAGCCTCGCAACTACATTACCTACGCTATGAACCGCTTTGTACGTGGTGCCCGTGTCCAGAAAGGGTCTCTCGCACATATCTATACATACACACAACAACAACAACAGCTCACATATTCCCATACACACATACCTATTTATTTATTTACAGCAAGTAGACGGCTCGTCCGCAATTGTTCTCACGGCCATGGGCCGCGCCATTAACAAGGCCGTGACTATTGCCGAAATTCTCAAACGCAAAATGCCGTTGCACCAGTTGAATACCCTATCGAGTGTCGAAATGATTGACGTCTTCGAACCCGTCGAAGAAGGCTTAGATGTTATCACTAGCAGGAGATACGTGAGTTGCATGAGGATTACCCTTTCGTTAACGGCTCAAGAAATAGATACAGCAGCGATTGGGTATCAACTGCCCTTGCCCAACGAAGAGATTCATCCTGGGGACTATCATTCGTCAGTGTCGGGGGGAATGACACCGACTGGATCCTCGCAATCCAGCACTCCACTCGTATCTGCGTGATTTTGTTGGATTGTCCACGACAGTGATTGCCTTTCAAACCATGGACTTTTTTGGGGGTGGAGGACGACCAACCAAACAAACGCACCCGTCAGGATGATGGAGTGTGTGTGTGTGCACGCGTGAGAGAGCCCAGCATTACTGCAATCACGACACAGTCAAAGCCCAGCGTGGTTTCCGTCTTGGAACCTGGTACGGACCTCCTCCTGCTCAACCCTCCTTGTTCACGAGCGAAAGGGAGCCTGTCTAACTACGGCGTACTGCAGTACCATCCTAATCTAGAGTAGGACTTGTACCGTACGACGTAACGGTGTCTCTCATTCTGCATATGTACTACGTAAACTTTCTAGGGGGCAGGATACGCACACATCATCTGAATCTGACATCGTATCGGTGGATGACTCCAAATAATGACCCAAAAGAAAACGCACGGTCTTGCGAGTGCGAGCGCGTTCGATCTGCAGCCGGGACATTCAAAGAGTCTTACAGCCGCTAAGTCCAAAGTCGTAGATAGTGAGACACTACTGTAGTCTACCAACGTACCTACTGCGAACACATCTCTCGTTGCATACTTTATAGTACAGCACTGCAGCACCTCTGTTGTCGTCGCATCGCATCGCATCCGAGTCCTTGTCTTTGAAAGAGAAAAAAAACTCGCTTCGTTTTCGCTTACCGTTCGCTTCCCGTTCGACGCCTTTTTTTCCCCCCCGCCATGAGCTCGCTGCCCAACAGTAAACGTAGTAGTACTACTACTAGTAAGGCCCTGACGGAAAAGGATGTCTTGCAACACACGTGCCAAACGCAGGTGCAAGACTTGCACCGCACTTTTGTCGATTGGTTCTTGGGCCGGGTTCCGAAAGCAACGCTCAAGGCCGACTTGAACAAGCGTTTGCAAACCGACTTTTCGCACGTTGCGCCCAACGGAAGATTCCTCCGGGGCCGCAACAACTTGATTGCCCATTTGGATGACAAGTACGGTTGTTACAAGGGACGTCTCTTTACCATTGACATTTACTCGGTCCAACTCATGTGGTACGATACCAACAAGTGTCTATGCATGTACGAAGAATGGCAGTCTTGGGAACAGGATGGTGAAGACGCGCGTTCGCAAGATGGTGCTTCTCCGGCTGCTGCTGCTGCTAGAATCAACCAGTTTGGTCGACTCTCGTCGTGCTTGTTGGAACGAGACGCGGCGGGAAACTTTTCGTGGATTCACGTGCACGAAACCTGGCTCGAAGAGGAAGCCCCCATGTCTCCGCAGGGACTCATGCGAAGAGCGAGTTGGGACGACGAAGGAGCGGGTGCCGTGGTAGCCGTTGGTGATACGCAACAGCAAGATGCTGCCACCAACGGCAGCAGCAGCAGCGATCCTGTCAGTGTCCTCTTGTTGCTTTCGAATCAAACACTTTCCAAGGAACAAATGGCGAGTCAGGAACTGGCCTTGTCCATCTTTGAGGAACAGGACATTCCCTACACCACGTTGGACGGGACGGATCCTGCCCAACGCGAAGCACGCAATAACTTGTTCAAGACAAGCCGTGTCTGGGGCAAGTATCCGCAGTTCTTCTTGGCGCCTGCTCAAGGAAAACCTACGTATTGGGGTGATCATATCAAGTTTGCCAAGTCGATTGAAGCAGGGACGCTCGCGCAAGATTTGGGATTGTCAAATCCCGAGGAGGACAGGAACGGTGTAGACTTGGAACAAGATGTCGGTGACGTCGATGTCGTCGATGTTGATGAAGATGATGGAGACGAGAAAGACGACGACAAGCAGACGGTTGGTGTATCTACTGCTGCCATCGTTGGAGGCGCCGCTGTTGTGGGAGCTGCCGGAGCTGGCACTGCGGTTGCCCTTCACAAGGTAGATGGAAACTCTTCCAAAGTTTCATTTGCCGAACCGGAACACGAAGCAAATTCTGCCCCAGAATGGGCCGCTCCTCCCGCAGCGAAAGATGACGGTTTGGAGATCGAACCCGACAACAGCGAGCGCTCGGGAACGTCGGAGCAGATGACGCCGGAGGAAGAGGAATTCATGAACGCGTCTGCTGGTATTTTGGTCTTTGAAGAAGAGGACGAATGCGGCAAAGAAGAAGAAGAGTCGTCGGAGGAAGAAGAGGATGACATGGTGACTCCTAAGAAACCACCGGTAGAGAATATCGCCTCGCCCATTCCGCAAGATATTTCCAAGAAGCGTCATATTTCTCCTAAGTTGGACAAGTATGCCAAACCGTTGACCTGGGAGAATACTCTTGTTGGAATTTCGGTTGCTGGTTTCGATATCGGTTCGTCACAGGGTCCCATCGGGGACGAGGCCTGGTATCGTGAGATGAGTACTGCCTTGGAAGACGTGGCTCAGTCCCGAGCTAATCCGAATCCTAGGCGGAAACTTGTATTGCCCGAAATGGTATTCCCCACGGCGCATATTGCTCTCGAAGGTCACGGTGTCTGGCTGAGCTGGGACGTGACCGATGCACTGGAGGAATGGGCCAAGTCGCACCAGGAGATTGCTCTTTTCTCCGACAGTGCCAACAATGGTGTGCAGGTTCTTAAGGCCAAGGATGCCAAGTTGTGGGAAAAGAAGCAGGAGAAGCTCCTAGGGGATGCCAAGTCTGCCAAATTCCATTATGATTGGTCGTATAGCACTCCCTTTTGTGGAAAACTAGAAGGCGGCCATTGGGACGAGATTGACGCGTCTGGAATGCGTCTCGAACTCTTGACGGACCAGTCTGTTCCGATCCTCTTCTTCGACGAGGTGGTGTTGTTCGAGGATGATCTTCATGACAATGGCCAAGCCGAGTTCTCGGTCAAGTTGCGTGTGATGCCATCCTGTGCCTTTGTCTTGGCCCGATATTGGCTTAGGGTGGACGATGTTGTGGTACGGTTGCGCGAAACTCGTATTCTGGTCGACTTTTTCGGCATGAAGCCTCGTATTTACCGAGATGTCACGTGGCGAGAGTGCTGGTGGGACGACCTGGCAGCCAATGGCTTGCCAACGGACGTGAAGTCATGGTCGAACGAGCAAGGCCGAGAGACCCCTGAATGGTCGATGCGATTGAAGAGCATCCCCGAGATCGACCTACCGGAACACATTTGCAAATACGCAGTGATGGAAAATGGCGATGCTAACGGAGGCATCGGTGACGCCTTGATGGAAGTGTGAACATAGTTAATAATTTTAATTATTTGGGGCTTTGTGTTGTTCATTCATGGCGTCTGTTTCAATTGATTCGTGCTGTCCCTCGGACACATAGATATAGATACAGTAGGATGCTAGTTTCATTGTCACCATTAGGGAGAGAGGGGCGTGCACTAACGGTACCCCGTCGGATTTTTGTTCGGCATATGGGAACTTGTTTCAAGTAAAACTCGAAACAACTACTTGCTCATATTGGAATTGATCTGACACTGGTCCTGCTCCAATTGCTTTTCGGAACACGTCTCCTGTTCGTCCCTTGAAGAGTTCGTAATGCGCGTTTGCCAAATTCTCGTCCCATTGTTTTCCTACTCGGTCTCGGCGGGCCGCGTCTCGTTCACTGATAGTGGCCGCCTCCAAAAAGCGCTCCGTGGCTGCCTCCCAAGTCAGAGTGCGCCGCAAATGGTCCGCAAGTGGTTCGGGATTATGAGCGACCGCGTACTGCATGAGAGCAACGAATTCAGTTTCCGTTTGATACATCAAGCAGTTTGGAAACTGTTGAAAGAACACGTTGGATGGATGGTTGGGAACAATGACAAACTTGCCCATTGCCAAAGCTTCCGCACTCGACGTGCAGAGGACCTCTGTTACACTTGCATTAACAAATATTTTACAGTCCGACGGTACGTTGGCATGATCCAATCGCCCAAGAAATCTAACCGGCAAACTCCGTCGTCGAGGAGTCCACGCGTAATAAGCTGCCTTGGTCGGAGAATCACTGCTGCCATCTTCATCCGCGCTGGCCTTGGATCCCAAATACGCTCGTTCAATCTCTTTCTCTTCTGGGCCACTGCCATAAATATCCATGGCAAAATAACTTCCCGTCCTCTTCTTGTACAGCGCTTGCAAGTCCAACAAACGATCCAAGCCTTTTGCCCACAACAGTTTGCCGATAAAATAAACTTTCACGCCAGTTGGTCTCGGCAAGTTCAAAAACTGTTGTCGAATGCCGTGCACATTTGCCACCACTTCCTTTTCTGGCGCATAGTCTTGCAAGACGGGACTCAGCTTGATGACCTTATTAGAATAGGCTCGCACCAACAAGGCCGAGTAGGCCCCCACAAGGGGACCCGTCAGCAAACCCGTGGCGTGGTGACTGGCGTAGGCCTTGTAATTCGTGTGGATGATTCCCACCACGTGCGGGAATTTGCGACGCCAACTCGTCTTTCCCGGGGCACGGTAAAAGTTGACATGCTCCGGCTCTTCCAATATACACACCGCGTCTGGTTCTTGTACACAGAGTCGTTCGCAAAAGTCGCCCATGGCAAAGATACTACGAAAGGTAGCGTGGTACCGTGCCGGGTAGAACTCAATTTTGAGTTGGCTTGCTGCGTGTGGGAGACCTGCCGATTCAGCCAGCCACTGGCGAATATACGCGTCTTGTTCTTGTTGAACAGCGTCGCGCCAGTCTGCTCCGTAAAGAGCGACACGATCATCGGCCGATTCCAACCACGGAATTACTAGAGTAACGGATACATGCTTCTGATCATGAAGTTTTCCTGATGACTTTGCTGCTGCTGTTTGTCGATAGTGCTTCAAGAGATAAGCGGCTCGCAACAAGGGATTGACAGCCGTTCCCGTCATCCACGGAAGTGCCGCCGTGGTGACAATCCAAACGGGTCGGCAGCGACGCATATCCGAAGCAACCGTCGGCTGGGTGTCCGATAAGAGCCATTCAGCGTCCGTGTACTCCAAATCGGAAGAAAATCGAATCCAAGACTGTGAGCGATTTGCGCTCGTCAGGCGAGGTCGTTGCGATTCCACATCGCCAGTGCCGTCGTTTTCGTCATTTTCATAGTCCTTGCACTCTCCTCCAAAGGACCATGTTCCGGACGATCCACTCTTTCGTCTCACTCGCCACGACTTTGGATTGCAATAGGCCGAGGCAGTCAGCAAGTCCTCGTTTTCCTCCCGACTCTTTTCATCCGTATCGTCTTGCAGAAACAAAAAGCTCTCCTTACGGCGTGCTGGTTGTCCAAAGAGGAGTGACAATAAGGGCATACACGCCGACGTGCTACTGCTAGTCATGCTGCTAGTACCGCTTTCGGGTGTGACGGAACGGTGTTCCAAGTCCAGCATGGCATCGTTCCAATCTGTATCGGAACCACCACCACCACCACTACTACTACTGTTGCTACTGCTGCTGCTGCCTTCCTCTTCGGTTCCCGCAAGCTGCAAGAGGTCGGGCGAAGATGAATCGCGGGCCTTGGCGAGCGTGTTTCCCATGGTGAGGTAAGTAGAGAGGTTCGGTACCAAGCAGACCTTTCGATTTTGCCGGAATGACACTAAAAATAGGTAAAGGCCTTTTTTTTCTTTCCCGATTTCGTCAAGCCGTTTCAGTAGACTTGCTTGACAAGTCGTCAACCTCGCGGCTTCCTAGTAAGAGTATGGCACAGTAGATGAAGGAAAGGAACGAATCGAGTACGATACCGGTACAGTGCCTTGTGAAGGTGATGTGTGCAGTACCTACAGGTCGTACGATTAGTGAATGATACTGTTACCGGATACCGGATAGGGAGAAATGCGTTCCGAATTCAGGGAAGAATGGCCACCTTTCCCACGTTGAAGGGCGGGAACGATCGGCCGCCACCGTTCCCACACAATAAACCGCCAGCCATCACAAGAGTAAAATTTTGACAAAGACAGATGACGTGTAACTGTGGTGACGTCGCTTGTCGCATCAATGCACACGCATCATCCAAGTTGTCAAACCTGAACTCTACTAGTAGTAGTAGTCTACAGTCTACATCCATCTACCGTACCGGTACGTAGGTTGTTCATCACTCGTGGCACGAGTGATGAACAACCTACCGTCCTACCGTCTACCGTAGGTATATATGTAGGAGTGCACGATGACTTCCATTTGGCTAGTCGTGAAAGACTAGAAAAAGCTAGCTCCTGCTCCTGCAGTACCGTATCCTGTTGTGGATCAATAAGGGACGTTTCAATACAGTGCGTGGATGTGTGTAATGGTTATAATTCCTACAGTACTACGGTACATGTGATACCGAGCATTTAATTTGTATGCTCTACGCCCCATGACACGACAAACTGTCTCGACGAATCACTTGGTACGGCAGCCTCTTCATGGCTTCCTCTCCACTGCTGCTAAACGTGAGAAAGTCGGGGGCGCGCTTGCTGTGCATTAAAGGATGCGGCGCTTTGAGCAGCTCCCGTAGCGACATGGTGGGAAAGTTGGTGGTGGATTTAACATCACCACCCAATCCCAATTCGTCCACCATGGTAGGTGTCGACTTGACACAGGCAGCCACAGCTTGCTCTTTCGCCATGCGCTCCAGAAGGTTGACATTCCAAGCCTTGAGCTGGTCAACATTAACCGATTGATGTTGCTGTTGCGAAAAGACTGCTGTTGGCATGCTGGTGCGTCGAGGCATATTGCTGTTGGCAACGGTATTGCTGCCGCCGCCGCTATTGCCAACATTGCTTGTCTGAAAGTGCGCGGCGCTGCTGAAACGACGTTGTTGACTGACACAGCTGGACGAGTCTTGACTCGAAAGCACATCACGAGCGTCTACAGCACCTAGTCGCTGGGCTCGTTGCAGAGCCCACGCTGACATGTGGCTCACCTGCGCTTGAATGCGGTCCGGATCCGTCACTCCAGCCCGGCGCTGGCGGCGTTGCTCTCTCAAAATAGCCTTGTGGTGCATGCATCGATGCGAATGCATTTCCGTATTTAATGAAGGGCTTTGGTAAGGCTCCAAGCCACGAAGACAGTAGTAATTATTCAACTCTTTCGTGATATTGCCGCCCATGGAACGCCAGACGCGAATTGTGCTTACGCGATCGTTGAGAAAATCGTCAAAGTCTTTGCGCTGCAATATGGAATGGAGAAAAAGGAGAAGCATATGGTGAGCACACCGTTTACCACAAAGTAAATTAACACTCTCATTCCACAAGACGTACCGAATACCACAGCTGTGAGCTAACTTGACGGCGCTCACTATCCGTTAGGCCTTGCAAAATGTCTCTCGTGCAAACATGCTGGGACGTTTCAGTCGAAAAGTGAACTCGACGATCGAGACGACGCTGTGTGGGAACATCCGCTCTATCCGTATCGATCGCTGCATCCTCGGCTGATCGCTTGTGACTGTTCTGGAGCTCCATCATCGTTCTGTTGCGTAGTTGTTTCGTTACGGAGTTTCACAAAGGTACGGTGGGTTCACCGTTTTGTTTTATGAGATGATCAACAGTTCTCCGTAGACAACAACGGCAAATCTCGCTAATAGTGATAGTGGACCGACCAGGTCATTCCTCACGAAAGAAAATGACCCAAACCGCTTTTGCTGGTCAAATTATTCACGAACGCACCAGAATACCTAGCCCCGCCCACAATGTTTGCCATAGTTCATTCAAAGAAAATGTCAATTCAATCCTGGCATCCGTCGATTTTATATTATTGCCCCAGGATCCAGGATAAATTAGAAACAAAAACAGAACTGTGTAGAATGGCGTACATCCTAGAATAAATAGGACAGGAACTCCGTAAAAAAAGAGGAGAAAGCCTAATTGGCATTTAGCATTTTCAAGTACTAAATATCAAAAGGACCCAGACAATGTCTTTCAGACTACAGTAATTACAGATTCCTCGAAAAATGGTTGGCGTTCCCGAATCCCGAAGTATGCTTAGCGATGTATGCCCTTTGTTTTCCGAGCTGCCCAACATTATAGCCACGCAGAAACATTTATGGCCTGCCTTGTTGCGTGGGCGCCCCGGGCATCGAAAAGTAACAGTCGTGAGCCGCCGAAGATCATATGCCCTACTGTATTGGTGGTGAGAAGAAGACTTCTTGTGGATCTTGGATTGGCTATCTTGTCTCCGTGGCTATCGTACTTTGCAGCCGGCGTTCTTCTCCTTTTGGATCCTCACACCAGATACTACTATCCTCATTCTTGACTAGCCCGCTCATCATCCTCGAGATGCTACGAATAGCAACTCTAACAAGAAGCGATAGATATCATCAAGCAACAGACTGATTTGCTTACGGGTAGTAGGGAACCGCATCATATCAGCTTCTTGGCAGTGGCTGCGGTGCTGTCATTGCTGGATGCTGAGGAGCAGCAGGACGAGGCAGTGGGAGTGAGGACGGCTGCAGCTGATGGATACGATTCGAGAGATAGCTGGAGTGATTGATTATTTCGTGTAGACATGCGCAGCTCGACTGCGTTGCGTGTCATCCGACTTGCAGTATCTGCTTGTGTACCGGTACCGGTACTACATGTTATCATAGCTATGTAGCACCAAAAAAAAAACAGATCACTTACATGTGATACCTCGTATAGTTTATGCGTAGATAAAATTGTATACCTATTTTATTAGCTACTTACAGATATGAGGTTTACGTTTACCGCGCTTTCCTCTTACTATTTTTAGCTACGTAAAAAGCACGTACCTTTTGTACCAACCGCATCCCTTCATCCCTTCCTCACTTCACCGTCAATACCCACAACCGCCACCATGACCATGAAGACCCCGGAATCCGTTCTCAAGAAGCAGGCCACTCAGGCCAAGATCACTGCTGCCAAGGCCGCTGATGCCAAGACTGCCGCGGCCAAGGCTGTCAGCGATGTAGCAAAGTTCACCAAGAGCGCCGCTACTTACGAGGCCGAGTTCGAAAAGGCAGAAAAGGAAGCCATTGATAACCGACGCATGGCCAAGGCTCAGGGCGGTTTCTATGTCCCCGCTCAGCCTAAGTTGGCCTTGGTCATCCGCATCCGTGGTACCATTGGTGTCTCCCCCAAGGCCAAGCGTGTCATGCAATTGTTTCGTCTCCGTCAGTTGCACAACGCCACCTTTGTCAAGTTGAACGAAGCCACCATTCGCATGCTCCGCTTGATCGAACCGTATGTCACCTACGGTTACCCCACTCGCGCCACTGTCCAGAAGCTCATCTTGAAGCGTGGTTTTGGTAAGCTCAACAAGCAACGTATTCCTATTGCTGATAACTCTGTCATTGAAGAAGGTTTGGGAAAGCTTGGCATTTTCTGCACGGCCGACCTCCTCAACGAAATTTACACTGTTGGACCCAACTTCAAGCAAGCCAACAATTTCCTTTGGCCCTTCAAGCTCAGCTCTCCCAAGGGAGGCTTCTCCAGCAAGACTAAGTTGCTTCATTTCCTCGAAGGCGGTGAGGCCGGTGCACGAGCCGAAGAAATCAATCCTCTCGTCAAGAAGATGATCTAAGCAGATATAGAATCTAAGCTCAAAAGGCCAACTACACTGTAACCCCCTGAAAACGTTCCGACCCCTTTAACACCGTTATGCGCTTCCGGCGCTGGTGGGGGCGGTCATTCTAATCGTCTATATCCTTAGAGTTGAGCGACGAGGATACAACACAATCTTTGACAGCTAGATAGTCTGTACTGGTACGGTCCTCGATCTACTTTCCATTGTCTGTTTGATGCTGCTTCCACCACGTTTCGCGCACATTGAACAGCGGTAGACTTGTGTAGGGTCGGTCCAAGCAAATACAAACCATCAATTCACCACCACGGGCAACGTAAGGACAGACTTTGCCGGCAGTAAGACATTCTAATCGTCTACAGCTGTTCAGTTGAGACAACACAATCTACGGTATCTAGATAGTCAGTCATTTCTGGTACTCCAGCTGCTTCCCTTTGTCTTTGTACGGGACTACCCCCACCATGGTTAGCGTACATTGATCAGCGGTAGGCTTGTTGAGAGTCGGTCCAAGCAAATACAAACCATCTATTCACCACCACGGGCAACGAATCTGTTTGATACTGCTTCCACCACGTTTCGCGTACATTGAACAGCGGTAGACTTGTGTAGGGTCGGTCCATTCTGCTCCCTCACGCTTGGGAGTGACGTGGCCGCGCGGGGCGAGCCGCCGCGCTTCACTCCATCGTGTCGTAAAGCCACGATGCTGCATGCTGCTAGTTTGGACGGCGCAGTGTGCTAGATTCGGGGAGTAACTAAGTACGTTGGCTTCCCAACCCCAGCCCGGAGCCCCTAGGAAAGACTGCAAAGCAATCAATTGGTTGGGAATACGGTCCCTTGCATCAAGGAGAGGGAGGCTTCTCGAGCCTCCCGAGAGAGCATTCGCGAGGATGGATCGATTGTGCTGCTTCGGAGACTCGAGGAAAACCTTGTATTCCTCGTTCGGTTCTGTTGGGATCTCGGAGTCAAGCGCCGAGACAGGGGCAGCGAGAATCAGTTTTCGGTT
>Ga0307981_1000890_pt1 | contig 28601 bp, 30 predicted proteins | sample OrgLakmetagen987_FD_201849 | JGI IMG/M metagenome (GOLD analysis project Ga0307981, IMG submission 201849) | Saline water microbial communities from Organic Lake, Antarctica - #987 | ecosystem: Environmental > Aquatic > Non-marine Saline and Alkaline > Saline | place: Antarctica: Organic Lake... | reverse complement strand
GGCATAACCTCTGGTGAGTCCCCCTCCCTCAGGCCTGTCAACGACTCATCCGTCACGCTAGCATCGACCCAAGGCTCCGCCTCGGTCGTACAAACAGTTACCAGTGGCCTCCCCACTGTCCAGTCGACCGCCAGAAGGGCTTTTCAGCCAGCTCGGAGCCCCCACTGTCATACCACCACGAAGCGGGCCCCTTCACCAACACTCACCGCCATCACCGAACCATCCGTTACAACAGTAACAGGAGGCAACACCTCCGACAATGGGCTCGCCGTGGCGGCCGAGCCGATTCTCCAATCCAGGCCTCAACCAGAGGTAACAACTGGGCCACCCCAAGTTCCCCCAGCCAAGGGCGACCCCGTCGCCCCGGTGACTCCATCATCACCGCTAATACAGCCAGCCCCAACCCCCGAATGGCCGCCACCAAATCCGATATTCTTGGCAGCCATCAAGGACGCACTAGCCTGGCATCCTCCCCTGCGGTCCAAACCGGTCTTCAAATTCAAGTTGACGGAATTGGCCGCCCGGACGAACCTCGAGATCCTCGAGTCGTAGGTTGGCAGCTGCCGCTACCAATCTCCGCTCTCCAACACCTCCCTGGGGCAATCGTAGGCCCAGTTGGCATCGTCAGCCAAGACTCTATCGACGCCTTTGGCCACCGGCTCCCCAAAGACCAACTGATCCACGATCAGTCGTTCAGTTTTGGTTCCGGTCAGTCGCTTAACAACCGAGTGATTGAAGACGAGCTCACCCCGTGTCGATACGGTTTTGCGCTTCTTCGATTTCTTCACAAGATTGCGGCCCTGCGCGCGATTTACCCTGCCGCGCGAATTCTGCTCTCAAAATTCGACTTCAAGTCGGCCTACCGACGCGTCCACTTCAGGGCCGAGTCGGCTCTCCAGAGCTGCATCACGACCAAGGGCCTTAGCGGACTCGATCTTGCCCTGGTATCTCTCCGCACCACCTTTGGCGGCAGCCCCTGCCCGTCGATCTTTAGCGAGATTTCCGAGACCGTCACCGATCTCACGAACGCCATCATCCGCTGTTCCAATTACGACCCAGCCTCTTTTCCAAGCCATTACAGTCACTTACTTGGCCCGGCCAAGGTAGAACCCGACAATGTACCACTCGCCGCGGCCCGCTCCTTAATGATCAACCCCGAACACCCACGAATTCGGCACCGCCGACGTGTTTTTGGACGACATTTTCTCCGCTATCCCACAGCTCGACGGAGATTCACCAGGAGACCGCGGTGCCCAGGCTGCCCTACTCGCATTGGACGTCCTTGGGCATCCACTACTCCCGGACGGCGGCGAGTCTCTACCCCGAGACAAAGTTGCTTGTAGCTAGGCTCTTGCAAGGACGTTCCATCCTCGACTCGACGATGACAAACAAAGCTTGGCGAAAAAAAGTAGCTCGCTTGTTTTAATCCTGCATTCGTTGTTGTTGCATTCGTCGAATACAGATAGTCCGGAAGAATGGAGTCCAAAAACCGGTCGCGGGTATCATTGGGCAGTGCACTTTTCTTTCGGGCTTAGTGCAGTACTGATGAAACATGAAATCTCGAAGATTTTTTTAGTGGAGTCTGTCCCATCCTCCAATGTTAACTCAAACCTCCAGCGTTCATTCAAACCTCCAATCGCTGAGTAGCTTTCTCACCGTATAATTTACCGGTAGCTATCCCAGGTTGACGTTGACTACCTGCTTCCCCAACTTTGCGTATGTCTACCAATACGGGTTGTAGACTAGTACTAGCTAGTGGTGCTTTGTATGGTGAATGTTGCAATGCGATTGGTACCAGCGTCGTTGGCTGATACAGTACATATAGTACAATGGTGCAGACGTGTTTTCGGCATCTCGTTGCTTTGTTCGCTCGTTGGTCTCCAAACGCTTTCCCCAAGCCTGGGGTAGTGGCTGTCCTAGCACGGCGAGAGTCACACACACACACACACACAAAAAGCAAGAACCAATACTCTTTCATTTGGGGACTTTGGCGTATCTATCGTTCAGTCTCGCGGCGATAGCGTCCATTACACGCTTATTCATTAGCAACGGAGGCTTGTCTATTTCCACTTGCAGCGTTTGCTGCAATACATTGTCGGCATTGACCGTACAAGGCGTTTGCGCCTTGGACGTTGCCAACGACTGCTCCAAGACACGCAACACGTCTTGCCAATCAAAGACTTGCTCGGGCGTAGTTTTCGTGTTTGATTTCGACGCGGTCTGCGGTTGCTGTAGATTAGTCAATAATAGACGCATCAACGTTTGCGTCTGCGTTTGGACTTCGGATTGTAGCAGGCGATCCAAGAGTTGTCGTTGGGCCAATCGGATCTGGGCCCAGCAGCATCCTCGTTGGTTTTCGCTCCCGTAGTAGTGCTGTACTAGTCTTTCAGTTTGATCAAAGTTGATGCCACAACTCGGGCAGTCAAATGGAGCTACTGGCGGTAGTTTGGGAAACTGGAGGGCCTGGCACTGTTGTTTGGCTGCAGCAGGACCGTATGGATACAGCGCATCGCCATGTTCGTCCGTACTAGCGGATCGATCAGCTGCTCTCTGAGGAATACTACCTTTCTCCATGGGGTCGCTGGTTTCTGGAACAATCGCACAGGAAGCTGCATGGATAGCACGTTCCCAGCAGCGCAAGAGTAGGGCACGTGGAGCCTCGTCGGTAGCAATCGAAATGTCTTGTTGCCGTTGTTGATTGGACGGTTCAACAATAGCGCGGTCGTCCGCAGCATCCTCAAAAGCTGTAGCTGGTTGCATCGATAATCGCATTGCAGAGAAGCGACACGGATGAATCTGATCACCGTGTTCGCAATCCCATGCTGTATCAGGGACGTGTCGCTCTCGAATCTTATAGACGGACTTGGCTGGCCATGGCACGGCTTCCATGCCGTTCTTGCCATATATCCTAACGTCGGCAGCGTGAACTTGCAGGACCTCGTTCACCTTTCGAACCTTGGATTTCCCTTGAGAAACACTTTCCGTAGAGCCATTGACGTTGTCGTCTTCCACGTTGTCTTCCACGTTGTTGTCAGGGGCCAGCGCCAGCTTTCTCTTGTTCCACGCGTGCTGGCGCCATTGTTGGTGGCGATTGAAAGTACCAACGGCAACGAGGTGTTCCAAGGCTGCCGAGAGATCTTGTCGTTCCGATCGACTCAAGCCTTGGGCATTCGGCGCTTCTTCTTCTTCCGGCTCCGCGTCGTCCGCCATGGTGAAAAGTGTTTTGGTCGTTGGTTCTGGCGTTCGTTTCCAGTGTCCTCGTCATTTCAGAAAGTAAATTATCGCCTTCTGGCAACCACTTATTGAACATTGGCTTGTTGGACATTTACCCGAATGAGAAAAGGGCGCTGGCGCTGGCCGCTACGCTGGCACTTTTCCGACTATCTCGGATCAAGCGAGAACGACGACGATGATGAGACACACAATAAAACAGCACGAATCAATCGGAAGAAAAGAGAATCCAAGTGCTTAGGGTATACACACTCGGACTCGACAACGATAGAGCCTCATTAACAATGATAATGATGCGAGTAAAGGCCCTTACGGTGCTCGTTGTCTGCATATTGGCTACAGCGGTTGCGTCAGCCCAAGGCGAACACAACGGCGTCGACCTGCACAATCGCAGTAGCAACAACAGCAACGAGAACAACGCAGATGCCATCACTTTTGAGGATGCCCCTGCCTTCGAATTTTCTGCGAGGGAGGAGACTCTGGAATGGCCTTGGAGTAGCAAGAGCGGCAACAAGACACAGCAAGACAATTCTTGCAGCAATCACTCCTCCTGTTCTTCCTGCGCGCAATCTTCGTGGTGTCACTGGTGCGGTCACGATGAGACGTGTCACGTTGTTGGGAGCATGTACGGTTGCGTGTCGGGTACTAGTTGCGAGAAGCCACCGCCCAAGAATGAAACAGATCCCTCGGGTTGCACGGCTCACGACACGTGCTCCGACTGCGCCCTGGCGTCGCATCTCTGTCACTGGTGTGCCCACGACAACGCCTGCCACTCTGTCGGCAGCGTCTACGGCTGTGTCACGGGCGTAGACTGTTATTCCAACGATCGTTGCAAACGCACCGAACCCGAACTCATCGAGAATACGGCCTTTACCGAAATTGGCCCCATACCATTGTTTGTGTTGGTCTTACTGGGATCCTTGTTGTGCTGCTGCGCGTCGACTTGCATGTGTGTGGCTGGTGGAGTCAAGGGTGCCTACGATGATTTGGCGGGATTTTCTGGTGGTGCAGAGTCGGAACCTCTCTTGGTGCAGCAGGGAGCACGATCACCGACGTCGTGGGATACCGAGGTGCCGCGAGCGGCGCCTACGGTGACCGTGTCCGAGACGACCGAAGAGGAGACTTCTGATGATGTTGTTACCGAACCAGACGCTGATGATGCCGCCACCGATAGTGTACATTTGGCGCGCACCGAAGAAGGAACCAACACGATGACGACGGGGGGTTACGTGAGACTAGTTGATCTGGCCAACGAGGGTGGGCAGGGGGCGTTGGTCGCCGAGGAAGACGCTCCTCTTATTGCACCACAGCCACGCCCCAGGCGGCGTACTGGCCACATGCAGCGTATGTACAATGTCTGCGTGGCGTCCTACATTCTGACCATGGCGGTCATTATCGCAGGCTTTGTCGCGGGTGTCCACTACTTTCCCTCCAAGCCAGTCTACAATATCTGCAACGACAATTTGGCCTGGAAGGAATTGATTGATAACATGGCTTCGATGAAACTGAGTGCCGACTTTGAACTCCTGGCTTCTGTCAATAACCCTAACCATTTCGATGTGGCTTTGGACATGGGTACGGGCAGCTTTTATCATGACGGCGCCTTTGTTGGTACATTTGACATTCCACCAGTGACAGTCCAGGCCATGGCAATTACCGACATGATGATTAGTAAGTTGACCCTGATTGATTACAATGCAGTGTATGGAAACAGCCTGTCACCCTAACTCACCTTTTGCCTTCCCTACCTACTGTGCAGTCGCGCACTTTACCCCAGAGAAATGGTCTGCCTTGTCCATTACTGCCGAATACTATCGAGGAAAGCTAGTGTTGAACGTTGACGCCAAGGCGTCCGTACGGGTCCCAGCCCTGTTTGACTATTCGATTTCCACCGAACTACAAGACTTGGAGGTCCACGTGAACGAAATGGCGGATCGTCACTTGTGCGCCTGTCTGGATTGGAATGAGGCCCGCAATACTACGCCGGGTTTGGGAATCTTTTACTAGAAGAAGCGGAGGTGCGGCCAAGAAATGGAAGTACATATTTTATACCCTTGTTATTATTATCTCGCCAACTTAGATTCATAGAATTTTTCTTGCGTTGATGTTAAATCCATGTGCGTGTCCATGATAACGGTACCAGATAGTCTAGTCTACTCTTTACCGGTACGAGTAGAGGCTTTGAGTTGCGACGTTTCGCGCTATTTTCTAATAAACAGATTTGAGGAAGGTCGCGTCACGCGTAACAATAAGTCACGCATCGTCTCACGACGATGGGAATGCATCGACGCGCCCATGCGACCTGAGAACTGAGAAGCCACCTATCTCTTGCGCATTACGAGACTCCAAGAGGTCAATCGATCGATCTATCAACTTGCCAAGCAACAATGGGTCCCCAGGATATAATACACCCGCGTCGCATGCAAGAGTGTCTCGCATGGTGTCCCCAAGGAATAGGAACTTACGCGTCGCTCCATTTGGACTCCATCAGCAAGATACTGAATCATATTCTACTAATTATGGCAGTACTGAACATGTTCCTCTTCTTTTCTTCTTGGAATGTCTCGTTTCTACCTAATATGGGGTTCAGCACGACGTTCATTACATTGATGCTGTGCTTTCAGAACGCCAGTGTTTGGATCATCATCAACAACCACCGCATCTCCTCCTTTTCCTTCATGGCTGCGACTGAGTTTATGGTCGGCGTCGCTCTTGGAATCACCATTGGAGCCACGATTCTAGCCTTTGTCCTATATTCCAACTACCGACACATATCTCGATGCGATCCGATGAAGTCGGATTCGACCTACGAGTACTTGTGTAGCGAACGCAAAGGCAGCCTAACGGCAGTCTGGTTCTGGAGTGGACTGGTCTTTTGGCTCAACTTTTGCTCCACCTTACTGATAGCAATTGGCCGGAATGAGTTGGCATCGAGTGGGCAGTACGAGGATCTTTCCATGAACGATTACGAAGACCACTTTCGACGATTCCAACAGCTGTCCCAAGAAGCTGGTGTCGTGCACGGTGCTATAGGCACACCTGTAACCCCGGCCTTTGTGGGGGATTACACTTCCATTCCGGAGATACGAACGGGTGGAGACGATAGCACCAGCATGGCTTCGGTTTCCTTGGGAACAAAGCCATCGCAAGAGCAGCAACCCCTGAATGAAAAGGCAAAAATCACATCTGTATGATGCTAGTCGTGGTAGTAGTTAAGTCTACGACCAACCGAGTAGCAATCCTTTTCTTAGTATCTCCTCGTAATAGCCTTGATATTTACTGCATCCTGACAAACAAAGCAAAGCGCCTACTCCATATGGCGAGGACCAAGGACAAAGACGGGAGGAGCCGAGTCACGAAACTTACAAATCTGCGAGTCCCGAACTCCGAAAACCAACCATCGTCGCGCCTCGCACCAATCGCACCGTCCATCAACGCAGCTCTCACAATGGTCAATGGCCGGTACACCGAAGGAAGGACTTAGCTGTTTGCTGCCTGCTAAATCTAGCCTGAGGATCTCAAGAAGCACGAGCTCAGACGAACATAAGGAAGATGAGGACCCCCATAAAGATCACCATGCAAGTTCTTCTCGTCATGTTGATGTGTCTACAGATCTGTTTTGCTTGGATTCCCTCGGACCAGCACACTCGACGATCGAGTCAACGAATGCCTCAAACCAGAATATGGAGTACACTCGAGCCACTCCCGAAACATGAGGTCAATGGTGGGGTATCAATAGCTCCCCCAGATGTGATCCAACTTGCCACGGAACAACGAAACCTTCGGTTTGCTGGCGTCGGACGACTATACGCCGAAGAGTCAAAGCATTCGCCTTCCGTTGAGCCACATATCCAAGTCATTGATCGATTAACCCAGGCAACAGTGGTAGTAGTTGGCTTGGGTGGCGTCGGCTCTTGGGCGGCCGAAGCACTCTGCCGAAGTGGTGTGGGCAATCTCGTTCTCATAGACCTAGATGATATCTGCATTTCCAACACCAACAGACAAGTGCACGCTCTTTCTTCAACGGTTGGTCAGATGAAGATTGACGAAATGAAACGGCGGCTACTCGATATAAATCCAGAATGCAACGTCACCTTGATTCACGACTTCATATCAAACGAAAATGTGCATCAGATATTGGAGGGTCTATTGACCGATGTCACCGCTTTACTCGACGGAATCGACGGTGCTAAAGCCAAAAGTGCCCTACTTGCGGCTTGTACAGATCTCCGGATTCCCGTTGTAACTAGCGGTGGCGCGGCTGGACGAATGGACCCCACCAAGATTGTTTGTGACGATATCGCTAAGGTCAACGACAAGCTATTGGCCACCTGCCGAAAGGATATGAGGAAGCGTTATGGTTTTGGAACTGGTTTATCTTTCCAGGCTCGACAAAAAGGTAGCAAGGTAAAGAAGTGGAGGATCGACGCGGTTTATTCATTGGAAGAGCAGAAAGCGCTACCTTCTGGGGAGGACGCTTCGTCGTTTCGGAGATGCGACGGTGCTTTGGGAACGTCATGCTTTGTTACAGGTTCTTATGGATTCGCTGCTGCCTCTCGAGTTGTTGAAATGATAGCCAAGGATCGTCTCAGGCCGCCAATGAGACCAAAGCAATAGAGATAACTCCGTGGAATGTCATGGCTTTAAGAACTAAACTGTAGTTTATGTCAGGGTCTATGCATATACTTGAATCATATCATTCAGAACTCCACAAGTGTTATCGCCCATTGCAACGTAAGCGTAACCATTCATTCCCCAGTAGGACGACCACTGGTTTCGGATAATCCAATATCCTTCACGACTTCCAGAGTTTCCATTATCGTTGCTGCCACTATCACCGCTTCCACTATCCTCTTCATCGTTACCATTCGAGTCCATGTAGGCGTAGCCAACAGCTTGGACGCAATGATTTACGTCCATGAACTGCTGACTGCAACCGGAATCGCTGGTGATAATACCACCAGCGTAGTCCTGCCATGTTGATGCGTCAACACAGACGACGGCAGGGCCGTAAGTTGCAAGATTCCTGACTGCCAAGCCTTCGTTTTGCGAGTCGCAATTACAGCCAGAGCCATCGGTATAACAGACGCAACGATCAGTGCCATAACCATAGCCCTCAATATTGCCGTACCGAGTAATACTGCTGCTACTACTAGAATCATGCGAGCCGCTCTGTGGACACACGCTTGCCATGTACTCAGATACAGTGTCCGCACTGCAACAGGAGACACAAATAAAGAGTTTGTGAGATGACTTGCAGCATTTCAACAAGAAGAGTCAGGGTCACAGACAAGGCGCGACCAGTAAACGTACTTTAACTCATCGCTCTCGCCAGCTTTGGCCTTGGAAAGCGACAGGAGCCAGTCGCCGTCATACGACAAGGTTTCTTCGAGCGGAATGCCCTTGCTGTCCATCACATAAGAGAACGCGTCTTGAGGCCAGCCTCCGTAGCCTTTGTGAACAATGAAAGAGATTGATGGTCAGATAATGGACGAACGCAATTGATGATCAGAGAATGGAAGAAACGAAACGTTGTAACAGTATCACAAATAAAGATCGAAGTAACTTACACATCTCACAGTCTTCGGCACAGACGATAACTTCTGTCTCGGAAAGATCATACAGCGTTCCCTTGTTGAGGTAAATGGCCGACTCTATCGTCTCGACGGCCGTGATAGCCCAACATGCACCGCAATTTCCTTGCGAGTGCACTTCTGTAACTGCACCCACGTCTCTCCAGTCCACAGCTGTGTTATGCCAAAAATATAAATGATACATATTTGGTTAGAGAACACAGGTTGCCGCAAATAAAAAAACACGATACAGCAGCAGGTTGATTCAACTTACAGGACGGATAGGAATCAGCATCGTATTTTGGTTCCATAATGGTTGTAAACCCGTAGAAGTAAGTGTTAAAGATGTAGCGCAGGAAGCAAGAGGGATCGTACCACTCGCAGCTCTGTGACGAGCGATAACCGGCTGCAGGAATATTCCACTTTTCAGAAATGCGTCGGTGCACTTCAGGATGATGATTCGTTGGAATGTGCGGGCCCAAGACACCAACCGCCTTGGTTTCGCGATCTTGAAGTTTGTCTGCCGTGGGAGCAGTGGATTTCGAAAGAAAGGTTGATTTGAACTCGTCGTGTGACAAGTCTTTCAAGTGGTTGGAGCCAAAGACTGCCTGCTTGGTAAGTTTACAGGGACCGTGTTGTTCATTCTTCTTTAAGGTACGTTGGTGGTTTTCGGACCAGACATTGAAGCGGTCATCCTTTTCGGTTTGTGAATGGTATACCTTGCCGTGGTGCTGAACCCAGCTTTCAAACTCGTTGCGTAACTCTGTCAAGACACGGTGGGTTTGGCGTCCTTGCTGAGAATGTTCGGTAGTCTCGGGAAAAGGAACCAGAATGATTCGATCCGGCCCAGTGCCACTGTTGCCAGAATCTTCTCCCATTGTAACAACGCGAAACGATTGTGACCCTTGCTGTTGTTGCTGGTTCGCATCTATCATGGACGAGCTACTACTAGCACTGGAAGAAGCTGTCTCTTGCCGCATGGAATGCATCAAGACGGCCGTGCCCAAAAACAGTGCCACCGCCGATACAATGACACCCAGCCGCGCCGCCGACAATATTCGCTTGGCTTGTACGAGAAATGCTCCTGTACTACCGTGATGGTGTGCGCTCCACGGGTTTTCCACTTCAAAGCGTTCATTGCTGCTGTAGACAGGTCGACGATGGACTGCTGGCGATCGGCCAAAGTAGGAAGTATTGCCGTGGTCACGTTTCTTTTCGTCGTCGTCATTATGGTCCTGGAAAAGAGTTTCTCTCACAGGTCTTTGCTGAGGCTTGAATTCGTTGGGTGTTCGTCGATGTGTCAGTAACAAGCCCGAGCTGGTTCGAATAGGGTCGTAAGGAGACGCAAAGGTTTGCTGGTGCTGGTGCTGATCGACTCTGGCTGTGCTGCGAGATGGTTCCGGCTCCATTTCCAAAAGGCCAGCGATTCCGGGAGTGAAACTTTTGACATCACTATCTCCTTCATTATCAATCAAGGATGCTGTACCGACTGGGTTTGGATTGAACGGGTCAAACGATGTGTTTCCACGCTGCTGTTGCTGCCGACTTGATTTCGTAGCGTCTTTTGGTCCCTCTTCCATGAAGAACTCGTATTGCTCTCTAGAGTGACTCGAGGCTGCTGAGGAAGCCTCAACATGGTCATTGTCGGGGTTCATCATGGTCAAACTGTCAACACGATTGTGAATGTTCACGAGTGTTTTGCACGGTGCTCTTCGCACGAGTTTTACTGTAGTTTGCCACGCGATAACGCGCGCCGTTAAATATCGGTACGACATTAATAACGACTTCGTTGAGATATCGTCGCAAAGAGCCAAAACAAAAAATACTACAGTACAGTAGACTAGCCCTACTGTAAGAACAAAATCCAAAAACGTCGATGAAAACATGTACGGTCGTAGATATCGTAGACGATGACCATTTCCACCAAGAGCAAGAGTGAAGCAAAGCAACCATGAGCTCTACTACTACGGAACCGCGCCCTACTATCCTCGTCACAGGAGGATGCGGCTACATTGGAACACACACCATTACCTGTCTTCTCGCCGATAACTTTAACGTGACCGTTGTGGATTCTCTCCTCAACTCCAACGAGGTCGCGCTCGATGCCGTGGCCAAGATTGCTGGCTTGACGGATGAGGAGCGAAAGGAGCGCTTGGTCTTTCACAAGGTTGATGTCTGCGATGAACCGGCGTTACGTGCAGTCTTTGAAAGTTCTCCAACCTTTCAAGCGTGCATTCACTTTGCTGGACTCAAGGTACGATCGAGGTGGAATCATATCTTTTTGGTGAACTGTTCATCCTTCATTCGTATATAGACTCACTTGACACTTTACTCCTTTTCGATCCCTAACTAAAGGCTGTTGGAGAAAGCACTCGCGTTCCACTTCGTTATTACGAAAACAACTTGATTTCAACCTTTGTCTTGCTTCGTTTGTTGGACGAGTTTAACTGCCATTCCGTGGTCTTTTCCTCGTCGGCCACTGTCTACGGAGCCGCCGAAACCATGCCCATTACGGAGCAAACGGCCGTGGGAGTTGGCATTACCAATGCATACGGACGCACCAAGTACATGATTGAAGAAATCATGGGCGATTTTTACAATTCTAAAACGTTGGACGGGCAAACGACCGACTGGTCCGTGGTGGTCTTGCGTTACTTTAATCCAGTCGGCGCGCATCCGTCGGGCATGATTGGCGAAGACCCCAATGGCATTCCCAACAATCTCATGCCCTATGTGGCGCAAGTGGCCGTCGGACGGCGCGAGTTCTTGACTGTCTTTGGTGACGATTACGACACTCCGGATGGAACTGGTGTCCGAGACTATATTCATGTCGTCGATCTGGCCGAGGGACATCTTTCGGCCATCCGTTTTGCGAAGAAAAAGGAGAATGGTCTGTATACCTTCAACTTGGGTACTGGGATCGGATACTCTGTCCTAGAAATGGTCAAGGCGATGGGTAAGGCGTGTGGTCACGAGATCAAGTACCAGATTGGGGACCGCCGGCCCGGGGACATTGCCGTCTGCTACGCGGATGCCAGTCTAGCCAAGAACGAATTGGGATGGCAGAGCAAGCGGAATATGGATGAAATGTGTCAGGACTTGTGGTGCTGGCAGCAAAAGAATCCCGATGGCTTTGCTGGGCAAAAGTAAGCGGATCGTAGACTTGATACATGAGGATAACGCTTTCTCTATATTTATACACGGTTACGAAGTCGCTAGGCTTTGTTAACATCATCGCTGTCTCCTGAGTGTGCACCTTCTGGAATCTTGTCCAATGGAACGACCGATACTTTGCCTCTAGGGTCCATCTCGACTCGAACTCCCATATCATTTAGCTCGGCACTCTGCACCGGCTGCTGTCCCTCCAACTTTGCAACCTCCGCTTGGTTGTGGTCATTATTGTCCAGTGCGTTGCGAATGGCTACCACGGCCCATTCTCGCAGGGTAAAGCACGAATGCGAAAAGGATGTACAAGACAACAGCACGTGAAGAGCACTTCGCTCCGATACAACCTTCCCATCTGCAGGTGACACAATTAAGGTACGTAGGAGGTCTTGATTCGGGCGACAACCAAAACAGAGGTTGCCGAGTGTTCGTACCAGCCCTGTAATGGTTTGTCGATCTTCATCAAGCATTGATATATCACGGACTTTGCGGCCTGAGTTGAGTGTGGAAAGGTGATCGACAATTTTGCCCAGATCGAGTGCCACCTCATGTACGAAAGTTGTTTCCCTGCCGATGGAGAGACGCATCGCCGCAGTGGCCTCGGTATCGACACCGAGGGCTTCCGACATAATATCCAGGATTGTCAAGAGTGCCGATTGCCTCAAACCTGTAATTAATTCATCATTGTCCATCTCAGAGGCGACCTCGCCCCGAACAATGGAGTACTGCTGTACGAGAAAGAAGCACGAGGCCGTGGCACTATCTTTGCTTGCTTCTCCGCCGAGCGGATTGTTCCGTTCAAACGTATCACGGTAGTTGTCAGTAACCATCGAATCCACTTCTTCGCGTAAGCAATGGAGAAGGAGCGTTTGTTCAGGAAAGATGGTGCCAGCAGAAGCTTGTTCGCCTCCAGCGGCTTGGTACACCTCTGCAAGGAACCCCATGCGACACAGCTTTGTCAAGAGAATCGAGATCCATTCCGTGGCTGGATCCTTGCCATCCTCTTTCTGCTTCTGCTGTTCTGATTCCTTTAGACTCTCTTGTACGCCCTTGATGGATACCAGTTGTCGAAGAAGGGTACAGATCAACAGGCGATGTGAAGCAATATCCTTTGCCAAACTCGCGTCTTGCGTAGAGCTGATGCAATTGTGCAGGGCCGCCACAACCGCTGCCAAGGTATTTCGACATCCACAGCGCGCAGCGCATAGCATCATCTCTGTCCAGTTGGGATCCACAAGTTCCACATTCTGTTCCTCTTTAGCATTCGCCTCGGAGAGGCCCTCGCGGATTCTGAACGAAATATCTGTTCTTGACGGACCAAGGGGAACACTTGTAAAGATAACCAGCGCAGACTGGGCGTTGGAAGTAACGAGGTTACTCAGTAGCCGTGATGTCGTAAGACGAGACTTGGCGTCACCTTTGGGATGTGAAAGGATACGCGGCAATGGCATGTGCCAGCCATAGGCTATTGCTTCATTCTGCACGTCTCGTCGCGTTTCAGAATCTTGCACGGATAGACAGGCCATGCCAAAGCGAAGCGCCTTTCGAGTTTCGTCTATCAGACTCTTGAGATGTTCCTTATCACTAGATACTTCACCGTTACGCGAGCGATCCAGTTGCTCGCAATAGGAGGTTAGTTGTTGCGAGACAGAGGAAAAGTGGACACGATATCGTTCCAGAAACTTGCCTACGACCTCTTCTTCACGCTGGACTCGCAAGTCTTCGAGAAGTTTCCCCCAATCGGTGGATACCATTCTATGCGTAGGTCTTGTTGCCTCTGACGGATCACCGGTGTGAACTAGGGCTCTGGCACTGAACGACTTGCACCATGGTCTCCCTTCTGCTGTTGTGCGGTTGTCTGCGGTTATATTCCGTTTTTGGTTGGGAGAGGTTCATTCCCACGAAGCGAAGCTTTGATCACGGGTCTAAAACCCGACGCACGTCGTACAACTCACTTTTCACTCTACTACTAGCTAGCTATTAGACCTATCGAGAATACGAGTATGGCAGGTCTCTCCATGCTAGTCCTGCGCAAAGCTACAAGCTACCATTTATACTAATACAGCAATGTAGACCAGAGATTACAGGAGCCGATGTCAGGTATTAGTCGTGAACTTAATTATTCTACATCCGCGTGGAAAGAGGATCATATTCAACAACAATCATCTGTTCAGCTCTGCTTATTTGGAGGCATATAGCGCAACCAGGCCAGCAATAAAGGGGAGAGTAATGAATGCAACTCCAGCCAGAGCAATGGGGAGCTTTTCTCCATCGCTCATCTTATCAGTGTTGCTGTAGGAAGTGGTTCGGAAGTTGACGGGTGTGAGTTTTGACGTACGTATCGAGCAGAAGCAATGGCGTAAGATTCTGAAATGGACACGATCAGTTCAACTTACGTTGCAAAGAAATCTTCAGGCTCATCCTCACGGGTAAGACCTTCACGTTCTTTGTCACCCATGAATCCTTGGACAACAACCGGGGATAATTTTCTTGTAAAAGCGGTTGACACCTGAGCGGCGGGCACAAAGGCGTTGGACGACACCAAGAAAGTGGCCACGATAACAAGAAGCGATGCGATGGAGACAGATCTCATGATGGATATCGAAAGGTTACAATGCGGTAATCCTGAACTGTTAGGTGTAGTACGTAAGAGTGCTACTGTCAATGGAAATCGTCGTCCGTGCCATCGTCTGACGCCTGCGCGGGTCGAGTAGTGTCGAGTCAGTCATCATTCTTGAGGTCCAAGGAGTCACTACTGTAAGAAATAATGGCCTGTCCGCTGTCCGGAACCCAGGACGTCAGAGTCAGAAGTCAGAACGCACGAGTGACCAATATGGGTCTGTCGCACCTTGACACTTCCGGCAGGTTTTTCTGTCGCACCTTGACTTGCTTGGTCCCAGGTATGCAACTGTAGTACAGTAGTTGTTGTCCGTCCGTTTTCATATTATTTGTCATAAGCCCAGCGGGGCTATAATTATTAAAAAAGGTTGTGTAAACTACTTACAGGACGTCCTCAGTTTGCAACGTGGCAATCATTTAAATCGAAACGTACGTTCGAAACGATCACAATTCTCTGTTACCGGTACGGTACCGTATGTTCTCTCTGTTCTACGGAACTTCTATCCTCTTGTCTCTTGTTTGTTGTAAATTATAGCTGCTCCAAACTACAGTAGATACCACAAGTTCAACGACCATTGACCCAACAGGCCGATACCTCAAGCAATACCAAACATCGAATAAAATGCCTCCCAAAATAGAAGATGTGGATCCCGAGAACCAATGCACAACAAGCATTGTCTCTCGTTCTGTGCCCGGTTCGCCACCATCTGTGCGTTCCATTCCAAACGCCAAGAACTTTCCGTTTCTGAATGTGCAAGAACCATATCTTCTGGGCTCGGCAAGCCACCCCCGCGACTGTAACCGGCCTGTTCATGAGGAAGCGTGTGGTGAGCTGGTTTCGGAGCTTGCGCAGTTGGCGCGTCGGGTTGATCAGATGCTTACCAACATGCAAGGTGCCGCCGATGACGCAAACACGAACATTTCTCCGGTACTCGAGGCTTGCAAGTTAACTTTACGAACTCGTATACCCCTCGTCCTCAAGCAAGCTTCACTTTTGATCGAAAGCTATTCAACAGCCGAGAGCGAATCCGCCCAACTGATTGGAAAGTTGAGAGCTTCTTTAGCTCTTGTCCGTGTGGCTCAGTATGTGGAAACGATCGACTTGGGAATGCATTCGATGGAACGTGAGAGTATCGACCAGAAGCTTCAATCTCTCGTAATGTCGGATGCTTTCAAGGTGCTGGCGAAAGAGCTCCAGACGGATCTTTCTTTTCGAGTCTCGCCGTGGTTGTCTTCGTCGCTCGCCTTGGATATCCCGGCCGGTAGAATGGTGCGTTCCGCTATCGGAGGATCGCTGCCGATATTTATTGAAGTTGAACCGGTTGTAGAGTTTCGATCGGACACACTACTGAATGGACAAGATGTAATGGGCTCGTTTCGCACCTACTCTGTTGTGATTGAAAAGTTCACGTACACGGCATGCGAATTTTCGACCGGTGCTGGAGTTGCGCGGGTAACTGTCCGACTATCGCCAATGAAGGTCATCGTGGGAGATACACCAAATGCTATGCAGCTGTTGGGTATTCTAGAAGCACGAGCGTAAGTACATGGTTTATGTTTCTTTCGTATTGAGGGGTGGTCCTGAAGATCTTGGCTAACCGGTCTTCTCTTGCTACCTTTCGCAGTGTGCAACCCAATGCGTATCCTCCCCAGCCAAAAGCTAACGTGGATATGTATACCTCCAGTATCCATGGTGATGCTTCAGTCACCTTGACAATGCTTGTCAATACGTCAGTCACTCGGAACGAAGAGACCCCACAGCTTCACATTGAACTCCTCATGGCACCTACGCCATGCATCTGATTCGAAGGAATGAGAAGCCCTTTGTATCTCCTATTCGATGTTTCCTTCATCAGTATGTTATCCTCCATTCCGATCTGCGTATAAGTACCCTGCAGCTGGTATCCACCGACGACCAAATACAATATCTAGCTCCTAGAGGCCATCACGTCTCACGTGTCTACCTACTAAGTACCTAGGGCAAACAACAAAGCAAACACTCCACACGATACGTTCGTAGTACTGCAAATAAAAACGTCCTAATACCAAAATGTTGAAACTAATAGGTAACGATGTAAACAAGTTCCGTGGGTGGTGGCGTGAGCGAGACACACCTATACCTTCTCAGGGAGACTGACGATCCACAGGGATCGAATCGCAGACACACCTCGTCGTGAAAGCGTTGATGAATGTCCTCGGCTCGAGCTCGCAAAAGGTGGCGTCTGACTCGCAGTCCTCCTCTTCTCCAACTACAGTCGCGATAACGATAATCAAGAGTGCAGTGGGAATCAAGCAGAGCAAAAGAAAGTGAATAAACGAGGCGCGCTGCACCCTTCGCAATTCGCCCAACAAGACGTTGCGACGCCGTTCCTCCATCTCCGGACCCGTTTGTTCTATCCAAGCAATCGCAGCTTGCTGATCACCATTGCGGTCGTCCGTCTCGTTGTCTAAAATAATCACAGTCAACTCATCGTCGTCGTCGTCGTCATCATCATCGTATTCTTCTTCTTGATGCGCAACCTCTGATTCGGCGACAAGATCGATTTCGGTCTGAATGGGTGCATCCGCGAGAGGCGACGTCATGATATCGCCGGGACTCTCGGGATCCAGTGTAGATAATGCTAGCTCGTCTGTGTTGGTCGCGGAAACATCCGCGTACGAAGGGGGTGATACTAGAGGGATCGTCATGGTGGAAAGCCTTCCTTCTATTCTCGTCGACTGAGTAAGAGGCAAAAAAGCAGCAGCCCCCGCGGCGCGTTTCTCGTGCACGGTATTTTCGCACGATCTTAAACACGACCGATCGAAGTGTTAAATATAATGTCGTAACGACATTACGAAGGCTTTTCGCAAAGTAGTCCGCGATCAGCTTCAACTTCGGTATCTTTCGATCTTGTTCGATCTCGTCTCACTTTTGACCATGCGAGCCGTACACCTCCTACTAGCAGTCATTCCGTGCCTGCGTGCCACAGCAGCATTCATTACCAGTGGTGGAAGCTGGAGTAGTAGACGTACCAGTAATGGAAGAGTAGGAATCGTGCTCCCGGGTGTAGCATCATCGTCGTCACCTGGGACCATACTGCATTCTGTACTCGAACCAGGCGACACTATTCTGGTAATTGGGGGTACAGGCGGAGTGGGTCAGCTCGTCACCAAAAAATTGCAATCGCGTGGACTGTTCAGCGTTCGTGTGTCTTCTCGCAACAAGAAGCGCGGAGAAGAGACAATTGCCGATAGCAGTGTGGACGTTGTGGAACTTGATTTGGTCGGTGGATCGAATGCCGACTTGGAAGCGGCAATGGAAGGCGTTTCGGGAGTGGTTGTAGCGACTGGAACGACGGCCTTTCCCACTTTGAAGTGGAAAAATGGAAACACTCCCGAGGCCATCGACAAGCTTGCCGTTTCGCGCATTGCGGAGGCGGCCGCCAAGGGAGGGTCCGCCAAAAAGGTCGTCCTGCTGACTTCCATTGGAGTCGACAGGACAAAGCAAATGCCGTTTCTCGTTTTGAATCTTTTTGGAGTATTGGATGCAAAGAAAAGTGGAGAAGATGCTGTCAAGAAGGCGGCCTCTCGAGCTGGTTTTGACTATGCCATCATTCGACCAGGTCGGTTAATTGGTGGACCTTTTACGAATCTAGATGTTGCAAAACTACTTCAAATAGAAGGCGGCGCAGAAAATGGCGTCGACATTGAAGCGGGCGATTCTCTCATTGGGGACTGCAAGAGAGACGCCTGTGCCGAGGCCGTCGTACAGTGTCTCTTGAACGAAGATTGTAAAAACGTTGATTTTGCTATCATCTCCAACGAGAACAAGGCACTCACCGATCCAGAGTGGACAAAGACCTTTCAGCAAATGGGCAAGCGGTAAAGATATCGTATGGTATAGCTAAGCAAAAAGACTAGAGCGCTTTATTATTATTATTTTACTATTCCTGCGGAGCGCCCGCTAATTCGAGTTGCCGCCGTGTTCTTTTCATTCGGTGGTCGCGACGGCAATAAGGTTGACCGACCTGGAACGCTTGGATTTGAATTCGTTTGGCCTTCCAGGCTGGAAGAAGTTCCAGAGGGACCCGCAGAGCCATCGGGGTTTACGGCTTTCGACTGTTGTATCATTGCAATCTTTTGCGCGTATTCCTTGACCTCTCGATGTCGCTCTACCACGTCGTCGAACCGCTCGAGGAGTTTGTCCATATCCAAACCTTGACTGCTCACAACTGGAGCCAAATCATGGCTGTTTATCGCTACAGCACTTACACCAAGATTATCGCGAAGGTTACAAACGGTTGTAAGCCTTTCGTTGAGCTGTCGAAAAGCGTCACCCTGCGGCAAACACATCAAGAGACCGTAGATACTCTTGAGCAGCGGGGCGTGATACGGAGCCTCCACGTCCAAGAGCCGCAATCGTAAATGGACAAATATTGGACTCTCCAGGAGGCGAACGAGCTTGTCTACTTGCATCAAGAAGCCGACGGTAATGCCCTCCATGTCTGAGAACCGTTTGACCAAAGCAAATGACAAGTCGTAGGCCCGTGCAAGCAAACAAAGAGAGAACGTCGCCACCGGATTGTGCGACCAGCAATGGAATAAGGTCGCAAACACGTTGCCGCTTTCGTTGTCGGGTGCGTCTGACGGATCATGTTCGTCGTACTCGACGAAGCTACTTGCCAGTATAGACCGAAGATCGTGAAGCTCGGAAGCTGTCAACAGAATCAAGTTCAGCGTCTGAACCATGGTACTGATAAAGTGCAGCGTCGCCAAGTTGGGAGGCTTCCCGTCCTCGACGACTTCGTAAGAGGAAAGCGTATCCGCCATGCGGATATAAACGCTCTTGGCGTTCAACAGGACACAAAGCTTGCGGATAATGAGTGACCCTCTAGTTTCGAGGAGCTGCCGATCCTCCGCAAACAGATTCAGAATTGCATTCAACACCAATTGAAACTGCACCTCTTCCGTTGCTCCCACAAAGCCAAGCTCGTCGCGCTGCGCCAGTGATATCCTGGACAGGACCTGTAAGTCTAGGAGAATAACGGCATCACTAGGATCGGAGAGAGTTCGCAACAAAACTGGCAGTAGCTCTTCTGTGAACTCATTCATATCAACCTTTCTGTTTTCCATCAACATATTGATCCACCGCAATGCCGCCATTTTGGTTGGGACATCTTCCTTGTTCAATAGTTCACTCGTTAACGTCTCCAACAGAGGCTTCAACTCGAAGTGAGCGGCAGTGTCTCGAACAAGAGATAACATCTCTTCGTCAGTGCGTTCCGCTACGCTAATGATCTCATTCTCCCCGTCAGAAATGCACCACAGAATGGCAGCGAGGATTTCCGCGTGGAAGGGCAAGAGCGCATCTCCACCCGAGTATGGATGATGGATGAGTTCGGCCAACCAAGTAATAGCCGTCAAGCGATTCAAGCGCTCCTTGGACCGACACTGAACGACCAGAATGGAAATAATGGGGCCACATTCCACGACGGCACTGACGCTGAGCTCGCGCAAAAAGTCCGACAAGGCTGAATCAGCTGCTTGGCGAATCTCACGGTTCGAATCACTCAGCATGTTGAACAACCCATCCAAAAAGTCGGGCAGATAGTCCACTGCAAAGTAAATTAGGTAGAAGAGAAGGTGTGAGGTTGGTGATTGGTTTGTCTTCATTCATTGGATCCTCACGGCAAACTTACACATGGAAATGTCAGGAATTGAATCCAACAATGTGATCCAGCCCACAATTAGCTGCCGAATGTACGGATTGGTTCGTCGAATGTAGTTCTGTAACAGCGGAAGGAACTGATCGACTTGAAAGCGTTCGGCTTCGGTAACAATGTCCTTGACCAGACGGTCCAACAGGTTGGCGCCATTCTTGACGTCTATGTCCACATCGGCCACGAGTTTGGTGAGACCTTCGAATATCTGGTTAAAGTAAGCCAAAATGGCTTGACGAGAAACTTTGGCAATATTGTAGAGACTTTCGCACGCATAATAGCGGACGCGAGACTCGGGGTCGTCGAAACAATGCAATACAGGTGGAAGGAGTACCCCTAGAAAGTGTCTAGAATTCTGGACAGACAATCCAATAGCCGTTGCTGCGAGGGCTATTAACCCTCCCTTTCTGTAGTTGGAGTTCATGCTGGTACAAAAGTCCTTGGAGAGCACCGCGATAACACTATGAATCATGGACTTGTTGCTTGCTTCTTGCAACGACTTGATGAGCGCTTCGATCTCAAGGGCGGCATTCTTACGTTTCTCATTCGATCTATCTCCCAAGCTTCTCTGGACCATTGGAGGTAGAGGAGACTCCAAAGAAACGAAATGGTGTTGCTGCTGCTGTTGATGCTGAGAGAGGGACGTATTGGCCGAAATATTCGATGAGCTGGGTCCAATGGTAGACTGGTGCATGACGTTGCTTTCTTGCTTGTTGCTGCTGCTTCGTCCTCCTCCTCCTCGGGGGTGACGAGGTGCAGGAGGCCGCTGCTCCTCGCGTCGTGGGATCTGCGCCGATCCATCGGGACCTTCCCACTGCTGCGACTCCGCTCCCTGGGGTTCGTCGAATGAGCTCATGGTGGTGCCACTGCGTGTTGGTCTCAATGTTTTTGGATCTTTGACGAGCTTCAATCTCTTATGGACCGCCATCCGCCATGGCTGCAAACAAACAACAAAACAACGCGTACGCTATTCGCTCGTGCAAGGACCCGTTTCGCGCCAAAACGCAAAATGTCAAACTGCGTATCTTCAACTTCCGTTTTTTCTCATTCGAAGAGACATCACTTTTGACAATGAGGCTTTGTTCTGCAGCGAAAATGACGGCGTCAGCCTGTAATCGTCCAACCCAATGGACCCTCGCTTGCATCTTGCTTCTCAGCTGGAGCGTTAGTGGTACTGCAGCCTTTGTTTCGTCGAAAACGCGGCCCAACGGGAGACTGACGCGCCGGTTCTCACAGAATTCCGATGACAATAACGACGCCGGTACTGAAACCAACAGCATTCCCCAGCTTCCTGCCATTGGTGCGTCCTCGTTTGATAGTTCGTCAACCAGGTTGTCTTCGACAGAGTATCAGCCGGTGGCGCTTGTCGGTAGAAAGTTTCAGCTCCAGTATACCTGCGTCATATGTGAAACGAGAAATAGCCATAGTGTCTCAAGAGTCGCGTACCGAAAAGGCGTCGTGATTGCCACCTGCAAGGGATGCGAAAGTTCTCACTTAATTGCTGATAACTTGGGATGGACCGACTACAAAGGAGGCTTTCAAGAAGAAAACAACATCGAGGAATACTTCCAAAACCGAGGCTTGGCGGAGACGGTGAACCGCGTATCGGAGGATGTCTTTCGTCTCGAAAAGACTCTGTTTCACGATAGCAAGTCGGGCTCGATTGTCGGAGACGATGGTAATCCTGCCTTGGAGTAGATTCAAAGAAGTTTTGTTCAGCGTTGCTACCGATTCTCGCCTTTTGGCAAACCATTAATAGCTATATATAGCGCGATATAGTAATAACACACTTGTGGCTTTTTGTTTACGATCTCATCATCAGTAGTACTCTACTCTGCTTCGCTTTCGCTACTCTCATCAGACGGCTCTTCGTCAGTAAATTCGATTTTCGGTGTCTCTACTGTGACTTTCTGTGAATTTTTGGTTCCGCCACCTTTCTTGCCGCTGCTAGCACTAGCCGCAGCGAGGAGTGGACTAAACTTGGCAAGTCCAATGAGCACTGCTTCTTCGCTACGGATCGTTCTACTTCCTTGGTATGGACAAATATTGACCCTGCAGAAGAAGTGAGAGACGGTGAATGTGAGCGCACAGTCCCTCATTAGAAAGGCACCGCAATTTAGTGACAGACGACTCACCATAGATCAAAGAGCTTTTTACTTTCCGAGCCCGGTAGTCTCAACGATTCGTCCGCGTCGACGCATTCCTCAATACCATTCGGACCTCCAAAGACAATAAGAGCGTGTTTATAGCTAGGCAACGAAAACTCGTTGCTTTCCATGTTCTGGTCGCCTCGTTCGCTGGTACCAATCTTCAAATCATAACCTCCTTCGTACGGGCACTCGTCCATGGCAGCTTTAATGGAGCCTGCGAGGCGTGTGGTGTAACCCCAGTATGTTCCATCGTCCTCTCGAGGTGCTGCTGGCGATACGACCTTACCCTTGAGCTGACCTGGGCGTTTGTATACAGCAGGATTCAGCTGGACAGTGCATCGAATGCCCGGAGTCAAATGAGCATCAATCCTGTAAAGAGGTAAAGCAGTAAAATATGAGATTCAGTTTCAATCGACAAGGAGTCTATACCTCTTCAACCAACTTTGCACTTACTCGACAGGACGAGCTTTAATACCGCAATTCACCAGAGATCCGCCTCCAGGGGCAGTCTTTTCCCAGACAACACCCTCTCGGTACTTGGAATGGTCTTCGGCGCGCACATGATGAGGAGCATCGATTGGTGCAAGTAGGCCAGCAAACTGGAGATCAGGATGCATAGGGAAAAACTGACGACGAAGATACTGGGGGCATTCACAATACTGCAACAGCCGCGCCGTAAAGTTGTTGGGATCCGACCCTTTCTGCCTTGGCGCGATGGGCTTGCTGTCGCCATCCTTATTATTGTCGCCATCCTTATTATTGTCGCGATCCTTGTTCTGCTCCGTGTCGACAACCTGTTGTCTCTCTGGACGTTGGCGACTACCAAAAAATGATCGATTCGGCTTTTCTTTCGCCAATTTATCATCAAAGATGACGATCTCGTCGACGTGATAGATGGTAGCTGCACGTGCAATCTGGCCGACCATTTGCGTACGTAACTCTCTCGTCTGACAATTCGCTACAACACTACCCGGAATGGCGATACTGAGAGTAGAGAAGCGAGGTTGGTTTCTACAGGGTACCTGGTCCATGACACGACCAAAGCGGTGACGATTGTCTGGACTCTTGGACGGTCGTTGCTGCTTTTTGGACTGTGGCGGTCCCTTTCTTCGGTTCGCATCATTTGGACCTTTGTCGGAGGTCGATGCCTGGGCTGCATCCCTCGGACGAACGCCACCAGAACCTTCGATTCGCTGCCTCTTCAGGAGCCGACCTTCCTCCTTTCTCTTCTGTTTATCTGCACTCGATTCCTCCATGGTCAATATTGTTGTCAACACTGGGTCTCTCGGGGTCTCTCGGAGGAGAACAAAATGAAATCGTTGGATGGCTGTCGCAAAAATGGGCGCAAGCGTGTCAAAAGGCGCGCGAAGTCACAGGATGGAAAACAGACCGTAGAAGTGTCGTCTGCCTGCTGGAGGCATCCTATTTACTATGTACGTACAGTCACTTCACATACCATATCTACTAGCTCCTTGACTAATGTGGGTCTACCAGGTACTCTCTGGCAGCACCTTTTATTCTACCAGGTATTGAAAACGTGCAACTAACTGAAGCGCTCCCTTAAATTCAGCATCAGACTTGTCACGCCAGAAAGGCAGGACGACCCAAGAACCCAAGTTCACAAGCGCCCTCAATGACATCGTAACACTTGTCCAAGTCAAACACGTCTTTACCATTCTTGGTACTTCTCAAAGAGCTCTCCATATCAATCCATATCGCTCGGCCTTGCGCTGCTTCTGCCACGTCCGCCAAGATCTCCTTAATGTTACTGGGTCCAATACCTCCCGCATAACCAAGCTCGTACTCGTCCGGTGGACTCGGCCAAGACGAAGCCGTCACTCCAGTCCCTTTTGATTCATCCACCAACATGGAAACATTGGGCGGTAATCCTGCCTTGAAGAGTCCTTCCCACAAAGGTCGCGTCTCTTCATTTTTTTGTACTATAAACTCTAGTTGCGGATGCTTGACCATGAGAGCCGCCACGATAGGTACGGCTTGTGCCAGTCGAGACGTATCGACGCCATTGACGGCAGTAGCATTGATCTGGACGCGTCGAAAGGACCAAGCGTACAGCTGCTCGAGAAAGTCGTCGGCCGTGCCATCGAGCACTTGGTTGACGCGTGATCCGCACAAGTGAGCCGCGAGTTTCATCTTTCCATCCATGCGCCCTGCAACGGCACTCAGGCGTTCGACCCAGGCCGTGGAAGCGTAACGAGGCTGCCCTTGCTTGTCGGGACGAAACAAGACGCCGAATTCGACCAATGGATACGTGTCGCAAATGAGGGCAAGAAAATTGGGGTGGACGCTGTCGTCGGCTCCGCAGAAGCCCAGTGCCCGAAGTGTAGTCTTTGGGGTGTCAGTGGGATTAGTCATGGTTTTGTTGCTGGCTTTGTTCTTCTAATTGCTGCCAACCGCCATTGTGAGAGAACGAGAAGACTGCGAATCTTTTTGGGATCTTTCGCGAACCAAAAAGAACGACAGAAATGAAACGGGTTCGCGCCAAAACAGAAAAGTTGATATTTCGCGCTCTTTTTTAAACGTCTTTGCAGAGCCCTGCACGCGACGAGAGCGACGATGGGCGGTGCTCGACGATCGACGCTCGACGATGACTGGCGCATGTCTGGGGATACCGTACGATATACCGGTACATTCGCAACGATCGTCCGTCTGATTCGATCCCACATCACATCTCTCAGTCGTTCATCGTCTTCATTTTACACTGTACGATTGCCCGAGCAAAGCACCATGAGCACATCAGAAGAAGAAAAGACCACGACGGCATCGGAAGCCGAGTCCAAGACCTCCGAGTCCGAGTCGGAGGCTCCCAAGGTGGAGGCTCCCAAGGTGGAAACAGTCAAAGAGAACGAGACCAAGTTGGAAAAGTCCGAGCACAAGAAGGATAGCGATGAGCTCACCAGGCGTCTGCAGAAGCTAGCACTCGAACGACAAAAGAAAAACACCAACGATCGTCTCAAAGTAATCCAATCCGATCAGACGTCGCACTTGTCCTCTGCCAAGACCTTTCAAGAACTCAATCTTCCGACACACTTGCTCGACGCGCTCTTCGCAATGGGATTCGATCGCCCGTCTGCTATACAGGAAGAAGCCCTTCCTCGTATCTTGGCTGATCCGCCACGCAACCTCATTGGGCAAGCACAATCCGGCAGCGGAAAAACCGCAGCCTTCACGTTGGGCTGTCTCTTTCGCATCAAGGTCGATACACCCTCGACTGTCCAGTCGCTTATCGTTACGCCGACTCGAGAATTGGCCATACAGATTGTCGACAAGGCAGTCAAACCCATGGCTGCCAATATGACGGGTCTCAAGATTGAACTGGCCATTGCGGGTGCTACCGTTGCCAAGGGGTCCAGTCTTGATGCTCACATTGTGGTTGGAACGCCAGGAAAAATTTGCGATTGGCTCAAGCGAAGAATTATCAATACCAAAACAATCAAGGTATTTGTGCTTGATGAGGCGGATAACATGGTGGATGAAGGTGGGCACCGAGCAAACTCGCTTTTGATCAAAAAGGCAATGCCCAAGACGTGCCAGAGTCTCTTTTTCTCGGCCACGTTTCCACCCGAGGTGGTAGCGTTCGCCGCCAAGATAGTGGAAAAGCCGGATAAGATTCTCATTGAAGACGGTCCAGAGTTCCTCGTAAGTAGTGGCCGTGCCGGGCTCGACGATGGTCCGTTTTGTTTGTTGTCTCGTCTGCCCTCAACTAACAGTTACCATTTTTATTGCTATTTCGTTACCACAGGTGCTCGATGTCATCAAACAGCTATGGATTGATACTCGGGGCTACGCCGGTGGAAAGCTAGTCTTTCTGGAAGATATTTACAGTCTTATGACCATTGGGCAGAGTATTGTCTTTGTGGGGACCAAGAGGGAGGCAGACGAAGTCCACAAAACACTGTCGGACGCTGGCTACACGTGTTCCATCTTGCACGGAGGTGTGGATGGAACGCAACGTGACTCAACCATGGAGGCTTTCCGCAATGGCGAAAGTAATGTGCTGATCACAACGAATGTCTTGGCAAGAGGTGTCGATGTCGATAATGTTTGTTTGGTTGTCAACTACGATGTTCCCGTCGACAGGGACGGCGCCCCTGACTTCGAAACATACCTGCATCGCATTGGGCGTACAGGGCGCTTTGGACGAAAGGGAACGGCCATTAGTTTGATTGCCGATCAGCGGTCTGTGGAAGTGCTTGCCGCGATTGAGTCGCATTTCGCCAAGGACGGCAAGGAAATGATCACGCAAGCGGAAGCCGACCCAGAGTCTTTAGCCGACGTGATAGAATTCTAAAGCGAAATTAGTAAATAAGAAGTAATAATATTAGTAGCACAACAACCCGACGAGCACTAATATGTTGTTTAGTTTGTTAAGTGCCTCCAGCACTCTCAGGCTTGCCAAACATGGGATATCGATCCCTGGCAGAGGCGTTTGAGTGCTTAGCGCCTCTGTTCTTTTTACGTAACTTAATTTAACTACTCATTCCAATTGTTCCCACCAAAACAAATGATTGTAGGGTTGACCGGATTGCTTCTCTGCCGCCCTGCAGAGTTCGAGGATGGGTCGCGTGGCAATGTTTTGCACGAGAGCGCTGGTATGGTATGCCTCTGCTAGCTAGAGAAACTAGTCTACCTAAAGCGATAAAGTCAAGAAGCTTTCATTGTACGCGCGTACGACGACAACGACAGGTCCATACTACTGTAGTCTAGTTCCCGCCAAAAAATAGAGTTTTCTGCATTTTTCGAGACGGTTGACGAGAGACGGGAGCAAATGAATGTGTGCGACGGCCACGACGATGATGAAGGAGTGACGAAGCACCGCACGCAAACCACACAACAGCACAAGTAGCGCCATATACACATTCTAACCGCCAGCATGAGCCTTCCTAGTCCAGTTACAACCCGTGGTGGTGGTCCCATGAAATTGGATCCAAGAGAACTCCAAGCCATTGATGCACCATTGATCGCCCTCACGCAGCAGTGTAACGGCGACCTTCGCAAGCTTCTCTTTTGCTTCTTCAGCTTTCTACAGCGGAGAACAGACTTTTACCTAGTTTCGTCCTCGGAAGATGCAGCCAAAGGGGTTGCGACGATGGGCTTTGCAGAGGGCGAAGCCGAGAAACTCCTGTTGGCTGCCTTTCGGCAGTTTCCTCTACGACGCGTGCCGCCAAAGGGGGCGGGAAAGAGCAATAGCGATACGAAACCCACGTTAGCTAGCGACAGTGCGTCAACGGAAAAGGCGAAAGCGTCGATGGATAAAGCCAAGAGTGCCGTCGGGATCGAAGAAAAAGCTTCGAGTGAACCGGTCGAGACAACAAAAGCAAACGTCGAATCCGATGACAGTCCTGATACGGTGCGCCTAACCGAAGAAGGTCTACAAGTTCCTGTCGGTAACGGGGGGTCTACCAATAGATACAAGTGGACGCAGACGATTGACGAATGTAGCGTACTCGTTGGTATTCCAGACGGCCTTCGTGGAAAGGACTTGTCGGTGTCAATCAAGGCTTCGTCCGTTGCGGTTCTTACCAAAAAGCCCATGGAGGGCGAGAAAGAGGTGCACACCTTTCTCAAGGGCGATCTGACCGAAAAGATTCGTCCTGAAGAATCAACGTGGACTTTGGAGGGAGGAGTCATGGTGATGCAGCTGTACAAGCAGCATAAGGCCTTTTGGAAGACGATTGTACAAGGCGACGCGGAGATTGACACGACAATGGTAGACTCGCGTCGACACATTCGGGAATACGATGAATCAACGCAAGTTCAGATACGAAAGATCATGTTTGATGAGAACCAAGCGCGGCAAGGGTTACCGGGTTCGCAAAGCGCTGCTGTGGAGCCTGGAGGCAAATTGACGATTCCGCCCTTACCAGACGGTGTCGAGTATATCGATCAAGACATCTTGAACGAAAAGACAAAGATGGCACCAAAGAAATGATCGAATATAAGTGTACTTACTGGTGTTCTGATGGCTGTGTTGTCCGTCCACGGAAATCTGAGCCTTTCTCTACCGTGAATCGAAAGCTAGTCAGTTTGCCTTGAACGATGATGACGTCCCCTTGACTCTTGTTAGTGGCACTACTAGTAGTACAAACGTAAGCTGTAACGCAAATCGCAAACTTCCTTCATAATATAGTTTGTTAAGCATGCGT
>Ga0307981_1000889_pt1 | contig 28636 bp, 29 predicted proteins | sample OrgLakmetagen987_FD_201849 | JGI IMG/M metagenome (GOLD analysis project Ga0307981, IMG submission 201849) | Saline water microbial communities from Organic Lake, Antarctica - #987 | ecosystem: Environmental > Aquatic > Non-marine Saline and Alkaline > Saline | place: Antarctica: Organic Lake... | reverse complement strand
GTTGGACAAAAATAGATGAAAATTGAATACGGATTAATTTTTGCGTTATTGTTGATTGCCGGCATGATCTACACCTCTCACCGAATTGACAAAAGCTGGAGAGAAAAGCACCCGGAGCACAAACCGTTCAAGTGGGGATATTTTCAGGCACTCTTTTTCTTTCCATTCGGCCCTTTGGCTACAATAGGGTATTTTATTTCTGCTCCATTCATTGGATACTCGATCCCAGCCTCGAGTGCGATATACTACCTTCTTTTATCCGTCATTGGTGGGTATGCTGGATACATGTTAATCGTTAAAAAGAGAAGATGGGCATGGATGTTTGTGGTGATAGCACAATTCAACATGATAAATTGGATTATTAATTTCTACTACGGATCAAACCGATGGATTGAGTTCACAAAACCTAGGTCCAACAAGGCAGAGCTCACAACTCCGGACGCTGCGCGTCCTCCGTCGTGAGTCTTTGGCGAATGTTCAGCAGATAAAATGAAAACGATCAGCCTCAGTTTCGATTATCCCGAAGATCAACTAGAGTTTGAAGACCGGCTGAGAGCCAGTGGCGGATTAGAGCAGAATCAGCACTTATTCGATTTCCGAGAGCCTCAGATTAAAAGAAAAGAATTCAACAAAATCAGAAATCAAATCTTTGAGGAACTCCGAACCCGTCACGGCAACTGTTGCCAATTGCGGTGTCACCCAGACTGCACCGAGATCGGCGTTGAAGTAGATCACTTAATTCCCTTGTCCTCGAACGTCTTGAACAAAGAACTAAGAAAAATGAAGGGCGAAAATAAGAAGAAAGTTCCGGCGCAGTCCTTCGGATCGAACGATCTTTCCAATTTCATTCTAGCATGTAGCCGATGCAATGCCTTTAAGAAGCACAGATTGCCCAGCTCTGAACTACTAACCCGAATGCACCAACTCAAACTAAACGGGGAGCTGAACCAGTCGCGGTGAGGCAATAGATTTCGCTGGCGCTCATCTATACTCACGCTCTACGTGGACAGAAAATGAAGATTGCAGAAATCCGTCAGACGCCACATCTTTGAAGGATGCCGACAGTCCTTCGCATCGGGCCCTACCGATTTCTTTTTTACGCATCCGATGGAGATGAGCCGGTTCATATCCATGTCCTTCGTGATGCCGAAATGGCGAAATTTTGGATTCACCCAGTGCGCTTGGCTGTTAATATCGGTTTCCCACCAAAGGAATTGCGTGAAATCGAAAAATTGGTAGAATTAAATAAAATCGAAATTGAAAGGAAATGGAATGAATTCTTTAGCCGTAGTTGAGCGTGAAGCAATCGCATCTGGAGTCGCCGTTACAGAAGATGAATTAACGGTTTCGCTAGTCGATGGTCGTCGAATTTCGGTGCCATTAGTTTGGTATCCCCGCCTATCTCATGCCTCAGAGTTGGAAAGAGGAAAATATGAGTTAATCGGCAGGGGAACGGGTATCCATTGGCCGTTAATCGATGAAGACTTGTCGGTCTCAGGGATCCTCAAAGGGAACCCCTCTTATGAGTCAGAAAAATCCTTATCCGCCTGGCTGAAAGGAAGGGAGTCCATCAAGACGGAGTGAGACAATAGATTTCGCTGGCGCTCATCTATGCTCATCCTTGACGTTCCCCAGATAAATGAAAGAAGAGATAAAAGCACACGTCCCTGATTTTTATGACTGGCCTCATCGGTGGATGGGAGTAGATGAAGATTTAGCATATGGAGAGAAACTACTGAAACACTTCGAACCGTTTGTCTTCGAGATCACAACTGGACAGCTTGCAAAGAAAACAAAAAAGAAGCATATTGATAATCTATGGCTTGCTGGCGGAGAACTCATCCGTAGAATCTCGGATGAAGAGAATTATAACATCGACCCTAAAGAACTAATACTTGAGTGCTTTGGAGACGACGGAGGCTTATACTGTCGACACCTCGAAACTGAAGATCAATTTAAGTCCTATGATTCCAGTTGTCGTAAGTTCTACAAGTTCATGAAACAAAGGGGGAACCAGTCGGATTAGACAATGCATTTCGCTGGCGCTCATGCATCGTCTATCCTCTACGATGATGTAGGAAAGAAAAGGGAATTTTTACCACCCGCTTCGCTGGAGGCACGAAGGCACGGAGAAGAAAAAGAATCAAATCTCCGTGTCTCAGTGTCTCCAATGACCGAAGGAAATGGGTGGTGAAAAAATCCGATCAGATGTGACAGAAGGCACTCGACCAGTCGGCAGTCTTCAGCCAGATTCAGACTACATCCAGGCGGAGCTGGTCAACCCATTTTACCCGCCTGATTTTCGGAAACCCTCACTAATCCTAAATCCTCTGGCTGGGTGCCAGTCCTTTACGTTCTGCGAAAGAGAATTGACCGCTTCGAAATCGACCATACTCTTAAAACATGCGCACTTTAATGGAGCTTCAAAAAGAAATTACAGCACTCGGCGAGGAAGAGCGCTCTGGGCTGGCATCTTTCATTTTATCTTCGCTACCGAACGCTCCCCTAGGGCCAGACGACGAAGAGGTCGCAAAAAGAGAAAACGAAATGGACTCTGGCGAAGTGCTCCCAATTAGCTATGCAGAATTCAAGCAAGCTGTTGGGCGATGAAGAAGGAAATAGTATTCCACCCGAAAGTTCCAAATGAAGTTCGGGATTATTTTGAGCACTATGCCGGTATATCCAAGGAACTAGAAGAAGCCTTCTGGAGCGAACTAAACCTCTCGTTGGAATCAGCAGCCTCAAATCCACAACACCACCATTTTGATTCGAGCGGCTTGCGCAGGGTGAATCTGACTCGTTTCCCCTACCACGCTCTTTTCCGTGTGTTCCCGGATTACATTCGAATCACTGTTGTTCGGCACAATAGACGACACAGTAGCTTCGGGATAAAACGCAAATGAAGGGCAGAACCAGCCGGCGCAAGTCAACCCATGCAACCCGCCCGTCAATCCGAGAACCAATTAAACCACTAAGCCGTTAGGCTGGGTGCCTGGCCTCCACGTCCGATCTACAAAAAGAATGAAAATCCTACTTATCACATGTGGAGCATTAGGATTAGTAGTTTCAGCACCTATAGCATATTTCGGTCGGTCTATGTTCAAAGCTTTTGGCGGAGGACGAACGACTTCGGACATTCTAATTAATCTGAGCCCGTTCTGTTTTGGATTAATATTGTTGGTTGGACTATTTTGGCCTAAGAAAGAAAAAAACTAAAAACAGAAATGAATCTCTCGATCGACCAACCACAAGCAACTAACCAAATGGAGCGTAGATCCAGACGCAGTAGTCAACGTCGCTAACGCGCCGTCGACTATGCTCCACGATATAGGAAAGAAAATTTAATCTTACAACCGCTACGCTAGAGGCAGGGAGGAAGGGAGAAAAATAATGAATCCACCCCATGAAGCCCCTCCCCATCCTCGCCCAACGGGCTCTCTAGCGCAGCGGTTGTGAAAAAACAGAATGACGTGTATGGGACAGAAGGCACTTGCTGGATTCGATGCCACCGGGCACTCTGGAAACTATATCCAGTCGGAGGTCTCAACTCCATTCGCTCGTCCCTCGCTCACTCCACGATAGGCCTCTACGTTGGCAAATAAAATTGATTTTTTAAGATTTTCAGAGAACATTATGAAATGCCTGAGTTAGCACGCTTTTATGGAATTCTCATCCGGATGTATATGGAGGTCGGAGCACCCCACCATCTTCCGCATTTCCATGCCTACTACCAAGGTAATCAAGCTGTTTTCACCATTGATCCAGTAGAGATGATTGAAGGCGGAATACCAGCCAAACAAAAGCGTCTGGTAGAAGCATGGGCAGAGATACACCAATTAGAACTGGTGAATGATTGGGATTTATTACAGCAGGGACACTCTCCAAACAAAATCGAACCATTGAAGTAAAATGAAGCATGAATTCAAAAAAATCGTAAGCCTTAAGGTCGTTTCTACAGGCATCCTAGAACTAAAATTTGAGTGCGGAACACATCGAAGGGTGGATCTAACACCCATTATGTTTGGCACACTTTTTGCCGAATTAAAGGATCCAGCGTTTTTTGAAAAGGTAGTATTAGATCCCGAAGTCGGAACGATATGCTGGCCAAATGGTGCTGATTTTGATCCGGACACACTTTTCCATTGGGATGAGCATGTTCAGAGCCTATCGAGTCACTTACAATCTGCCTAGTGCCAACCAATCGCGGTGAGGCAATAGATTTCGCTGGCGCTCATCTATACTCACGCTCGACGATATAGGAAAGAAAATTTAATCTTACAACCGCTACGCTAGAGGCAGGGAGGAAGGGAGAGAAATAATGAATCCACCCCATGAAGCCCCTCCCCATCCTCGCCCAACGGGCTCTCTAGCGCAGCGGTTGTGAAAAAACAGAATGACGTGCATGGGACAGAAGGCACTTGCTGGATTCGATGCCACCGGGCACTCTGGAAACTATATCCAGTCGGAGGTCTCAACTCCATTCGCTCGTCCCTCGCTCACTCCTTGAGACTCCTCTACGTTCCACCTATTAAGACCAAGAAAGGAACCAAGCTCAGTTATACTGAGATTTCTAGGATTTTGAAACGATTGAGAGGGTGTTATGTTTAAATGTTAGTTCAGTGCAGTAGGATACACTAAGTCCTTAAATAATAACTGATTTGGTAATTGACCGATGTTTATTTTTTATCAGTCATTAAAAGTTTTATTCACCAAATAAAGTTCAATGAAATTACTAAAAATAATACTCCTAGTTTTCGCCTTATCCTCTTCGGCTCACGCAATAGTTAATGTCACCATTTCTTACAATGGAACTGACACGACCGTAGCGGGTTCAGGATCATGGGATGCTGGTATCTTTTCCAGCTCATCAAGTGGAACTGCTTTATTCACGGCAGACACCGCATATTATAATTATTCAGGCAATTATGACTTCTATAATTTCGGATTATCTCTAACTGACGGGCAAGCTTTACCTTTTTCCAGCGGATCTAATCACAACGGAGATAATTTCGGCTTTGCAAGCGCAGCAGTTTCGGCTCCGACAGGATATTCTGTGGGAGATGAGTTTTCAGGTTCTTTTACCGTTCTTGGGTTGAATCCCTTTGGTATCGGAACCGAGTCTGAATTAACAGGCGGCACTTATGCCGGCGGAGGTAATACTCTGATCTGGTCAGTAGTTCCCGAGCCATCTTCCTTAGCAGCAATCTTTGGTAGTCTCGCGTTGATGACTACAATCGTATGTCGTAGGAAACGTTAATTCGTTCATCTATAAATTTAATTAACCGCTTCTCAAAAGGGAGCGGTTTTTTAAAAAAAATCCGATATTCTGAGATCCTCTACATCTCGCTTGGATCGTTACAAACGTAAACAAAGTAAATGGTGAAAGGTTCAGATTTCTAGGATTTTGAAACTGTCGAAGATTAGAATTCTGTTGGTTTCGAAAATGGCCATAGTACATCAGTTAACCTACTGGAAAGTAACTTTTGCATGCAGATCAAGGGCAGGATGCCCTTGTTCCATTGAAAACGGACCGCGAGGTCCAGGACTCAGGGCATCCTGCCCTGTTTTATGACTTCTTGGGACAGTTTCTATGTCGCATTATCACTTTCCATAGTCCCTTTGTAGCTCGCACTTGACAGCTTACATACATGCTGGCACATCCATCAGCTTTTAACCTATTCCCTCATGGCATCTCCTACTGACGTTCGCAAAGGCAAAGTCCTAAATTATCAAGGCAACCCTCATCTCGTGCTCGATGTGCAGCACAGGACACAGGGCAGGCAAGCTGGATTCATGCAAGTAACCATGCGCAACCTCAGCAATGGCTCTAGCACGACGACTAAGATCCGCACGACAGACTCAGTCGACATCATGCACACGGACATGGTGAAATTGGAGTTCAGCTACATCGATGGAGATGGCTACCATTTCATGGAACCGGAAACTTTCGAAGACATCATTTTGGATGAGAGTCTTGTTGAAGATGCCAAAGACTTTCTAGTTGAAACCCAAGTTTACAGTGTGCTCCACGTAGACGATCGCCCGATTTCGATCGAACTGCCGGCTTCGATTGAAATGAAAGTAATCGAATCCGCGGAGGGCCTTAAAGGCGACACAGCGAGTAATGTGCAAAAACCAGCCACCATGGAAACAGGGCTCACCATCCAAGTGCCACTCTTTATAAAAGAAGGCGACACGCTGAAGGTCAGCACTTCAGACAAGTCCTACATGGGACGTGCCTAGGTCTACTCGACCACCGTCATGATACCGCGCATACCCGCGTAAAGGTGCGCGGGAAAGGAGCATAGAAAGGTGTAGTCGCCTGCTTCGGTCACTTTGAATTGAATCGTGTCCGACTCGCCTGGGCCGAGCAGTTTTGTGTGTGCAAACGTAGCTTCCGATTCTGGAATGTATTCGCTATCTCTTCTTTGCGCTGCAGCAGATACATACGCATTCTGGTCAGAACCTGGTTTCAAAAAGACAACATTGTGACCCATCGCAGCTTTTGGCATCTTACCAATATTGACTAAAGTGAGCCTCACCGTCTGTCCGACTTTCGCCGAGAATGACTCCAAATTATAACGCATGCGGTCGTCAGCTGTCATTTGAACTTCGACAACGTCACCCACATTCGCAATCGGATCCATAGCAACCGCTTCGCTCGCAGCAGAATCAGATGCTGGTGCATCCACCATTTCTGACTCAGAACTGCAACCTACCATGTAAGAAACAAGAATTAAGGAACATAATAATTTTTTCATAGTATACATGCAGTAGCAGAAATTTACCGGAGGCCAAGCTGTAAGCGCTAAATAAAAGCACCTAATGGCAAAAAACAGTGCTACTGATTCATGAGCGAAACGGAAGATATACTTGTCAGCGTGGTTTGCTCGCTGTATTTGTGTATGTATTTGTAAGCACTCGTGTGCTTAATTATCTCAAATTTAGACTGCATATCTTCCACGTGAAACAATTTTTCCACGGATATTTCCGTATCCACATTCTTTTTACTTCCTTACTAGGCCTACTCTTACTGAGCGGTTGTAATCTCAATTCCCGCATGTCTACTTTCAAGGCAAGAGGCCCTGTTGCGGAGGCACAGTTAGATCTGTTTTACATAACACTTTGGGTAGTCGTTGGATTGTTCATTGCTGTCGGAGGCGTCTTGCTGATTGCTGTCATCAAATTCCGCGAAAAAAAGGGTGATACGAGCCCGCTGCCTTCTCATGGGCATGGCAATCCGCTGGTAGAGATCGGGCTCATCGGCGGTTCAGTTCTACTGCTCGTCGTGATTGCGGTGCCTACTTTGCGCGCGATCTGGTTTACTCACGACCTACCAATTCAACCGGAAAGCGAACTCAAAGCTTGGTATCCGGGTGATGACGTTGCTGAAGGAGAAGAATCTAATATATTAACAGTCAATGTGATCGGATACCAGTGGTGGTGGGCTTTCGAATACCCTCAACTGGGAATCACGACTGCCAACGAATTGATCATACCTGCAGGTAAAGCAGTTAAACTCAACCTCCGCTCGGTAGACGTGATACACTCGTTCTGGCTACCACAAATTGCAGGTAAAGTGGACCTCATTCCAGGCCGTGCCAATTACATGTGGATACAAGCAGGTGATACTTTTGAAAAATGGGCTGAAAAAAATGTGCCGGAAGGTAGTGAGGCGGGCCAGAAGCTCGCCTACGAGAATTACTTAGAAGATGAAATCCATGATTACTACTACGGGCAATGCGCCGAGTTTTGTGGTGAGTCGCATGCACGTATGCTTTTTCGGGCTAGCGTCGTCGGTGATGACGAATTCGGAGCTTGGGTATCCGACATTAAAACAGGCAATCAAGCACCCGAAGGCATGAGCTGGAAAGATTGGTATGCCAATTACGATAAATCACCTGAAGTGCTAACCGGTGACGTTCACGAAGGGCTTAAACTTTTCATGGGCCGCGCAAAATGTGCTACTTGCCACGCAGTTAACGGCAATCCACGGGCACTTGGCGTGGCGGGTCCGAATCTGACGCATTTGGCTCGGCGCTATTCGCTGGCCGCTGGGTGGCTCAACCACCGCACAGAAGACGGTGCCGTTGACATCGAACAGCAGTATAAAAATTTCGTGAAGTGGATCGATAAAACCGAAGAAGTTAAACCTGGTAATCTAATGTGGAAAGCCAATGGAGGCGGCATCGGCGAACTCATCGATGCAGAAGGTGAACTATCCCTCCTCACTGAAGAAGAAGTCCACAAAATCTCCATCTATTTACAAACTTTGAAGTAAGGAAGCATCATGAGTAGCACGATTACAGAAACGCACACCACGATCGAGCACGGCCAACCGCACGTGCTCAAACCAGAACGCAGCAATCTAGGATTGATGCGCCCAGACCACAGCAAAAGTGTTATCGTCGATTGGCTCACGACCGTGGACCACAAAAAGATCGGTATCATGTATGGTGCGCTTGCGCTCTTTTTCTTTATCGTCGGTGGCATTGAGGCACTCATCATCCGTGCCCAGTTATTCGTCCCCGAGAATACCTTGATTTCGGCTCAGACCTACAACCAAATGTTCACAATGCACGGCACAACCATGATCTTCCTTGCGGTCATGCCATTGAGTTCAGCCTTTTTCAACTTTCTTGTTCCACTCCAAATTGGAGCCCGTGACGTCGCCTTCCCCCGCTTGAATACGTTCAGTCTGTGGACCTTCGTGGCAGGTGCGATTATCCTTAACGTAAGCTGGCTGTTCCAAGCTGCTCACGCACTGGGCTGGTTTACACCTGGTGGCTCCGCTGCCGGCATGACAGATATGGTGCCCGCGGGTGGTTGGTTTGGATATGCACCGCTCAATGCAGCGGAATTCACAGGTATCGGAACAGATTTTTGGGTCCTTGGCTTACAAGTGCTCGGGGTTGCATCGCTAGCCGCATCGATGAATTTCATCGTGACCATCATTAATATGCGTGCCCCTGGTATGAAAATGATGCGTATGCCTGTCTTTACCTGGATGACGTTGATCACTTCCTTCCTTATCATTTTCGCGTTTCCCGCTATAACAATCGCGCTTGCTGAACTGATGTTCGACCGTAACTTTGGCACAAATTTCTTCCGCGTTTCTGAAGGTGGACAGCCCATTCTCTGGCAACACCTCTTCTGGGTGTTTGGTCACCCAGAAGTGTATATCTTGATTCTCCCTGCCATGGGCATCGTCTCCGAGATACTGCCTGCGTTTTCAAAAAAGCCACTGTTCGGCTATTCCATCGTGGTTTTCTCTGGCGCTGTGATCGGTTTTCTCGGTTTCGCCGTTTGGTCGCACCACATGTTCACAACCGGTCTGGGTAAAGTTGCTACGGCAGCTTTCTCTCTGCTCACAATGGCGATCGCAGTGCCCACTGGTGTTAAGATTTTCAACTGGATCGGCACCCTTTGGGGCGGTCGCGTGCGCTTTACGGCGCCTATGATTTTCTCACTCGGTTTCGTCTGGATGTTTATGATGGGAGGATTCTCTGGAATCATGCACTCCTCGGCACCTGCCGATGCACAGCAACAAGACAGTTATTTCGTGATCGCCCACTTCCACTATGTTTTAATCGGTGGTTCCGTCCTCGCACTGATCGCAGGCATTTACTTCTGGTTACCTAAAGTATTTGGCAAGATGTGGGTCGGCAAACTCAACAATTGGGTCGCGCTCGTAATCGTGATTGGACTCAACGTCACATTCTTCCCGATGCACTTCCTCGGACTAATCGGAATGCCACGACGCACGCATACATACTTATCCGGTTTTGGCTGGGACACTTACAACATGATTTGCACCATTGGTGCCTTCACCCTTGCATTCGGTATCCTTCTCTTTCTCATCGACATCTATCGCTGCGTGAAAAAGGGCGAACCTGCAGGTAATGACCCATGGGATGCTCGCACCCTGGAATGGCAAACGAGCTCTCCGGTAAAAGTATACAACTTCGCCAAAACGCCCATAATCACAGCACGTGACGCGCTTTGGGAGCATAAATACGGGGCCGAGAACCGCAAGATTACTTACGAAAAAGAAGACGGACACGGCATCCATATGCCCAGCCAATCATGGTTTCCATTGATTGCATCTTCTGGATTCATTTTTGTGGGCATAGGCATGACTATGCGCCACGCTGGCGTCGCCTACATGGGCTACGTAGCTATATTTGGGCTGCTTGTTCTCGGCCTCGGCATCGCACTCTGGGCACTCGAAGGCCCTGGCGGCTACCACTTACACCCGAAAGAAGACGCAGAGTCTTAATTTTCAAATTCCTAGAACAACTTTCTAGCTAATATTTCATATCTTCTAAAATAAAATGAGCGACACAGCATCCGCTTCTCACGACGAGCATCATAACCTAATCGTCGATAATAAAAAGCTACTCATGTGGCTTTTCCTTGGCTCGGACTGCATGTTTTTCGGGACACTCATTTCGACTCACCTGATTTATCGTAAGCTCTATCCAGAGGCCTATGATCCACTCACTGTTTTCAGCTTAGAGCTGACTTCATTCTCCACGTTCATCCTCTTGATGAGTTCGTTCCTCATGGCCTTGGCAGTTTCGGCTATGCATAAGGGGCAGATAAAGAGCTTTCGCCGTAATGTTATCGGCGTTATCTTTTTCGGACTCATTTTTCTTGCCTGCCAAGTCTATGAGTTCGCCCACTTCGTGCACGAAGGGTTAACGCTAAGCACTACCACCTTCGGTTCGACCTTTTTCGTTATGACGGGGACGCACGGGGTGCACGTTGCCATTGGTATCTTCTGGCTAATCTGCATGTATTTCTACTCACACACTGGGAAAATGGACGTCCACGAAAGTGCGGTCGATGTGGAAGTCGCCGGTCTTTATTGGCACTTTGTTGATATCGTCTGGATTATTATTTTTACCGCCGTTTATCTAATCGAATATATTTAAAACCAGCTGAATTATGTCTGATCCTGATTATGCACCTCTTCCCGTTTCCCCTGATACGGACCACAGCGAAGAAAACGAAAGGTATCACACCTTCGTTAATCTAGCGCTTGCACTGTCCGCGGTTACCGGTATTGAGCTTGTTTTAGTGTATCTACCACTCAATAGCATCTTTATTACTACGGTCCTCATCGCGCTTTCCGTCTTTAAGTTTATCGCCGTGATCGCATGGTTCATGCACTTAATTTATGATAAATTGCTTCTTACGCTCGTGTTCGGGGCTGGACTAGCCATTGCAACAGGCACAGTGATTGCACTGATGTTAGTCATGAGTCGTAGTTACGTAGACTTCGATGCAATTACAGCTTTCTAGACCCAACAACATATGTTTTCCGATGAGGGCGGCAGCGATCAGTTGTCGCCCTCTGTCGTCTATACCTTCAGCTCGACATAACGCACAGCACTTTCGAAAATCACATCTAGTCTAACCATGCAACTCCACTGGCATACAGAACCCTTACTGCTAATTTCCTTACTTCTTGTGGGTTGGATGTATGCTTTGGGGACAGGACCGCTCAGGCAAAAGATTGATCCGAGGCAGACAAAGTATCCGCTTAAATATGCAGTTTCTTTCTATTCGGGTCTAATTATCACATATTTAGCGGTGGGATCACCATTGGATCAGATCGGCGAGCAGTTTCTGTTTTCAGCGCACATGATCCAGCACATGCTGCTCATCTATTTCGCGCCCACCCTTTTCCTTTTTGGCACGCCCGGTTGGTTAATCGACCATTTGCTCAAACCGGAAAGTGTCAGAAAGTGCCTTTCGGTCCTCACTCACCCAGCCTGCGGCGGGCTGCTCTTCACGTTTATCTATACAGTTTGGCATGTTCCGGTTCTCTACGAACTCGCTCTGCACGATAAGCGCATACACGTCCTCGAACACTGGACTATGTTTGGGCTCGGTCTCCTTATGCTTTGGCCTTACTTGACTCTATCTAAACGCGTCCCGCGCCGCAGCTATGGCGTCCGCATGCTCGCGATGTTCCTGTTAATGGTCGGACAGTTACCTGTCTTTGCATTTTTGACATTTGCAGGTGAAGCCATCTATCCGACCTACCTATGGGCCCCCCGAATACTCCCCCTAGACCCGCTTAATGACCAGATACTTGGCGGTATAATTATGAAAGTGATCAACATGGCATTTTCACTGACAATACTTGGAATTTCATTTTACTGGTGGGCTAGAAGTGAAGAAAGAGAGGACCCTTCCGAGCTTTCGACGAATCTACACAGTGCCTAATCGAGGCTCACTAAATGACCTGGGAAATAATATTTGTTTTTACGCTGCTTATTGCAGCCATTGGTAGCTTCATCTGGGAGCGCATCTCCGCCGACCTTACCTCATTGGCAGTTTTTGCGATTTTGATCTTCGTCAGCATGCTGGCCCAGAGTGAGCACTTGCCCAATTTGGACGAGCTACTGAGCGTCTTCAGTAACTCTGCGCCGCTAACCATTGCTGCAATGTTTATTGTAAGTGCGTCACTAGAGCGCACCGGTGCGATTGACATTATCACTTCCTATTTACGAAAGCTGGTGAAATTGCCCTACCGTGCCTTCATTTTTATCATGGTGATTGGGGTAGCTGGGGTATCTGCGTTTATAAATAATACTCCCGTCGTCATCGTGCTGATGCCAGTAATCCTCTCGCTATCGCGAGATATGGGCGTGCCTTCCTCTAAGTTCCTAATCCCGCTTTCTTACGCATCCATATTCGGTGGCACCTGCACGCTCATCGGGACTAGCACAAACCTTCTGGCCAGCGGTATTCTGCGTGATGCTGGTCACGAACCCATTGGCATGTTCGAGATCAGTGCCGTCGGTCTACCTATCGTCGCCTTTGGAGCCATATATCTCGTTTTATTTGGAAATAAGCTCCTACCCAAACGTGAAACCCTCACCTCTATTCTGACTGAAGAAGAGCGAAAGGAATTCATCACAGAAGCATTCGTTCGGTCAGGTTCGCACCTTGTCGGTCAAACTGCCGGAGCCAGTGGCCTGCTCAAGGGCCGTGGCATTCGCCTTCTAGAAATCGTCCGCCATTGTGTCGCCTCGCCAGGTGAGCCGAAAGATACTCCCCTAGAAGTAGGTGACCGGCTTGTCTTGGCTTGCAGACCTTCTGGAGTGGCCGCAGCTCACTCGATGAAAGGCATTAGTCTTCAATCCGAGCTCACACAAGGGCTTGAAACCATCGCAACAGACGAAGGTGCGCTGGTCGAAGGCGTCGTTGCCCCCCAAGCCAGTATAGCAGGCAAAACTCTAGGAGAGATAAACTTCCGGCAACGTTTCCGGATGGTCATTGTCGCGGTCCACCGCAAGGGCGCTAACCAACGTGAGCGCCTCAGTAGCTTAAAGCTACAAGAAGGAGACACTCTACTGATGATGGGTTCGACCACAGCGATCGATTCACTGAGTAGCAGTGATGAAATTATTATCCTCGATCGACCGCGCGTCCCAGCCCGTAGCTTGCGCGATAAAATGCCGATCGCGCTCGGCACAGCTATCGGCATCGTAACACTCGCTAGTTTAAATATAGTCCCGATCGTCGCAGCCGTCAGCCTGGGGGTCGCCATACTTTTAATCACTGGTTGCATGAAAGCAAAAGACGCTTACTCCTCCGTGGAGTGGAGCATTCTAATTATTATTTTTGGTATGCTCGCGCTCGGACTCGCTATGGATAAAAGCGGAGCCAGCCTACTGATCGCAGAAAGCATGACGAATACCGTGCGCTCACTTGCACCAGTAGCCCATCAAAGCATCATCATGCTAGCGATCGTATATCTTATTACTACTGTTTTCACAGAGTTTTTGTCAAACAATGCGGCCATCGCCCTCATGGTGCCCATTACTCTGAGTATCGCGGCTTCGCTGGGAGTCGATCCGCGACCTTTTGTAATCGCATCCTGCGTAGCTGCCTCGGCTAGCTTTGCCACGCCAATCGGCTACCAGACAAATACATATGTCTATGGTGTAGGCGGTTACAAATTCAGCGACTTTGCTAAAGTCGGGATACCACTTAATATCATCTGCTTTATTATCACGCTCATCGTCGTCCCCATCTTCTGGAGCTTCTAGACACAAACGATGCTTGAACAGCTGGAGGCGCGCTTCTGAGGTTGTCTCGAAACTTTCAGAAATGGAGACAATTCAGAGCCAGGTAGGGAGGTTTCGCGACTCGGCTGAGCTCGCCGGTAGGTTGCCTTACGCCAGAAAACGAAGGGGATAGGCAGATTGTTCGCCTGCAGCACTGACGCCTCGGAGATGCGTCCCTACCCCAAGAAACTAAACTCAATGTAGTTTTGAGACAGACTCTTCCGCATGTCTGCAAGTGACAAACTGCGCAATCAGACGCTCTCCTGTCTTCTAAATATAATACATTTCGCCGCCGTCGCCTTTCACAATCAAAGCTTCTAAAGTGTAGCCGCGTATCTTCTTTTCAAAAGCGTCGCCTACTTCATTCCACACTTTCGCCACCTTAGCCCCTGAATGGCCTTCTTCGACAAAATTACCGTCAAGAAACTCCTTATCCATAGCCTTCACAATCTCGTCTAAGCGAATATTCTTTGGAGGCCTCGACAGCGCATACCCCCCCTGTTTGCCACGCTTGCTGACGATTAAACCCGCATTGCGGAGTTCATTAAGAATCTGCACGAGGTAATTCGCCGGAATCTTTTCAGCTTCAGCCAAAGCCCCGATGTGAGCGAGTTTCTCCTGACCGTAAAATCGGCCAAGTTGAGCCAACACACGGCAGGCATATTCAAGCTTATGGGAGAGTTTCAAGAAGGCTTATCTTAGGCTCTTAACCTAAGAAGTAAACTTATTTTTAAAAAGCCAGATTCGAGTGGCCTTGCAATGCTACTTAAGCACTAATAGTCAATTACTTGTGCACTCTCTCTTAAAAAGAATTTAAACTCATTTTGTAGTGGTCTTCTGCTATAATATTTTATATTTTCTACGCTTATGTCCGATCAAGAAACTCCTAATAATTCAGCCCCAAATCCGAATAAAATTTCGGCCAAAGATGACGTCTACGATTCATCAAAGATTCAGAAACTAGAGGGTCTCGAAGGGGTCCGCAAACGCCCTGACATGTATATCGGGGATACCAATGAGCGGGGCCTGCATCACTGTGTCTTTGAAATCGTCGACAACTCCATCGACGAAGCCCTCGCTGGGTTCTGTTCGCAGATTACTGTCAGTATACACAATGATGGTTCCTGCTCGGTTGAGGACGATGGTCGCGGCATTCCCGTTGATATTCACCCGAAGTATAACATTCCCTCTTTGGAGTTGGTTATGACAAATCTTCACGCCGGCGGTAAGTTTGGCAAAGGGGCCTATCAAGTTTCAGGCGGACTGCACGGGGTCGGCGCAAAGTGCGTAAATGCCGTGTCCGAATGGTTCGAAGTCGAAGTTCGTCGTGATGGCAAAGTTCACAAAATGGAATTTTCACGCGGTATCACTACCTCCAAGATGAAAATTATTGGAGAGACGAAGCGCAACGGCACACGGATTGCCTTTTTTCCCGATCCGGAAATCTTCCTGACCACACGCGATTTCAAGTATGAACTTCTGGCTAAGCGCTTGCGCGAACTCGCATTTCTAAATCCGGGGATTAACATCATATTTGTTGATGAGCGCATCAATAAAACCGAGACCTTTCTCTTTAAAGATGGTATCGCTGAATACGTTACCTTTCTTAACGAGAACAAAAGCGTCATTCACGAGACCCCGATCAGTTTTCATGGCGAGGCGCCCACTCCAAACCCGGACATCGACGCCAACATAGTAGTCGATATCGCACTACAATATAACGATAGCTACAGCGACCAGATCTACGCCTACGCGAATTCGATTCATAACTTTGAGGGCGGCACTCACCTTACCGGATTCCGCACGGCCTTGACCCGTGTAATCAACGCCTACGCAAAGCAGAACAACATCATCAAAGATAAGGACCCTAGCTTGAGTGGTGATGACACCCGCGAAGGCCTGACCGCCGTCGTATCCGTTAAAGTTCCTGAGCCACGATTCGAAGGTCAGACCAAAACCAAGCTCTCGAACAGCGAAGTCGATGGCATCGTACAGAAAATCACTGGCGAAGAGCTTAAATATTATTTCGAAACGAATCCACAGATCGCCAAACGACTGATCGAGAAGTGCCTTCACGCTGCCCGTGCTCGCGAAGCTGCTCGTAAGGCCCGTGAAACGGTCCGTAAAGGAGCCCTTTCCGGTGGCGGACTCCCCGGCAAGCTCGCCGACTGCTCCTCCAAAGACCCAGCGATGTCCGAGCTCTACATCGTGGAAGGCGACTCTGCGGGCGGTTCTGCTAAACAAGGTCGTGACCGCGCCACACAGGCAATTCTCCCGATCCGGGGCAAGCTCCTCAATGTCGAAAAGGCCCGCCTCGATAAGGTATTAAACAACAATGAAATCCGCAGCCTAATTACGGCCCTGGGAACTGGCATTGGTGACCACGAAGGCGACGGCGCGTTTGATGCCTCCAAAGCACGTTACCACAAGATCATATTAATGACCGATGCTGACGTCGATGGCGCGCACATTTGCACCCTCCTACTGACTTTTATTTTCCGTCAAATGAAAGGACTGATAGAAGCGGGATACATCTACATCGCGCAACCACCGCTCTACAAAATCAAGCGCAAACGCCGTGAACAATACATCGACAACGACGCCGAGTTGAACCGTATACTGCTTGAGTTAGGCACCGAAGACGTCGATCTGGTTCGTCTTCGCGACAGTAAAGACCTCGATAGCACGACCATAAATAAAATCGTCGAGATACTTTCACGACTGGAAATGGTCGGCCGCGGGGTGACACGCTACGGATGCACTTTTGCCCAATACCTCGACGAGCACGATAAAGAGACGCAAGCGCTTCCCCGTTACATCGTTCGAATCCGCACTGGAAATGACGAAAAGTTTCGCTTCTTAATCGGCGATGACGATCGCGCTGCTTTCCACCAGGAATTTGGACTCGCCGATGCCGATGCTGAAGACACCCTGCTTCGGGAAGTCGAAACAGAAGATGGGCAACGGGTCCAACAACGCATTTCGCTTCACGAGATTTTCGAATCAAATGAAATGACCAAGCTTCTCCGCGAGCTCTCAGCGACTGGCATGGATGTGAACAAATTCACAACTTCCTCAGAACCGCGCTACCAGTTGATCGAGAACAAAGGCGACGAAAAGAAGGAGAACATTACTGAACTCTTCTCAATTATAGAGCTCATAGAAAATATCCGCTTAATTGGTCGCAGGGGTCTCAGTATCCAGCGTTACAAGGGACTCGGAGAAATGAATCCTAAGCAGCTTTATGAAACCACTATGGATCCAAAGACACGCAACTTGCTGAAGGTTAATATCGCCGATGCCGCTGTGGCCGATGGTATCTTTTCGATGTTAATGGGTGAAGATGTTCCAAGCCGCCGCGCCTTCATCGAAGATAACGCATTAAACGTTTCACATTTAGACGTCTAGATATCGAGTCCTTACCAAAGGTCTCAATCTTAATCATACTCTTAACAATACTCCCTATCTTAATCTAATCCATACGCCCACTTACACGCTCTGATTACGAGTAAGATTAAGATGACGTTTAAGAAGAGTCGCAAAATTTAAAAAGATCATGTCAGAAGAACAACCACCCTCCATCCCTAACGATATTAGTAATCCTGCTACCGTGACGTCGATTATCGACATCATGCAGACGGCCTATATCGACTATTCGATGTCCGTCATCGTCTCGCGCGCCTTGCCCGATGCACGCGACGGCTTCAAACCCGTGCAACGGCGCATCCTCTACGCGATGCTTAGAGAAGGCCTCCTTCACAACCGTAACTTTGATAAATGCGCTGGTGTGGTCGGGGAAGTTCTAAAGAACTACCACCCGCACGGTGATAGTTCAGTCTATGACACCCTCGTGCGTCTCGCTCAACACTGGGTCATGCGCTACCCGCTCATCGTTCCACAAGGTAACTTCGGCTCGATTGACGGCGATCCTCCCGCAGCCTATCGTTACACCGAGTGTAAGCTCGAGTCGATCGCCGAAGAAATGCTCAAAAACATCGACGAAGATACCGTCGATTTCGTGCCTAACTACAAGGAAAGCACCACAGAGCCCTCGGTCCTTCCTGCGGCCATGCCGAATCTTTTGATGAACGGTTCGACCGGTATTGCCGTCGGAATGACGACAAATATACCGCCACATAATCTCGGCGAAATCATCGATGCGACCTGCGCGATTATCGATAATCCCAGCATTGATATGGACGATCTCATCAAGATCATCCCAGGGCCCGACTTCCCGGGCGGCGGCTTCGTTCATGGCACAGCCGGCATCCAAAGCTACCTCCGCACAGGGCGCGGGATCGTCCGCACCCGTGGCATCGCCGAAGTCGTTGAGACCAAAGGCAAAGAAGAAATCATTATTTCGGCCATCCCTTACAATGTGAACCGCGCATCCCTTGTCATGCGGATCGCTGAGCTCATCCAGACCAAAGCAATCGACGGCATTTCTGATCTACGCGATGAGTCCACTGAGGTCACCCGTATTGTTATCGAACTGAAGCGTGGCGCAATCCCGCGCGTCATCATCAACCAACTCTACAAGAGCACTCCACTCGAGAGCTCCTTTGGTGTCATTCTCCTAGCGCTCGATAACCGTCGACCGAAGCAGATGAATATCAAGGAGATGATCAATTGCTACATCGATCACCGCCGCGAAGTCATCTACCGCCGCACGCAGTTTCAACTCCGTAAGGCCGAAGCGCGTGCCCACATCCTCGAAGGCTTCAAGATCGCACTCGATAACCTCGACGACTTCGTAAAGATCATTCGAGCTTCTAAAAACCGCGAAGAGGCCAAGATTAACTTAATGGCCAGCTATCCTCTTTCCGAGATACAAACCAATGCCATCCTCGAACTTCGCCTCTACCAACTTACCGGACTAGAACGCGGCAAAATCGAAGAAGAATACAACGCGCTCATGGCGCTAATCGAAGAGCTTCGCTTCATCATCAATAACGAGCAAAAGCTCCTCGACGTGATCAAGGAAGAACTCGGCGAAATGCGGGCTAAATACGCGAATCCACGCCGCTCTCAAATCCTTCAAGTCGATGGCGACCTCAGTATGGAAGACATTATTCCAAACGAAGGCTGTATGATCACGGTCACTCATAAAGGCTTCATGAAGCGGACCGTTCTCGACGAATACCGCTCGCAAAAACGCGGGGGCAAAGGTGTCATTGGCTCCGGTCAATATGAGGACGACTTCGTAGAGCACCTCTTCACTGCAAGCACTCACGACTATATTATGTTCTTCATGAACAACGGGCGTGTTTACGTAGAAAAGGTCTATAATATACCAGAGGGTAGCCGAACCGCCAAGGGACGCGCCATCGCCAACATCATAGAGCTTCAGAAAGACGAAAAGATAGCTGCCATGATCTGCGTTAAAGCCTTCGAAGAATCCGAAGAGCGTATTGTCCTTGCGACCGAAAAAGGTGTCACGAAAAAGACCCTCCTCTCAGATTACCGTAATCATCGACGGGGCGGACTCATCGGCATCAACATCGATGAGGGCGACAAACTCATCGGCGCTCGCCTGACTACCGGTGGAGACGACATCTTACTGGTCACTAGTAATGCACAATCGATTCGTTTCTCCGAGAAAGACCTTCGTGATCAAGGACGCGCCACACGTGGTGTGCGTGGCATTAAGCTAAAATCCGATAAGGACAAAGTGGTCGCCATCGAGATCGTTAACAACGACGAGAAGCTCCTCATCGCAGGTGCCAACGGACTCGGCAAACGCACTGAATTCAGCGAATATCGCACCCAATCACGTGGTGGTTCTGGTATCATTGCGATCAAGTCCGACAAAGTCGCTGGTGCCCTGAGTGTCACCGATGAAGACGAGATCATGATGTTTACCCTAAAGGGACAAGCCGTCCGCTCACCAATCAAAGATGTTCGCATCACTGGTCGTTCCGCCAGCGGAGTCAAGCTGGTCAACCTCGGAGCCAAAGACTCCCTCATCGGCATCTCTAAAGTGATTGCCACTGAAGAGGATCAATCAGGTGAAGAAGCCGAAGGCACTGAAAGCGAAAATACTGAAGGCGAGTAATTCGTAATCAGTTATTAGTTTACAAAAAGGCCGCTCATCAGAGCGGCCTTTTTTTGTTAATGCTGCTTAGAATAATGACCCGTCGCAACTTTTGCTGGCAAAAACGAAGTATATCTCGTTTCGATTCCCCGCTTCTACGAACGAGGCTACGTAGCCTCGAAACTTTGTTTCGGGGGTGTATGACTACCGAAAAATGCCAATCTTAGGTATAATACCAAAGCCTCACTTCATGTGCTCATTTGTAGGGGTGCTGCTTGCGGCACCCGCGAAAGCCCTGACAGCAGCTATTTGAGAGGAAGAGTCGCCACGTTTTTTCGACTAATATCAGTCACTGACTTTTTATGGTCAGATAACATACAGCCCCGAGTTGGCACTAGTTATGTATAAATTTGAACCGCCCGCTTCGCTTGAGAACGCCAAGTTTTAACTTCATCTTTTCTCAGCGTCCTCAGCGAACTCTGCGGTTAACTATACTACCAGATTAAGTAGGGTTTTTGGTATAACGAGCTATGCCACCATCGATAATGACAAGAGCAAAGCCTATACGAGTGTGCTGGTCGAATTTTGTTTTACCAAATGCAGTGGTTTTCGCTATAGCGTCCATTCATTAAACGATCGCCCATCAATGACAGATTCACATTTCCTATATTCTACTTCCCGAATCTAGGACAATAATAGAACAGCCTGTAAGTGAGTCGTACTAAAACGATTTCGCCCACTCATCGAGTAGTGTTAATTCGTAGAAAAAGGGGCTCGAAGAACTTGCCCGCTTTAATGTGTATTGAAAATCGAGCGACAGTAAAGTCTCGCTACCTTGCTGACTCACAGAACCGTCTGCATCGATAAATGCGTAATCAAATTTAAGTTTGGGTGGTCGTGCTGAGGTGATTTGGCGTGCTTCTTCGAAACTTCTACCCACTGGCAAAATTTCACCAGCCATATCGACATCTTTGAACCGTATCAGTAGCGAACCTTTATTGGCGGCCAACTCATTTAATGATTTGAGGCGGCCAACTTCTTTATTAAATATTTTTAAACCTGTTTTCTGCGATCGATCAATGAAATCTAGATCGGTGAATTTCTTATAGTCTTGATATTCAAGCTTCAACTCGGCTTGTAAACTCGCTCCTAGAATGGATGCAAGCAAGAGAACGAATAGTGTGCGTTTACTTAGCATAGGATTATCAGGTGGATGGTTATTGTGAAAAGTTAAGAGACACTTTTAGACAATATATTCCAACATACCGCCTACGCAAATTGCCGCTGTGGATTTCTCGCAAAAAACGCAGCCGCCAAAACAAGTGGGCATGGTGCCGCGCAAATCCAGATCGCCGTCGCAAACGAATCTGTATATTGCTGACTCAAACCAAATATAAGAGGACCCATCGCACTCGTCATGACGGTAATACCGCCGACCCAGCCATTAATTGAACCCAAGTATTTTCGGCCATAAAATCTAGGCCAAGTGATATTAAACAAGACTCCAAAAGCACCCCATGCAAAGCCACTGCCCGCAATATAAAACCATTTTAGGAGTGGGTCTCCTAAATTAGTTAGGCCGTATAAACCCAGTGTTTGCATGCCGACCATAAATATTAAGAAATAGCGCAGCGGTATGCGGTCTGAGAAAGTCCCCACACTCAAAGTCGTAATCACATGGAAGATCGCAACGGGCAAGAACACAGCCACCGCATCTGCACGTGAAACTCCCTGACTTTCTCCTATCGCTATCAGGTGAAAGGCTGCACCCGTTCCGATAAGAGCGTTCAGAGCCAGTCCCGAAACAAAAATCCAGAATACCCACGTCTTCATTGCCTGTTTCGCTGTATAATCGTGACTCGCTACGACGCGCGTGTTCAGGCGAGACTTTTTGCTGCCCTGCTCCACTTCGATCCCACAGGACTCCGGATCATCCCTAAAGAAAACATATGCAATTAGAGTCATGATCACAATGAAGAGAACCCCCAGGAGCAACCAAGTCTGCTGCCAACCAAAAGAGACAACCACACCGTTTAATAAAACCGGAGCTGAAGAGAAGCTTAACGAAAGCGCCACCCCATTGATCGCGGCAGCCCACCCCCGACGCCCCTCAAACCAACGAAACACCATCGAACGACAAACCGTCATACCAAAGGACATCCCAAAAAGACGTATCCCGGCAAATGCAATGAAGACCAAAATGAAAGCAAGCGGAAAACCACCAACAGAAGCGCCGAAGTAACTAAATATACGATCCAGAAAACCCGTAAAAATAAGCAACAAACCCAAACCGAGGTAACTGATACATCCCATTAACCGAGCGCCATACCGATCGACAAGACTCCCAGCAAAAGGCGCTATGATTCCTGCTGTAATCGTCCCAAGCGTGTAAGAAAGTGAAAATTGCGTCCGGGACATGTCCAATGAAACGATCATACCATCCACAAAAATACTCATCCCAGGTGGACTGCCTGGAATGGCTGCGATCATGCCCAGGGTCCCGAAAAACAAGACTACCCATCCATAATAGACTGGTGATTGTCTGGCGTCAAAAGGACGGTCTACTCTGAAAAAACGCTTGGTCATGCTCGCTGCCAAAGAATACAGTTTCACAACACATGCAATGCCAGCATCGAACTAAATACCGCGCAAAGAAAATGAATTAACCAGCACATATTGACAGGCCTGAACTAGCTACCTATGCAAGCTATCGGTATCGAACCTGCTAGACTACAAGCCAATGAACTTTCCAGAATTTTTCCAAACTCCGATCATCGCCGAGAATGAAATTTGGCGCGTATTGATTCTATTTTTTGCTATCCTGATCAGCTTCACCGCTGGCAAAGTGCTCCGATATCTCTGCCAAATACGAGCCAAGCAAATAAAAGAATCGCGCCCAATTCTTGCCGTGGCACTTGATAGCTCCAGTAAAGCTGCAGTCATGTTCTTTTTCATGGTCGGTGTTAATATCGGAACCAGCTTTCTAGTGCTTGGCCCGGCAGAGCATTTTATCGATACCAGCATCGCCGTGCTCTTAACTGTCACGGTTGCATTCGCTGCCTATTGCATGGTCGAAATTGTGACTACGATTTTGCTACTACGAGCAGAAAAAACCGCCAGTAAGATGGATGATATGCTCGCGCCGATATTGAGCAAAAGCCTGCGTGCGACAGTCATAGTGCTCGCCCTCGTGCAAATCGCACAAATACTTAGCGGTAAAGAGATCACCTCCATACTCGCAGGTCTAGGCATTGGTGGACTCGCCGTCGCACTGGCCGCTCAAGACACTCTGAAAAACCTTTTCGGCTCCATGGTCTTGCTAGCTGATAAACCCTTCGAAATAGGTGACCGCATCAACGTCGATGGCCATGATGGTCCAGTCGAAGCCGTCGGCCTACGCTCCACCCGTATCCGCACACTTGATGGGCACCTTGTGACCATCCCCAATGGAGAGCTCGCGAATAAACCGATTTGGAACATCGCAAAACGGCCTTATATTCGTCGCCTTTTCAACATCACCATCACCTACGACACGCCTCCCGAAAAGGTGGAGGAGGCGAAAACCATTCTCGAAGGCATTCTCGAAAACCATGAAGGATTAAATCCCGACTTTCCACCACGGGTCTATTTCAAAGATTTTAACGACGCATCACTCGGCTTTCTCTGCCTCTATTGGTATCATCCGCCTGCATACTGGGATTATTTAAAGTATAGCGAGCAAGTGAATTTACAGATACTCGACCGCTTTAATAAAGCAGGTATCGACTTCGCATTTCCTACGCAAACGCTGCACCTCGCGGGCGACTCGAAACGCGACCCAATTAAAATACAGCATTACGAAGATCCGTCCGTATAAATTTTCGCATACGTAATACAATCGTAGCGTGCCAGCTTGCTGGCGCAAAAACGCTAAAGGTTCAGTAGCCAGATTATCTAAATCTCACTCATAAGCTTACGCAAATCATACGACTTTTTATGATCTGTAAGGAAGTTGAGTCGTCGTAGTATCCTCTCTAAAGCGCTTACTTTTTTAAACAATCGTCTGGCAACCATTTTACTGCACTTACAGTTCGACACCCTCATCCGAGAAGTAAATAGACTATGATTCAACTAACCGGATGAAATCGCTGCTCAAAGAAAATAAGATTACGCTGCTCCTGGCCTTACCGATCGCATCGGGTCAGCTCAGTCAGATGCTGCTTGGCCTCGTAGACACCATAATGATTGGTCGCCTCGGGACCGAGCAGCTCGGCGCGGCTGCCTTCGTCAATGTGCTCTTCAACTTCCCCTTCGTTTTTGGCATTGGGTTGTTCTCTGCCATTTCCGTCATGGTATCGCACCGCCACGGCGCACGTAAACACGCCGAAGCGGGTGAGGCCTTTCGTAATGGATTCATCATATCCGTGCTACTGAGTATTCTACTTGCCGGCAGTATGCTCGCCCTTCTACCCATACTCGACGTCTTCAAACAGCCGCCCATCGTGACCGAGCTCGCACCGGATTATTTATTCTGGATCGCCCTCTCACTCATCCCGATGATTCCCGCTCTGACCATCAAAAACTTTGCCGAAGCAAAAAACGAACCGTGGACGGTCTTATGGGTCATGCTCGGCGGAGTCGCCCTCAACGTAGTCCTCAACTACGCACTTATTTTTGGTAATCTAGGTCTACCCAAGCTAGGGCTTGAAGGCGGTGGTCTCGCTACCTTCATTGCTCGAGTCGTTACACTTGCAGTGCTCTGGCGCTACCTCAATCGTTCAAAGCGCCTCTCCCCAAGCGTCCCGAAGCGTTGGCTCGTCAAACTCGACCGTATCCTTTGCACGGATACTATAAAAATGGCACTACCCATCTGCGGTCAATTAACAATGGAATTCGGCTCCTTTGCCGTCGCCGCACTTCTAATCGGACAATTTGGCAGCACCTCTCTTGCAGCACACCAAATAGCCATCAGCTGTGCTGCCTTCACCTTCATGGTTCCCTTGGGGATTTCACTAGCCGTCACGATCCGAGTAGGTCATGCGATCGGAGCGGGTGAAGTCAACCGAAGCCGACGCATCATCGTCGGTGCGCACATTAGCGCATTTATCCTCATGTTCTTAACCGCCGCCGCATTCATACTCGGCGGAGACTTCATCGCAGCTGGCTTTAGCCCAGACCCCGCTGTCATTACACTCGCGGGATCGCTATTCATCATCGTTGCCTTCTTCCAAATATCAGATGGCTTTCAAATCATCAGCCAGGGCGCACTACGTGGACTTCGAGACGTTAATGTTCCAACGATTATGATTTTCATCAGCTTCTGGGTCGTCGGCATACCACTCGGAGCGTGGCTCGGCTTCGGCTATGGGCTCGAAGCGAAAGGCCTATGGATCGGCCTAGCTATTGGTTTGACCCTGGCCGCAGTCATACTCACCGCCAGACTCGCTCAGCTCGTCAAAAGAGCCGAATCAGCCTAACATCGGCTCTAAATCTGCTAATCTCAAAGCATGTATACACCCACTCCCGAACTCAAAGCCTTTGTGCAGAGCCTCCCGAAAACGGAAACACACCTCCACCTCGAAGGTGCTTGCCCATTCGAGATGCTCAAAGCAGTCGACCCGGTGCGCTTTAAAAACGAACCACCTATGTGGGACGATGCTTTTCGCTACCGCGACTTCGATCAATTCATGGAAATGTATGGCGAGTTCTGTGGAGCTGTCTTCACCTCAGAAGCGGCCTACCATGAAGCCGCTAAAATTATCCTTCAGAACTGTGCCGATCAAAACGTCCGTTATGTGGAAACTAGTTTCCACATTGGCGTGCTCTTTGATGGTCAGATAAACGGACCGAAACTACTGGAAGCCATACACAGTGCAGCTCCCGAAGGCCTTGAACTCCGCGTCTTCGCCGGCATGTGCCACAATGACTATGTCGGTGCTGGCAAAGAGATCATAGAAGACTCCTTAAAATGGGAGCAACTCGCAGGCGTCGATATCCATGGTCCCGAATATTGGCCGCTCGAACCCTGGACTGCCGATGTCTGGTCGCGAGCCGCCGAAGCCGGGAAAGTGCTCAAAGCCCACGCCGGCGAATTCATGCCCGCTAGCTTCGTGCAGCAATGCATCGAAGAGCTCGGTGTCCGCCGGATTCAACATGGAGTCCGCTGCATCGAAGACCCAAAAGTAGTCGATTTGATACTCGAAAAGGACGTCACTCTAGACATCTGCCCGATCAGCAACTTGAAACTTCAGGTCAAAGGAATCCCCACTATGGATAAGCACCCTATTCGCCAACTATTTGATGCCGGCGTCCGCTGCACTGTCAGTTCCGATGACCCCTTCATGTTCGGCAATACCCTGAGCGAAGACTACTACGCCCTCGCCATGGATCTTAACTTCACACATGAAGAACTCGCCCAAATCGCCCAGAACGGTTTCGACATAGCCAAGTAGGACACTAGTTGGTCTTTGAGCGGATAGATAATGAAAGCACTCTTTATATTCGCACTTTCTGCTCTGCTCGTTTTACCGCTCGCCGCTGAATGGGAGAACATTACCGCGAATTTGCCGGAAGGATACGCTGGGAACAGTTCAAACGGTTATTATATTCCGAATGCCCCCAACGACGGTGATTTTCTTAATCCAACTTTCGGTGCCTTTCGTCCGCTTGGTCAATTTCTTACCGACGGCACAACCATCCTGCTTTCGACCACCGCCTCTGTCTATGTGTCTACCGACAACGGAGAAACCTTCACAAATACAAACCCACCCTTCCCGCTTTCATCGACTGGTGATGCGGGATTCAACCGTCCGAGCTATCAAAGCCTATTCAGGTATGACCAAGGCGCGTTTCGAGCCATAAACCGAGTGGAGACGGGTGATGATTCGACAACGAAGCTACACACTTACGACCCGGAAACTAGCTCATGGGATGAGGGATTTGTGCTGGTCCCCGGTTTAACTGAATCAGCTCATGGGAAAGTAAAGTTCTACACTCGGGACTGGGTCAGCGGCCAGCACTACGTTCTCTCTGAACAGATTGGTTTTTTTTCAGAGGCTTCGGAAAACCCAGATGCAAGACCATTTAGCTCATATCTCTGGACTTCATCCGATAGGATCAATTGGCAGCAAATTGATGCAAATATCCAATTTTCCCGTGCGGATGGATTCTTTTTTGAGGATGCTTCGCTTTACCTCCAGGAGGACCGGACGGTCTATCGATCCAATGACGGAGGGTCCACATGGACAGTCGTTTTTGATGAAACAACTCAGTCAGGGCTTTTCGATACCTTTGCCCAAACTTTCATGCTCAACGGTGAAGAAGACTTCCACCAAAACTTGCTCGATTCAAACTCTGCCTACCTCGATCCGGAACTAGGCTTCGGCTGGAACGTTATATTTATAAACCCGATACAGTCCTCGGCTCAAATAAGCTTCTTACCCGTTCTACTGGAACACGCTTCAAAACAAGGCTCTTTGCAGTTCGTCTCTGGCATGAGTATACTCGAATTTGGCTATCCCATCGTTTATTACTCCGCGACCAACGGTCAGACATGGGAGCTCCTCGACTTGCAAGGTCTCGGCGAGGTCGATCCGGTTTTCGTGCCAGGCGGCTTTGCCATTCCTCTACCAGGGATTCCACCACAAAGCGCCGCCACCTACATCGTCCTCACCGACACACACGCTTATATTACGCTAAACCACACATCTTTGTGGCGGCGCCCACTGAGCGAACTCGACCTGCGGGCAACGACCCGTATTACCAAACAGATAGAGCATTTGATCTTGGAAGAAGGCTCTGGCGGAACGCTCGAGGTCTCTGCTGTCGGAGCTGGAACCCTCAGCTACAGGTGGTTCAAAGATGGCCAAGAAGTCCCTGATTTAGACCAAGCCTCAATTATTTTTGATTCCCTGACAGCAGAGAATACGGGCATTTACTCAGTCTACGTCGAAGCTGAGCGAGGGGACGACTTGAGCCAGGAGATCAGAGTCGATTTCGCCCTAAGTTTCGACGAATTTGCTGAACAGAACTTCCCTACTGGCATGCGGACTGAAAAAGACGATGGGAATCTAAACGGTATCTCTAATCTAGACGAATATCTGCATGGGTCGAATGGACTCCCCACAATGGGAATCGTCAACCAGCGCGGTTTCAGCACTACCTTACCAACCGAGAAGTTTCTATCGATCTCTTACTGCACCCGCATAAATGCAACGGACCAGACGATCTTCCCAAGAGCCTCCGAGTCCATCGAAGGCTTATCGAGTGGAATCAATAAAGTCACGCGAACTGGCATCAGAGTCATTGACGGGGATTTCGAGACGCACACCTATCGGACCACTTTCACGATAGAAGAATCCCCTACAGGCTTCATACAACTTCTCATTGAGTAAAAAGCACCGCTACCGAATTCTCGAAGAGACACAGAATGCCGATGAGTGCGTAAGATACATTCTGTTAATCAAACTCGACCACTGGACAAATCGACGCTCCTGAACTTATTTCACTGTCATGTTAGTAAAATACGTTTTCCTTT
>Ga0307981_1000887_pt1 | contig 28645 bp, 28 predicted proteins | sample OrgLakmetagen987_FD_201849 | JGI IMG/M metagenome (GOLD analysis project Ga0307981, IMG submission 201849) | Saline water microbial communities from Organic Lake, Antarctica - #987 | ecosystem: Environmental > Aquatic > Non-marine Saline and Alkaline > Saline | place: Antarctica: Organic Lake... | reverse complement strand
GTTAGAACGCTTTTCTGTGGAAAAAGAGGTCACGGGTTCAAATCTCGTTAGTCACCCTTATAGATAAAAAATAGGTAAAATTCCCTTCCCCGCAGAGCCCCCTTCGGGGGCATAGCCTCCGGCAGAGCGGGGTGGGAAAGGTATACTCCGAAGCCCGAGGGGGCCTTGCCCCCAAAGGGCCCCCCAAAGGGGGCCTTGGGTGGGGTATAATCCTAAATAAATGTCTTAAAACTCTTTGTAAATAAGTCTAAAGACCTTCGGCACACCCCCTGCTTCGCGAGGGGGCTTTGGGCGATGAGCAAAGAAGAGACGCATATTCACAACTTAGCTGAGCATCAGCGATAAGCAGAAGCGGGGCTAGGCTAGCCCGAAGTCCCCTGTACCCCGCAGAGCGGGGGAGGGGATGAAGGGGCCTTGCTGTGCCGAAAGGGGCGTGCGTAGCGATAAATACAAGTAAAAAAAAATGGCAACAATAAATCAAATAGTTAGAAAACCAAGAAGAAAAAATACTAAAGGAAGTAGAATAAGAAAGATTAGTCCAGCTTTAAAAGGTAATCCTCAATTAAAAGGAGTATGTTTAAGAGTAATGGTACGAAGTCCAAAAAAACCAAATTCTGCTCAAAGAAAAGTAGCTAAAATAAAATTATCAAATGGTGAAATTGTAGTGTGTTACATACCTGGGGAAGGTCATAATCTTCAAGAACATGGTACAGTTTTAATTAGAGGTGGTCGAGTAAAAGATTTACCAGGGGTAAGATATAAATGTATAAGAGGAAAATTTGATTTAATATCAGTGATAAAAAGAAAACAAGCTCGATCAAAATATGGAGCTAAAAAACAATAGATAAATGTTATTAAAACCAAAACAAACTAAATATAGAAAATACCATAAAGGTAGAATATCTTATAATATTAGAACAAATCAAAATTGATTAAGTGTTGAAAGAAAACTAAACCTGAAAAATTTGGACAGGACACTACAATCCATAAACCAATCTCAAAATACAGGGACTGAATCAGATTTGTGTTCTGACCACAAGCAGGAGATGTGTGAGGTATTAAAAAACGAGGATAATTCACAAGAAAATGGTTTTAAATATGGTATAATGGCATTAGAACCAGGAAGAATAACAGCTTCTAATATACATGCTATAGAATTAGCTATAAAACGTAAATTAAAATCAGATACTTCAAGTCCTCGTACTACAGGCATAAATAGTTCTTCTGCGGGAAAAAAAGATTCAGATTCTCAAAAACTAGAATTAAGAATTTTCCCTCATATACCAGTAACAAAAAAACCAATAGAAGTTAGAATGGGAAAAGGAAAAGGTAATATAGATTATTGAATGACACGAGTAAAAAGTGGTGCAATTTTATTAGAATTTAATTGTTCTAATGAGAATTTTGGTAAAATAATAAGTAAAATTGTAAATTCAAAATTACCTATAAAAACTAAATTTATATCTAGATAAATAAAAAAGCATTTGTAGCTCAGAGGTAGAGCAACTGCCTTCTAAGCAGTATAGCGGGGGTTCGATTCCCTTCAAATGCTAATTCCCTTCCTCGCTCATCCCGTACACAAAATGAAAATTGATCCAAAGACTGACGAAGACCCCATCGTCCCGATACGGGGCGTAGAGCGTTGGCAAGTCTAAAGACCTTCGGCACACCCCCTGCTTCGCGAGGGGGGCACAGGCATACCCACAGGCATACCCACAGGCATACCCACAGGCATACCCACAGGCAGAGGGTTCCTTTGGGATTAAAGGGCTGGACTGGTAAGGGAATAAAGATAAAACAAAAATAAAAGTAAATTAAAACAATGTATTTATTAATATTATTTATACCTTTATTAAGTGCGTCAATAAGTGGTTTATTCGGACGTAATTTAGGGGAAAAAGGTGTTGGAATATTTTCAACATCATTAATAGGATTAACAAGTCTATTAAGTTGAATCAGTTTATATGAAGTGGGTATAAAAGGAAATAATGTTTATGTTCACTTATGAACTTGATTTGAAACAGGTCTATTAAAATTAGATTTAGGATTAATGTATGATAGTTTAACTGTAATGATGTTAGTATTAGTGACAACAGTATCAGCATTAGTTCATTTATATTCAACTGAGTATATGAATGGTGATCCACATCTGCCAAGATTTATGTCTTATTTGTCTTTATTTACATTTGCTATGATAATATTGGTAACAGCTGATAATTTTTTACAAATGTTTATAGGTTGAGAAGGAGTAGGTGTGTGTTCATATTTATTAATAAATTTTTGATTCACTAGAATTCAAGCTAATAAATCAGCAATATTAGCAATGGTAATGAACAGAGTAGGTGATGTGGGGTTATGTTTAGCTATGTTTACTATTTTTTATATCTTTAAAAGTTTAGATTATAATGTAGTATTTAGTATGGCTAAAGAATTCAAAGAATCACCTATTATATTTATGGGATTTGAAATAGATCAATTAACATTAATAGGAACTCTTCTATTAGTAGGAGCTACAGGTAAATCAGCGCAATTAGGATTACATACTTGATTGCCAGAAGCAATGGAGGGTAAGATATAAGGGCCCCTTTGGGGCCAAGGGCCCCCTGCCTTCGAGAGGAGGTATAAAAAAATTTCGCTATATGCTGGAAAACTCGTTAATATTATAGTACTCATTATAAAGTTAAAATAGTAGTAAAAATCTATAGTATTGAGCAATCAGCAGGAAACAAATATTCAATGAATTATTAGTAGAATAGAAATTAAAAGCTGGTCACAGATAGTGGGGAAAACACGTTTAAATTTTACTAATAAGGAGAATAAAGGATCCTCAGAGACTACACGCGAAAAATCTATTAAAAATAAAAATACCTGCGAATTTGTTATTTTAATAAGTCACAGGCCGAAGGAGAGTAAAAAAAAAGAATCAAAATGAAACAATCAATACACAATAATTATACATCAAAAACTATAGAACATACATCAAATTATTATATGTTTAATTTCGCGAAATTCTATAGTTTTTTACCTCAACATATAACAAAAGAAATGTTAAGTGAGGCATATTTAACATGATTTATAGGTTTTTTTGAAGCAGATGGAACCTTTGAACAAGATGGCAGAGTTAATATAACTCAAAAATATTTAGATAAGAAATTACTATATAACATTAGTACTACACTTGGTATGGGAACTGTTTATGACCATAATAAAGGTCACGTTTCAACCGAGTGTGGGCGACTTGAAGATCTTTCAGCACAGCTTGTAGCGCAGCCCTCAACTGAGTCGAGCGTAAACGCCATGCCTTGGCCCCTAAAGGGGCCTTGCAGCACAGCTTGTAGCGCAGCCAGGGGTGTAATGGGAAAAACAGCAAGATGACGAACAAAAGCGTCAAATGCTGATGTAGCAGCCCGAATAGCCTTGTTATTTAATGGAAATATAGTAACATCTTCTAAACTTAATAATTTTAAGAGATGATGTGAAAATTGACTTAATAATGAAGAGTTTAGACGTACTGTTGGTCCGGATTTTGAAATACAGTCACAAAGTAAACCAAAATTAATGTCATTTTCTAATGGATGATTGTCAGGATTTATAGATGGTGATGGTCATTGAGGAATATCAGTGTGAAAAACACCTAGTAGAACTAATCCTGGAGCTTCAATTAAAATGGCTGTAATAGCCCAAGGGGATCCCGAATGAATAGAAAAGGCACAAGTGGTGTTAAATATGGGAAGGCGAGATCCTCGTACCGGGAATAAAAATGTGAAGTGAACTGTATCTAAACATACAGATTTAGATATATTAGTTGAATATATAGAGAAATACCCACACAAAACATTAAAAGGGGTATCATTTAGTAAGTTTTGTAAATTAAGACGAAGAATACTAAAAAAAGAGCACCATGGTGCAGGTTATGAAGAAATAAAAGCATTATGCTTAGAAGTAAATAAATTTTACTAATAAAATAACTCGATATTAGTAAAACCACAAAAATAATAGATTATGATATAGTCCAGAAAGGAATGATTAAATGTTTTTATTTTTCCCAATATTAACTGCCTATTAATAGGTTCTATTCTTTTTGCCAACACCTGTAAGTGCTTTAATACATGCCGCAACAATGGTTACTAAGTACAGTTGCCGTACATTATAGTGATATGATGTATAATTATCTCACCGTATGCTGGAACGCCTTAAAAGTTTATAAATACACTTTTTATTAAATACATACAAATTTTGCCTATTAAAAAACAATAAGTAAAATTTAATAAAATTCGTAAAAAAGTTATAAATGAGGTAATCAGCAGGTAACCCAGTATGTCTAACTTTATCTTTTTAAAGTTTAAGGGGGAACCTCAGAGACTAAACGTGAGAATACTTAAAGAAAAAAAATGCAAAATAAACAATATATAGAATTTAAAACAAAAATTAAAGAATTAGGATTAGATATTAACTTTATAAATTGATTTATAGGATTCTTTGAAGCAAATGGACGCTACATCTTCGCTAATAATCCTTCCCCCGGACCCCGCAGAGCCCCCGAAGGGGGCATAGCCTCCGGCAGAGCGGGGGGAGGGGTTAACCCCGTATCGGGCTGTGCTGCAAGGCCCCTAAAGGGGCCAAGACGATGTAGACCTCAATTTGAAATTATGCTAAATTTAAGAGATTTAGATCTATTGTATAATATTAGAACTTCTATTGGTTATGGGTCTATTGTTAAACGACTTGAAGCTAATAGAAAAGTCGGTGTATATCAATTGATAGATAATAAAGAAGGATTAAAAAAAATAATTTCTATTTTTAATGGGGGTATTAGATTACCCCATAAATTGAAAAGATTTAAATTATTTGTTGCAAAGTACAATGAATACTATTCTGAAAATATTCAAGTTATTGATAACTTATGTCCTATTTCCACTTCAGATTCTTGAATTTCTGGATTTACTGATGCTGAGGGAGATTTTACAGTTAGAATAAAAAAATGTAGAACTTCAAAAATAGGATTTAGTGTTCCGACTGCGATAATTTGGAATCAAAAAAATATTGAGTCTTTAGAATTTATTAAAGAAGCTTTTAAAATCAAAGCTAAAGTATCTTATGATAAATCTTGAGACGGGTATAAATTAGGTAATGAAAATAATCAAATTAATAATGAGATTATAAACTATCTTAATGCGTATACTCTAAAAACAAAAAAAAAGCTAGAATTTGATATATGGTGTAAAATAATTAGTACTAAAAAAGCTTCTGGCCCCGCAAAGCGGGGCAGGGGATCAGTTTCTAAGAAGGTCTTGGCCTCGCAGTCCCCTTCGGGGACGCAGAGCCCCCCTCCCCCCCTCCCCCCGCTCTGCGGGGTCCGGGGGGTCCGGGGGCAGAGCGGGGTGGCTCTACACGGGGCCTTGGTCTCTTTAACCGAGGAAAAATTAGATACAATTAAATTATTTATAGAAAAATTCAGGCAAAAACATTTATAACTTTTAATTTAAAATTACAGGGTGACAGAAGGAAATCTACAAACATATGGCCCTTTAAGGGCCCTTAGTCCCTTGTAGCACCGTCGCAGAGCCCCCCTGCTTCGCGAGGGGGGGGGGCGGGCCAAGGGGGCATACCCACAGGCAGAGGGGGTAAAATGCATTTTTAGGCGTTCCTCGTCTTAATTATTGTTTTATTAAGAGGCTGATATAAGAATCAGCGTTAAGTATAAGTTATAGTCCGAACTATGCAGGAATGTGTAGAATATTATATAGATGGATAAATCTTCGATATATAATTAACATAATTGAACGGCAGGGGTATTTTTATTAATTCGTTCATCACCAATATTAGAATATGCACCAACTGCTTTAACTTTAGTAGTAATCATAGGTTCACTAACAGCATTTTTTGCAGCTAGTTTAGGGTTAGTACAAAATGATATTAAAAAAGTGATAGCTTATTCTACTTGTTCTCAATTAGGATATATGGTATTTGCAGCAGGTTTATCAAATTATTCTGCAAGTTTATTCCACTTATTTAATCATGGGTTTTTTAAAGCAGGTTTATTCTTATCAGCAGGATCAATAATACATGCAGTGGGTGATGAACAAGATATGAGAAAATATGGTGCTTTAATAAAATCACTACCTTTCACATATTCTGTAATGTTAATAGCAAGTTTATCTTTAATGGGATTTCCTTTTTTAACAGGATTCTATTCAAAAGATGCAATATTAGAATTAGCTTATGCCAAATATAGTATAGATGGTACATTTGCTCATTGATTAGGTACAATATCTGCTTTATTTACAGCATTTTATTCATTTAGATTAATATATTTAACATTTATAACAGATAATAACGGTAGTCAAAATGTATTTAAACATGCACATGAATCACCTTGACAAATGTCTTTACCTTTAGGTTTTTTAGCTTTAGGAAGTATATTTGTTGGTTATTTATTTAGAGATGCCATATTAGGTTTAGGAACACCTTTCTTTGGTAATTCTATATTTATATTACCAAGTAATAGTGATTCTATGATAGATGCTGAATTTATAGACACTCTTTATAAGTGAATACCTGTTATATTTAGTATGACAGGAGCTTTATTAGCTTTTATATTATATCATACAATGGGTCATTTATTAGTACAATTAAAATTATCAAAAATAGGTCCTGCGGCACCGCAAACTATATATATTTTCTTAAGTAATAAATGAAATTTTAATCAAGTGTATAATAATCTAATTGGTAGACCAATCTTTAATATGGGACATGAAATTACATATAAAACGCTAGATAGAGGTTATATTGAAATTTTAGGACCATTAGGTGTATCAAAAGGTGTATCTGAATTAACAAAACAAGCTTCATCATTACAATCTGGTTGAATATACAATTATGCCTTTACAATATTTGCATCTGCTACAATTATAATTTTATTAATTAGTCCAAATACAACTGATGGTATATTTGGTTCTTTAAATTCATATGGAGCAGACTTATTAACAGGTCTAATTGCTTTTATAATGTTATTATAAAATTTTCAATAGATAAAATAAAAAAAAGCTAATAGCTTAGTTGGTTAAAGCGTTACATTGATAATGTAAAGATCGTTGGTTCAAGTCCAATTTAGCTTATATTCTTTTAGATCATCTTATTTGTTTTTACTAGTCATTTGGTTTGTAGACTAGTTTGAATCTAAGAAGCCCCTTTGCCCCCCTTTGGGGGGGCCCTTGGGGATTAATAGCATAATGGTAGTGCCACTGTCTTCAAAACAGTTTGTAGGGGTTCGATTCCCTTTTAATCTGTATGAAAGGAATAAAGTTATCAATTAAAGATAAAAATTTATACTATGCAAAATTAAGTTATAAATATGCTAAAGGTCGTGAAATGATGCGGAGCGAAAATCATTCAGATAGTTTACCTGGTGCCCGAGGGGGCCTTGGCCCCAAAGGGGGCCTTGGTAATCAACAACAGTTAATACAAATGTCTGGACAAAGTGGTTTTAGAATTCCAAAAGGATTAATTTCTAAAGATAAAATATTAGTAGAAAGAAATATAACTGGTTTTTCTCAATTAAAATTAGTTAAAGAGGAATGAAAGAGTAGATTTGTGTCAAAACAATTATTAAAATCATATTATAATTTATCAGATAAAGAATACAAAGATTTATGAAAAACTCTTTTCAGTAAATATGGATCAGATTTAATTGAACAATTAGAAAGTAGACTAGATGTTATTTTATTTAGATTAGGATTTACTAAGTCTTTAGGTGAAAGTCATAATTTGATAAAACATGGGTTAATTCATATAACTAATTCAAAAGGTTATTGAAAATCTAGACCAGTTAGTTATAGTAGAATATATTTAGAACCTGGAACACTAATAGGTTTAAATATCGATAAATTAACCGCTGTTCAAAGTTCCCAAAGTCTTCCTTGGCCCCTAAAGGGGCCTTGCAGCACCGCCCGTATCGGGACGATGTTGACTTGTGCGGATGAAACTTTGAGTACATCACCTCTTGACCCCACAGAACGGGGTGAATCTGAGATGAAGTCTGGCGAGACAGACACTCAATCAAGTGCTCAGCTTAACATGAGTAAAGAGGATATAGGGATCCATAAAGAGAGTAATAAATCAGTGTCTGAGCATGAAATTTATAATCAGATTTTAACTAATAAGATAATGCATAATATGTGTAATAATACAACTTCAAATGTACGTCGCTCAGTCGAACGAGAGATGGGGCATAAAAAAAATAATGCGCCTCGCTCACGCTTAGCTGGGAAGCGATCATTAAATGGAAGATATAGTTGATTATCAACATTAGAAAACTCAGATTCAGATTCTATCCTTGGATCTTGTGCACATCAACCGCAACACGAACAAATAAAAGGAATATTGTCAATAGGAGTTCTATGAAGTAAACCTAAATTTGAAGAAGTTTTATTACCAATAACTTTAAATACTAAAAAATTATAAATGTGAATTAGTCTAATGGCAAGACATCTAAATTTGAGTTAGAGAAGTGTAGGTTCGAGTCCTTCATTCACATTAACGCGAAGTTTACAAAGCAGGCCTCCGGGCCCTTGAACACGTACTGAAATAAATAAAAAAAAGAAAAGAGTTATATAGGTTAAGAGTTAAACAACACAGAAACAACTCTAGAAGGTATTTTGACAATAGAAATACCCTTCGGCCTATATTTCAGTAAACCCTCCCCCCTCCCTTCGGCACAGTGGGGATTTTTAGATATCAGATAGGTTAGATTTGGAATGAAAAACTTAAATTCATGCCAAGTCTACATCGTCTTGGCCCCTTTAGGGGCCTTGCAGCACAGGCCGATACGGGGCGTAAGAAAGAATTAGAGGCAAAACAAAGTAAAGATATCAGGGTTTGTAGCTCAGTTGGTAGAGCAATTCACTTTTAATGAAGAGCGCGTCGGTTCAAATCCGTCCAAACTCACATGAGATCAAAATGAAAAGGGGCTTATTGTTCACCCGAATTAAAAAACATATTAATAGATTCTTTTTCTGACTTAGAAACAGAAAACAAGAGTAAAGACCCAAGGGAAGACCCAAGGGCACAGCAAGACTCTGATCTTGATCAGGCCCCTGGAGGGCCTTTGGCCCTTAAAGGGATAGGGACAAAACAAAAACCTTATCTTGTCTATTCTAGAAGTTCTACAATTTTACCAGATTTTATAGGTAAATTTGTAAATATTCATAATGGGCATACTTGAAAAACTTTAGAAATAAAACATTTACACGTAGGTTATAAATTTGGTGAATTGGCTATTACAAAGAAATCACCTAGATATAAAATGAAATTTAAAAAATAAATGGGACAAAAAATAAATCCAATAGCATTAAGACTAGGAGGTAGAATAGATTGAAATGAAAAATCTATCTCTAGAACAAGGTTTAGAAATAAACCACAAAAATATTTTTATAGAAATAAATTAATAACTTATGTAGTGAAAGGTGTATTAAAATCTTTTAATATATTGGTATCAGAATTAATTATTAAAGATAAAATAAGTTCTGCGCCTTGGCCCCTAAAGGGGCCTTGTAGCACAGCTTGTAGCACTGGTTGCAGCAAAGCCCGTATCGGGACGATGTCAACGCAATCAAATAAGGAGTTAAAAAATACAAGTAAATTATACAAAATAAGTGATTTAACTAAATCTAATACAAGTTCACAAAAAATAATTGAAATATCAGGTTTAATCTATAAACCTCTACGTTATGCGACTTCACGTAAATCAAATTTTCATAGAGATAATACCCGTTATACATCAGATCAACAATCAGATAAAGAGTTAAATAAAGATATGAATAAATTTGATGTATTAATAGAAAAATCTAAATTAAGTAGAAGTCAATCTTATAGAACTAAAATAATATTAGATGAATTTAATTCATTAATAGCTAAATTAATTAAAAGTTATTTAATTAATGAATATTATGAGAAAGATTTAGAAATAAGATTTAATTGAACTCTAATATCATCACCTTTAGTAAACAGTGATATATTAAGTGATTGAATAGAATTGTCATTGATTGAGAGTTCGAGAGTAATGAATGATAGAAAAATCTTTAAATGATTATTTGATTAAAATGATAAGTGAACAAACAATAGTAAATATAATAGATAATAGTGGTGCTATAGAAGGCCGATGTATTAAACTATTAATTCCTAAAAGTTCTTATGGACACAGATCAGCTGGTGTAGGTGATGTTATTATTTTATCTGTTACTAAAACTATTCCTGGAAGTAAAATAAAAAAAGGGGATATTATGAAAGCTTTAATAGTGAGAACTAAAAAAGATTCTAATAGATTAAAGCCTATTAAAAGAGGATTTAAGTATTTAATTAATACTTATAAAGATCCTTTGACCCCGCAGAGCGGGGTGGACAGGCCTTTAGGGTCTAAAGATTTGTCTGGTGGTGATTTAACTTATTTAGAAATATCAGTTCCAGGTAAAACTACTAATAAAACAGGTTATTCTTTAAGTTATGTGGATAATAGTGTAGTTTTAGTAAAAACACAAGGAACAGGTTCTTCAAGTGATTTGACACCTATAGGATCTAGAGTAAGAGGACCTTTATGTGATTCTTTGAAAATTAATGTAAGAAATGGGTGTAAAAAACTTATAGCTATTTCTTAAAACTTTTTAGAGGCTATTAAGTGATTAATTGGCACATTTTTCGCTTATCTAAATTTCGCGGGCTAAGTCCCAGGAACAGGGTGAGTATGTGAATGCTAATTCTTTATAAATAGCATCTAAAGATATAATAAAATAAATAAAAATTATGTGAGAAAATAAACTTAATAATTTTAATATTGATTTATTGGCTAAAGATTCAAAGAGTTTTTCAAAAAGTCATAAAACAATAAAAGTAGAATTTATCAGAATAGAGTCAAATTTAGATTTTAAAAAAATACGTTCTTCGTCAACATCACAAGTTTCAGGACGTGTAATGGGGGTGACTTCGTCTCTTTCAGCACAGCTTGTAGCGCAGCCATCAGGAGGAAATACTTTATTAAACTTAAAAAGAAATAGATATAAATTAATGAGATTATTTGGTCAAAGTCCTCAATTTATACAAGCGAAAAAATCTGTAGCTGAATGACAACTTAGAAAAGATATGCCAATTGGAAATTTAGTTACTCTAAGAGGACATAGTTCTACAGGTACACAAGCACTTGATAGATTTTATAAATTATTATTTCTAATAGGAATACCAAGAGATTCTAAATTACTTGTTAGTTCTATAAAACAAAATAAAGTTCCTTTTGGACAAAATGGTAAAAAATTTGGATTGAATGAATTAAATAGTGAATCAATAATAATAGAAAATGATTGAACTATGTCAAATTTTATAGAAAATTCATGAAATAAATCTATTGCAATAGATCTAGATAAACAAATGAATGAAGTGCGAGAATTAAAATTATTAAATATTGGAATGAGTATAAATATTAAGTTTAATTCATCTTCTTTTGAATCTAAATCAGAAAAGTTAAATACAGCTAAAAAAAATAATGCATCTAGCGGCCAAGGGTCTTCCTTGGCCCCTAAAGGGGCCTTGCAGCAAAGCCCATATCGGGACGATGTAGATTACGCCACTACGCGAAACTCTAAAACTCGATCCCTGGATTTATCTGAGGGTAATAGTTTACGGTATAATAATTGATTAATTAGTTATTTACCAATGTACTTGAAAAGATATCATAGTTTAATGGTTAAAACACTCAGTCTCATAAATTGGGTATAAGAGTTCGAATCTCTTTGATGTCATCACAAAAGTCTTGTGTGTACCAAATCTGTTTTAGATCAAAACTCCTTCCTCTTCCAGCTCAACTAAATAAAATGAGAAATGGGGCCAAAGACCTTGGCCCCTAAAGGGGCCTTGCAGCACAGCCCACAGGGGTTAACCCAAAGGGGGCCTTGCCCCAAAGGGGGCCTTGCCCCAAAGGGGGTTTATAGGGGTTATTAGGGATGTGAATAGCAGGGTAAACTAATGGTAAGTATCTAGACTCATGATCTAGCAAAAAAGGTTCGATTCCTTTCTCTGCAAATGACAACTAATTTATGAAATTATGATTTTCCTACACACAAGCAATTAGGTTTTCAAGACCCTAGTTCTGCTGTAATGGAAGAAATAATAAATTTTCACAACTATACTATGATATATTTAACATTTATAGTAATAGGTGTTTTATGAGTTTTAGTGGAATTATTAAGACAATTTTCAAAGTCTAAAGCATTTATATCACATAAATACATGATCCACGGAACTATGATAGAATTAATTTGAACAATTACACCTGCATTGATATTAGTAGGAATAGCTTTCCCTTCATTTAAATTATTATATTTAATGGATGAAGTTATTGACGCTGGTATAACAATTAAAGTAATTGGACATCAATGATATTGAAGTTACGAATATAGTGACTATGCAACACAAGATGGTTCATCTATAGAATTTGATTCTTATATGGTGGGAGAAGATGACCTAGAATTAGGTGATTTGAGATTATTAGAGGTAGATAACAGAGTTGTTGTACCTAAAAATACACATGTAAGAATGATTATAACATCAGCTGATGTTATCCATAGTTGAGCAGTACCATCTTTAGGTGTTAAAGTAGATGCTATACCAGGTAGATTAAATCAAACAAGTTTCTTAGCTAATAGAGAAGGAGTATACTACGGACAATGTTCGGAAATATGTGGTGTAAATCACGCCTTTATGCCGATAGCTGTAGAAGTTACAGATTTAACTAAGTATTGTACATACATTGACGAATTATTATCGGACGCTAGAGAAGAATAAATTGTTTATTAGTTTATTAAATTAATAAACACCCATGAATTGGGCAACACGATGATTATTTAGTACTAACCATAAGGATATTGGTACTTTATATATGATTTTTGGAGCATTTTCAGGTATGATAGGTACAGCCTTATCAATGATTATTAGAATGGAATTATCAGTTCCGGGACAAGCATATTTAGCAGGAGATTTTCATTTATACAACGTTATAGTTACGGCTCATGCGTTCATAATGATATTTTTCTTGGTAATGCCCTTCTTAATGGGAGGTTTTGGTGAATCGAAAAAAAAGAATGAAAATAAATAATAAACATTTCAATAGTTATTTGGCTGGTTTATTTGAAGGAGATGGTTTTATATTATGTCCTAAAGCCGGCAATACTGTGGGGAAACCTAAAATAGGGATAGCTAGTCATAAAAAAGATAGAAAATTTTTTGAATGATTATCTCTCCAATTAGGTTATGGCCAAATAGAGAAAGGGTCTTCTCCTAATAGTATTATATTTACGATAAAAAAAGAGGAGTATATAAAAGATATGTGTGAAAGAATAAAAAATTATCTTAGAACAGGTAAAATAGAAAGAGTAAATCAAGTTTTAAATTACTATAATTTAGAACGTGTAGAATTAGACACATCTCATATTTTAAGTAACGGTTGATTAGCGGGTATGTCGGATGCAGATTCAAATTTTAATGTTATAATTTCAGATAGAAAAAAAGAGGATAAAACATTAAAAGTCAAAAGAATTAATGCACAATGACGATTAGAAATCTCTACAACCACTTCAAATAATATATCTAATTTAGAAATATCAAATATAATATCAGAAGGTTTGAATACGTCAGTAATAATGAGAACAAGAAAAGCTACCCTTGTAGCACCGCTTGCAGCACAGCCCGAAGTCCCCAGAGGGGATGAAGGGGGTAGAAAAGAAAAATATCATAGTATTATTATAATTTGTTTTCAAGAGGAACAAAAAAATATTTTAGTTGATTATTTTACTGAATATCCCTTATTAACAGCAAAACGTAATGATTATGAAACATGAAAATTAATAAGAAGCATAAATGATTTAAAATTTAAAACAACATCTACTGAAAAAAAAATAGAGTTAGTAGAAAAAGCTTTAAAGTTAAAAAATAAAATGAACAATAAAAATATTCATGTTAATTGAGAACATCTTAAAGATGTAGTGTTTATTGAAACTTAAAAATTCTTTTTTTGTTGCCGTTCTTATAGGTAACTATAAGTTAATAATTATCTCACTATATGCGGGAACACCCTTAGAGCTTGATTTACTAAGTTATATGCAATGCAAAGAATTAACTTCATGTAAAAATAATCAAGATTGGGCAATCCGCAGGTAACGTATTAAGGTACCTCAGAGACTATACGTGAGACACCTTACAGGTATATACACGGCGAGTAAGTTGATACAAGCTTTTAGATATGTCTGTTTTTAAGGTTGAAGATATAGTCCGATCTACTATGAAAGTAGTAGAGTAATTGAACTGATTTGTACCCCTAATGATAGGAGCACCTGATATGTCATTCCCTAGAATGAACAATATTAGTTTTTGACTATTACCACCGGCATTAATTTTATTAGTGTCTTCAAGTTTAGTTGAAGGTGGAGCAGGAACTGGTTGAACGGTTTATCCGCCTTTATCATCAATAGAATTTCATTCTGGTGGATCAGTTGATTTAGCTATATTTAGTTTACATCTAGCTGGTATCTCATCAATTTTAGGATCAAGTAATTTTATTACAACAGTTTTAAATATGAGAGCACCGGGAATGACTTTCCATAAACTACCACTATTCGTGTGAGCTGTATTTATTACAGCTATTTTATTATTATTATCATTACCTGTATTAGCGGGTAACCCATTATTCTGCCCGCTCAAAATCTGGCTATATGCTGGAACAACTGCCATGGTATTACCTTTTAGCAGTCAATCAGCAGGAAACCAAGGAGAGAAACCCCATGGGATCCTCAGAGACTATACGCCAGAGCTTACTAGTCATTTAGATGGTTGATACTTAGCAGGCTTGATAGAAGGAGATGGTTATATTGGTGTTCCTGAAAAAGGAGTAAGGACAAAAAAAGGCCAGTTATTGTATCCTTCTATTCAAATAGCCTTTCATGCCAAAGATTTACCTTTGGCGACATTTATACTAACGTGTATTGGTAAAGGCTCTCTTATTAAAAAAAAAAATACTCGTTCCTATACGTTAACTTTTAACTCTAAAGAGTCCCAATTAAAAATAATTAATTTGATCCATGGGAAACTTAGAACACCTAAGAATTTAGGATTAAATTTACTAATAGAACACTATAAAGAAGAGTGTACACTAGGTGAGGCACCTATAGATCAATCGGCTATATTGAATAACTATTGATTAGCTGGCTTTATAGATGCAGACGGTCATTTTAGTATTCGGTTTTCCCCTTCTAAGACTTTTGGGAAGAAACCTCGAATTGCTTGTAGCCTTGAGTTAGTTCAACGAGAGTTTGATAAGTCGGGCTTGCCCACCCCGCAAAACGGGGCCAAGGGTATTTCTATGTTTGAAGCCATGGATGCAATTGGTAAGGTCTTAGAAAGCAAAGTAGAGCGAATTGATAGAAACGTCAAAGATGTTAATCTTAGAGTTAGAACAAAAGGTTTAAAAGGGAATACTATCTTAATAGAATACTTAACAAAATTTAGTTTAAAAAGTAGTAAAAGATTAGATATGGAGAGTTGAGCCATCGTTATAGGTCTAATTAGGGAGAAAAAGCATTTGACAAAGGAAGGAGCTTTAACTATTGAAAAAATTAAGAATAGTATAAATAGCCAAAGGGTAATCTTTGACTGAAACCACTTAATAGACATAAGTAAGTAAGAGATAGTCCCAACAATAAGGTAACTTATTGAGAATTTTACCATAGAGGCTTTATAGCCATGCTGAAAAGCGTAAAACAAGATTAGGGAATAACTATGCTATTAACAGATAGAAACTTTAATACTAGTTTCTTCGACCCAGCAGGTGGTGGTGATCCAATATTATATCAACATTTGTTCTGATTTTTCGGTCAAAATGGCCCTTTAATATAGATTAAAAATTATATTAACGCAGTGAACTATATGCTGGAAACTTTTATAAAAGACTATAATACCTAAATATAAGTGCTTAATTAAAATTCATAAAATAAGTCTATGAATAATGAAGCCTCCACCCCATCGTCCCGATACGGGGTTAACCCCTGCTTCGCGAGGGGGGCTCTGCCCCCTGCTTCGCGAGGGGGGCTCTGCGGGGTGGATAAACCCTCGGACAAGTCCTCGGACATGTACAAGTTTACTCAAGAGCTTACTCAAGAGAGCCCTTTTAGTGTAAAAAAGTATAGTTAAATTTTAATTTAAAATAAAATGTAAAAGCAATCAGCAGGAAACCAAAGTTTTGTATAAATCCTAGGATAAATATGTATAAGATTAGTAGGATCCTCAGAGGCCATACGTTCACAATATAGAATACGTAAACAAACACAAAATGAATAAAAAAATGACTTTAAGAAAAAAGATTAATATTACAAGAGCAGAACTAATGTTTAATGAGTATTTAGCAGGTGTTATTGATGGGGATGGTTGTTTTTCACTTAGTAAAAAAGGTTATCCAACATTAGAAATCACCATGGATGTAAGAGATGAAGTGTGTTTACACTACATAAAACATAATGTAGGAGGGGGTACTATAAAACCACGTTCAGGAGTGAAGGCAGTTAGATTTCGTTTACATAATAAGAGAAGTGTGGAAGATATAGTAAATAGGATAAATGGTCTAGTAAGGTACCCTCAAAGGATAATACAGTTAAAAAAATTGTGCAACCTTTATGGAATAGAATACATTGAAAGTACTGTGCCAACTAAAAAAACAGCTTATTTTGCAGGAATCTTTGATTCAGATGGAACTATAACTTGTTCTTTGAAAAAACCTAAACATGTTAAATGAGCTAAACCTCAATTAACAATTTCTGTATCTTCTAAAAATAAGGATGATTTAGATATTTTAGTCGCGGAATTTAATGGAAATATATATAAAGATGATAAAGGTAAATACGTTAGTTACAAGTGAAGTATTCAAAGTAAACAAGATATATTGATTTTTATCAATTATTTAAATAAGTTTCCATTGCACACTCTTAAGAAAAATAGGGTTCTTATGGTACCGGAGTATTATAGATTATACGAGTTACATGCATTTAAGCCTGAAAATACAGTTTTAAGAGCTGAATTTAATAAATGACTTGAGATGTGAAGTTCTTATGGCTATTCTAGAAATGCCAATTTATCCCTTTCTGCAGGAGAAATAAAATAATGTGTTTATTTAAGTATAATATATTAAGAGATGGTCCAACCCCTCGCGTAATTTAAAATTCGCTATATGCTACTAGTGGCAGAGGGATGCATCCAGAGGTGAAATATATTGCCTCTTAATTTCACTATATGCTGGAACAACTATTATGGTACTATACCAATGATAGTCAATCAGCAGGGAACCTATAAGTTAATATGATATTGCTTAATCTATTAACAAATAAATTGTAGGACCCTCAGAGACTTTACGTGAAAAATTTCCCTAAAATCCCTTATTGGGCCAAAGGCCCTAAAGGGGCCTTGTAGCACCGCTTGCAGCACAGCCCGTATCGGGCCTTGCACTGTACCAGTATGCCCCGTGCCGCCTGTGTCAGTAAGGGTATAAAAACATAAAATAAAAAAATGATAAAAAAAAAAGAAAAATATGCAAGATAGCACTTCGTGTATATTAATAGAAAACAAAAAACTAGTTCATATAAAGCATAAATCTATTAAGAATATGACAGAATCTGAATTTGGGGCTTATTTAGCTGGTTTATGAGAAGCAGATGGACATTTTAGTAAACAACAACAGATAGTGTTTGCTTTTCATAAACTTGACCTAGAACTAAGTAATCGCCTATGTACTTTTTTTGGACATGGACATGTATCAAGAATTAAAGGGAAAGAGGCCTATAAATGGGTAATAAGTAATATAGAGGGTATAATAAAATTTCTGAATTTAATAGATGGACATCTTCGCTTACCTGAAAAATTATTACAAATCCAAACTAATGTCCAAGTGGATAAAATTTTGAAGTTGACTAATTTTTCGCAAAAGGAACCCAAAGAGGATATAAGTAGTTTAACTTCTTCTTATTGATTAGCAGGGTTTACTGATGGTGATGGTAGTTTTTATATTCAAATGAGCCAAAGAGATAAATCTGGACGTACAGAAATTCGTTTACATTACAAAGTTGCTGTAAAATACCCTGATTTATTGAATCAACTTAGTAGAGCGTTTGGAAGTAGTGTTCATAAAAGAAGCCATGTAAATAAAGAAGGTCAAGAGATTTATACATATTATTGAAGTAGCACAAGTTTTGAAAATGCGTATAAAGTACATAAATATTTTCATAGATATCATTTACAAAGTTCTAAATATTTGAATTTTTATAAATGACGTAAAGCTTTAAGATTAATTTATGAACAAAAACATACAACATCCGCAGGTATAGCTGAAATAAGACGTTTAAAGGATTCTATGAATAGCAAATTAATATTAAAGAAGTGTTAGAAATGTTCACGCAGTGGCCGCAGGCTATTTTGCGTCAACGGGGAAATTAAGATAAAGTCCTATCTGCAAGGTGACTTGTAGCGTTATTGGTTTCATTCAAATGAGTGAAGTGGAGAAGCCCCATTTAAACCAATACAAAGTTTATGATATATATTAATACTTCCGGCTTTCGGAATAATATCACACATAGTATCTACATTTAGTGATAAACCAATATTTGGTCAAAATGGCCCTTTATCCTAAGATGGATAAAATTAAAGGACCCTAGTTTAATGTATGTATTCTAGGATTAACCTATATAAGGATCTGTTAAAGGATGACGCAACAAACTATATGCAAGAAGCTAAGAGGAGTGATTTTTCGTATTAATAATAGATTACTCTGAATATATAAAGTACTAAATATTTTACATACTCATGTAAGATGCTAGTAAACAAGAGCTATAATTTAGTAAAAATCTTTATATTTATTAGTAACTCGCAGGTAACCAAAGCACATAGCATGTTAGTAGGAACCTCAGAGGCCATACGTTTGTTATAAGCAATTGGTATGGTATTAAGATATTAATGGAAAGATTAATACTATAATCAATACAGAATAAAAATATGAAAGAGAATAAACAAGATTGAGTAGCGGGTCTAATAGATGGAGATGGATATTTTTCATTTAGTAAAAAAGGTCACGCAGCTTTAGAAATAACTATAGATAGTAGAGATCAACGTTGTTTACACGAAGTAAAAAAATATTTTGGTGGAGCAATTAAACCAGGCCGTACCTTGCAGCACAGCCCGCAGAGCGGGGGAAGGGGTAAATGATATAGGTATAAAGTCCATAATAAAGCAGGATTATTAAATGTAATAAGAGTTGTAAATGGTCGGTTAAGAAATCCTATTCGAATACTTCAACTTGCTAGAATTTGTGAAGCTTATAATATAACATTACTTGATACACCTAAATTATCTTATAATAACAGTTGATTATCTGGTCTAATAGATAGTGATGGTTCAGTATATTTAAATAAATCTGCTGTTCAAGTCTATATAACAGTTAGTCAAAAAAATAAATTAATGTTAGATATATTAGAAGATATATATGGTGGAAAAGTGTATGCTAATGGAAAAACTGGTAATTTTAAATGAGTTGTGTCAAGAAAACAAGAGGTATTAAACTTATTAGATTATTTTAAAGAACATCCATTAATGAGTAAAAAAATGGTTAGAGTTAATTTAATAAAAGATGTTTATACTGGATTTAAAAACTCATGATATAACAAACCAGAATCTAGTTTAGAAAGAAAACAATGATCTTATCTTATGTTAAAATGAACTGATTATTCATAGGGAATATTCATAGATTTAGTTAAGCTTATAAAGAAATGGTCCAAGAGCAATAATTAGAAAACGAATATAATTATTGTTTAGTATTTAGGTATGGTTTACGCAATGTTATCTATAGGTTTATTAGGTTTCATTGTTTGAGCTCACCATATGTTTACTGTAGGTATGAATGTAGATACAAGAGCCTATTTTACGGCGGCTACGTGCGCCATTTCGCTATATATATCGTTGGGGCCTACGGCCCTGGCCAAAATTTTTCTCACTAGTAAATGTCTATAAAACCTAATAATTCTTGTACAGCATTAACTGTTTGGAATAAACGTTTAGGACGCTCTTCTTTGTTTCCACAATCTAAATTGACCAATATACAAAGAGCAATGATTCAATTAACTCCAAGAGTAAAAAGTATTATTGTAGGTATAATTTTATCTGATGGTTGGTTGCAAAAAAGAGGTGACTGAAATCCAAGTGAAATCCAAGGATAGCATTAAAACAATCTATTGTAAATTTTCCATATTTATGAGATACTTATAATGAACTTGCTTATTTATGTTCAGGTCCAATTATGACTAGTAGTAACATTTTAAGAGGCCGAAGGGCCAAGGGCCCGAAGGGCCAAGGGCCCGAAGGGGTTTTATAGTGTAACGTTCCAAACAAGACAATTACATTGCCTTCTTGAAATATATGATTTATTTTATGTAGTTGTTGACGGAAAAAAGAACAAAGTCATTAAAAAAGAATTATTATTTTATATGGATTATATTGTTTTAGCTCATTGGATTATGGGAGATGGAAGTAAAAGAAATAAAGGTGTTACATTATGTACAGACGGTTTTACTTATCAAGAAGTTATTTTATTAATTGAGATTTTAAGATTAAAATTTGATATAATGCCTAGAATCCATAAGGAGAAAACATTTCATAGAATTGCTATCAATAAATATGATTTGGATAGGCTTAGACCACATCTTATTCCTCATTTTGTGAATCATTTCTTATATAAAATTAACTAGTAGTGGTTTAAAGCATTGAACTAAGGTAGTAGGGGCCAACTCTACACTAACAACAGCATGTTCAAAAAGGGGATTAGGTTTATATAAAAAGAATCTTCCTAAAGAGCCAAAGTCCTTTTAAGGGTCAATATATAATACTGTCATAATGAGGGTTATTAGTAAAAGATCAGGGCTAAGCCAGAGGGAGAGGTAAAAATGACGGTATAAACGTTGTCATCCTCGAGCTACGATTCCTAAGGTTAGGAGAACGAACCCAAGAACGTATGTCTAATATAAAACGGATTGTGGAAGTAGCCGACTACAATTAAGAAAAATCGTTTAGACTACTGGGAACCTAAGGGAATATTTATGCGGTATATATAGAAACTTGGGATCGCCTGTTATTCGGAAGAATATGAGGTGACGGAGTCTTCATAGTACCTTGAGAAAGGGAAGGGGGACAGGAGAAGAGTAAAACTTTTCTCTGGAAAGCCGTATGATGGGAAACTATCACGTACGGTTTGGGAAAGGATTTTCAACTAATGAATCTATGATTTGGGGTTGATCTTCTATTTCACAATGATAATAGCGGTTCCAACAGGAATAAAAATATTTAGTTGACTAGGTACAATGTATGGTGGTTCAATTAGATTAAAAACACCTATGTTATGAGCTATTGGATTCATCTTCTTATTTACATTAGGAGGTGTAACTGGAGTTTTATTAGCAAATGGTGGATTAGATATTGCTTTACATGATAATATAATAAAATTGGCATAAATGAGCGAAATAAAAAATAAAGAATATTTAAAACAATTTTTTGTGGGGTTGTTAGAAGGAGATGGTAGTATACAAGTTAATCATTGACGATCTAAAAGTTTACAATTCAGGCTTATTATCAAACTTAAGAATTTACCATCTAACTATGATATGTTAATATTAATAGCTAAGGTAGTAGGGGGCCAAGTAAGATATACAAATAAAGAGAAATTTGTAATTTGAGTAGTCAATGATAAAGAAGAAATAAGTAGAATAATTAAATTATTTGATAAATATCCCCTTTTAACAGCAAGAAAAATATGCCAATTACGATTTTTTAAAAATTGTTTAAAAAACCCAAATATAGACGAGTATTTCACTACTAAAGATGATAAATATTTAGACCTAAAGGCTATTATTTTAAATAAACCATTTAATAAAGTGTTAAAATTAGAATATTTTAAAATATGATTAATCGGATTTATAGAAGCAGAAGGGTGTTTTAGTTTAAGACAAAATAACAACCACTCCTTCTCTATATCTCAAAAAAATGAGCAATATTTAATTGAAGCTATTAGAGTTCAATTAAATGCTTCTAATAAAGTACGTAAAGTTAAAGAAAATGTATATATTCTAGAAATATATAAAATAGACACTTTATTAGCGATTAGGGAATTAATAAAAGATTATCCATTAATAGGTGAAAAAAAAGAGTCGTATTTAAAATTTTTTGAACACGATAAATTTCAGTAGGTGTCATGGAGAAAAGCCACCGTAAAATAAGTATTTACACCTTATTTTGGTTATCCCAACGAAACAGCTACGCCGCCCCCTGAGGGGGCCTGCCCAAGGGCCTGCCCAAGGGCCTTTGGCCCCCTTTTATCTCCTCAATGGAGTTTAGCTTATCGAAGATTAGGAGCGGATAATCGCTGCCGAAAATCGGAGCCTCAACTTACTATTCTTAGTAAGTTCAAAGTTGAGGAGCGAGCGGATAGAGAGTAGTAAGTGAGGGATAGCTAACGGTGAAATCTGATATCTAAGTAAAAAAAGCATACTTATAAATCGGGATATCAGACAATACCGTGGAAACTATTAATTTAGGATCCGTAGAGACTAAACGTGGCTGCTTAATTTAATTTAGTTTAAATTAAGTAAGTTATAGTCCGATCCACTGTGTGAACAGTGTAGTGTAAAAAATATAATGTGCTATTATTAAAGACCTACTATGTGGTAGCTCAATTGGGCCGTGTATTTCGTGAGGAATACAATGAAACTGACTATATGCTGGGATCTGTGCCATTAACTTATTGTTTACTAAATACAGGTATATGAAATCTAGTAAAAGATGTTAACATAGTATTTAGTGAAAATAATAATAAGATAGAATTTTTGGATTCGGGTACACAATCAGCAGGAAACCAAATGGGTTTGTTAAAATCTAAGGACAAAAATTTACCCGAGGGATCCTCAGAGACTATACGTCAGTTATCTAATAACAAATTTGATGAATGATTAGCTGGGATTATGGATGGAGATGGTAATTTTGATTTACGAACATTAAATGGAAAAGAAAAGTTAAAAGCTATTCGGATAAAATTACATGTTAGAGATGTACGAATTTTGAACAGAATATTGGATAAATTACATTTTGGTCGGTTAAGATTTGATAAAAATAATAAACATGTTATGTATGTTATATCCACAAAAGAAGATATGACAACATTTTGTAAATTAATAAATGGTTCAATAAGACTAAAAGCAGAATCTTTTATAAGAACTTGTAAAGCCTTAGATTTGGAGTATAAAGAAGCTAATTATTTATTAGAAGAAAATACTCCTTATTTTGCAGGATTAGTAGATACAGATGGATCCATTTTTTATAATTATAGTTCTAATCGAATAGAATGTAACTTAGAATTTAAACTTACAAAATATTCTGAAAAAATAGACTTTTCTAAAGTTGTTCCAAACATATCTCCATATATTATAAAAAGAACTCATAAAAATAAGAGTTTAGGTAAAATTTATTATTCTATAGCTTTTAAATACCATAATGCAGGGGATATGATATGAATATATGAATATTTTATGAAAAACAGACTTTATTCTGACTTTAAGTTTTATAGAGTAAGTAAAATAAAAGAATTTATTACTATAAGAGATTACAAGAAAGCAGAAAAAAATTCAATAGAATATGATATTTATTGTTCATTTATGTTAAATTTTATACAATATAAAAATCCTACATGGACTAGATTAACATATATCAAATATTTGTTAAAAGATAAAGAGATAGTCCAATAGAAATAACTTTACCCACAAAAATTACCCCCTAGGCCCCTTCATCCCCTCCCCCTTCCCCCCCTCTGGGGGGCTCTGCGGGGTACAGGGGACTTCGGGGACTAACCCTAGGGCATATAGGTATAACGGGTATAGTGTATTTTTAGCATTTCCACTATGTACTATCAATGGGAGCAGTATTTGGTCTAATTGGTGGAGTTTATTATTGAATTGGAAAAATTACAGGATATGCATATCCAGAAACATTAGGTAAAATCCATTTCTGAATTATGTTTATAGGGGTTAACAAATTGGCTCCGTTAAACTTGGCTTGATGCTGGAACAACTATTTAAAAATATTATCTGATGTAAACTCTAACCACCCTATAAAGTCCTTTGAGGACTTAAGTCTAGTCTCTTTTATAAGAAACAATAGTACATATAGTGGATGGGAAAATTCAAGGACTTACATAAAAAATGATAATATAAAGGGCCCGTGCCGCTCCGTATCGGGATGATGCGCTGTGCTAGTATGGTAAGAAACCCTGATAGTCAATCAGCAGGGGTATGTCCCTTAAGGGGAACAGCTTCTCAGAGAATAAACGCCAAGGAAATATGATATTTATTAGGTTTGTTTGAATCAGATGGCTCATTATCATGCTATTATGAAAAAGACTATATACGTTTAGATTTTGTAATAGTTGTAGAAGTAGCAGATGCAAAATTAACTGAATGAGTAAAAACTACAATAGGTTATGGAACAGTTAAACATCTTAAATATTCAAATAATCCAAATAAACTTGTGAGTAGATATATATTAAGATCTAAAGCAATAATTGAGACCTTGATCTTTAAATGGTTCGAACAATATCCCTTATTAACAAAAAATAAGAGAGTGTGTTATGCCCGTATAAAAGAGAGTATAAAGCACAAGAAAATAATTCCTTTATCTGAATTAGAAAATGAAAATAGTTTGATAGTTCCAGATGTTGAAAAAAATCCTTATATAAAAGATTGAATAATAGGATTTATAGAAGGGGACGGTTCTTTTTATTTATCAAAGGAAAAAAACTCAGTTAGAGCTGAATTTAATATTTGTCAAAAGAATGAACATCATTTGTTAGAAGAAATAGGAAAAATTATGGGTTTGTCTGGTAAAAATAAAGTTTCAATAAAAAAATCAGGCGCATGTATTTTAACCGCAGTTTCTTTACAAGATATTCAAAGTGTTGTAAATTTTATGTGTAATCCGGAGAGAGTTAGATTAAAAGGGTTAAAAAAGGTAAAATTTTTAATATGACTAAAAGAATTAAGAAGAAATCCAAGATACACAGGATTAAAAATACCTGATAAATATTAAACAACACTCACAAAGCCACCCCTTGACCCGAAGGGGTTCACCCAAAGGGGGCGGACATATTTCAAGATATATTCCAAACTACATTGAGAAATGTAGAAAATTATAAAGATGCGACTTTATAGTTAGTCCTTTTTAAGGATAAAAAATTGCAATTTAACATTCTTCCCTCAACATTTCTTAGGATTAGCAGGTTTCCCAAGAAGATACTCAGATTTTGCTGATGGTTATTCTTATTGAAATTACGTAAGTTCATTTGGAAGTATGATTAGTGTAATAGGAACAATATTATTTGTTTATATTATTGCTAGAACTTTAACAGATGGAATAAAAGTAAGTGGAAACTATTGAAGATCACCTGAATTGTTTGAACAACCAGGAGATATAGCAACAGTGCAATCTTTAGAATGAGTACAAGAAAGTCCTCCTGTATTCCATACATATAATGAATTACCTTATTTAGTTGCTGCTAAAACAACTAAGTAATAAAAAAAATTTTTATAAAATATTTAAAAATCTTTAAAGAATATAAAAGATAGTTAAATATAAATAAATATAAGGTCTTGTCGTCTAAAGACCTTTTCAGCCGAGCGTGATGATCCCCCGGGGCCCTTGGTTATATGCTTACAATTTTTTAAAGAAAAATAAAAGAAGTTGTATGTAAAATATATGTAAAATATCCTTTTTAATATTTTTTATTAAAGAAGAATATAAAAAGAGTAAATGAAAAAATTAAATAAAATTAAAAAAAGAAAATGATAAATTTAGAATATTCTCCGGTTTTAATATTTTTATTATTTGCATTTGGATTATCAGCAGTAATAGTGTTGGCATCATATGCATTAGGAGTTAAAAAACCAGATTCTGAGAAAAGTAATGTGTATGAGTGTGGTTTTAGTCCCTATTCTGATAGTAGAAGTCAATTTGAAGTAAGATTTTTTTTAGTTGGTATATTATTTATAATATTTGATCTAGAAATTAGTTTTTTATTTCCATGAAGTGTGTCTATTTCAGAATTAGTAGGTAGTTGTGGAGCGAATATGGAAAATGGTCGCGTAGCGGATTATTTAATGGGTAATCATAATATATTTGGATATTGAACAATGATGATATTTTTAATCGTACTAACAGTAGGATTAATATATGAGTGGTTAAAAGGAGGATTAGAGTGAGAATAAAATGATAAGTATAACAGAAATATTATTTGGTATTTTTAGTATAGGTGCTTTAATATCAGGATTTTTAGTAATAAGTTCTACAAATCCAGTGCATTCTATATTTTCATTAGTTTTAGCATTTGCTAATTGTTGTTTTTTATTAATATTATTAGGTGTAGAATTCTTAGCATTTTTATTTATGATTGTATATGTAGGAGCAATTGCAATATTATTTTTATTTGTAGTTATGATGTTAAATATAAGATTGGTAGAAATAATGGATAATGCAACAAGGTATGTACCAGCAGGTTTTATTATAGGTATGATATTTTTATTACAATTATTAATTATAACTGATCAACAATTTATTAACTCAAATGAGTCATCTATTTGATATAATGCTTTAGATATAATAAATGCTAGTCCAAATCATAATCAATTATATGATTGAATAAATACTACTTTAATTGGAAATTATCTATATACTGAAGGATGAATTTATTTTTTAGTATCAAGTCTAGTATTATTAGTGTCAATGATTGGTGCTATAGTATTAACATTACATCATGAAAAAGGTATAAAACGTCAGGATATATTCTCTCAAATAATTGTGGATCCTGCAAGTGAAATAAAAAAAATAAATTAAAGAAAAATGACATATTTAGACAACATATTTTATTTAATTCCTGAAATATTCTTATCTTTAAGTATTGTATTTTTACTAGGTTATGGTGCAATATGTACAAAATGAGGTAATTTAAAAGAACAAGGTGATAAATTACGACACGACGGCTTCATCCCCAAAGGGGATTTCGGCTGTGGGGGTAAAGCAAGATTAGTAAGTGAATTAAAAAATATAACATATTTAAGTATATTAGCTATATTTATAACTATTTGATTGGTAGGATTAACTAAATCTGCTCCTCGGTCACTAACAGACCTAGTACAAGATGATAAATTTTCAATAGATATAGGTAATGGGATATTAGGTATAGATAATTATTCAATAATAATAAAATCTATATGTTTATTAACAGGTGCATTAATTTTATTAATGTCTTTAAGCATATATGAAAAAAAAGATGAAAAATTAATAGATTATGAATATAGTCAATTAATTTTAATGTCAATATTAGGTATGTTATTATTAATATCTTCAAGAGATTTAATTTTAATGTATTTATCAATAGAAACATTAAGTTTATCTTTGTATGTATTAGCAGCAATAAGAAGATCAGGTCAATATAGTACAGAAGCAGGTTTAAAATATTTTATATTAGGTGCTTTAAGTTCTGGTTTATTATTATTTGGATCATCTTTAATATACATAATAACAGGATTGACTGAATTTGAAAGTATAAGTAATTATATTTGATTATCGGAAACAAGTGAGATAGGACTGAGTTTAGGAGCAGCTTTTATAATAATGGCTTTATTGTTTAAATTAGCAGCTGCACCTTTTCATATGTGAGCTCCAGATGTTTATGAAGGTGCTTCAACAATAGTAACAGCATTTTTTGCAATAGTCCCAAAAATAGCAGTATTATCTTTATTAATAACTTTAATTTATGGACCATTTTTAGGTATATTTGAAAACTTAATACAACCTATAATTATTATAAGTGGTTTAATGAGTATATTAGTAGGAAGTATAGCTGCTATAAATCAAACAAAAATTAAAAGATTATTAGCTTATAGTGCAATAGCACATATGGGTTGAATATTAATAGGTTTAGGTGTAGGTACTTTAATGAGTATACAAGCTACTTTAATATATATTGTTTTATATATTTTAATGAGTATTAATTCTTTCGCTTTTGTAATATCATATTTCAAAGGTTATGGTAATAATTATATAACTCAATTAAGTGGATTATCCAGAAAAGAACCTATATTAGCTATAACATTTAGTTTATGTTTATTATCAATAGCGGGTATACCACCATTAGCTGGTTTCTATAGTAAATATAATATTTTATTAGCTTTAATTGATGAAAAATTTATTATAACTAGTATACTAGGTATTGTATTATCTGTAATAGGTTCATTCTATTATATAAGAATAATACAATGAATGTATTTTAACAATTCATCTGATTATATTATAAAAGATTTAGGTGATATTGTTTATAAACAAACAGATACAGGTGTTAATTCAACTATTGGTTTAAAGCAAAGTCTAATATTAGGAAGTAGTTTATTTTTTATCTTAACTTATTTAATATATCCAAATCCATTAGTTATATTAACTTTTGATGGTATAAGTAATTTAATTTATTAAGACTAATCATAATAAAAAA
>Ga0307981_1000885_pt1 | contig 28680 bp, 26 predicted proteins | sample OrgLakmetagen987_FD_201849 | JGI IMG/M metagenome (GOLD analysis project Ga0307981, IMG submission 201849) | Saline water microbial communities from Organic Lake, Antarctica - #987 | ecosystem: Environmental > Aquatic > Non-marine Saline and Alkaline > Saline | place: Antarctica: Organic Lake... | reverse complement strand
CTTTTCGAAGCAGGAGGAAAACAGGAACAGGAATTCCGATACGCTCGTATAATTTTCAAAGTAAGATCTGAAAAAACCGATCAAGCAAATAGGGCATACCATTTGGGATAACTCTTCGTAAGGTTGAAGGTTCAATTGAAGGATGCGTCTGGAAAAGGAAACTCGTTCTCGGATAACTATATTTTCTTGCGATTGTTGGGAAATAACTGATGTCATCTTTGAAGCCGTAAAAAGGGAAAAGTACAAATAACATATATCTGTATCTGTAAGTTGCAAACATTTGTATTTTCAATTTTTACAGATTTCCCGAAAGGAAACATTGAACCACTTCATATTCACTACCATTTCACAATGTTTGGATACATATTTATACCTTATATTTTGGTTGAGACCCTGGGCAAGCATTCGGGTTTGCCCACGATGTATCTATTTAATACATCGTTTTCATCATTATATTTTTACAAGCATTTACATCCCTATCATATATTTGTCTACATTCGCACGCAAAAGGCGCACGCAAACCTTCGGTTTGGCTCACTTCGCTCGCTGAGCGTTAGCGAAGACACCTAAGGTTTCAGCTGACCGTTATGGAAAAAAGATAATTTAGCAAAATCAAACTTCGTTTAATTTTTCCACAGTGGTTAAATTTTAGCGGATAAAGTCCGCCGAGCGGAAGCGAGTTCCCGGAGGGAAATATTCCAAGAATCACGTGATCATAATTTAAACTTAAATAATTTGATACTTTCCAAACCCCGAAGGGGTTTCACTCCGTTCGGTCGTGCTTTGCGTGACTAGCGAGCTTAGCTCGCTGAGCGTTACCGAAGACGCCGAAGGTGGCCGCGACGTTACTTAACTTTATATATTCCTAAACTCTTAAAATTTGTCCGTGTTTACTTTATGTTTAATATGTATTGATGTTTTTCTCAATGGAACATCATACTTAAATAATATATCATTATTTATTTGCAATTATATTTTAGTTTTCATTGTCCATTGTCCCTTTGTTAATATAATGAGTTTTAATCATCATCCAACTAATGCAGAATAAAGAAAATTTATTTTTCCGAAAATAACTTTAGCCTTCCAAACTTCAGTATCTTCCATTTTAATTTTAATTCTTTTAACGTTGTATAATTTTAAACATTCTGTAACTGTCCTTAAATTATCATTGAGAGGAGGGATCGAATCTTCACCATCATTATTTTTTATTTTCCCGATTAATTCCCCAAAAAAATGTATCTGGTATACGCTACCTTATTGAAATTACTAAATATAAATGCTTTTATCAAATATTGTCACCTGCTTTAAATATTCTCCATTGAACTAAATTATCACACTTCAAACATATTCCGCACGGTACAAATTACCAGATTTGAACCCGAAAATATTTATTGAAAACTATCTTATTTATAATCAATGAACTATAATTCATAATTTATTCGCAGTTTTTCCGTTTCATTGAAACTAATTAATGGATATATGCTATATTTCTTATAAATTATGTAATCTCAACCTTCAATATTATATTACCCTTATTTATTATCTATCCAACATGTATTATTTTATTGAGGTTAATAAATAAATACCTCTGAAATTACTCACACGATATATCATGTCTAATTGATATTACCAAATACCCTCATTCAATGTAAAAAAGGTGGAATTTATATACTCTTCTTCCTCAAAGAGGAGTTAGGAAGGTTATCGTGAGTCGCTTGTGGACTTATTATCTACTATATTATTGACTTTTAAGAATTATCTATCTTTTCTTTATTAATGTAAAATAAATAACACAATGCAGAATACTTTTAGAGAAAATAGCTATCTTAATTTTAAATATAGATCTTTACGATTATCTATTTATTTAAGAATACAATACAAAATATGCTAATAAATAACTTAAAGGGGGTGGGATTGTGTTGTTGTGTTTGATAAATAAATTTGATATAATGTTGTAAGACTACTAGGTGTGAACTAAGTAGAATTACGTTTGTTGTCTACAGACTATTCACCATCTTTCACATGGTAAAGGAAAAGAACTGGAGCTAGTTAAAATCACTCCGGTATAATTTAAACTTAAGTCATCCTAAAAACTCAAGTAGAAAAAAATCCGAGCGCCACCTCTAGACTAGGACAACAGCTTCACAATTACTCGCAAAACATCAATTCAAACTTATAAATCGTCAATTCTAACTCAAAAAATCATCAAAAACAACTTCACAATCCCGTTTTTTGTCCGATATCGATCGGACGACGTGTTCATGTCCTACATTGCAAATCCCCAGAACATTGGGACTTACAAGTGTCATAAGGTGACAATCCTATAGTAGTTCAAATCCCTGATGGTCAATGTTTCCGATCTTGCATAATGATAGAGTTGAAATGCGAAATCATTGCCACTTTTTTGTAGAAAGGGATATTTACATGAAGTATGAAGTCGCTGATCCAACCTCTTACTTCTTCTTCATTAAGAGGCCCAAATTTTTTATATACCATAATCCCAGATACATATCTCTTCACGACTTCTTGATTTAGATAATCGTTAGGGTGGATATTTTGGACTTCCATGAATAAGATGAGGACACGAATCAAGATGTCAAAGAGTTCCGAAGATAAATTTTCAGAAATAGGAGCGCGATCAGCGACGGAGTTCTCAATTGGTTGTTGCATGCTGAAACTGAGTAGGCGATGATGGTGATTCCAATTGTTATTAAATGAAACCATCAAATATTTAGTATTTCAATTTTTACAACTGCCCTTAAAGGATACTTGTAAACTGTACTTGATTTTTGATGTTACTTGTGAGCTATCAGGATAAAGTTTGAATATTCATGGACATATTCAAAAGGCCATTGTGATAAATAATAATAATCCTCAAAAAATAGATAATACCCGTCGTATTTTTATTCTCTAAACTTTCCTTGATCATTTCTTCATCAAGTATGAATCTATTTTTTTTAACTTTCATATTATCGTTGTTGCTAATTAAAAACATATTTCGCCACATTTTTCTTTTGATATAGCGATCATTTTTTTTATCACATCATCTATTTTGTTTTTACCTAGTGTATTAAATTTACACCCTGATACTTCAATCTGACTTTTTTTACCAGAAGCCATTTGTTTTTTTATTCTGATCCACATATTCATTGAATTTGTTTCGCAATTTATTCTTCCGATTGAAATCATATTTGGATGCAAAATTTTATGTCTATCTATACACGATAAATATGACCTATCTGTTAAGTGTAAAGCTTGATAATTCCAATTTTCTCCGCAATCACTATTCTTTAAATAATTGTCATTATTCTTAACTATAATTATTAAATGATTAATATGCTCATCCTTAATAGTAAGTGCGGTCATTCTATCAGCGATTTTATTAACATTGTAAAGCATTAGACTATTTTGCTGGCATAATTCTTCGTTTTGATTAGATATTTTCCTTATTTCTTTTTCCGCACCATTTATACTTTTTACAGAGAGATCCTGTAATTCGCCGATTTTTTTAGATAGTCCAATTATTTCACTATTTTTTATTTTCAATTCGTGTTCTTGTTTTTTTATTTTGTCATTTTTTTCCAGTAAAAGAAAATCGTTCAATATTTCTGTCGCCTTATATGCAAAATCAAAGGAAGCCCAATATGCTATATGTGGAATTAGTTTTGGATGCGCATATATCCCTTTTATATTTTGATTACATCCTTCTTTAATTAATATTAAAAACTCATTCATATCTATATTTGTTATTTCTGAAAACGACCTCAAAAGGCAAGTGCTCCCTTTATTATTTTTCCAATTCCTAAAGCTTTTTCCAGCATCAGCGCATAATTTACTTACATTTACGTATCCATTTTCTCTTATGATTATAATGTCAATATCGTAATACCTTCCGCAACAATATTCATTATTACGGCCCATGTTTTCATAAATAATTTTTACCATTTTCGACGATTATTTAAGGAAGATAAATAATCGATACGCGTCATCGCATTTTATTTCAATTTTCACAAGTGCCGTCTTCTACTATGTGCTTCGCTGACCTAGGAATGACAATTACAAATAGTGAAATTGCTAAAAATGGAAATAAAAACAAGATCACTAAAAACAAGATCACTAAAAACATGAACGATTCTGTTTTGGCGGATTTCGATTTTCGGCAGTTGAATATTGCGATATGTATTCGGCATTCATGGCAAGTTTTTTTTTTCGATTTATTTTGGATAATTTTAATTTACAGGGAAATCATTTATCATTAAATTTAAGTGCCTATTTTTTTTCTTTATTTCAGTCTTTTCCCTCGGATTGTTATACCAACTATGTCTGTTTCCGCCATAAAATTTTTTTCCATCAATAGAGGCGAATTCAGTTCCAATCTCAACCACATTTTTGTTATCGCAGTTTTTTATTTTATTTTTTATTTTACTCACTCTCAAGAAAAACCCGTATTGTTCGTACATCATTTTTATCCTTATGTAATCATGACGAAAATCGAATTGATCCATATAGGTATCTTTCAATGCGGAAAATGACAGGATTGAATGATCATTTATTTCATTAAGTGATTTTATGTATAAATCATAATTATGATCTTTACTTTTTATTAATTTGTGATACATATGATAACTTATTTCATCTCCATCATCTTCATACTTATCTTTTAGTATTTCTGGAATTGATTTTGGATAACTAAATTTTATCAACGTTTCGGCTTTTTTATTCATTTGATCAATTAAGTATTGATTTCCAAATAAAAAATAGTTTAATATTTTATCCGCATCTTTAAATTCCATCACATTGTCAAAAGTTATCGCATTTATTTCTTCATGATGCGATGCACTGAAGTTTTCCACGCAAGAACAAAACTCATCCAAATGACTTATGTCTTTCTCCACTTTTTTTCCATCCTTCAAATATTTAACCGTGTCGTACCAACTCAACCAATTATTATAATTTAGTTTTTGGGCACCGGAATTAATTATTTTTTTTATAAGATTGTTTATTTTTTCATTTTTTTTATATTGTTCATAATCATTTATTTTTGATCCTTTTGGGTACATTTTTTGAATATCATTGCGGTTGTAAAAATATTTTATCAATTCTGTTATTGGAATTTGAAACTTATATTCCTTATTTTTTATTAACTCGTATTCTTTTTTATTGTAAGAATAAACTCTATATTCTTTCACTATTTTCGAATATTTTATATTGAGGTTGAAAGAAGAATTGATTGGATTCTCATAAGTGAGGCATATTTCGTTTCCGCAAGAACTAATTATTTTTATTAAGTCGTCATCATGAAAATATATTTCCTTCTTAATTTCATCCTCATCTTTTTTTATCATCTTGATCAAGTCACGATAACTGTTATTTTTTACTAATTTATAATTTCTTAACATTTGTTTTTTTATTGTGGATAATAACGCCAAACTAATGTGTCTTTATCTATCAAATTTATTGAATTTTAATCAATATTCTATTTATATATTTGGGCGAATTTAAAAATACTTTGAAACGAAACGGATACTTTTTTAAACATTTTGACTATCATAGGTTTAATTTTCATTAGATGATAATTTAATCTTTAACGACTCGGTATATGATAATTTTATTAAATTATTTTAAATAGTTATGTTTATTTCACCGATAAAAGTAAAGTTGTTTAATATTATATTAGACAGCATGTGTAATTATTAAACATGTGCAATTATTAAAAATGCATTTTCCATGAATTTTTTATAAATATAAAAAAATATAAAAATTGTTAGTCTCTATTGATATGTTTATTGATATTTTAACTTCCGAATAATTATTTTATTTAAAAAAGAGGAATGAATGTTGTGAATTTAAAATGTTGATTTGATCTTGGGTCTTTGCGAACTAATAAAACTTTGTAGTCGTTTATAAATACTTTTCCTTTAATTTCAAAATGATCATTATTTTTATTTTGTACAATTGTATTTGAATATATTAATTTAAAACCAGAATTTAAAAGTGTCCTTGTAATATCATTATTCTCTAATCCACACCTTACAAAATTTTCGTCAATTGAACATGTGTTAATTTTTAGACTGGCGCTGCAAATATTTTTTTTCCCATTCATGTAATCAATGAACCTTTCAAAATTGCCATAATCATATGTTAATTCGGGTGAACACTTCACCATCAAATTATCTCCCGATTTTACCATGGTTAAATTAAATATAAATTTGATTGAACTATTTTTTTCTTTGGAAATAAATCCTAACTTAAATTTATCACCTGGTATAATAAATCCTAACTTAAATTTACCACTTGGTATATATATCAAATCATTTTTTTTTAAAGGTTCTTTCATTCCATTAAATAATTCCAAGAAATCATTGAAGTTTCCAATTTTTGAACCTTGTCCTTGGTTAGGTAAATTATTAACATCGTGACTAAACATATATGTCACTTCTTTTTCAGGAATATATTTAAAACCGTCTGTTAATCTTAATTTTGGCGATGTTATTTGCAATTTAAATTCTTCATCATCGTGTCCAATGTTCCTTAAGAAAGAAAGGTCACACTCTTTGATATCTATATAATCTTCGCACAACGTAAGTAATTTGTAAAATATAGATGTTTTGATAATTTGAATGTCTTCTTTTGGGGCATTTAATTGAAGGAATGAGTATTTTAAATTATCTTTTTCGACTTTTTCTAAGGCATTTATTTTATATGAAAGTGGCATATGAGATTCAATTATTGGTCCAGGAAACCTCAACAAATATATTTCGAATTTATCAAACTCTTGTTTTTGTTTTTTACTATTATCCATTATTAGTTTCACATACTCGTTTTTTACTTGGTCGTCAAAAACTGCTTCAAATAATATATTTTCATTTTCTTCATTCATGTTCTTTAAATCTTTAATTTTCTTTAATAGTTCCATAATTGAATCCTTGCTTATTGGTTTTCTCGAATCTTCTTGTACGCATTCATCGTACAAAAGTAATTCATCATTCTTTAAAGTTAAAGGAACAGATAATTTTAAAAGGCAGTCTCCTATTTTGTCAAATTCGCATTTTTGTTTTTTACTGTTCTCCATAATTAGCTTAATATGGGTCTTTTTTACTTTACCTTCACATATCGCATCGAATAATATCTTCTCGCAGTACTCATTGATTATTCTCAATTCTTTCACTTTCGTGAATAATTCAATGTTCAACATCGTTTATTATTGCAAAGTTAACAATAATTCAATATTTTCCACTTCGTCAAATATTATAATTTCAATTTTTACAACTATCCTTCCACAGTAGATATAATGGTATACTTCATTATTCTAGATGGACTATAAATATAAAGAGGGAAAAAATGCCACTCAATATTTACTTAAAGTGACTCTTAAAAATATTGGCCGCAATGAAAACAGTTGTAAATGATACGATACCTTATTCACAAAGATAATTTTTACATAATGCCTTTCTTAAATTCAATAATGCAAAAAATTGATAAAATAAATAAATTACATGTAAACAAGTAAGTGTTGAGTACTAAAAAAACAATGACATTGGCAAAAACTAGGAACAACAATTATCATAAAACATGCAATAAACAAATTCCGGTTACCAAAGTTACCAAAGTTACCAAAGTTACCAAAGTTACTAAAATTACCAAAGTGACCAAAGTTACAAAAGTTACCAAATTTACCAAAGTTACCAAAGTGACAAATTATAGTTCATCCACGACTACTGGGAAAACATTTAATACTGGTGGTATTAAAACAACAATCACTCATACAGTGACAACTAAAAAAATAAATAAAAAAACAGTGTATTTTGGAAAGAAAAAATCCTGCACTGGTAATATCCTTAATACTTGAAAATTAATAAAAATCAAAAACATTCAAATTTAAGATCACATTCCAAAATATTATTTCTTTATTAAAATTTTAAAGTCATTAACAAAAATTATTTTAAATATTAATAAATTTACCCATGGACATTATTACAGTGAAAAACACAATTACCAATATAAATTTAAGTTAACCTTTAAGATATGAGTATTCAGTTTATTTATTTTAGTTTAACTGATTGTATGATTTCAAACATTTTTTTTTCCCAAAAATAATGATATTTATGAGTCCATGTAAAATATAATTTATATAGTTATATATACTTTTTTATTTATAAACAATTGTTAATCAACACTCTTTTCACATCAATTGTAAAATTTTTGTTTTTCATTAACCTTGTCTTGAAAACTCGCATCTTACGAATAGATATTCCTCTGATTTCTTATATTCTCAATATGTGAATTAAATATAATGTTTTGCCTTTGAGAATTTTCCCTTATTACCTCATTGAGCGTTTCTCCTGATTTTTCATATTCTTCTTTTGTCATATCTTTATTACGCATTTTTGCAATGTGGATTCTGGAAAAAATCACTAAGGCGAAACAAAAAATTTGAAAATACATATTCGTCACTATATTATGCGTTGCATAATTATACCTTCAGTTTTAATGTTTTGAATATTTAAATTTAACTTTTTTTGAATAACTAATCTGTTACTCTTGCATTCAGCGAAAATTACCTTTTAATCTTATACGCTTGTAAGCTTCGGATGAATTGCAACGCTCTTTTATTAATCATTTAATGGATGATATGTGAGTATTTTTAAACACAGTAAATTAAAGTTAGTGTAACTAATTATAAATAAAATATTTCTGGATTGTTTTCAGTAAATCGAATTCCGCAACTTCAATGGGAAAACTTGCAGTTGACTCTTCGGCAATGGGGAGTGTATCTACAAGGGATTCTTTCTGGATGGAAGAAAGTGCAATTAGATCGATTGCACAATTTCCCGAAGTGACAATTGACATTTTTTTTTTTTAGAGGAGTTTGTGACCAAATGTTTTGGTGAATAACTGTTTCAGGAAAAAAATCGCATTCTTCTTTGAAGTAAGGATAAAACACATAATTTCCTTTTGCATCGATTTCATAGTAATAAATCTTTTCGGAACTGGTAGATTCGAAGATAGGGCTAATAATTTGAGATTTTTCATCCAAGGCTTCTTGCGCAAGTTCTTTTGTTGCCAACTCAAATGCTTCTCTGAAGAATTGATCAAATTCGAGAGAATCTTCGTCTTCGTCTTGATAACTTTGGCTTTTGAAGCATGGCGTAAATTGAGAAGTCCCTTTCATATTGATTCTTAAGGATGCCACAATGATGTCACTTTGAGCAAATACCATATACCGATCTCAAGATTTTGGAATTTCAATTTTTAAAGTGTCCTTTTAAGGACACTTTAAAAAAATGTAATCGCGAGAAACACAATTTAATTGTGTTTCTCGCAGGATTTCAATTTTATTTCAAAAAATGTATCAATTTTTGAAATAAAATAGGAATTCTCCCGGAATGTACATTGATTCTACGTAAATTTAAACATGCAAGAAAATATACAAGGAAGTATTAAAATAAGCACAGATAAAAATACGGAAGAAAATGTTATTTTTAAACTTAGATGTGGCTGTACCCTTTTTTAGTGGAATATAGCATGATAAATATACTAAAAAAAATAAGGATATTAATATACTGCAGTGAATCTCATAATATAAGACGATTCACTGCAGAGTAAAATCCTCGCATTGATAATCCTACGTATTTCTTGACTGACATACAAATGTCAACTCTCAATCGCGATTTATAAGGTAATTTTACACAAAAAAACAGCGAGCACCATATCCGATTTTATACATATTTATATATTTTTAGTCGTCCTGAAGTGATATCCCATCTCTATCATCCCCTTCGGAGAATAATTTAACACACTGAGTTTTTTTTATCCATAAAACTTACCCTAAAAAACCGGAATATTTACCCAAAGGTCAATCTATTCTGGATAACAATTTTTCCCTTCAATTATTTTTCTATTTCAATTATATTTCTATTCTGGATAACAATTTTTCCCTTCAATTATATTTTAATTGTACACTATATGACTATTCTCTGGATTATAATTAGGTACCAGGCTTAAATCATTGAATTTTTTTTGCTTTGCAAATTTGTAAACATTGATGTATTGTTCAATAGTGCTGGTTTTACTCTTTATAATCATTAGATAATTTAAATTAAGCAATAAATAAATATGTTCTTTATATATCCGATGGCTAGTTATTAGTTACCATTGATACTCTGTAGTACAGATTTAATTTCCCCATTTATAAAGAACATGAAAATTATTTCCATGGACACATTTTGTTCGGGGTAAATTGATTTTCTTTCTTCAAGGACTTCTGCCATAAATGTATTGCTAACGCAAATTAAATTATTAGCTATTATTTTTTTATCAAAATGATGTAAATTATTGTTCTCCGAGATGTCGCATTCCTTTATAATTGAAAAAACTATTTCCATTTTGTTTTCAATTATATTGTAAAGCTCAACTTGTCCATTATTTTTAGGAATATAATTATAATACAATCTTTTGAATGTTGGTTTGTCAACATCGAGTATATTTGATAATATAGCCATATTCATAGATGTCATTGTTACATTATATTTTTTAATAATATACTGGACTTGATTTTGAACTTGTTTTTCTTTTGCGGAACCTTTAATTCTGCATACTTTCGATATATTGTACCTAAGTTTATGCCGGCACTCTGGATAGTTAATTGTGATTAATTTAATACTTTCATCGTTTACAATATTGACATCTTCTACAAGTAGAAATTGTACTAATTTCATGTAAAACTCTGCGGAAGTTATTTTATCTATAATTTTTCCAAGTTCGATTAAGTCTTCTTTAAAAAGGAGATAATTGTTACCACTGATGTTATTACAAGAGTTTACAATGGTAATAATTTGGTCCATTCTAAAAATAAAAGCCGATACAAATGATTCGTTTTTCTTTCTGCCAATATCTTCAGTGGTCCATTTAATATTAAATTTTATGTTACACTTACTATAACTTTTTTTATTTTTGATAATTTTCTTTAATGCATCTGATGATTTTTTATGATGAATAATCCTTCCAAATGCATTAAATTGCATTATGTTGTTCACTCTTTTTCCGTCACCATACAGTGAATCAACTCTCCTAATACAATCATTGAAAGTTGTGTCTTCGTCTTCATCATCTATCTCATCTGATTCGATAATTACTTTCTTTTCTTTTTCAACTTTAACTTCTTCAAAATAGTCATCATTGCATTTAGTAACTACTATTGCAACTTGATGGATCATTCCAGTTTTTTTTGTATCGCTTTCCAGTCTTGTCAAAATACTATCAAAGTTATTTTTTTCATGATGTGTCAAAAATGCTGTGTCAATTGGCGTCAACCAAAATGTAACATCTGCTTTAATAATAATATCGTTTGTTAATTTATCAAATGATTCGTTTTTATCTTCGGAGTCTGATATACCGGGTAAATCTATTAAATTAAACTCCACGGAGTCATCAGAGACCAGTTTAATTTTTTTAATGTCGTCGCAATTAAATTTTTCGTCGTATTCAGACCCAATAAAAGTCGACTCGATTGTTGTTCGGCAAACTCCTGTTTTAAGGAGTCTTTTCAATGCGATCGAGTTTGCAAAGGTTGATTTTCCAGAACTTGGTAATCCGATTACAGCAATTGTTGGTATGAATTGGTTGCTCGATGTCATTGATGTTTATTGTTGGGTTTAATTTTTAATTTTATTTATCATGTTGATTTTGTTATATTTTTTTCAATTTTTACAACTGTCCTGAAAGGATCGCTCTAAAAAAAATTGAAAATTACTTATAATTAGATGCTTGGAGTCGAAGACGGGTTAAAATCTACTTCAAGATACATAAATTCACAAAATGACAACAATAAGTCAATTTATACCAACCATTGCACTAATTGGTTTTTCAGGATCGGGTAAATCAACATTTGTTAACTCTATTTTATCGAGGAAAATTTTGGAAACAGGAGTTTGCACAACAACAACCTCATCAACTTTTATTGGATCAGTGTACGATGAAAAATTCGATTGTTCTCATGTTAAAAATATTCAATTAATATCTAACGATAACATTGAATTTAATTTAATTGATTTACCCGGAATTGCTAATGTCCTAGATGAATGTGGAAAATTTGATAAAATTATACAAAATACAGTAGTGAAAGCTGACATTGTATTGTGGTTAACTCCGTCTGGAACTGGATTTTTGACTAAATACGAAGAAGTTGTATTTTTAAATATTCTCAATATTTTGGATAAAAATACTTTAGAAACAGGGATGCTTCATCAGATTGGAATTCTCATTACAAAATGCAATGACTTTTTTAAAATAAAACGCCTCGGACAAACAATAATTGAATCAGATGAAACTGATTTTGAAAAAAACAAACACATACTTAAATCACTGTAACGATGGTATTAATTTATCTTTGGGTGACAAATACCATAAAATATTTTATGATTCATTCGCAAGAATTTTTCACAGTGATGACGCATCAAATACACTAAAGAAAGAAGTAAATGACGACGTTATATATTGCAATAAATTCGGAGAATTTAATCTTGAATAGGCATTGGAAGATGTATTAAAAAAACAAAATAACTCATTGATAAAGTATTTCTGGAGTAAATTTAATTCAATCAAGATTAAGAAAAAGTTTTCATCAACAATTTACGTTGATATGAAAACTGAAAATCACATTAAAAACGAACTCGCTGCCTTGAGTATCTTGTCGAAAAAAATAAAATGCGAAACATTTACTGCAATTTTAATTATGAAGTTACTAACGAATAAAATTGAGGTATTCAACGGAACTGAAAAAACTCTTGAAAATGGGTTGACGAACTATGTTGGGTCATTAAAAGTACCACAATATAATTTAGCAAATATGCTTAAACTAAGTGATAAATTAGAATCAGAAAAAATTATACAGTCATTGGACTTCGATGCTATATCGCCAAATAATTTAGCAATATTATCAAAAATTCTCGGGTTTAAAAATTATGTATTTAAGAGAATTTATTATTCAAATATTCCTGGTGATTTTTACATTACGAATATGTCCACAATGACACATGATAAAATATTTGAAAACTTAAATGGACATTATTGCACTGTGGAACCATTTAGGAATTTGCATATTTATGATAAAATGATATGTGAAGATAATTTAATTTGCGCCGATGATAAATTTATTACTGATGTGCTTAATGAAAGGCAGAAGATATATCCTGGCGAAGATATATCGATTAAAATGATCTTTTTCTTTTTTGCTGGAAAAAAAATTCAATCCATTCTATCAATGGTAAAATATTAATGTGAAATTACAAAACAATATTGTTATTTTATTTGTGCTGGAAAATATATTTAAATTGTTGCCCGATAATAATTTTTTTCATGATTCCTATTGCGCAAATTATAAAGGATCATAACAAAAACTGTGAACGGAAAACAGCAATATTTATGTCTCCACAAATTTTTAGTTTTATAAAATAAATAAATTTTCTAGTTTAATCGTTGGTGCATCGATTAATTATAATTCATAATCTATAATTTATTTTCATAATGTGTTTTCAATTTATACTTTGTAGACGGTGTAATCTCCAAAGTAGAAATAATATTATGACTCCGAACTAAAAACAAGATCACTATTTCTACTTTGGCGAATTTCAATTTAGGTTAACTGTATTATTCCTCCTTAGTCAGGAGCAATATAATTTTCATAAAGGTGTATTCACTAAGTTCGGAGTATTACATTTTTCATTCTTTTTCAAAAAATGGAAAAGATAGTTTTCATCTTCCATTAATTGAGTGTCAAATCCATAATGTTCAGAAATATGAATGGTATTTGACCTATCTTTTGGAATCAATTCTTTTTTTAAATACCTGATATACAATTGATAATCCTTATTTTTTAAAATCCCCATTAATTTATATTGCAAAGGAACATCTGAATCATTGAACTTCTTAACCTCTCTGCATTTTTCACAAAAACTCAATATTTTTGGATTATCTAAAAATAAGAGATGAGCTTCCGTGTATCTATGCCTAGACATATCTGGGGAGCAATTTTGAATTTTGCAAATATCAAAATAATATTTCTGGTCAGCGTTTTCAATTATTCCACAGATAAAATCGTAGAGTAATAAACTATGAACAGGATATTTTTTTTCTAAAAAAGAAAATAGTAAATTGTTTTCAATGAGGAACGAAATAGCATTTTTTAAACTATCATTCTTAAAAATTTCTGGAAGATTTTTACCATCAATCGTTGAAAGAAAATAATAAATTGACACTGTAAATTCATTCATTGTTACCAGTCGATAATTAGTGGATTAATAACTCAGATGTTCGAATTTCAATTTTTTAATCAATAATCTTAAATTAAGCGTAACTTTAAAGTTACGGTGAGTTATATACAATTGACCTTAAGGTCACCCGCATCTCTCATCACATTCGGTGATGTTCGAAAGTCAGCCTTCTAAGGTATAACTATATTCCACCTGTCAACGAATCTGCGCTCCGATGACTTTTTAAGGTTTTTAAAAAGAAATAATTATCCAAAAAGGAAATAAATTTTACGGGAAATCACTTCAGGACAAAATTGATACATTTTTTTAAAAATTGATACATTTTTTTAAAAATTGATACATTTTTTTAAAAATTGAAAATAAAGATAAATTATTTATCAGTTTATCAAAGCACGATATCGACTCCATATAATTACCATTTAATAATTTAATAAAAAATAAAAAGATTAACGATGATATTATTTTCGGTTTTAAAAATTACATCGATCCAATAAAAAAGTCAAATAATTTGCCTAAATATTTTCGCAATTTGACCCACGAAAAAATTATTTATATTATTTAGAAACCGCAACTTGAAAAATTAAATGACGGAAACTCAATTTCAGAGATTTACCAATATTTAAAAAATGAACAAAAGTATTAATTAGTTAAATGTTTTTTAATATATTCAAAGCATTAAATAAAAGTCCTAAAGTTAGAATAATTTTTTTGTTAGCATGATTCGTTTCATATGATCTAATAAGACTAAACCTATGTTTTATTTAGGTTTTCAGTTTTGTAAAATGCGTGGGGGAACTTTTGAGTCACAAGTACTCTCTAGTTATTAAGGCTTATAATAAACGTCAAGAAATTCCAACTTTAAAGTTACGGTGTCTAAAGTTAAATTAATGTTTTGGATACAAAACATGCTTGTTCTTAGGTTATTTTTGTGATTTGTTCATTGTATAATAATATTAAAATTTTTAAGTTAATTGAGTTTAAACACAATCAAGTATACGTATTTATACGCTTGTCAGCTTCGGAAAAAAGGATTAAATTTGCACATAATCTATTTCAACTCTTCTTAAAGGTCCCGAATAACCGCAAGCGAATTTTCCCCTCCATTTTTCATTAATAACAAGTGATTCTAATTTTATTAGTTTTTTAAGGACGCTTGTGTTTTGATCAAAATCATTTCCAAGCCACAATTCCCTTAAATTTATTAAGTTTTCCAAAGGGCTTATTTTTTGGTTAAAATTATTACCAAATGCCAATTCTCGTAAATTTATTAGCATTTTTAGGGGTAGAATTTCTTTATTAAAATGATCTCCAAACCGCAATTCTTTTAAATTTACCAGTTTTTCAAAAGAACTTATTTCTTGGTTGAAATGATTCCCGAATACTATTTTTTGCAAAGTGGTTAATTTATCTAAAGGGGTTATTTTTTGGTTAAAATGATTTTTAAATTTTAATTCTTTTAAATTTGTTAACATCGCCAAGGGGCTTATTTCTTGATTAAAATTACATCCGAATTCTAATTTCTGCAAACGCCCCAACATTGTTAAAGGCGTTATTTCTTGATTAAAATTACTTCCGAACTTTAACCCTTTTAAATTTGCCAACATTTTCAAAGGCTTTATTTCTTGATTAAAATTACTTCCGAAATTTAACTCTTTTAAATTTGTCAACATTTCCAAAGGCCTTATTTCGTGATCAAAATTACTTCCGAATTCCAATATATGCAAACAAGTCAACATAGCTAAAGGTTTAATTTCTTTGTTAAAACACCTGCCAAATTTCAAATATTTCAAATTTATTAACGAAGTCAATGCCTTGATTTTACGGTTAAAATTATTTCCAAATTTTAATTCTTCCAAGTTTGTTAATCCTACCAGAGGGCAAATAACTTGATTAAAATCTTTTCCAAATTTTAATTCTTTCAAGTTTGTTAATGCTACCAGAGGGTAAATAACTTGATTAAAATCATTTCCAAATTCTAATTTCTGCAATATTATCAGATTTTTTAAAGGTTTTATTTTCTGGTTAAATTTTTCCCCAAACTTTAGTTCTTTTAAGTTTATCAACATTCCTAAAGGCCATATATATTGGTTAAAACTACAACTGAATACTAATTTTTGTAAATTTATTAATCCAATTAATGGCTTTATTTTTTGGTTAAAACAACAACCGAATTCTAAGTTCCTTAATTTTGTCAAGTTTTCCAAATAATTTATTCCTTGGTTAAAATTATCCCCTAATTTTAGTTTTTTTAAATCTGTAAATGTCATTAAAAAGCTTACGCCTTTATTAAAATTATACCCGAAATTTAATTCTTTCAAGCTCGTTAGCATTTTTAAATTTTTTGTTTCTCTATTAAAATTATTGCCAAATTTTAATTTTTGCAAGCTTGTTAACATTACCAAAGGGCTTATATCTTGATTAAAATTATAACTGAATTCTAGTTCTTTTAAATTTATTAAATATTCCAAAGGCCTTATATCTTGATTAAATCCTTCTCCGAATATAATTTTTTGTAAACTTGTTAATGGCCTTAAATAGTTTATTTTTTGGTTGAAATTCCCTAAAATTTTTAATTCTTTTAAATTAGTCAATGTTTTTAAAGGGCTTAAGTTTTGATTAAAAAATAAACCGAAGTCTAATTTTATCAAACAGGTTAATGATTCCAAAGCGCTTATTTCCTGATTAAAATCGCAACCAAATTTTAATTCTCGTAAACTTGTCAATGCTTGTAAGGTATTTATTTTTTGGTTAAAATTATTCCCAAATTCTAATTTTTTTAAATTTATTAGTGTTTCAAAGTCACTTATATCTTGATCAAAATCGTCCCCAAATTTTAATACCCTTAAATTGATCAACCCAACTGAAGGCCTTATTTCCTGATTAAAATTACAACCAAACTGCAACTCCCATAAATTGGTCAAAGAGCTTAAAATATTTTCTTCATAATTACTTAAATTATCGCTTATTTTAATTTTCCTGCAATATTTAAAAATTATATGAGTTGATTTGGTTTCTCCTTTATTTATTTCCGATAAACTTAAATAATAATTTTCCAATATATACGGGCACGCATTATGGTTCATACTTGGCGAACAAATTGCCAAACATTTTAAAGAACCCAAACTTAGGTTATTAAAGATGTTATAATTTATTTCCAAAGGAAAATTGCACAAATTCATTACTCCTCAATACAATAGAACACTTTATTATTATAAGTTTTTTATTTCAATTTTTAAAAAAAAATGTATCAATTTTTAAAAAAAAATGTATCAATTTTTGGAAACATCCTGGAAAAATGAAAATTACAATAGTTAATTAAATTGTATTATTTTATTAATTTACTTTTCTGTGATTATCATGGTTATTTAATAATAAACCACCGTAACTTAAAATATTGCATAAATGTATGATATAATGTTTACCAAAACGTTTTCAATTATGTTAAGAGGAATTTTTGAAAATATATATACCATAATGTTTCAAAATAAATCCGCAATTACATATACCGCAATCTTTACAAAAAAATTTTCGATGATGTTTTCTACGAAATCCACCGGAATTTCCAGAATAGCGTTTTCTAAAATATTTCCCTCAATGTTTACTGCAATATCCTCTCCTGTGTTTACTGGAATGTTCGCTATTATGTATTATCCTGTATTTACCAGTATGTTCGCCATCATGTCTGCTCCTATATTTACAGGTATATCTGCCATCATGTCTGCTCCTATGTTTTACGCAATATTTACCCCAATGTTTACTGGAATATCCGCTCCTATGTTTGCCAGAATATTCACTCTGATGTTTGCCAGAATATCTGCTCCGATGTTTACCAGAATGTTGATTTGGGCACTTTTTAAGATATTTACTTGGGTGTTCGCGGCGATTAGCGCCAGATTTTTCGAAAGTAAAATTACTTTAATGATCGCGGACGAACAATGATCACACGAATACATCCGAAAATATTGGCCAAAATTTTAAGTTTACTGGCTGAAATTATATTAAAAAAAAGATTCGCGCACCTTTCAGTAAATATATAAATTTGCGCAAGTTTTTATTCTAATAAATATCTTTGATAACTACTTAAATTTTTAATCAGGAAATATAATGTTAAAGTGTTTAACATAAATAATTTTAATTAATCGTTAATGTAAAATGGATAATTCAGAAGATATTTTAAATAAAAGTGCTGAATATTTGAGGAATAATGGATACCATTTGTATTTTGGAGTAAATTTAGAATTTGATGTACTATTTGCTTGCCATCATTGTAAAAAAAAAATTAAGTCCAGAGAATATTATAGTTTTTGCGGAAATTGTGACAATGTAACTGAAAATATGATATTAGGAGAGTTAGGGGAAAAAATTAATGATTTATCTGTTGACATATTATGCAGAGATGACCTAATCAATTGCGATTCTGGGATCACCAAAATTAGCAAAGTAATTATTAAATTAAAAAATCGTAAATTTTTCGGCGTTATATTGTACGATGTATTTTATGGGGTGAAATATTTTAACCTTTCTAATTCAAAAAATGACATTATCATAATAACTTCTATATTTGATGACGAAATTAAAATGAATAATTTCTACGATATTAAAAAAATTGAAATTCGCCAAAACAGAACTTCGAAGAAAAATAAATAAACATGTACTGTAGAACAAAGAACAAAGAACAACCACAAGATGATAATAAATCACTGGAGTTGTTTACATTTACTAGTTTTCCCTTATTTCTTCAAAACACTACTTGAGTAATTGCTTACAACAACTTTCTTGTTCATAGTAGGCTATATACGTTATCGGATTTCCTCCATATAGCAATATCACCATAAATACTTCAACTAATTCTGAATCATCAGTATCTTCATATTCTATCCGCATCAAAAAATCTAACAAATCTTCATTTTCCTTTAAAATGTCTTCTTTTAAACTTTTATTTTTAAATTTTTCTATATCATAATTGGTTGAAATAATATTATTTCTTTGTCCACAAATTAGCATGTAATTTATTTTATCTAATAAATCTAAAAACAAATCATCCATTAAATGTTATATTATCATAATAATATTTAAATTAGTGGTTTATTCATTTAATATTTCAATTTTTATTAAACGGTGTAATTGCCAAAATTTCATCTTTCATGTTACAGATGAGGAGAAATAATTAGAGAATTTCAATTTTTTGAAGTTCAATCGAAGATGGAACTTCAAAATGATGTAATCGTGAAAACACAATTTTAAATTGTGTTTCCACAAGATTTCAATTTTTTAAACGACGATATTGTTTTTATTCAACCAAAGGAGAAGGAGATAAAATTGAGAATTTTGCGTTTCCAAAAAATAAATATATCACATTATCATAAAATTATGATGACGATTAATGTATTCAAGCGCAAATATATATTTAGTTTTTTATTAAGTCAATAAATTTCATATCTTCAATCTGGGGGAATATTTCATATTTATGCGTGCTCGAATAAGGAGTATAATAATCATTCAAAGTTGTCCGGATAATCATCAATCTACATCCATTTTCAACAATTGGGTTATCATCATTTATCTTTTTTAAAGCGACTTCCAAACTGTTTATTCTTTTCCTGTTGTCGAATAAATAAAGATTCCTTTTCGTTTCCAATTCAAATTCCCACAATGATTCGTCATATTTTTCTCCGCTTTCAATCGCTTGTTTCTCCAAATTCCAAAAATAATTATTCGGACCTTTGGGTTTTGACACTAATAATTGGCCATTATTCAGAGGTTCTTCCCTAACAGTTATAAAATCATAAAAAACTGACTCTAACTCTTGATTTGAACTCCTTTCTTGGCTTGATAATATTTTGCATCTTGATACGAAATTATCAAGTTCCACATTTGGTACGGGAACATTTCTAGAAACTCTAAATTTTTTATAAAATTTTTGATTATAATCAACCACTCTTGGTAACAATTCAGGCGGAATATTTGTCACATCGTGACCATAATCAGTATCGGCATTTTGATTTTCTTCGTTCAGCATTGTTATAAATATTACTCCTTATAATATTTTTTATAATTTAATATATGTTAATTTAAAATTATAAAAAATATATCTGTAAACGTTTCAAGATAAATTGATACCACAACTATGCATCTAGTTATTATTCTCGAATTCTAAAATATACCCATCCATTATTTTTCTTAAAATTAGGCGCAATTCATTATTATTTAACTCATCTAATTCACATTTTTTATCAACAAGTGTTTTTTTAATTTTTTGCTTTCCAAATTTAAACGTTATCTGCAAATGCTAAATGAGTTATTACAGTCAATGGTTATCTTAATTTTTGATATTAACTCGTTTGGCACCAATGGATTCTAATATTTTACTTTTATTTCCAAAAACACATGTATCCTATTTATTTAGTGTTTCCTTTTGGAAGAAGCCCTTGTCCATCAAACATATTCTATATTAAGATTACATAATATAGAATAGAATTGTTATTCGGAACTTGTAAAAATTTAAATTCGACAAAATAGAAATAAAAACAAGATCACTAAAAACAAGATCATATTTTGGCAATTACACCGTTTACAAGTGTCTTGAAAGGGCACTTGTAAAAATTGAAATATAATATTTATTATAATTTAATAATCAAATTCAAATAGAGTATTATAAATGACGTGTCAAGGTATAACTAAAATTGGGGCAAAGTGTTCTAAGAATGCTGTTAACTGTGGACATTTCTGCGGTATTCACAAAAATATGGACACAGCTACGTGCGAAATAACTTCTGATTATGTGTTCATGGAAAAAAGTAAAAATAAAATGACACTGTTATTTAATGAAATTAATAATTTTTACTCGAAGAAATTAAAAGAAAAAGATGAAGAAATTGACCTATTTAAAAACGAATCAAATCAATTTGAATTAAATTTATCGTTCAAAATTATTGAGGAGCAAAAAATAATCATAAATGATCGTAACAAATTAATCGAGAATAATGATAAAGAGTTAACTGATCTTAAAAAAGAATTAAATTCTAAAAATAAAATCATAAATGACCGTAACAAATTAATCGAGAATAATGATAAAGAGTTAACTGATCTTAAAAAAGAATTAAATTCTAAAAATAAAATCATAAATGATCGTAACAAATTAATCGAGAATAATGATAAAGATTTAATTAATCTTAAAAAAGAATTAAATTCTAAAAATAAAATCATAAATGATCGTAACAAATTAATAGAGAATAATGATAAAGAGTTAACTGATCTTAAAAAAGAATTAAATTCTAAAAATAAAATCATAAATGACCGTAACGAATTAATCGAGAATAATAATGAAGAGTTAACTGATCTTAAAAAAGAATTAAATTCTAAAAATAAAATCATAAACGACCGTAACAAATTAATAGAGAATAATCATAAAGAGTTAATTAATCTTAAAAAAGGATTAGAAAATAATCTTAACGAAATAAATAACAGAAAGATAACATTGAACAATAAAGTTAAAATTACCGAATCTATGAAAAAACTCAGGGATGTGATTATGGAAGGAAAAATTATTTCGTCTAAGATAATAATTGACGATACAACATTTAATTTAAAATACCATAAACAATCAATCATTGGAGACATTGTTGAATTTGAAAAAGAATTAACAAGTGAATTGCTATACTTAACATATGGAGTGGACCATGAATCAATTCGACATATAATATTAAATGGTAATAATTTTAACATTAATTTCAGTGATTATTTCCACAATTATTTGAAGGAATGGACAAATATTAATGAAAAGGAATATGGTTTAAATATATCAATTAAACATGATAAAAATGATGTATGGGGTATTCTCGTTCTGGAAGTTTTAAATGATCAACGAAAAATGGCGGAATACATTGAAAATAATAATCGAATTTCCAAATGCATTATATGTTTTGATAATGATAAAAACATAATATTACACCCATGCAATCACATTATATGTTGCGACGTGTGCATAAAAAATAATTCTGTTAAACTATGTCCAGTTTGCAGAATTAAAATCACGAATCATCAAATTGTCTATTATTAATATGGAGAAATTTTCTTTAATCGTTACAAATGTTCAGGAGTAATTATCCTTTTAATTATATTTAAATTTCACATACTTCCTCATTTTTAAATACAGCTCGTTTATGTTTTTTTGGACAACCAAATCATAAATGTCGCACTCTTTATTTCTATTAAATTTATCTTTATTTATATCTTCTTCTAAACTAATTTCATCATATTTTACTTTATATGATTCATTGATTGTTATTGGAAACCCGGGTTTCTTGCGGTCACTCAACGCTACCCCAATTATTCCATTATCATAAATAAATTGTTTATTAATTCTATATTGAACGATCAACTTAATTTTATCATTCTTAAATTTAAATTTTTTTATGATATATGTTTTTAAATCAGATAAATCATTTTCTTTACAATGATAATTATTCCACGATTGGTCAGATAAATACATCTTGTCATTGTTTAAAATATTTTTGATATTTTCACACACATTATTATTAATAATTTTACGTTCGTCATCAGTTTTTAAATGTACCCCAGTTTTGTTTGATATTTCTTTGTTCAAAAAATTGTCCCAACCGTTGTTTACATCTTCATTCCATTCTTTCAAATAATAACTTTTTGGGTTGTGTGGGATTTTGATTATTCCTTCGATTATTTTTTCCCTTTTTTCATCTTTTTCATCTGTTTCTTTTCTGTATAATTCATCTTTTATAATATCTTCGGAAAATTTATACCAATCTTTTGGTTCTTTTATATTCATCATGACTTTATCATCTAAAGTTTGAATAAACTTTACTGCATCTTCATAACAAAACGTACCCACTTGTAATATATCTCCATAGCTTATCCAATCCAATTTGTAATGTTCATGTGGATATTTATATAATGGATAATTTTTTTTTATAAATTTTCCCAACATATGTAAGTTTTTTAATTTGTTTTTTCCAACCTCTTTTTTAAATTCTTCTAAAGTAAGATTACCAATTGGACCGGTAAATACTCTTGAGGTTAAACATTCACTCATTTCATCAGAAATTTTATCTGTGTTCGATAGGTTTAAAATGGTGGTAATTTTAGTTCTGTCTATTTTATTTTCAATTATGTCTATTTTTTCCGACATATTTTCAATATATTCATTCTCGTGTTTATTCACAAATCTTTCATTTTTTCCTTTTGCATATCTTTTGAATTTAATTTCACTGTCTGTATTATTAAATCCTTTCAAAATATCACAAACATGTTTAATATTTACAAAAGTGCTGGAAAAATTTCCATCTTCACCATCTTCACCAACTTTGTGAATGATTGTTGGTATTATAACATGTCCTTTTTCTTTTCCCTTGTGGATTCTCAAACATCTTCCGATGTTTTGGGCTATTGTTGATTCGGAATTTCTATTTTCGGCAAAAAAAACACTATCGCAGTTTGGCATATCTATTCCTTCGTTAAACATGTCCACAGATATAATCACATTTATTTTATCTTCGTCTGTTGATTTAAATAACTCAATATTTTCTTCAATTTTTATGTCTGTCATTCCGGAATGTATCGAATAAATTAAATATTTTTTCGTCTCTAAAGTAGCGTCATTAATTTCCGTGTAAATCTGCGATTCCAATATTTTTTCTAACATTTTTGCCTTACAAACATTATTTAAATAAACAATTATCCTCTTAAGACTATGTTTTTGAATAATCCCTAAAAGTAATTTTCCCATTGTTTCAAAGTAAAATTGTTGTTTAGAATCAGCATTTAAACCATCCATATTATTTTTGTTTTTTTCGAGAGTTTTTTCGTTTTCTTCACTAATTACTCCATTTGACTCGTCCTCGTCTCTGTATCCTAGTGTTATAGTCACGAAATCTAAAATAGAACCATTTTTAATTCCTTCACTAAAAGAATGTTCGTAAAACACATCACCATATATTTTTCTGTTGCACATACTGTAAGTTATTGCGTTATCTACGTAACCAGATTCTGAATATTTTTTTATTATTTTTACAGGAGTTGCTGTCATAAATAACATTTTAGAAAACGATAATTTTTTTTCCACAGATAATTTTTTCTTTTTTTGTTTATAATCTATTGCAACTTCGTCTCCAAATAAATAATCACTTGCTTTTGTAGATTTATCAGCGGAAACTAAATTATGTGATTCATCACAAGTGATCAAATCAGGAATAATTTGGCCGTCAAAATCAGCTTCATTGTTTAATACTGACAAAGACGCGATGACTTTTTTTAATGATTCGTAAGTTGTGATTATAAGTACTTCTTTTTCTCTTTTATTTAATATGCGCAATTTTTCCGATAACTCACTTACGGTTTGAATGTGATGAATGTTGTTTTTTTTCATTTCTTTTAAGAAATCCCTAAATTTTTGACCCTTATCGTAATAATTTTTTCCAATTTTGTTTAAACTACCAACTCCAGTGTTACCTGATGCTACAATTATTATATTCAGATTAAAGATATTATTTTCATACGATCTTAATATTAAATCAAATGCGATATTTTTTATTAGTAATATTCGTGAAGTTACATATATAAACATTTTTTCATTTTCCACTGTAATACAATGATGCATTATTAGGAAAAAAACGAATGATTTGCCACTTCCACAACACATTGATAATATACCTCTATTATTCCGCGATCCATAAAAATGCTCTTTGAATTTGTCCAAAGCATCTTTTTGTTGCGATCTTGCTTCAAATTTGGACATTATGTTTAATATTTTATGTTTAATATTTTATGTTGTTTTGTTTTTAATTAATTTTTTGCAAGTTATCACTTTATTTGTTCAGTATATTCCTTTATTTAGTTAAAGAATTAATTATATATTTAACTTATACGGTTAAACGGTACCCTTTTTAGTGGAAAATTATATGAATGATCATATAACTATTCAATCAATGGTAAATCAAATTTCATCAAATTTAAAAACAGATAATATTATAATTAACATATTGATAGCATCATTAACTTCATTCTTTATTGGATTTTTATTTAAGAAAATATCCGAGGCGAATAACATCATATATGAATTATTTCGTAATTCATTAAATAAACGCGAATTAAAAAGTTGCAAAATTGTCGCTATAATAAAGAATAGTATATACAATGAACTCTGCCTTGAAGATAACAATATAGAGCTATATAATTCAATCATTCACTACTTAAATTCCTGCCATGCTCCTGGCTCATGTTCTGCTAATATAAATAAAAATAGAAAAAGGATTGAATATTTTCCGGGTGATAAAAGTGTTACTCTCAATAATGGGGTTATTGCGGAATTTAACGAAATAAAAGTTAAAGACCCAAAATCATGCGCATATGAAATAGAGTTAACTGCAAAATTATTTCACGAGGATATTGACTTGATAAAAAAGATTATAAAAAATACATCGATGAAATTGAAAAGTCAGAACGTGAAAGATTTATCTTGATAAAATCACTTAACGGGTACAATTCTCTTATTCCATTTAGAGCGTTGCAAATAAGACATTCGACAATTTATTCATAAAAGATAAAAAAGAAATTTTGAATCAAATTGACAATTTTGAAATGTCAAAAACAAATTTGTCTAAATTGTCGTTTTTATTATATGGACCTCCCGGAACGGGTAAAACTTCGTTTATTAAATGCCTATCGAATTACACAAATAGAAACATCCATTATGTTAAGTTGTCGGATATTTATTCATTAGGTGAAGGTGTTAAAATGTTTTACGGTGATACTATAATTCCAAAAGATGATTACATTCCACGCAGAGTCATTCCTTTGAAGCAGGAAGAAAATATATTGACTGTGGAAAACAAAATAATAGTCATCGAAGACATTGACAGGGATACCAACATTATTAAGAAAGAAAACATTAATGATATGGATAAGAATAAAGATAATACTCAACAATCCACTAATAAAAAATTAACAATGTCGGATGTTTTACAATTATTTGATGGAGTCTTTGAAAATAGTAAACTAATGTTAGTGGTCACTACAAATAATATTGGTAGCATTGATACATCCCTCACCAGGTATGGAAGGATGAATGTTAAAATATACATGGGTAATATGGATGGATATTGCGCCAAAGAAATGATTTTAAATAAGATGGATACTAAAATTAAATTTAATGTGAAAGATGATGTTGTCAATCCATCAAAGCTAGAAAATTATATAATTTTTTCAGAAAATATTGAAATGTTATTTTGCAAACTTAAAGAAGAATATGGAGAAGATGTTATCTCCATTAATAATTAATTAAGTCAATTTTTAACATTGATTATTAAAAACTGAAATATGCCAAGTTTTTTTAATAATTATAGCACCAATGATAAAATAAAATAATTAACTCAATTAACTAAATGTGATTTTAAGAATTTTTCTTTTTCGTAGCTTATTACTTTTGTTAAATAGTTTTGCATTGAAAAAAAATTATTTTTCTTTTTTCCAAGGTCTTCAATTGTAATTTTCTTGTCCTCGATTTCTTGTTTAACCCACGGTAGATCTGGGTTATTTTCTATATCCTCGAGAGTTGAGCAATTTCTCCGAGTCAACATTGACCAATCCCATGGGAGGCTCATATTGTTTTTCACATCATTTATCTTAATATTTGAGTTGTAACTCAACGCTTTCCAATTCCATGGTAAATGGAGATTATCTTTTATATCTTTAATTTCAATGCTACTGTTGGAGCTTAAATTTTGAAAGTCCCAAGGTAAATGTAAATTATCATTAATATCGGTAAATTTAATATTTGAATTACCACTTAAATAAGAGTAATTCCATCGAAGTTTTGGGTTGTTTTTCACATCGATAAATTCGGTGTTTTCATTAAAACTGACCGAGTTCAAATCCCATTTTATATTTAAATTATCTCTGATATAATCAAACTTGAAGTCCGGTTTTAAAGTCAACCAGCAAATTTTCCAATTAAATTGTGGGTTATCAACCACATCTTTAAAAGTGATTCCAGTGTTCATCATTAATTTTAAATAATCCCAGTCTATTTCAGGATGATCTTTCACAAACTTCATCGTTGTATTCGTTGAAGAACTTAATATTTTTCCGCCTGGGGAAAAATTAATATGCACGAAATCAATTGGGATCGATGGATTTGATCCTAACCTGCGAATATCCCACCCCAATTCGATGTTGTTTTTAATGTACTCGGGGGTTAAATTTTGATTGGATGAAAAATGATATACGTCTTTCGGATCATTCTTGTTTTCGTCAAACGTTTTCAATGTTATATCATTGTTTTCATATATTGATTCTGAACAGCAAGGTATGTGTGTTTTAATGGATTTCAGTAATTCGTCTGACCATTTTTGTTCAATCTCACTTTTGACAGGATTCATTTTAGTTCATCTAAGACTTCCACCAGATCTATCATTGTTATTAAATTTCAATTTTTACAACTCTCCTTTCAGGACATTTATAAACGGTGTAATTTAGTTCGGAGTCATAATTGGATCGAAGATCCAATTATTTATCCTCGTCTTAAATGATATTTTGGCGTATTTCAATTTTTATTTTTACACAATAAACACAATTTCTGCAATTATTTGTAATTTCCATACAAATCATTACTTAAACTTGTGATTTTACACTCATATTTTTTATTATTGTTTAAGAAAAAAAATACATTTTTATAGTCGCTCAAATCAATTACCATTCCTATTTTCCTATAAATAAATACATTTCGTTCCACTATTTGTGACACAAAATCTTTCAATTCAACAGTGTAATTATTTTTTATTAAATCCTTCAGGGTGAATAGAGGATAATAATAAATACAATAATACACGTACCGAAACTTAAATTTAAAGATTGGTGAATAAACGTATTCCTCGTTTGAAAGCTTCAGTATGCCGTTATTTTTATCAATCATTTTCACACCATATATCTTTAAATTGTTAATCGACACGAATTTGTACAACTTATTTTTGCAAATTATTTTTTGCTCAATCCCATGTTTTTTTTACCTTCTATAATTTTTTTTTTTCCTTCTTCAACGGAATCAATATACATCGCTTCATTTAAAAATTGGTAAACATTAGTGTAAAAACTGCCAAAATGTCCAATTCCCACATCATATATATATTTTCCGATCCGAAGCTTACAAGCGTATAAATACGTATATTCCTATATAAAAATACGGACATTTTTTCATTACTTTTCATAAATGAAATTTATACTCTCGTATTTTTATACTCACACCCTGCAAAAAAAATGATGTGACACATTGATACTTTAATACTTTAATAGTGATTGAACCACTTCATATCTACTACCATTTCACAATGTTTGGATACATATTTACACCTTATATTTTGGTTGAGACCCTGGGCAAGCATTC
>Ga0307981_1000882_pt1 | contig 28716 bp, 17 predicted proteins | sample OrgLakmetagen987_FD_201849 | JGI IMG/M metagenome (GOLD analysis project Ga0307981, IMG submission 201849) | Saline water microbial communities from Organic Lake, Antarctica - #987 | ecosystem: Environmental > Aquatic > Non-marine Saline and Alkaline > Saline | place: Antarctica: Organic Lake... | reverse complement strand
TGGTCCAGTACTACTACCACTACCACCACCACCAGCGCCGGTCGTATCTGCGGGATGATCTGTATCCAGCGTGGCGTAGACTTGCAAAATATGCGGATGGCGCAGTCGCTTGCAGTTTTGAAAGTGGTGCAAGGCTGGTTCGAGTTGCGTCAAATTGTTGCTATTGTTGCTGCTATTCTTTTTGTTGTTGCTGCGCTGGACCGACGACAAGAGCGTTTTGTGGAGGGCTGGTTTCTTGGCGACAAAGACCGTCACGGCGGCCGCATCGCTCTTTCGCGAGCCGTCGTGCAAAGCCCAGCCGTCGTGCAGCGTCGACACTTGCTTGCCAATTGCGAACGGGAGTGAGGATGCGGAATTACCCATGCTACAGTAGTACTACTACGGTATTACAGTACTACAGTACTACTCGATAGGTAGGGGGGACAACAACAACTACAGTAGAGACCGAACTGACCGAACTCATTGTGACCCCCCCCCCCCCCATCCATCTGTCAAACCTCAAACCTCGAAAAGCTTTGTTGGTAGAATATATGTTCGCTTGCGATATGGGGCTTATATATATTTAATTAGGGTGCTCTTCTCGGTCTCGGTTTTGGCGCGAACTTGTCGCAGATTTCTCGAACAAACATATTTCATTCTCAGCACATTCGTTTTCGATCCTTTGGACTTTGGACCATGAACGACCCGCCCGGAGAGAACCCCGACGATGGCAACGTCGTTCCCATCCAGGGCCGAGGCATCATCTCGGACGCAGAATCACCTGATCTACTAGAGGAAGAGGCGATAGATCAGCAACAACAACAACAACAACAACAACAACAACAACAAGGAGCGGCCCTGGAAGAACTCCCTCCACTGATGCAGCAACACGAACTTATTGCTCTGCCCCATCCAGCAGTAGAAGTAGCATCCGTAGAATCGGGAACGCTCACTGTATTAAATCTTCCTACAGAAGAACAACAGCAACAACAACAGCAACAACAACAACAGTCATTACAGCTCTTGCAGCCCCCACCACCCATTCAGGGACACCCGGCTCTGGCCATGGCCCAGTTTTACGAGGCACGCATGCGAGATCACGCGGCGGCCTACGCTGCAGCTGCTGCAGGGGCAGCCTTTGCGGCAGCGCAAGTCGCGGCGGCCGCGGCAGAATTTGCCAGTAGTAGTGGACCTTCGCCATCAGTAGCAGCAGCATCGCCAGCACCCTCGGCCTTTGGAGCACCAGCAACAGCAGCATCATCACCAGCAGCAGTAGCATTATCACCAGCAGAAGAAACAGAAACAGCAGCATCGCCAGCACCAGTAGCGCCCTGGAATATGTATCCCCATCACAACAACGGGCCACCACCGCCACCTACTCCAGGACCGTATGCCTACGCGCCCTGGTTTCCACTCGCGGAAGGCAATCCTGACTATCAACAACAATATCAATATCCACAGCAGCCGTACGCCGAAGCACACTGGCAGCAGCACCGTGCGCAGCAATATCAACAACAACAACAACAATACCAGTATCACCAGCAGCAATACCAGTATCCGCCACAGTATCAATATCACCATCAGCACAATAATCCAGAAGCGCCCATTCCAGAACACGACGAATTCGAGTCCAATTCCGATCACGGCGATTCGCGGCACCGTCGCAAGCGGCAGCAGCGCATGCCACCCGATGACGCGCAGAATTCGAATGCTACTACTACTACTACTGGTCCTCGTGGATCACAATTGCCCCCATCCGCACAAGCCCATCCTCCAACCCATGGCTCTCAACAACAACAACAGAGTCGCGGTAAAATTCGTCGACGACTCCGTTCCGACGGTGACAGCAACAGCAGTGACGGAGCTACGAACAACATCAACGGGTACCGACGCGGTGGCATTGGTGGTGGTGGTGGTGGTGGCAGTAGTGCCTATTATGGTCACAACAAGAAAAAGGCCCGTTCGGACGAGTCCCTCTTGGGCAAGACGGCCGTGGCAGCTCTCTATGAATGGTGCAGCAAACGACAGCGCACGGTTCAATTTGTCGTGCAGCAAGTGTCTGGTGGAACAACAACAACAACAACGACGAGCGAGGGCGACTTGATTTTTGATTTCACAGTGTCTTTGGATCACGACACGACCCGTACCGTCGGACATGGCCGGGCCTTGACGAAAGTGGCGGCGAAGCAAGAGGCGGCGCGGCGAGCCTTGCAAGTCTTGTGGCCGGGTGTGGTCTTTGACGACGCCACGGGAATTTTGATGCAGCTGCCGCGACAGCAGCAGCAGCGACCTCGGGGACGAACCGAGTCGGCAGCGTCGTTGGAAGAGTTGGCTCCCAACTTGGCCAAGAGACTTGCCATTGGACGGGATGATGATGACGGCTTTGTGGAACGAGGGAGCTCAAAGGTGGAGTCCAAGAAACGATTCAAATTGTCGCAGCAAGCGGAACGAATACGAGATGCCTATCCTGGAACATCCACCACGTCCGAGGATGAAGACGAAAGCACGTACTTTGCGTCTCGGGGAGCCAGTGTGTGCTCTGCTCTTTTGCACGCGATTATCCAGATTGATCACCGCATCCCTGAGCCACCGGAATACTCGTATCAAGTCGCCCCCCTTCCACTGTCGGCTCCAGATACGCAGATGGAGCACAAAACGTTCTCCAATTCCAAGTCACCGGCACGGGCTCCCAGAGGTTCCTTTACATGTACTGCTCACTTGAAGCTGCAGTTGACACTGGATCAAGAGGGCATGGTGCTGGCTCGAGAGAAAGGACAAGCAGCTGGAGACAGCGCCGTCAACGATGTCGAAACCAATGCAGCTTCCGAGGCACAACAACCAGAGATTCAAGAAGAGACGCTAAAAGCCATTGGAGTTGGAGGAACAAAGCGAGAATCCCGACACGTTGCTTCAGCGAAGCTTCTTGCACTCTTGTTTCCCGATTGCATGAATATGGTCGAGGTCAAGGCCGCCGCTGAAGCAGCCAGGGAAAAGTATGCTGCCAAAAAGGCGCTCAAGCAGCAGGCTGCAGCGTCGTCGTCTCGCCGCCGTGGTCAAGATAAAGGCGACCTACTTGATGGCGATTCTACCGTATCTACAACATACCAGACGTTTGAAGCTGCGCTTGCGTCGCCAAACGACCCTCCTCTGCCTCTACAGCTGGAACAAGAGCTACAAAAGATGTTTTTGCGCCCAATCAAGCGGGCCAAGATGGATTCCAACGAAGGATCCGCCGAGTGTGAAGGTGATGAATATGCTGACGCTGCTTCTCAAGGGCCACAGGACAGTCAGCCTGCAGAATCCCCGCCCGAATCTCTCTTTCGCCAATTGAGTCGTCGTAAACTACTCGATGCACAAGTCGAGTCGGCTCTTCAGGCATTCAACGACCGCGACGAAGATGGAAGGTCACTCCCAGATGAACTGACAGTTGACGACGTTGGTCGCACAATTCTTCGACAAGCTGATCCAGAAGATCTACTCCGGATTAGAAAGCTCTTTGCGACCAGCAGCACCGGTCTTCAGCCACAAAATTCTACATCACTCGGTCCTAGCTCGCTCTTGGCCATTGGAGGAACACCTCCGATAGATTCGACTTTGGATACTGGAAACGACCTTGCGTCTCGACTTTGGTCGCAATCTTCTGTTGTATTGCTTCTCTGTCGTGCCATTGCTGCGTACGAAGATCCCCCACTCGGGTGTGCTGTACTCACGTTGGGCTTTTCCATGGATCGAGGGCGAGTTCTTCGTGTTGCAGAGGTTGCCAGTGAGACGCACTTGCCTCGGGAACGCTTCGTGGAATGCCTCCAAGGTTTTTCGAAATGCATGAATTGCGGCTTGGGAGAGCTGTACGTGGCAAACGACTCGGAGAAACGCTTGAATGCGAACGACCTCAAGGCCATTGTCGATTCGTTTGTCACTATGAGAGCAGTCAAATCGGACAAGAAAGTTGTTAGTTCCACTGTTGGTGCCGCAATATCAGACTCGATCAAGCGCGTATCATCGCCGTTGCAGTCTGTCCAGGAGGAGAGCGAAGCTTCGGATTCCTCTGGTGTGGAGCGTCGTCACGCAAAACGTAAGAGCAAGCCCAGCAAACGGTCGCGTGTAAAATAGAGATACCTATCGAATGCCACCAATGTACTCATTCCTGGTGAAAGTGAGTCGAGTTGAACAGAGACTCAAAGACGACGACGCCAAAAGGCATACTTTCGCCGTCGGTTTCCAGAGCGAAAAGCTAAAGACGATCGTCTGGCGGCAGAATCCCCCGAGCGTCTCTCGGGCAATTAATCCAACACACGAGTATAGATATCATGTGGAAGGATTAATGCAGCATGATTAGATAGGGGCATCAGACCAAATTATTATTTGAAATAAAGGAAGCTAACTTTGCGTCATTAGTAAAAGCTATTGGCTAAGCACAAAATCAGATAGCATGGGAAACCCTGGCTCTGGCTACGCTACAGTGCAGTAGTCTAGGAGTCAACAGTCAGTCCTTTCGGCGCTCTCACTACTGTAATATTGTCAGACAATGGGTGATCTTTTCCCCTCCTTGTGGGAATGTTCGTTCACCTTTCCTCAATGGTAATCTTCATTTTGGTCAGGGTACTGCAAAGGACTTGGAGAGATGATATAATTCCTTACCCGAATCAAGCTGTTGTTTTCGCTTATGCTTGTGCCTGCACTGTAAGTGTATTCGGCCTGACCGCCCTGGTCGTTTGGTGAGTCTATCGCACGCGAACGAGTGCATGCACAAATGGGCCTTGGTCGGGGCACATGGTACTGTGTTTCTACGCGAGTGATTTGGTTGGTGTCTACCAGACATGGGTGATGACAGCATTCATTCGAAGTTCGGGACGGGAATATATTTCTCGGGATGATGCAGTTCTAAGGCATGGTGGCTCTTGTTGGCTGCATGCACGTCATGCGGTCTCCAAAGGGAATGGAGCCCCATTCCAATGGCACATCAGCGCTTGGGCCTATCGTATAAGCAGCGACCCATTCCATCATCAAATTCTAAAAGTTGTTACATGTTATAATGGCGGTAACTGATGCAGTCATCGAGTACGACGTATACCGTACCGCTGACTCATTCTTGTAGTATACGGTTAGAGAGGGTATAATACTTTGTTTTGTGACTAGCATACGATCTCTCTCCACCATTTACAACCACAAGACTTCCGTCTTACCTTGCGCCAGACGACGATCGATCCAGAGACGCAGTCTCTCTCTCTATCTTTCCTTCATCATTTCTACCATGCTAGAGAATCAAATTCCGTCCACAAGGCTGGTGCAAGAGCAGCCGCAGTGGCTAAGCGAGATACGCTGGCGCTCTCCAAGCATCGCTATCTGTGCAAGGCTCGGCCGCATGGGAGCTTCGAAACTTGCTTGCCAATCGTGAAAGGGAGCGATGATGCTACGTATAGAGTCACCTTCTACACTATACAGAGAAAGGCTTCTTTCGAAAGATCAAAATGGCAGCACCTGCCTCGTGTAGATCTTGCACGGAAACATCGTCATTCAAGGCATCTTTCATTTTCACAGCAGTAGCACTCTCAGGAGACAAAAGATCGTTGGGCCGTAAGATGGACTCCAACTGAAACCCAAAGCCAGTGGCTTGTTGGACAATGTATTCCTCCAAACTCGCGACCGGTGGATGTTCCGTATCAAAGCATGCCCTAGGCACGTGTGACAAGACAAAGCTTCCGCCAGGTGACGCCCTTAAACACTCGCTAGCCGTCGTCAAGAGGGGCGACAGTAATCCGATATCGTACAAGACATCCGTGGCTAGAACTGTATCATAGCAATTTTCAGACACTGATAGAGGGAGAGGTTTACCCCACGTCAGCTCTTGTACTTGGTACAACAATCGTTCTGCTGCTGCGGATGTTGGCTCGCGATTGTCGTTGCCCTTCTTCTTCTTGCCCAAATTGGATGAACAATTTCTTTGGCACAAGGCCAAGGCGTCCAGATCCGCATCGGTAAATGTAACACACAACGGTGCCACAGAATCATCTGATAACAGCAGACAAAGTCCCGCAATTCCAGTCCCTGCGCCAAGCTCCACTACACGTTTACCTTGAAAGTGCTCCTGTAAATGATCGGCAGCAATGGACGCAATCAAGAGAAAGGCTCCCATCCAGACACAGTGTCCCGTGGCGTCATGAATGCCATTGGACAAGTGCATCATGTCAAGCGGTGTCAGTGATTCCACGCACTCCAACTCGAAAAACTGCTGCGCCGTTAGACGTATGCGGTGCGTTTGGTGCGACGCGAATAAATGAAAGTCCAACGGGAGATTCCAATGCTCTTCTATTATCGCAGGTGACTCCACCTCTTCGTCGCCGGTGGGAGGATCGTTTGCCATAGCAATAATAGTGGAAGGGAGGTAAGAGACGCGCAGTAACTGGACACTCTTGATACATGTCCATCGTCGTCGCGGAGGGAAAGTTCGGAAAGTTTGGAAAGTTTTCAAAAGAAGTATTCAAAATAAATAAAATTAGCTAATCTTTTTGGCGGTCCAATTTGTTTCAACCAAAAATTACAACAAATTCGCGTTTTTACCACGGGTTCGCATTTTATCGGTATGCAGAGCCGGTTGGCTCTTGCCTCCCTCTTTCACAAGACTCTCTCATTCTTTGGTCGTTGGCTGCATTCTGCATACCCTTGCTGATCCATAGAAACGATCCTTTAACACACCATTGATAATGTGGCCACGTTTAGTTGGCTACCTTATTGCCCTCGTGATGGCCATCCTTACATCACCACTACCATTGTCGTCGTCCCAAGCGGTGGTGGTGTCCAACGAGGCACCCGTGTGCCTAGATTTCGACCAACAGCACCCCGATTGCGACAATGATTCTGCTGCCACCTTGCAGAACAACTACTGTGGACTCTGGTTGGCTCCCTCGACCGCCAAGCCGGGGACGATTGGCATCTACACTGGATCGTCGGGCAGATCGCACAACGAGCGTGTGGCCGAGCCTGACGCTGTTTTCCCCATCGTGGACGCCAACAAGAACGTGCGCAGCCCCATCGACGATTTATTGCGGAATCCTGACTTGATCCAAGGACTTGCATTGGAAAATCAGTTTTTGACCGACCTATTCGTTCCCGGCATTGGTACCCTGGCTCCCTGCTCGGACGAGTTTGCCAATATTCAACCCGAACTCCACGAGCTCACGGACTCCGCTGGGGTAAATCGTTCTTGGGATCCCGCGACTGGATCCTTTACATATCATCACAACTCGGCGTTCGTGGCGTCGCGAGATCTGGCTCCCTGCGAAGAACTTTTTCTTTATTGTACCGGAGCACCCAAAGCAAACGACTCGGATAGTGCAGCGAATGCCAAGCAGCCAGGTCGTCCCGTCCAGTGGGTAACCCAAAACGGAATATGCCTGGACAGTCTCACCGTGGGTCCATCCACCCAATCGGGCATTGGACGCGGCGCATTTTCTAAACATTTTACGAAAAAGGATCACGTGGTGGCCTCGAGCCCAGTCGCTCACTTGGAACGCAACTTTCTCAAAGTAGTGGAACAGTCCATGGAGGAGGACGACTTGAGTCCCTTGAAGCGCCCACACAGTATCAGATACACTCAAAATGTTCGTGGACATCAACTCCTCTTGAACTATTGTTTTGGACATGCCGATAGCAATGTACTTCTGCTGCCGTACGCACCTGCAGTGAACTTTGTCAACCACAACAGCGAACAAGCCAACGCAGTGATTCGATGGTGCAACAAGGCTCCCAACACCCTCCTCCAGAACGGCGCCAACATCGCGCTGGGTGCACCCAACTCGCACACTATGGTTTTCGAATACGTGGCGCTGCGTGACATTCACCCGGGTGAAGAAATCTTGATCGACTACGGGGAGGACTGGGTCGAGGCTTGGGACAAGCATGTTCGCGCATGGAGACCCGCAGTAGGACCCGAAGACTATATGACTGCGGTCGAGTACCAACAGTTACATGCGGGAGAAGTAATTCGAACCGAAGCGGAACAAGCAGCCAACCCATACCCTCAGAATCTACGTACGGCGTGTTACTTTAAGACGGCCGTAAACGATACCAGCAATAGTAAGGCCAACTACGTCGAGTGGTCCAACGAACACTTTGGTTGCTTGCGACCCTGCGACGTGAAGGAGCGCAGTGGAGCAACTGCTCGGGATACGCGCTTGGACGCTCTGGTTTATCCCATGAAGCATTCCGAGCCCGATCACTGTCGTGGAGTTCCTACAGAGGGTCTCCTGGTAAAGGGACTCCCTTGGAATACGGTTGGACTGGTAAACAAGCCTTACATCACGGACTCTCATTTAAAGTCGGCCTTCCGCCACGAGATTGGGGTGCCGGCCGACATTTATCCAGCATCGTGGATGACAGCTGACCCGGACCAAGTAGGAGACTTTATCGGGTCCAAGCTCAAGCCATGGGAGCTATCACACATTCGTTGGAAGGATACCGGTGAGAGTGTAGACCCAAACGCATACAGGGTTGGCCTTCCCAGCAAGGTCCGCGAGACACTTTTAGAGTATTGTGAAAAGATGGGTATCGTGGATACCTTTCGTCGCGCAGTGATCGATGGGAACGAATTACCGTACGAGAAGAATGCCTTTGTCCAGTTGAACGGAGATCAATGGTATCTCCAGCGACCAGGCAAGCAGTGGCGAGCGAATATGCACTGGCTCTCTCCGGGTGGACCAGAGGCGACCCAGGACTGGCTGGAGACGCTAAGTGCTGCTGGTATGGATGCCTTTCTCAAGTCCGTTGGAGAGACATTAGGCTTTGATGGACTGGTCGCTTTTCATGGAACGTTCATGGGCGTATCTCTCAGCACGAAACATTATCTGCATTACGACCTTCGGAAAGTAGGCAACAAGCAGTTCAATGTGATTATTCCATTGATTGTGGCCAATGAGACGGGTCCGGAGCTTGATGTTCAGGACTCTCACCGAACCGACAACGATAGCAACCTCAAGGTTGGAAGGTATCGCTACGAATACGACACTGCAGTAATGGTTGGGGACAATTCATTCCATGCAACGTCTCCAGTCGACTATCGCTTGAACAACGAGTTTCGCCTTTCGGCTACAATTTACGTTGCCGACATCTCGGAGGACAATGTCGACAATGTGATATCGGAGAGCTATACCCAGCGGTATCCTCCAGCAGACCGGGACTTGCTCCTCGAATGGGCCGGCAAGCACTGGAAGAAAGATGATTCGTCAGCATCCCTTCCACGTCCACGCAGCGACCACATCCTACTGGCGTACCCCGACATCACGGCACCGGCTTAAAACGTATGATAGCAATAACTCTCGTTTACCAAGTTTCTTGTTTGCTTCAACCCGAATGTTCAAGTGTGTGAAAGCGGGGAGCGAGGCCAGGTTTCCCGGTTGGCAAAAGGTGCAAGTTGTTTCTACCACGGTTTCCACCATTTCTTCTTGCCAATGTCCGTACCATTCAATGTCCCTTGCATGTCAGTGTTTGATGCTGTTGAAGCATCAACTGCGGGTTTCATCAGTGTCGAAGCTGATGCGTCGGCGGTTGACACTTGTCGTTTGTTTTCGACGCTGACGTTTTCACTGATAGTACTGCTAGCCTCTGTCATTCCCAGAAGTGGACGGACTTGATTCAGCGCCGCAAGAGCAGCCTCTTTCAACACTTGGTTGACTCTATTCATTTCATTGGCCGATGTATCGTCGGCATCTTTGCTACTAGCAGAGGGCGTTGCTGGTGTGGGTGGAGCAGCCACCACTGCCGGCTGCGGTTGGTGTTGAGATGTCGCCGTCGCCACTTTATGCTTCCACTTTTGCATCAAATCATCTTCCATTCGATTGCGTGTTCCACTCTGCTGGAGTCGTTCGAGTTGATAGTTGATCTGTCGTTGTCGTTCATGCTCTTGCTTCAAGAGCAAGCTTTCCAAGTGTTCCACACGCCGGACCAACTCGTCTTGGGATGTGTCGCTTCGTTGTGCGGAAATAGGCTCCGCCTTTGCGTCACTCGCCGTCGAGATGCGACGGAGTTGTTCAACAGACGCATGCACAGTGGAGTCAGCTGGTACAACTGGCGTTGACTCGACCGTATCCACCATTTCTTGTGGCCGTCCAGCAGCTCCATGGTCAGTAATAATAACGTTGTTGTTGTCGTCGTCGTCGTCACGATTCCCCACCAGTAGCGACGTGACTTCTTGTGCGACTCGGTACAGCCGCACTACAAAGTTTTCGGGCGGCGGCGCCGTCAATTCGCTAGCGTGTTCTCGAACATACTCGTCGCCCAGAATGCGAGCCGCCTGCTGCTGTTCCAAGCCTTCGTAATAGTCGTGCATGAGATACTGTCCCCGAAACTCACAGTAGAAACCAATCAAAGCCGCCGGCAGGATGGCAAACGCAATGTTCCACCCCCACCACCTCAAGTCCATAACAACGTCGTTCTTGACGGGGCGATTCTTGGCGGATGCGGTGGCATTCGAGGTAGCAGCTGGCACTACGTGGTCTGGGTTCCAAAATTCGTACATTTTGGTTTGGACCCATGTCACGCGGCCCTTGGCTAAATCGAGCAAGTCGGCGCTTTGGTGGCGAGTCGGTAGCACATTGACATTGATCTGATTCTTTTCCTGGACCACGCGCAAGCGATCTCGGACAGTCATGGGCGCTGGATTCGTTCGCAACGTGTCTTGGACCAACGACTTGCGACGTCGCCGTCGGCGTTGCTGCTGCAGTTGTTTGGATTGTACCGAGTCAGTCGATAGTAAGCGTTGGCTTATTCGGTAAGGATGATCCAACGCGTTATTGGGTGCTGTAGCGAGCCGTTGGATGCAACGAGGCCGAACTACACTAGCGCCAGTAGTAAAGGCGTTCGATGGCGCCACTGATAATGGTGTGGAAGTAGTGCCAACGGCACTCCGTAGCCTTTCACCGGCGCAACAACGGGATTGAAAGCGAAGCATTCTCGAAGAATGCTGTAAGTAGGAAACTGCCTGTTCACCTTCTCATATCAAAAGGAATAATCCCAAGAGTCGTCCTACTCGAACGCTGAACGGTTATTATTGTGCGCCATTGTCGAAGAGATTAGAAAAAAGAGAGAAAGAAATATATAAGTTTGGGTGGCTGTGCTAACAAGCAAGTGCGTTTTTTATTCGAACGAAAAACTAGAAAAAACAGCTCACACAAAACGACATAAAAGCCTTTGGACCATGACGGCCACGACGTCCACCCTTGCAGTCCTACTAGTACTCCTCGCTTTGCTGGGTTTCAGTTACAGTTGGTCCAGTTCAAATCAACCCGCGCGAGGCGAATGCCGTTCCCGGAGAGATTGGCTGCAAGGAGCCTGTCAGGCCGTGTTGGTGGGTGCCGCCACTACCGCGATCGCTGTAGTTCCAGAGGCCGCCGTAGCCATGGTTCCCACGCCAGTCGAACTCGAACGCCTTCCGAAAGGCCACGCACGTGTCCGTTATCTCCTGGATCACTGGGACGAGGTCACCAAGGTCTGCGGTACAGTCATTATGAGCGATGAAGAGCGCAAGCAAATTGTGCGCACAGAAGGCGGAGGCGGCACGGATGCTTGTTCGAAAACGCCACTGCGCGTTCAGGAATTCATGGGCTACAAGAGTACGACGGATCCCTTGTACAGGGTAGATAAGCTTATGGTGCGAGCGGGTCCTCTCGTAGACCTCGACAACTCGGATAAGTATTTGGATGCGGTGGAACGGTATCGAGAAAAGGCGGATAACACCTCACTCATGGCGTATACATCGTCATGGGGAGAAGCGAATCCGTAAGTGGTATCAACGGAAGGGAATAAAATGAAGTGTGATAGGGGTGAAGTGTTGGATACTGTTTCGCTTTTGTCACGTTGCTCACCGTACTGCTTTTTTGTTGTTGTTAAAATACAGAAACGGAGGCAAGGAAGTGGTTGACGACTACCTGGAGCGAACGAGGGAGGATGTAGTCGACGCGGAAAAGTACTTGCGAGCCATTTTGGGGTATCTGAATCTGGAACCATTGCCACCGATTAAAGGCAAGCTGTAGGCACAAGCAGCACTGTACTGTGCTCGTAGCGTCTTGGACACCATCTCTCCACTGGGATAGCTAACGTATCCATACGGTAAAGTCAAAGCCAATATGTACTGTATCTTCTTTATAAAATGTTTATTTCTTAGCTTTGTTTTGGCAGTACCTGGTGCAATGTTTTAGCAGGTCCACGTTACGTTGTAAAGGGCATGTTGATTTTTACCCTACTTGGATCCAGGAATGCGCAACTGATCGCAGTAACGCCACAGAATCTGGGGTGAAATGAGCGAATCCGTCTCGTGAATAATGCAATTTTCCACTTGTGTCGTCTGTAACACCTTGGCTCCATTGACAGTGACACCTCCATCCTCTTTGCCTCCCATGCCAAAAATGCCCCCAGTGATGGATCGCCCCACTGGCACGTCGCCACCGACAGTAATGATACCACCGCTTGCAAAGAGCTCGTCAGCCGTGACAGGCTCAATGACTACATGATAGGCACACATCTTGGCAGCTGTTTCAATGTTGCGAATGTCTTGGAGCTGTTGGAGGCGATTCCCTCCCAGCTCGTTCAAGGCCGCGTCCGTGGGAGCAAAAATAGTATAACCCTGGTCAGTCTCCCGGAGTTTCTTCCATACGGCATCATTTTTTCCTAGAATAGTACTCATAAACAGGGGATAACGATCAGCCAAGTAGGCCTCGACGGCTACTTTTTCGGTGGCGTGCAGGGCGGAGTGCCCCGCTTGGTTGTCGTTGACATCACCACTACTACGAGAACAGGAGACGCTCGTTGTCGTTTGACGACAGACAAAGGCCTTGGAGGTCGAAACCACCAGAAAGCCAAACAGAGCCTGAAACAATAAGGTCTGGGTTCTCATCATCATGGCTGTTTGGAGGTTGGAGGGAATAGATAAGCAAGAGACTACCGGTACCGGTATTGTAATAGCAGTTGTCTACGCCGTATGTCCATTGCCGATCCAGAAAAGTGTCAGTTCAACATGAATGGAGAGTATGTCTGACTAGACATTATTATAATAATACAAACCGTGCTATGACGCCAGCAGCTTCTTCTTCTATACTAGCAAAAAAAGCCATCAGCGCGCGCGCATGAAAGCTACTGTATTACGAGTACTCTGCGAAGATACCTCCGCGGTCGCCACCGTCGACCTCATTCCCTTCCGCCATGGACACGGAGGGGGATGCCATGCCGCTGGCTGCTGGTGCTGCTAGTAGTCGAAGAGTTTCTCTAGAGAAAGCCACTAATCACAATTCTCACGTTGATGAGTTTGGTGACGACGATGCACTGTTGATTCAAGCTGCCGAGCACGCTGAAGCCGTGTCAGCCGCTGCGAATTCTGCCGCAGCCGACAGTAGCGATAGCCTCATGATGATTGATCTCTGTTATACCCAGGAAGACGGCAACGATCAAATCACGCTAGATATTGATGGCTGCAGCCAAGAGATGGAAACGTTGGCGGTTTATCAGTCCGAGACTGACGATTCCTCACCCCGCAGCATCGAATAGTAGTAGCAGCGAGAAGGAACGTGACCGAAGAGTTACTTTGGATACAACCCTTACCCAAATAGGCTTTGGTAGACGCGAGACGAATGACACCAACACGGACACCAACACGCGAGATAGTGATGATGACGACGCCGATGATGATTACGATGACAATTGCGATATGGACGATTTCCAACTGCAGCAATACCAGCAACAGCTGAGCCAAGAATTTGACGGGCTGCAAGAAGTTCTCTCGAGTATGGCGGCGACCGAAAAGAAACGGGCCAACTAGACCGACTTGTTATTACCGGATGCAGCCTCAAATGACAAGCTGCCGGCAGCAGCCCAAAAGGAGAAAAAACGTCCCCGAATCCAGCAGCAGCTCCCCCAGCATCAGCAGACTAAAATCAAGTCGTTCTTCTCGACGGACACGAATGCAAACTCCGCTGCACCACCCGCAGATCTACAACAAGCTGCCATGGCCAAGGATGAATGGCGGTCGGGTGGTCGACTCTTCAAAAGTGGAGAAACGTGGACGGTCCTAGACCCACAAAAAAGATAAGGAAATATATGTCACCATTCACGTATGTAGACTCAAGGGCAACGTGCATCACGCCATTTGTGGCAAGAATAGCGTTGTAATTCCCTTGGCGCACACGTTTATTGGTGTGCAAGAAACTTTACGGCTGTGCGCAAGCATTGACTGGCTCCGGCTGCATCCGCAGGATCCCGACAAGGCCGTGTATGCCAATCGACTGGGAATGTCGTTTCTCAAAAAGGGTCTCATTCCATTGTCAGCACTCAATTGCGAAGTTACCGCACCGTCGTACCCAAGCGCAAACCCGTCGTGCTGGATATTTGCGGGATGCGGCGGAATGGGCCTGGGCTTTCAAATGGCTGGCTTTCATGTCAATTACATGGTCGAAAAGAACAGTGCCGCCGCAGCCACCTTACGTTACAACCATTTGGTGAGAAACAGTCTGGAAAATGGAGACGCATCTATTTTCGAAGAAGATGTCGCTCTCTTTCTCGACAAGGTCGAACAGCGAGCCCCATGCTACCCCAAAAAGGGAGACCCCGACCACATTCACGGGAGTCCTCCTTGCCAAGGCGTCTCAGCGGCGAATCGAAACGGAGGAAAGAACGACCAGGCCAATAACGAATGTACTTTTCTGTTTCCGCGAGCTGTGGAAATATTTCGTCCTCGTTCCGTGTCAATGGAAAATGTCACGGGTATGCTGTTTGAAAAGAACGAGAGGTATCCACAAGGCGTCGTAGCATGGTTGATGAGTCTTGGCTATCAAGTCCGACTCCTTGTGTTGGACGCTTCGGAATACGGAGACCCGCAAGCACGAAAGCGCATCTTTCTCTTTGGCGCACTCATGGATTCCAAGCTTGCCGACAAGCCTGCACCCACGCACGGAAAAGAAAAGGGCAAACTGCCGTTTGTCACGGTCAAGGATGTCTTGCAGGTCCTGGAGGATGTGGAACCAGTGCTAGGCAGTGGAAGGGTCATGCTCAAGAGCGGAACGATCGTTTCATACCACAACGTCGAAGGCACCGTCCTGACTGAAATAGAGCTACTAGACGCAAACAAGCCCGCCGCCACTGTTCGTCGCAGGAACGGTATCCAGCACTACTTGCACGGCCGGAGCCTTTCGGTTCGAGAACGAGCTCGACTGCAGAGTTTCCCCGATTATCTCTACTTATGTGGGCGCTTGACGGAACGAAACAACCAGATTGGAAATGCAGTTCCGTTCAATCTAGCCTTTGCCGTGGCTCAAGTCTCATGGAGTCTCACACCACCAGGAGCCATCCATGAGTAATGCTCGTCTCTTGTTGGCGGCACGAATAGCAGCACTGACTCTCAGTGCTTGTAATTTCTTTACTTGTAGGACCTGCAGCAAAGCGCTTATTCTAGAGAGCTAGACTACAGTATAGTATTAATAGTTATGCTGTGTCTGGATCGGGTACTGGTATGTACCAGCAGGTACGTACCGCTTGCTGTACCATATACCCTCACTCTCACTCGTGGTAAGGCCGACGGGCGCGCTTTTTGATATTTTTTAACGTTATACCACGATGGTCATCTAGGGCACAAAAAAGAATTTGACGATCGACGATCGAGTAGACGAACTCTTGCTTCATTCCAGCACCATGACGACTGTCAGAGCGGACCCTGATATGCTTCGCCAATCCCTCTTGTCGCCTGGACAAGTGGATTCTAGCGAGACGGACGACCTTAATGATACCATTCATTCCACCGTTTCGGTACTCGCAGGCAATCTCGATGCATCGCCGAGTCGTTCCTTTCTGGAAACGTCGCTCTTTTCCCACCTCCGTGCACTGCAGCAGACTCCTCTTGCCGTCAGAATAGGAAGCGATGACACCGCTGATATTAATATACCAGACGACGACGAAGAGGACGACTTGACAACTCCGGCTTTTGTGCGAAACTTTAACCATTACATTGCTCGCTTTCGGTTCCTTTTGCTGGCAGCCATTTTCTGTGTACTCTGGCCGGCAGGAGGCGCAGCCTTTCAGACCTTTCAGAAATACACGGATAGCAGCTTTCATCCCATTGCAGGATCACCGTCCGAAGCCGCCGCCAGCGCTTTTGAGGAAAATTATGCACACGACTTTAACGATCCCATGCATCCTGCTCTTATTGTCATTTTGGAATCCAACCCCAACCGGAACGTTTCCTTGACCGACCCGCAGTCCCTCGCTTATGCGCACGCGCGAACCTTTTCGTTGCAGTTGGGAGACGCTCTGGGACAAACGTGCTGGGATGCACCATGCAACGACGACAACAACAACAACGACGACAACAGTAATACTACTGCAATTTCGAGAAGACTCGGTAGCAGCCAGAACCAAACAACAGCTTCTTGGATCAAGGTTTCCTCGTACTATTCCCTACAAAAGCAGCAATTGGATTGGTTGGCCACCAATCTAGCCACACCTGATGGACTGACGGCCATCATTCAAGTCCAATACCTCTTGAAGGAAGACCGAACCAGTCGCAGCCGAATTAAAGCCCTCTTGTTGGCGATTGAAGACTATGGCACGCAGCATTCCAGCCAGTACTTTGATATCAAATACACGGGCATTAAATGGTTTCAAGCCGATCTCGTGGCGTCCACGAAAAAGGACTTGAAGCACATGGATGTTTTGGTCTTGCCACTGGCGTTATTGTTGCTGGGGATCGTCTTGCCTCGAGCCAATTTCGCGACTGTTTGGATCATTCCCCTCGTGACCATGATTTCAACCGTCGCAGCTTGGAGTCTCGTAATGCGACCCATTTGTCAAGTCATGCAGATTACGCAGTTTACACCCAGCATTATGATGAGTTTGTCGCTGGGAATGGGAGTGGACTACACGCTGTTCTTGCTTGCCCGTTATCTGGAAGACACGTCCAACAAGCGTCGCGCCATTAATCGCATGCTGACACAGGGTGGTCACGTATTGTTACTGTCGGGCCTGACGCTCATGTGTACCTTTCTGGGACTATGGTTTTTGCCCTTGCAAATGCTCAAGAGTGTAGGAGTTGGAGCTGCAGTGTCGATTGCGTGTGCACTGTTGGTTAATCTGACGGTCGTACCCGCCCTGTTGTATACGCGAGTTGGGGATTGGATTGTCCTAAAGAAACCAAGCAGCACAGCGCCAGAAGATGCATCGGATCTCCCATTGAACCATTTCAGAGGCACCCCCTTGCATAGTGCGCCGCCTGTACCACCGCCTTCTATTTGGCACCGCTTGTCCAAGCAGTTGCTGCACCCGTACAAGGGTCTGGTTGTACTACTGGTGACGTGTCAAGTCTTGCTTCCGGTCTGTGCCTACTGCATGGAGATGAAATCCTCCATCTCCTTTGACTTGTTGCTTCCGTCCACGAGTCCATCTCTTCAGGCGTTCCACTCGCTTGGGGAAAAGGTCGGCGTGGGGCGCTTGAATCCTTATCGCGTTTTGTTTGACGGAAAGCAAGCCAACATTACCATGACCTCCAAGGAAGGATTCAGTATCATGCATCGCGTCTTGGACGAACTCACCGCCATTGACCACCTGGACAACGAAAATTTGAACGGCATGACTCACATAGATACATCTGACGCAGAAACAATGGATCTAACGAGCCATCTTGTCGGTGAAATGGAAACGTACATGGCCGCCTGGAAAAAAGCTTCGCAACGGAAATACGACGACGCTTACCTTTTGGCGTTGCGTTCGCAGCCCAAGGTTACCACATACAACGGCATTGCAATTATGAAGAATACGCGCATTCCTCACAAGATCTTTGTCAGTGCCAAGTATTGCGGTCAGCTCAAGAATTGCCCCATAGAATTTATGCGCGTCCTGGACGCCGTCGATAACGTGGTCTCGTCGCAAAACATGTTTGCAACCTACGTGACTGCTACGCTTGCAACCAGTCCGTTCTCGGACGCCGGAACTGCGTGGCTACTGGCAGCGCGTGGTACTGTCGAACGACTGCAGGATGGTGGTGCTCTCAATGGCGTCCAGATTCACATTCAAGGTTCTGCTGCCATTGAATACGACGCCGTGCTGGCGGTCTATGGTGCATTTCCCAAGATGGTGGTGATTACGACTCTTGTCGTCTTTGTCCTTATGGGTGTTTTCTTTCAAAGTATATTTCCTCCAATCCGAAGCATTCTGAGTATTGCGCTGACGTTGACCTTTTCCTTTGGCCTCGGTGTTCTTGTCTATCAAAAGGGAGTGTTTGATTGGACTGATCTCAGAGCCTTGACCTCCATCGGAGACGAAGTTTGCTGGTTGGTTCCCATCATGGCGTTTAGTATAATTGTTGGACTGGCGCTGGATTACGACGTGTTTTTGATCAGTCGCATTCTCGAATACCGTCTCCAAGGCTACGAACACAAGTCTTCTATCGCCGCGGGATTGAATGCGACGGGAAGTATCATTACAGCGGCTGGTATGATAATGTCGCTAGCCTTTGGATCGCTCATGCTTAGCTCCAATCCAGTGCTATACCAGTGGTCCTTTCTTTTGACGACTGCGGTTCTCCTGGATACGTTTGTAATTCGCACCATTGTGGTGCCCATTGTTACGGGCATGGCAGGGAAACACTGCTGGTGGCCTCGACAGCTGCCACAGGAACGAATATGCATGCCCGAGTACCGAGACAGAAGCGAAGATACGGTCGGTTTGCTGCGGTCGTTGGAAGCCTCTTCCGAATACGAGCAGATTATTGGGACGCCTCGGACACCATAGCACATCAATCGCTCATAGCTCACAACGTACTGTATTGTCTTCAAAGCATACCGAGACAGGCTCTGTACAGAAAGAAAATCTATGTATTCGTATTAGTACTAGCAGTCTTTTCTCTCGTCAAGAACGGGTCAGTCCTTATGGATATGCCACGATTCGTCGCAATACCGATTTGTACCAGTGTCCCCACGACGATGCGTGCGACGCTTGAACGCTGTCCTCTCCAGGCCGCGGCCAACGCGACCGTATCTCGGCTGCTGCAGCAGTGTCGTCGTCATCATCGGCACCACCCCGCAACTTGCGTCGCTTGCGATGCGTGTTGGGAACACGTCGTTTCAGTTGCTGCGGAAAGACGGCCAAAAAGTGATTGCCCGCGGCCAATTGGTTGCCGGGCGTCACGTCGGGAAACCGCGAATCGGCTGACAAAATGTGCAGGGCAGTGCGCCGATCAAACTTTGGCGATCCAAAGCACGCCATGCGTCGCAAACAAAACGCGGGAGCCGTCCCCGGCGGCCGTTGTTGCTGAATGGCGAGTTCGTACACGTGTATGGGTCGCTGCAGCAGATTGGACAGTGCCACAATTTCCGGTCCGCCGCCCCAGACACAGTCTTGCTGCATGGACGCGCAGTATTCGTCCGCTGTGAGGCCGTATTGCTGCGCCGCGGCCGAAACCAATTCGTTCGCCTTGAGGTTCTCGCGCCCTTGCAAAAACAAGCGGCGGTGGCGTTGCCGGAGGCAAGCCACGGCGTCGGCGCGCAACTGCTGCGATTGCGCATATAGTTGGTGGATATTGTCGACCGTGAGATTGCGGTGCGTGCCATTGACGGCGTGATCCAGAGAAAGACTAATGGAATGAAAGAGGCAATTTCCGTCACCGGGGACTTGTCTAATCCTTGCGTGACAGTCTTGAGAAGCAAGGGCTCGCAGATTGCGGACTTCTTCCTCCCATTCACCGGGAACGCGTTCGTACAGGCCAGTCAGAAAGCCTGCATCGTCGATCCGTGGGCTGGAATTCCAGGGCGGATCCTGTTCGGTGATACGACGACGGTGGTTGTTGTGACTGCGTGGGATGGCACTACTGGAGGACGAGGATGATGATGATACTGATCGAGGGAGTTTATTGCTATTGCTGGCACTAGTGGCACCACCACTACTGCTCGCTTGAACGAGTACAGTCTGCTGATGCTGTAGGGATAAGACCGCAAAGAACACCGTGATAAGAAACGTCAGTGACCTGGATCGAGATGGAACTAACATGGTAAAGAAGTCTAAGGCACTCCCAGTCTACGGTGTAGTCTTGCTACTCCAGCAGTAGCAAGCAGAGACTCTTTGTGTGTTTTGTGATTGTGTCAACAGCAGCAAACCAGCAGCAGCAGCAACAACAACAACAACAACAAAAGCGTCGTCGTGTGGAGATGCTTCAATTCTTTGGTTGGCTTTCGTTCGTGCAGCGAGTCCCGATCTATGGGATTGCCTCGACCGATGCGACCCAACGACTTTTTATTGATTCTCGGAAAAACGGAACGCCAAAGTTTATTTTGAATTTTGCCATTTTGCGTTTTATTTAACGATGACCGATGACAGCAACAGCCATTGTAATTTGTATGTAATTGATACTGTATAGACTAGTACCGCTGCCAGTGCCAGTGCCAGTGCCAGGCCAACGATCATGAGACTGCCGCAAGAAAGAGAATGAGGAACACGTCGCATCGCAACAAGCGACGAAGGTATTGTCCAGGAGGAACACGAGCCGTCTTGGCATGCCTCATCGGAATCCCCGTGCTCCTCGTTCAGCTCCATCTGATTGAGCGTAGCGGCAGAGACGATCGGACCAAAGGAGCCATCTCGTCCATTGCCGCAACCGCTATCGAGTGGGAACGAGGATCCAAAGAATCGCATTTTTCGTTAGCATCAGTATCATCATCTTCATCGCCAGTGAATGCAGCTTTTGCATTGCAGGATGAAACTACCAACCGAGAGACTCTGATGCAAGGTCTCCCAACTTGGCTTGGCAACTACATTGACTGGCACGGAGAACAACGCCGAAAATTCCCTGGCGCAGCCTTGTTTACTGATCCCGAGGCACCTCCCGTACTCATTCGCACGTGTTACCGCAAATGTGGCGGTCTCCACGATCGCTTGGGAAAATTGCCCTGGGATTTGTATTTGGCCAACCAAACCAAACGCGTACTCTTGATGAACTGGTGTCATCCGGCACCCTTGGAAGAATTCTTGTTGCCCAATATACTGGATTGGACCGTACCTGCACTCACCAAAAGTCCAAACGCTGTCACATTCTTTCACAACGCCACTACGTGTGCCTGGACGGAGAAACTCATTGCCCCCTTGTTTGATAAAAAGTCGCACGAAGATCGACCCCGACCCGACTTTTGGTCGCAGCACTTGGACGCTGGCTTGATCAAGGCCACCACAGGCGTCAACAAGGACGCGAAGATACTGCGACACCGCATTTTGGGAGACGAAACGGTCTTTCACCACCGCTTGGAACAGGCGTCGGGAGGCGCAACCACTACTGACTTTATCGACTGGACACCCACCTTTGGCAAGCTCTTTTGGATCTTTTTTCGACCCGCCCCTGCTGTCCAAAAGGAATTAAATACCGTCTTTAGAGACTTTGCCCTCCAGCCCGGTCGCTATTCGGCCGTGCACTGTCGCGTGCGCCACCCCAAGGCCACCAAGGAATTTTCCAAGGGCAAGACGGCACAAGCGGGTGGCGCCGATCGGGTGGGACTCTTGTGGCAAGGGGCCGGCCGAGATTTTGCCGTGGAGACCGCCGTGCATGCCTTGCAGTGCGGTCAGACCTTGTTGATGAAGAATAATGATACACAAAATGCAAAAGCAAGTCCACAAGAACCCATTTACTTTTACTCCGACTCTGAAGATTTGGTCCGATACATGACCAACGAACTGAACGATGCCGCCTTTTTAAAAAGAAACGCGTCCATATTTGAATACAGCAAGGTGGATGCGGCGGCTCGGGCGGTGGTGCAACAGAGCCGTGTCGTGGGCCGTCACGCGGCGACCGAGAATCTGCACATTGATCGACAGGGTGGAGCGGAACCGGCCGCATACTATGGATCCTTTGTCGATTTGTTGGTGGGCGCTCGGTCACGATGCGTAACGTACGGGGTTGGCAACTATGCCCTGTTTTCCTCCAAGATATCTGGTTCCGAGTGTCGACTACAACACCAAGCAGAGTCATGGGGTGTCGACGAAACCAAACAGCAGCGCACCCAGTTTTGTTCCCTGGATGATACGAGTCTTCTTTGATAACTAATACTATTGGGTTGAATAGATAGATTGTGTCGTTAGTTACACTGACTTGCTCTTAAATTGATTAGCTAGAATACATTCGACAGAAACTAGCGCAGCATGTAAATGCATACATGTATATTTGGAATTAGTGGAGGGTTTCTTTCCTGGCGGCACCGTCTGCTTTTTCGAAACGAGCCTCCAGAGGGGGACGCGTGAGGACGACACGGCGCATCTGAAAGCCGTTTGCTTTGAAAGCTTCCCTAGGGTCTGGCTTTTCGGCACCCCATAAAGTTTCGGGAGTCTCATCCAGTTTTACCGGGCTGATTCCTTCTTGACCAGTGGGAGCAAGACAAGTTGGAGACGAAGTTAGTACAACGCATAAATACATATTGGAGGCAACATGGACGCCAGTGACCACCTACCTGTCATTAATGAGAGCGTAGTCAGGAGTTTGCTCGCATCCGCAGCCTTCCACTGTTCATCAACAAACTGAATGGCATTCTTCCACTCGAATGTCAGGATGCCCTGGTCGTCACACGTGTAGGTGCCTTCCCCAATGACTGCTTCGCTTGAGCAGTACCCACAATACCCACCACGCCCAAGCTTAATCCGAGCTCCACCAATGGCGATATCAGTAGTACTCTTCTGGAGCAAGTCGATTCCTTTAGCCGCGATCTGCTGCTTGACATCGGACGCGAGTACGTCGTGAAAAGGACGGATAACCTCGATTTGCGACGCCTTCTTGCGGCGAGCACCGCGGCCGCCTCTACGGTTAGCGCGTCCCTGTCTGGAATTTCCTGCATCAACGACGCTCTCTTCAACCTCTGCTTTTACTTTTTTAGGCGCACGCTTGGGAGGAGGCTTAAGCACGGCCCCGTCGGGACCGGTTACATTGACCGCCTTGAGCTTACCCGATTCCTCAGTTAACACGTCGAACTCAACTTCCGCGTTCTCCACCTGTGACCAAAAGACAGCACTGGGTTAGCTGCGATAGCGATGGGGACGTCAGGTCCTCTACACCTTTCATCTTCCTATGCTTCCCGACAACAAGAGTTGGTGTTCATCGAATCGGACTCGCAGCTTTGAACTTTGAAACGACCTCTTAGGAGAACATGGAACTCATATATGAGTCAAAACACAGGAATAATTGTCGTGTAAAATAACACCTAGTAAATTGCAAAGCCGGGATAAAAACACTCCCAAAATAAGTATCGGATTCCGAAACGTACCAAGGTTCTATAATCTTCTCCAGAAACAATGGATGTTTGATGTACGAAGATGTCTTCCTGAGTTGGAGAATTCTCAGATGTCGGAGTGATGAACCCAAATCCTTTTCGACCGTTGAACCATTTGACTGTTCCCTTGATATTCGCCATGTTGGAAGAAGTTGGAGTGAGGGTTGAGGGATGTGCAGAGGGATGCCGGCACGAGGTTGCTTTTGCGAAATTGTGAAGGGAAGTCCCAAGCCCTCTGTGCCTCTTCGACCTCGCAACTCGGAACCTCGAGGTCTACCGGTAGTTTCAGTATCCTAACGTATTAGTACCGCCATATTCGCATAGTCTCTCGGAGACCTATATACAGCTACTGTGCTAGCGAGCCGGTATAGTAGTTACCTACGAAATATTTGAGCTTGAATATGAACAAAATGTCTTGCACTTTACTTCAAAGCCGTACGTACAGGCTCTCGGGGAAGCGATTCTCTTTGCGAATCTCTTCCGCTGCGCTCAGAGCCATCTTTGAGAAAAGGTCTATATATTTCTTGCAGTCGTAGCGACTCGTCTCTCGACAACGACGCCCGTGTGCTGGGAAAGGCTTCTATCAAATCTTGCGATCGAAGGGATACACCATTATCGATCTGATCTAAAGACAAAGCCTCGTGGACAGCACAGACTTGGGCGGTGTCGAATACAGCCCGTAAGTCTGCGGGTGACATGTCCAAAACATGAGGAAACTTTTCGAGGACTTGTCGGATAAACTGGCCTGAGGCTATAGAGTCAAGTAGCTCACGGCAAACGCTGTATTTCGAAGCGGTCTTGACAAGCAGATCGGTCCATTCATTTTCTTGGTCGGGAAGCCCAACGTAAATGTGCTTCTCGAGACGACCAGGTCGAAGTAACGCGGCATCGATCTTGTCGGGTCTCGAAGTGGCCGCTATAACATACACTGTCCCGCTCCGTTGTGTATCTTCCACTCCATCAAGAAACGTCAACAATTGATTGACGACACGGTCAGTCACGCCTGTGTGATCCGAACCTCTTCGCGGTGCTAGAGAATCGAGCTCGTCCAAGAATAAGATCGACGGAGCCGCAGCTGCCGCGCGAGCAAATAGCTCTCTCACCTTTGCCTCCGAAGCCCCAATGTACTTATCGAGAAGCTCCGGTCCCCGGCACGTGATCAAGGGAAACCCGCATTCTTTCGCCAAAGCCGGCACCAAATATGTCTTTCCAACCCCCGGTGGGCCAAATAACAAAACACCCCTGGGCAATCTGATGCGGGCCTTTTCGTACACCCGTCGGTACGTGAAAGGACGCAAAATTGTTGATGCGAGCTCTTCTTTCACTCGAAACAAACCACCAACATCATCCCAATCCGGACTCATCCGAGTTGCTTCCATTGCTGCCGAAAGCTTACACAACGGAACCAAGTCGTCCAACACTATACTTGTCGCTTCGAAAAGTGACGGATGACCCGTATAGCTTAAAGGCAACAATCTTCGGTTGACTCTCGATGCAAGCTGCTGGATGTCCCTGGGCCGAAAGCCTTCCGTCTTTTGAACAAAACCGGGAAGACTATTATCGTTCCTACCCGTGTTCTCAGACAAATCTTGCCGATGTAGCATCTGCCGATAGAGAGTTTCGCGATCTGTCGAGATAATCACAGGGAGTTGGACTGGGTGGCCAAAGGAAAATGTTGACATGATAGACGTTGGGAGAGATCCTGCATCGCGACAAGTAACGACAACGAAAACAGTGCCATCAGCGCTGTCTACCGTATGAACCAGCTGTCGGAAAGTATCTGCGATCAGCTTGGACTGATCCACAGCAAGTGGATTCACCTGTTGGACTTGCGTGCTGTCGTCAGTCTTTCCTCCTTCGTCGTAGCAAGGAGCGAGTTCGTCCAACCCGTCAAGTACGATGAGAGCCGGTGATGAGCACTGTAACGCGTCAGCAAAGAGCTTGCTGAGTTCCGCAAGAATGTCCGCCATTCGTACCGCACGGGAATTCTTGAGCTTCTTGCAGTCGAGATAAAAGGTAGCACATCCAAAGGATAATCTACCAAATGCTGAAAATGCCATAGCAGTATGGGTTTTCCCACTTCCCCTTTCACCGTAGACCATACAGTGGTGACTCTTCATTGCACGTGGAACGCCACCCAGTAGCGTCGACGTAAACACTGAGCCGGCTGGCAGCGGATCCAATATAGAATTCGCTTTTTGGACCTGGTCAATCTCCGACTGGCTATGCATGGAGCGTAGCAACGAATCGCGACTCGAAACTGATCGGCGCAACAGCAACGTCATGTCTTGCGCAAGTATAAAAGGATTCATCATGCCTAATCCCTTGAGATGCATTTCGTCACGCGGCCAGCAAATCACAAGTTCAAAAATCTGTTCAAGGTGATCTGGAAAGAGCGTCAAAAGCGCTCCAACCTCAACAGGTCGATCACATAGTGGTGGAAGCACGAACGCGGCAGCCGATAGCTCAAGCGCCTTGTCAATACACTTCGGAGAAGACGCCACACCGAAAGACTCTGTCTCTGGGTATCGCCATGGTCGAGCTGTGCGTGCTGTTTGAAGCCCCACGGGCTTCAGAGCAAGTCTGACGTGTCCAGTCCGGACCAAATCCGCCAGCTTGCCTGCTCTGGTTGTCGCTTCCATAGAGGACATGCCAACAACTTTTACTTTGTCATGAAAGCATTCCAGTTTCAATCGGACGCGAACAAGAGGATGCAGCACTGTTTATACAAGTAAAAAAGGAACATGTCGGTGAGCAACAATCAAACAGACATATATAAAGAAAACGCCAAACATGGCAAGGTCGGTTGGCAACATTCTCAGAATCAATTGGAGGTTTATTCGACACGTATGGTTCAGAATTAGCATGGTTTTATCTTCATTGAGTGCTGCTAGCGACAGCGACTAGCGTTCAACCAACGCGCAATTGAACTTACCAATGGAATCCTCGGGCACGTCAAGACACGTTGACAAATGCACAACGGCCGACTTGGTCTCGTCAGATGGAGGCGTTTCTTGGGCATCAGAGGAGAGAATGTGCACTATCACAAATCCACTGTGACTGTTGTCGGGAAATACGACAGCAAGCGTAGCTGGATGCACGACGGCACTGAAAGGAGCCACATCAGTCAACGAAACACCAATATGATCCGCCAGTTCCAACATGGATGCGGAGTAATCGAGGGCTGCAGGTACTGCTCGCAGCGTGACCTTATCCTTATCTTCGACATTCGTCTTGATTTTGGGAGCCACGATAACTTGCGTATCGGCGACAAGTCGCAAGCTCTGTCGTGGCAGCAAAGAGGCCTCGTTGTCATCACCGGGCCAGACAACTGGGCTGGAGTCAAAGTTGGTCGAGTTGACTTTAACGCGGACAACGTCTCTTCCACCAGCACAGAGAGTCAAGACTTGTCCTGAGTAAGCTAGAGAGACTTGCTGAAGTAGCCCCCCTTGTTCTAGCCAGGCAGCATTTGCTTCCAGTAATACCCAATCATCGACAGTCAAGGGCTCCACGTGCAAGTCACAGGCGTTCTCGACGAACGACAATACTGCAACGTCGACTTCGTTTACACCTTCTGGAATCATGAACGATGGAAGATCAATGATGTTGGTATCTGCCAAGAAACAAATAACGTGAGCAAGCAGATCAAGACGTGCAAGACACCAACACACACAAGGTAGCACAGCAGTCCAGGCCTCAGTAGGAAGGCAACAGTATGGTTCTATCAACACAAATTGATTCAGCGGTAGTGACAAAACTAAAAATCCTGATTCTATCATTGGCTTTGGACGCAGTTAAGGGTATTTGACAACACATTCAAGCATTTCTGTAACGTACCGGTAGTTTCCGGATCGTCCAATAACAAGTCTCCACCATTGTACGAAACGTAGACGGTCCGACAAGCTCCAAACGAGATTACCAATGGAAGGAACTCCACCCCAGATGCACAACGGGGAGATCCTTCAGAAGATACCGTCCAGCCACTAGAGTGTGGGTATCGGGTACGTTGTAGAGTACTCTGATGAAAAGCAATGTCGTGTAGTTGCTTCGCTATCGCAGGTGAAAGACGGGCAAACAGGTTCCAGCTGGCTGTGCTGTCTTGTGGATCTCCATGTTGCGGTTCAGGACGTCTACGGACGCCAAGCCGTATATTGCAGTCAGTCATTCTACGGGTCGAAGCCAAGCACGCAGTATATGCATCCCCAACATGATCCTTTCGCAAGACAAGATCATGTTGAAAGATATGGGACAAGACACAAGAGTGTTTTGGATACGCTCTTGCTGTGTTCTTTGTTCAACGGCGTCGATTGATGGTTGGTTGGGGAACTGATTTTTCGTTTCTTGAAAGGGACCCGGAATGCCACGCGGCACTCTCGGAGATCTTTGCCTGACTCTTCGGTGTCTGTCCAACGTTAAGTGCAAAACCTGAGTCATTCCGCAAGAGCGAATTGGGTTATCGAGCGACACTTACCTAATGACTTTCAATATCCATTAATAAGTAAAGATGAAGGCTTTCTTGCCACCTCATCAGTTGGATTCTATTTTTACTTAATGTTAATATATATTATTAAGTAAATCTGAACACGTCAGTGCTTGGGTTCTTGTTTTTCGCGACCTTGAACCAATTGGCAATTGGTTGAACGTGAGTGCGAAATAGATCCTCTCTGACCGCTCATGCGTAAAACCGTTTCTTCCTTTGGCGTTTTGCTTCCAGCCACAAAATAATCCACTAGAAGGCAACCTCTCACCTCTTTTCACGATACGCACCACCATGGACCACATTGCGTCTACCCTCGGTTTAACAATGCCTCTACAGACGGCAAGAGACTCTGTAATGAAGCCGCTGCAATCCAGACGAAGGTCTTACCATGCTATGCTGTCATCGACAGACTCCATGTTCTACATGGACTTCAAGAAAACTACCCTGTCAGACGATGACACGGCCTCCACCGTGTCATCCGGAGAAAGTTACTCATTCCCCAGTTCAGTTTCCTTTGCGAAGCAGCTGGTAACAGAAGTCTACGAACGTCCCCGAACGACGGCCACCGAGAAGCGCGCCCTCTACTATTCCCACAACGACTTTGCCAGCTTTCGTCACGACCTCATTCATGGAGTCCCAGACAGAGATACTGTTGTCAAGTTCCCAGTCAACATGGTAACGGAGGTTCACCGATACTCTGCCCCAGTCAATAAGGAAAGTCTATATTACACAGAGTCGGACTTGCAAAGCTTCTTGGACGACTTTATCGACTCTCTCAATGAGCCCTCCTCATCCGTGTAAAAGTAACATGGCTCCTGCGTGCTGAACCATGCTGTTGCTGATCCTCCCCACCCTGCTACGCTACGTACCTGCTATCTATGGATACCACCCGCGTGCTGCTACTGGAAGCAAGGCTTCCGAGCAGCTACACGCCACCCGCTTATCATTCAGAACGGCCTTGTGTACGTGTACTGCTACCGTATACCTCTCGCT
>Ga0307981_1000879_pt1 | contig 28782 bp, 21 predicted proteins | sample OrgLakmetagen987_FD_201849 | JGI IMG/M metagenome (GOLD analysis project Ga0307981, IMG submission 201849) | Saline water microbial communities from Organic Lake, Antarctica - #987 | ecosystem: Environmental > Aquatic > Non-marine Saline and Alkaline > Saline | place: Antarctica: Organic Lake... | reverse complement strand
AGGCGGATAGAAAAATCTGCATGATGATGAGGGCTCCGTGGACGCAATCCCCAGTTCAGAATCCACCCGGCCCTCACGTGCAAGGGCAACCGTTCACGCCTTCAGTTCCAAACGCGATTCCCCTGTGGGACTGGGCGGAACTTCAGGAACAATCATTTCGATTTCAGCGTCAGCGCGATAACGGTAGCGTATCCCCTTCTGAAATGGAGCAGTTATACAATGATGAGATTGACGCACTGAAAGAGCAGTTGCATGAACTACAATCTTAAATAAGTGAGAACCGAGCGACTAGCGGTATTACGCATCCTCTTGGTTCGCCTAAATCTATTTTCAACACAGAGTTTGTCGAAATTTATGACGGGGAAACGCTGGATCGGGTCCTATACCTTTCTTCCATTACGCTTAAATACTCAGAAAATGCAGGTATAGATACCCGAAGTTTGGCAACGGTAGAATCCGTGATTTCATCGAGAAAGGGCTCCGATGCTTTGATCGAACTGCGGCAAAATTTAGATCGAGCTGTGAAGAACCCAAAGCGCTTGGCTTCTGAAATCGTGCAGCTATTGGAAGGAATTGGTTATCAGATTAAGAGCCAAAACAAGCACATTTGAATGGAGCCTAGTGAAAAATACGAGAAACTGCAAAATATCACTATTTCAAAAACACCGAGTGACTCGCGCGGCCTAAAAAATTTGAAGAGTCAGATTGAGGATGCGTTGAGTATCACTCATTTGAGCTGGGATTATGACACTCACTCCTCAACCCCACCTCTTAGCGCCTTAACTTCCCCCCGTCGCTTCTTCGCGTCCACCCGCTTGCGCTTCTGGTTCTTCGATACCTTCGTTGGCACCCGCCGTTTCGGCCTCTCCAGCGCCGCCAACACCAACGCCACCAGCCGCTCCCGCGCGATCTCGCGGTTGCGCGCCTGCGACCGCGTCTCGGCGACTTGCAGGACCAATGCGCCCTCTTTGGTCCAGCGGCGGCCTGCCAGCCGACGCAGGCGGGCCTTCACGACATCGGGCAGGGAGGGGGAGCGCAACGCTTCGAACCGCAGCTCGACGGCTGTGGAGACCTTGTTGACGTTCTGGCCGCCGGGGCCGGAGGCACGGACAAATTGCTCGGTCAGCTCCCAGTCTTCCAGCGATATCTGATCGTTGATGCGTAACATGTCGCTGATATGCCCCCACAAGCGCCAAAGTTCCAGAGCCACGAAAAAGGGCCGCCCCAGTGGGACGGCCCTTTCGAGATTGACGGAGGCTGGGCCGGTGAGGCCGTGGCCAATTCGGGGGCGCATGCCCCGCGGGGCTGCCCTAGGGGCGCATCTCCCGAACTGTTCCGACACCATTCTCCAATACCACTCTCGACACTGGATCACCTCCTTCTGTTTGTTGAAATCAGTTTCAGACTGCCACGGAAACCGCGAGACGAAAAGACTTTTCTGCGATCAGACCGCGAGCTTTTTATCGGTTGCACGCAAAACGATCAGGCGGAAGGGGATCAGCGCCAGCAAAGCCAGCGTCAGTTTCACGCTCCAATCCGCCACGGCGAGCGACACCCAAAGCGGTGCCACGGGCCCAAACCCCAGCATCGGCAGCATGTCCCCGGCCCAGGACACGTCGTTGGCAGGCTCGATCCACGACAATGCGCCGGAAAAGGCGATGGTGAAAAACAGCACGGTATCGACGGTCGACCCGATCAGGGTGGAGGCCAGCGGCGCGCGCCACCAGCGACCCAACCGCAACCGGTCAAAGATCGCCACGTCCAGCAATTGCGCGGTGAGAAACGCCAGGCCCGAGCCGATTGCGATGCGTAGGGTGACCAGCGGGCCAAACTCGCCCATGATCTGCGTGCCGATGAGCGAGCAGATAACGCCCACCAGAAAGCCCGCAAAGACCACGCGGCGTGCAGGCCCGGCACCGTAAAGGCGGTTCATCAGATCGGTGACGAGAAAGGCCAGCGGATAGGTGAACGCCCCCCATGTGAGCCATGAGCCGAATAGGAACTGAACGAGGATGTTGGAGGCCAGCACGATGGCGGCCATGGCAAGGATGCCCGGAATATGTTTGCGTGTCATAAGGATGCCCGTTTTTGCAAGGTTGCGGCGACTTGGCCCCGGTTAGAGCGTGGCCCGCCTACTCCTTTGCGGATGCAGGTGCAAGGGCTGCCGCCAGCGGTAGGGCGTATTCGACGAACTCGGTCCGTTGGAAGGCGTTGAAATTATCGTCCGATACCATGGTCAGGCGGATATGGCCGGTGTCGTCGCGCCAGATTGCGATGCCTTCGAGGTTGTCATGGGTGCGGGTAGTGGTCTGGAGCAGGGTTTGCGCATGCTCCAATCCGTTGTCGGTCAGCCCAAACCGTCGCACACGACTGCGAAAGCCGAACCCTGTGAATTCCCGTTCGAGCAGGTAGAACATCCCGTCAGGCCCGAAATCTGCCCCCACGGGCAAAAACCCTCCGATGCGAGGAATATCGAACGGTTGGTCCCATGCGCCATTCCGGTAGCGGTAGACCGGAAACGGGCGGCTGAGCGCACCGGAGCGTTCGGGCAGGGTGTAAAGCCAGCCGTTGTCGTCGATCGCCAGCGCCTCTAGCGAGGAATTGTTCTGCATCGTCTCGAATGCGTCGGCGCGGGGCAGGGCTTCGGACCTGTCGGGCGAAGTGTAGATTCTGACGCTGTGCACGCCTTCAAAGGACACATAAAGGCTGTCATCGCTCGCCAGCGCCAGCCCTTCGGAATCGCTTTGCCCCGGCAGATCACGTCTGATGAGAGGTAACGGAGCGGCGGTAACGCCCGAGGTGCCAGTGATCTTCCCTGCGATCCTGTCTGCGATCTTGCCAGTGATCCTGTCTGCGACGCTGTCTCCTGACCGTATGAGCGTGCCGCGATAAAGCGTGGCGCGGTCCGTCACCGCGACAAAGCTGCGCCCGTCGGCTGAGATCTCAAGCCCGGAAAAGCCACCGAAATCTGCGCGCTCTTCTGACTAGACATGGCTGCCCAGATACACTGCATGATCCGGTTCACCTGCACAGGCGGTCAGGCCAAGGCAGCTCAGCAGCGCCGCGCCTAGCGCGAGCTGAGAACGGCGGAGCATTGCTGCGGCAGATCACCAAGCGTCAGTTCACGCCGGGGCGGCGCGGGTTTGGCATTGGGGTCGGGCGGCGGCGGGTTGAGGATGTTGTTCACCCATTGCTGCGCATCGGCACAGCCGTCACCCGCGGGCGGTGCTGCCTGATCGACGCAGCCGCGCGCGCCACGAGGGCAGGCCAGCCGCACGTGGAAATGGTAATGATGCCCCCACCACGGCCGCACTTTGTTGAGCCACGCGCGGTCGTTGCCTGCGGCGTTGCACATCGCGACCTTGGCACCCGGAAAGATGAAGATGCGGGCGACACGGGGGTCCTCGGCGGCGGCCTTGACCACCTCCATGTGCTGGCGCGTCCATTTGTCGTTGATGAACGCCCCGTTCGAGCGGCGCATGGATATCGACGAAATGCTCTCGCGTTCGGCCACGCTCAGGTTCAGACGATCAGCCGGGCGAAGCCAGATGTCGGCGTCAAGCCCGCTTTGATGGCTGCGGTGCCCGGTCAGCATCGGGCCGCCGCGCGGCTGGCTCATGTCGCCCACGTAAATCCCGCTCCACCCCGGTTGCTGAGCAGCCTTGCGCGACAGATCCTGCACGAAATCCACCGTGATCGGATGCGCCCAGTTGCGGTTCCGGCTCAGCCGCATGGCCTGCCACGTCGGGCCGGTCTCGGGCAATTGCACACCGCCGGCCAGACATCCCCTGGCATAGCCGCCCAGCGGTTCGGGTGATTGTGCGGACCCTGTGGGCATGGCGCCAAAAAACTGTTTGGCCTCTTTGCTGCTGACGATGCCGGGGCTGCTGACGATGCCGGGGCTGCTGACGATTCCGGGCGCGCTTTGCACCTGCGTCACGCGCGGTTGCGGGTCGCTGCGCCCGCAGGCGGCAAGGGTCAGGGCAAGGCCCATCAGAACAAGGGTGCGGATCATTCTACTCGGTCTCCGTCAGATTTAACCCATACTAGCAGAACCAGACCCAGCAGGAAAAGGACGATCAATGGGGAAACCCCCAATCTTTGCGATCCGGTGAGGTAAGTGGCCAGGCCGATGGACAAAGGCGCGATGAAGGATGTGGCCTTGCCTGCCAGCGCATAAAGGCCGAACGCCTCGGTCATGCGGGCGGGGTTGGCCTGCCGGACCATCATCGAGCGGCTTGACGCCTGAATGACGCCGCCTGCCGCGCCAATCAGTGCGCCGACGATGTAGAAGGCGATGTCGGGCAGGGGGGATCCGTCTTCGACCCTCATTCCAAGTGCGGATGTAGGCGAGATCGACACGATGGCGACGGCGCAGAACGCCAGAACCAAGATGCAGAAGGTGATCACCGGCTTGGGGCCGTAACGGTCGTCGAACTGCCCGCCCAGCAGCGCAAAGACAGCGCCCGACAGGATCGCGATGATGCCGAAGATTCCTGTGTCGATCACGGAAAACCCCAGCACACCCGCCGCATAGATACCGCCAAAGGCATACATCCCGTTCAGCCCGTCGCGATACAGCATCGACGAGCCCAGAAACGCAAAGAGCGAGCGTTGTTTGGGCAGGCCTTTCAATGTGGTGCGCAGATCCCGCAGTGCCGCGCGCGCGGCTCCGGGCACAGCGCGTGCCGGGCGCGGGTCGCGCACCCACAGGAAAAACGGGATCATGAACACCATGAACCAGAGCGCCGTCAAAGGCCCGACAAAGCGCGTGCCTTCGCGCATCTCGGGGTCCAGACCGAACGGCGGATCGAGGCCCACGAAGGTCTGACCCGTGGTGCTGCTTTCGGCAAAAAAGACCAGCATCACGACCAGTGCGACCAGCCCGCCCAGATAGCCGAACGCCCAGCCATTGCCCGAAATGCGCCCGATCCGGTCGCGCGGGCCAAGGTCGGGCAGCATGGAATTGGTAAAGATCGTCGCAAACTCCATCCCGATCATCCCGATGCCGAAAAAGATCAGGATGAACATGAGGTTGAAATCATTCGGTGCCGCGAACCACAGCGCGCCCGCACCCACCACATACATCGCCGAGAAAAGCCAGATCCAGCGCAGCCGGTTGCCGCCCGTGTCCGCCAAGGCGCCCAGCACAGGCGCCAAAAGCGCGATCACGATGCCTGCCGCGCCAATGCCAAATCCCCAGGCGGATTGCGCCGACGACCCGTCGCCCAGCAATTCCGTCACGTAGGGCGCGAAGACGAAGGTGATCAGCAGCGTGTTATAGGGCTGGCTGGCCCAGTCGAAAAAGAACCAGCCCCAGATGCGTTTGCGCAGGGTTCTGGCTTTTGACGGGCAATGCGGTTCGGTCATGTCGCGCCTTTTCGGATTGACGTGACGAGATCACTTTGAAGGCAGGCTGGCAAGCACTGGTTTTCACCGATACGCGCCGGGGGGCGGATGGCTCAGATATCCTGCATCGGGGGCCAGGGGCGCCGCGCGTCGGCCGCGATCCATGCGGCGATCCAGTCGGGCATGGGCGGAGACACACCAGAGGCGTTCATCGCCTCAAGCACCCGGGCCGGTGGCACGATGCCACAGCGACTGGTCACGGCCAAGCGATACAGAGCATGATTGGCGCATTCCCCGTCGCTGCGCCACATGCTCTGTTCGAGATACATGAACCTTTCGTCGAAACAGACAGCCCGGCTGCGCATCTCGATCTTGTCAAAGGCCCGCACACGTCGGCGGTAGCGCACCGAGACCCCCGCCATCGTCAATCCCCAGCGCTGTGTGCGCAGCGCGGCGATCAAACCGGTGCGGCGCGCCAGCGGGATGCGACCCAGATCAAAGATCGTCAGGGTGCGACCGTTGTTGAGCTCGTTCCACAGGTCCAGATCCCAGGGCCAGCACAGGTGATGCGACACATGCGTGCCCCAGATCGGCAAAAGTGGCGCGTTGCGCGTGGCGATCAGTTCCTTGGTCATCCGGGCAAAGGGATACATGGCGGGTCTCCTGTTCCGGTGGCTTGACGTTGCACGCGCGCCCGCGTCAACCCGCGACCTCGCGGCAGGCTTGCCCTTTGACGCGGGCGCGCTTACCTAGGCGTCAGACCAAAGGATGGACGCCCGATGACTTCGCTTTTCCAGATTCTCGTGCTGCTTCTCGACGTGGTGTGGTTTTTTATCATCGCCCATGTGATCATGAGCTGGCTGATCAACTTTCAGGTGCTCAACCTGAACCAGCAACTGGTCGCGCAGATATGGCACAGTCTGAACCGGCTGGTGGAGCCGCTTTATGCGCCGATCAGGCGGATTCTGCCGCAGATGGGTGGGCTGGATCTGGCGCCTCTGGTGGCGCTGATCGCGGTTTATGCGCTGCGGATCATTCTGGCCAATAATGTAGGGCTGTTTGTCTGATCCCTTTATGCCGGGCGTTTGGCCCGGTGGACAGCGGCCCTCCGGGGGAGGTTTATTTTGCAAGATGAAGCTGGGGCGGTGCGCCAAGATCGAGTGATTGGGCACTTGTTCATCAATTCTTAGTATGTGATTGTCTGAATTAGAGCAGATTTAGATAAAACCGACAGGTCAGCCCATGCCCCGCGATATGCCCGACGCCGCGCCGTTGCTGCGCGAAGTATTTGGATTCGATGCCTTCCGCGCCGGGCAGGAGGAAATAGTGCAGGCCGTGGCGCACGGCGAAAACGTGCTGGCGATCATGCCCACGGGTGGCGGTAAATCGCTGTGTTTCCAATTGCCTGCGCTGATGCGTGACGGGGTCACGGTGGTCATCTCGCCATTGATCGCGTTGATGCGCGATCAGGTGCGCGGGCTGCGCGAGGCGGGCGTGGCGGCGGGCGCTTTGACCTCTGGCAATACGCCCGAGGAGACCGACGCCGTGTGGGCGCAGCTTGAGGACGGGACGCTGAAGCTGCTTTATATGGCGCCGGAACGCCTCGCCTCGGGTGGTGTGATGCGGATGCTGGGTCGGGTCGGGGTGTCGATGATCGCCGTGGACGAGGCGCATTGCGTCAGCCAGTGGGGCCATGATTTTCGCCCCGATTATCTTGCGATTGGCGCTTTGCGACGCGCATTGAACGTGCCGTTGGCGGCGTTTACCGCAACTGCCGACACCGAAACCCAAGGCGAAATTGTCCAGCGGCTGTTCGATGGGACGCAACCCAGCACGTTTTTGCGCGGTTTTGACCGGCCCAATATTCATCTTGCGTTTCAACCCAAGGACGGGCCCCGCCAGCAGATCCTGAACTTTGCCTCTGCCCGGCGTGGCCAGTCGGGCATCGTCTATTGCGGCACACGGGCCAAGACCGAAGGCATCGCGCAGGCGCTGAACGGCGACGGACACAACGCCTGTTTTTACCACGGTGGCATGGATGCCGAGGACCGCCGGATTGTCGAGACCCGGTTCTCGCGCGAAGACGGCCTGATCGTCGTGGCCACGGTAGCCTTTGGCATGGGCGTCGACAAACCCGATATCCGCTGGGTCGCCCACGCCGATCTGCCCAAGAGCATCGAGGCCTATTATCAGGAGATCGGCCGCGCGGGCCGCGACGGCGCGCCCGCCGAAACGATGACGCTCTTTGGCCCCGAAGACATTCGCCTGCGCCGCACCCAGATCGACGAAGGCACAGCGCCCCCCGAACGGCGCAATGCCGACCATGGCCGGTTGAACGCGCTCTTGGGATTGGCCGAGGCGCTGAGCTGTCGCCGCGTGACCTTGCTGGGGTATTTCGATGAGAGCGCGCAGCCCTGTGGCCATTGCGACCTGTGTGACACCCCGCCCGAGACGTTCGACGCGACCGAGGCCGTCCGCAAGGCGCTATCGGCGGCTCTGCGCACAGAGGAATGGTTCGGCGCGGGCCACCTGATCGACATTCTCACCGGGACCATGACCGACAAGATCCGCCAGCGCGGCCACGACGGCTTGCCCACCTACGGCATCGGCACGGAATTCGACAAACGCGGCTGGCAGGCGGTGTTTCGCCAGATGATGGGCCACGACCTGATGCGCCCCGACCCCGACCGCCACGGTGCGCTGCAAATGACCGAAAGCGCCCGCCCCATTCTGCGCGGCGAGGCCAGCATCATGCTGCGCCGCGACACGATCAAGCGCGCCGCATCCCAGCGCAGGCCAGCCGTCAAGGCGATGGTCAGTGACGAGGATGCGCCGCTGCTGAGCGCCCTCAAGGCCAAACGGCGTGCCTTGGCCGAGACCGCCAGCGTGCCCGCCTACATCATCTTCACCGACCGCACCCTGATCGAAATGGCGGAAACGCGGCCCGGGACGCTGGATGATATGGCGCGGATCAGCGGCGTCGGCGCGAAAAAGCTCAGCAGCTACGGCGATGAATTCCTGTCGGTGGTCAATGGCGAGGCCGAGGCGATGCACCCCGCGAGGCGCAAGATGGCGGGCCGCTCATCCGGCTCCACCTATGACCGGCTGATGGCCGCTCAGGCGGACCTCGCGCGGGGTGCCGACGGCATCGACAAACCTCTGAGCTGTTCGGCGTCGGTTCTGGCACGAGTGGCACAGATGCATCGCCCGGATGAAAGCGCGCTCGCCCGCCTGCTGGACGACCGGCGGATGGAGCGGTTCGGCGCGGCCTTTCTGGACGTTTTGCAGGACAAGGACTAAGTCAGGTTCAAACGGAGTAGAGACATGCTGATCGTCATTTCCCCCGCCAAACGGCTGGACTGGTCCGAACGCGACATCGCAGCCACCGCGCCGATGATGCAGGACGACGCCGTGCGACTGGTGAAAACCGCGCGCAACCTGACGCTGACGCAATTGCGCGGGCTGATGGGGCTGAGCGACGATCTGGCGCGTTTGAATCGCGACCGGTTTGCCAGTTTTGCCGATGCTCCTGACCCGGATTTGACCCGACCTGCGGCGCTGGCCTTTGCCGGGGACACTTATCAGGGCCTGGATGCGGCGACACTCGGGCCGGACGATATGGATTGGGCACAGGATCATCTGCGGATTCTGTCGGGGCTGTACGGGCTCTTGCGGCCTTTGGATGCGATCCAGCCTTATCGGCTGGAAATGGGCAGCCGCCTGAAGACCCGGCGCGGTGGCACGCTTTATGATTATTGGCGCGACCAACTGGCCAAGACCCTGCGCGCGCAGGCCGAGACGCTGGGCACCGATACGCTGATCAATTGCGCCAGCCAGGAATATTTCGGAGCTGTGCCGCCCAAGGATCTCAGGCTGCGGATCGTCACGCCGCAGTTTCTGGAAGACAAGGACGGCACCGCCAAGATGATCAGCTTTTTCGCCAAGCGGGCGCGGGGGATGATGGCGCGCTATGTGGTTCAGAACCGGTTGACCGACGCGCAGGCGATCACGGGCTTTGACGTCGATGGCTACCGCTACGATGCGGAGCGGTCCAAGCCGGATGCGCCGATCTTTGTGCGCGCTGCCGTCTAGACGGGCGGTTTCGGGTCGCGCGCCTCTGCTGGGCAATGGCGTGTGACGGCTTCGCGAATGGTCGCCTTGCGCAGCGGTTTGGTGAGGTATTCGTCGAGACCCGCGTCCAGAATTCCTTTTTTGTCGCCGTCCATCGCATGGGCTGTCAATGCGATGATCGGGACATGCACGCCGGTGGATGCCTCGATCTTGCGGATCTCTGATGTGGCCTCTTTGCCGTCCATCTTTGGCATGGAAATATCCATGAAAATCAGATCGGGCCGCTCTGCAATGTAGGCCTCGACCGCCTCGATCCCGTTCTGGGCAAAGGTCAGATCGACGTCGAACCCCTTGATCATCTTGGAGAACACCAGCCTGTTGGTCTTGTTGTCTTCGGCGGCCAGGATACGCATGCGGCGTTTGTCGACGCTGTGGTGATGAAAGATCGGCACGGCAATCTCGGCCACAGGGGCCGCGACCGGTTCGCTGTGCGACAGTTTCTCAAGCTGCGAAAACAGCATCCTTCGCTGCATCGGCTTTTGCAACACCGCCTGCACGTCGCTGCGGACGGGGTCGTTTTCGGCCACACCGGAGTTTGAGCTGAGCAGCAGGATCGGCATTGTGTGGCCAAGCTCGCGCAGTTTGCGGGCCAGCATCGCGCCGTCCATCCCGGGCATGTTGTGATCGGTCAGCACCAGATCGGGCACCGGGTCGAGCATGGCCAACGCGGCGGCCCCACTGGCGCAGCTGCGCGTCTCGATCCCCAGAACGGCCAGCTGTTTGCTGATGATGCTGCGATTGGCTTCGTGATCCTCGACCACCAGCGCGGTTTTCAGACCGACAGGCAGCACCGGCGCGGTGAGATCGGACGGCTCCACCGGGGGCAATTCGATGTTGAAGCCAAAGCACGATCCGCGGCCCAGTTCGGAATCGACCCAGATTTCGCCACCCATCAGCGCGATCAGCCGCTTGGTGATGGCAAGGCCCAGCCCTGTGCCTTCGAACTGTCGGTTGCGTTCGTCTTCGACCTGATTGAATTCGCCGAACACGTGGTCGACCTTGTCCTCGGGGATGCCGATGCCGGTGTCCTCGATATTGATGTGGATCGCCGTATCTGCCCCGTCGACCGCGATGCCCACCACGCGCACGGCGACGTGGCCTTCGGTGGTGAATTTGATCGCATTGCCCAGAAGGTTGGTCAGAACCTGCCGGATGCGCCCCGGATCGCCGATGAATCCGGTGGGCAGGAACATGTCGTAATCCACCAGCATGTCGAGCCCCTTGTCGCAAGCGGTGGGCTGCAAGAGCATGATGATGTCGTGGATCGTGCGTTCAAGATCAAAGGGTTCCGGATGCAGGATCAGCTTGTCGGCTTCGATCTTGGAATAGTCCAGAACGTCGTTGATGATGACCAGGAGCGCCTCGCCCGAATTCTTGATCGTGTTGACGTAAAGCGCCTGTTCCTCGTTCATGGGCGTGTCGGTCAGCAGGTCGGCCATGCCAACCACACCGTTCATCGGCGTGCGGATCTCGTGGGACATGTTGGCGAGGAAGGCGGATTTGGCCCGGTTCGCGGCCTCGGCCCGTTCGGACGCCGCCGCAAGCGCGCTTTGCTGGTCCTTGAGATGGGTGATGTCGACGCGCAGACCCACGCGGCCGCCGTCCGAAGTCTCTTTCTCGAATACCCGCAGCCAGCGCCCGTCGCTGAGCGGTTGCTCCAGCTCGACCGAGGCGCGGCGATGCATCTCCATCTGCTCTTCGAGCCAGTCATCCTCGCGGCCGTCGGCATCCTCGTATTGGCCGTGTTCAAGACCGTAGCGCAGGATATCCTCGAACGTGGCACCGGGCACCATGGCGGGGGCGCTGGGCGCATAAAGCGTGCGGTAGCGTTCGTTGCACATCATCAGCCGGTCATCGGCGTCATAGAGCACGAAGCCATCCGGCATCTCGTCGACCGCCGACCACATGCGCATCAGGTCGGTGACGTCGACGGCCAGCGACACCATGCCGCCATCGGGCATCCGCCGGTTGAGCATGTTGAGAAACTGACCCGACCAGAGCCGAACTGATTCCGGTGCGATCGCGGTCTCGCTCTGCCATTGGGCGTTCATCCGGCGGCGCCAGCTGCCCCCGGATTCGCCGCGCAGATCGACGATGCCCTCTTCGACCATCATGTCGATCACATGGTGGAAACTGGCACCCGGACGGATCGTGTCGAGCCCATCGAAATGCGCCAGCCAGGACGGGTTGGCCAGTTCCAGAACCTGATCGGCGTTGAACATGGCAAAGCCGTCGCGGATCGATTCAAGCGCCTTCCAAAGCTGCGTCTCGACAATCTCGATCTTTTGATTGGCCGTCGTCAGGTCGGATTTCACCCGCAAGTTTTCGTCGCGCACGTTGGCGACTTCGGCGCGGGTTTCGACGATCTCATTCGACAGCGCGCGGGCATGGCTGCCCAGCTTGCGATTGGCGGCGAACAATTCGGTCTGTTTGAGTTCGAGCAACCGTTCCGCAGCCAGCCGCGCGCGGCGCTCATCGGCCAATTTGTTGGCGAGACTCATGCCATTCTCCGCACACGACGCATCATTTCACGCGACATTGCGCGATTGCAGTGAATAAGAGCTTAAAATCCAAGACAAAGACCGCGAGCGGCCGAATTGCAGATTCCGGCCGCTTTGGGAATCGTTGTGACTTGCCGCGCGCCATGGCAAGCTTGTCCCGCGATCAAGGAGGCCCGAATCAAGGAGGCCCGAATGCTGCGTGTCCTGATATTGTCGATGCTGGCGCTGTTGCTGCCCGTGGAACCCGTCGACGCGCAAACAAGCGCTCAGATGAGCACCGGGGCTCCGGTCCCTGACCGCCGCCTGATCGTCACGCGGGATGTCGATTTCTACGGCTCGGACCTTCAGGCGCTCTTTGACACCACTCTTGAGGCTTGTCAGGCGGTCTGCCTGAACGACGCGCGATGCGGCGCGTTTACCTTCAACACCCGCTCGAATGCGTGTTTCCCGAAATCCGATGTCTCTGACCGGCAACCTTACGAGGGCGCGATCTCGGGACAGGTGGCTTTGGCCTCCGAGACGTCCCTGGCGCAGGCCTCCGCGCGCGCCGCCGATCTGCGTTTCTTGCGTCGGGATGACGTTGCAGAGGCCACCCGTCAGGCGCAGGCCATCGGCGCGCTGCATGCAGGCGGTGAATGGACCCCCGAGGCGCTGCTCACCGCGTCACGCGACCGCGAGGCAGAGCGCAATTATTCCTCGGCGGCGCATTGGATGGGGGCTGCGGTGGCGCAGAGCGATGCCGCCGATCAATGGCTCGATTACGCGCGGCTCAATGCATTGGCGCCGGGTGCCGCCGCCAATGCCGACAAGCGCCGGTTCGAGGGCCGCATCCTGCCGGCCACGATCAACGCCTATCTGCGCGCGCCGTCGCCCGGTGCCCGTGTCAGCGCGCTGGTCACGCTGGCCCGCACGCTCGAGACGCAGAACCGCGGGCGGGAGATGATCCCGACGCTGCGGCTGGCGCAAACCCTGCAACCGCGTGACGACGTGGCGGCGCTTTTGGATCAGGCGATCGGCAAATACGGCTTTCGCATCACCGAACACCGGGTCGACAGCGATCTGGCCCAGCCGCGCGTCTGCGCCGAATTCTCGGAGCCGCTGGTGCGCGCAGGCATGGATTACGCGCCCTTCGTGAAACTGCCCGACGCGACATGGGCCGTCGAGGCGACAGAGACCGAGATCTGCGTGACCGGCATGGACCACGGCACCCGCCTGACAATGACCTTCCGCGAGGGGCTTTCCTCCGCGACCGGCGAAGAGCTGATCAGGGATATTCCCCTCACGCTTTATGTCCGCGACCGCGCGCCCGGCGTCAGCTTTGCGGGCCGGGCCTATGTGCTGCCACGCAGCGCCGATGCGGGGATTCCGGTCGATTCCGTGAACACGGACGAGGTGTCCCTGACCCTGCGCCGTGTCAGCGACCGCAACCTGCTGCGCTCCTTTCAGGATAATTTCTTTGGCAGGCCCCTGTCAGGCTGGCAGGAAAACCAGTTTGAGACGGACATTGCAGAAGAGATCTGGACCGGCACCGCGCAGGTGCAGAACATTCTCAACCAGAACATGACGACCCGCCTGCCGGTGGGCGAGATCATCGCCGATCTGCCGCCCGGCATCTATGCGCTGTCGGCCTCCGCACCGGGCGATGATCCTTTTGAGACCCCTGCCGCGACGCAATGGTTCGTGTTGTCCGATCTGGGGGTCAGCACGATGTTGGGCAACGACGGGCTGCATGTCTTCGTGCGCTCTTTGGGCAATGCGACTGCGCTCGAAGGCATCGAGGTCACGCTGGTCAGCCGCGCCAATGCTGCCGTGGCGACGCTGACCACCGATGCGCAGGGCTATGCCCGGTTCGACCCCGGCCTGACGCGCGGCACCGGCAGCGCCGCCCCTGCGCTGATCACGCTGAAAGATGGCGATGCCGATATGGCGTTCCTGTCGCTCACCGACCCTGCGTTCGACCTGTCGGATCGCGGCGTCGAAGGCCGCCCGCCCAGCCCGCCGGTTGACGTCTTTGTGGCCACGGATCGCGGCGCCTACCGCGCGGGCGAGGTGATCCATGCCACGGCCCTGGCCCGAGACGCACAGGCGCGCTCGGTGGACGGTTTGCCGCTGACGGCCGTTCTGACCCGCCCCGACGGCGTGGAATATTCCCGCGACCTGTCAGCAGAGCCCCGCGCCGGGGGCCATGTGTTCGCGCTGCCGCTTGCCCCGTCGGTGCCGCGCGGCTCGTGGCGGCTGGCGATCTATGCCGATCCCAAGGCAGAGCCGCTTGCCAGTCAGACCCTGCTGGTCGAGGATTTCGTGCCCGAGCGCATCGACTTTGACCTGACGCTGCCCGATGGCGCCATTCGCCCCGCCAACCCGCCGCTGCTGCGCGTCGATGCGCGGTATTTGTTCGGTGCGCCCGGTGGTGATCTGCCCATCGAGGGCGAGGTGACAGTGCAGGCCCAGGACGGTATCGACGGCTTTCCCGGCTACGTCTTTGGCCGCTACGACACCCGCCCGGATGCCCGCACGCGCGGATTTGACGATGCCCCCCGAACCGATGCGGCGGGCATGGCGCAGCTGCAATTGCCGCTGCCTGAAATTGAGGAAACCGGCCATCCGTTCGAGGCGCGCATCACCCTGCGCCTGTCCGAGGGATCAGGCCGTCCGGTCGAACGCAGCCTCACCCGCGCGCTGGCACCGGAAACTGCCCTGATCGGGATCAAGCCATTGTTCGACGATGTGGTGCCCGAAGGGCAGACCGCAGAGTTCGACGTGCTGGCACTTGGCCCCGATCTGCAAGCCACGCCCATAGCTGCGACGTGGTCTCTCAACCGGGTCGAGACGCGGTATCAATGGTATCAGCTTTACGGCAATTGGCAGTGGGAGCCTGTGATCTCGCGTCGCCGCGTCGCGGGCGGTCAGATCACCCTGGATGGTCCCACCCGCATCAGCGCGCCCGTCGACTGGGGCCGGCATGAGCTGGTGGTGGAGCGCACGGATGGCACGTATGTCGCAAGCGCCACGGATTTCCACGCTGGCTGGTATGCCCCCGCCGACACCACAGCCACGCCTGACACGCTTGAGCTGTCGCTGGACCGGCCCGGCTACCGCGGCGGCGACACCGCCACCTTGCGCCTTGTGCCGCGCTACGCGGGCACCGCGCTGGTGACGGTGATGTCGGACCGGCTGATCGCCATGCAGACATTGCAGGTGACGACGGGCGAAAACCTGATCGCGCTGGATGTGACCGATGAATGGCGGGCCGGTGCCTATGTCAGCGCGACAGTGCTGCGCCCGATGGATGTGGCTGCCGGTCAAAACCCTGCGCGCAGTCTGGGTCTGGCCTATGCGCCGCTGGATCCCGGTGCCAAAAGGCTGGCGGTGACGCTGGACGCGCCTGCGCAATCCATGCCGCGCGGCCCGTTGGAGGCAAATATCCAGATCGCAGGCCTCGCGCCCGGCGATCAGGCTTATGTCACTGTGGCGGCGGTCGATCTGGGTATCTTGAATCTGACCGGTTTCGACACGCCGGATCCTGCCGCGCATTACTTTGGCCAGCGCCGTCTGGGAATGGAGATCCGCGACATTTACGGCCGGCTCATCGACGGTATGAACGGCGCGACAGGCACCCTGCGTCAGGGTGGCGACGCGGGCGCGCAGATGCGCATGCAAAGCCCGCCGCCCACCGAAGAACTGGTCGCCTTTCACTCGGGCCTTGTAACGGTGACCGAAGACGGCACCGCGCCTGTCCGCTTCGACATGCCCGAATTCAACGGCACAGTGCGGCTGATGGCCATGGCGTGGACCGCGACCGCCGTTGGCTCTGCCGAGGCCGATGTGCTGGTGCGCGACCCGGTTGTGGTGACGGCCAGCCTGCCGCGCTTTCTGGCACCGGGTGATCAAAGCCGCATCAGGCTGGAGATCGTTCATGTCGATGGCCCGTCCGGGCGGATGGGTCTGGACGTGAGCGGGCAAGGCGTGACGCTGGACGCAAATGCAATGCCCTCTGGCGTGACGCTGGAGGCGGGTGGCAAGGCGAGTTTCGACATTCCACTGACCGCTGACGGCGTCGGTGATCATGGCATCCGCGTGGCGCTCACCACGCCAGACGGGCGACAGCTGACCAAATCGCTCACCATTCCGGTGCGCGTCACCGATCCGCCCACCTCCATCACCCGGCGTTTTGCGCTGGCCTCCGGCGCGACGTTCGATCTGAACGCGGATGTGTTCGACGGTTTGCGCCCCGGCACGGCGCAGGCGCTGGTATCGGCTGGTCCGTTGGCGCGGTTCGACGCGCCCGGGCTGATCGCGCAGCTTGACCGCTATCCCTACGGCTGCACCGAACAGGTGACATCACAGGCGATGCCGCTGCTGTATTTCGAAGGTGTGGCGGCGGCGATGGGGCTGGGCAATACCGCTCAGATCCAGACCCGTGTCACTCAGGCCGTCACGCAGGTGCTGACCCGGCAAGGTTCGGGCGGCGGGTTCGGTATGTGGCAGGCGGAGGACGGGAATTTCTGGCTTGACGCCTATGTCACCGATTTCCTGTCGCGGGCCAGGGCGCAAGGCCATGTCGTGCCCGATCTGGCGTTCCGCACCGCGCTGGACAACCTGCGCAACCGCATCAGCTATGCGCCTGATTTCGACGCGACTGGCGGCGGCGAAGACATCGCCTACGCGCTGATGGTCCTCGCCCGCGAAGGGGCGGCGAACATGGGCGACCTGCGCTATTATGCCGATGCCAAGGCGGATGATTTCGCGACCCCGATGGCGCTCGCGCAACTGGGTGCGGCACTGGCCTTCTACGGCGATCAGACGCGGGCGGATGCGATGTTTGCCAAGGCAGCGTCCCGCATCTCCGGGGCGGACAGCAACGATTCCACCCCCTTCCGCGCCGATTACGGCAGCACCTTGCGCGACGCGGCGGGCCTGCTCAGCCTTGCGGTCGGGGCGGGCAGCGAAGTGGTCGACACAGAGGCGTTGATGGCCCGCGTCGGCAATCCGGGCCGCGCGCTGAGCACGCAAGAGCAAAGCTGGGCATTGCTGGCCGCCCACGCGATGGTGCGCGACCCGTCCGTGTCGGGCCTGTCGGTCGATGGAACGCCGGTGGAGGGCCCGTTCGTGCGCCGTCTGGACGGGGATGCGCTGGTGCCGCAACGGATCACCAACACGGGGGCAACCCGGACCGATATCACGCTGACCACGCTAGGCGTGCCGCTGCAACCGGGGCCTGCGGGGGAATATGGCTATGCGATCGAGCGGGCTTATTACACGATGGAGGGCGCGCCGCTGACGGGCGATGTGCAAATCGGCGACCGGCTGGTCACGGTGCTGAGCGTGCGTCCCGGCGAAGAAACCCGCGCGCGGCTGATGGTGAACGACCCGCTGCCCGCCGGGTTCGAGATCGACAACCCCAACCTTTTGCGTGCAGGCGATATCCGCGCGCTCGACTGGCTGGATCCGGCCGAGGCCGACCATACTGAGTTTCGCACAGACCGCTTTCTTGCCGCCATCGACTGGGAAGGGCGCGATGTATTCCGGCTGGCTTACGTGGTGCGCGCGGTGTCACCGGGCCGCTACCACCACCCCGCTGCCTCGGTGGAGGATATGTATCGGCCTCGCTACCGCGCCAACACCGACACGGGGCAATTGGTCATCCTGCCATGATCCTGCGTGCGCTTGTGGCGCTGGCGGTGCTACTTTGGGGCGGTGCCTTGGTCCGCGATACCGGTGCGGACTGGGTTGCAGCGACGCAGATGCCATCTTTGGTGCATGAAACATCGGTCGAGGTGCGTGATCGCAACGGCGTATTGCTGCGCGCCTATACCGTGGATGACGGGCGCTGGCGCATGGCGCTGGGGCTGGACAGGGTCGATCCGCTGTTCGTGGACATGCTGCTGGCCTACGAGGACAAGCGGTTTCGCGATCATTCCGGCGTCGACCCTTTGGCATTGCTGCGCGCCCTCAGCCAAGCGACCTGGACTCGTGAAATCGTCTCGGGCGGATCGACCCTCACCATGCAGGTCGCACGGCTGCTCGAGGACAGCGGCACCGGGCGCTGGTCCGGAAAATGGCGTCAGATGCGGGTGGCATGGGCGCTGGAGCAAAAGCTGAGCAAGGACGAGATCCTGTCGCTCTATCTGCTGGTCGCGCCCTATGGGGGCAATATCGAAGGGCTGCGCGCGGCGTCGCTGGTGTGGTTCGGTAAAGAGCCGCAGCGCCTGACGCCTGCGCAGGCCGCCCTTTTGGTGGCCTTGCCGCAAGCCCCCGAGTCGCGCCGCCCCGACAGGTTCCCCGAGACCGCCCGCGCGGCCCGTGACCGGGTGCTGCACCGCATGGCGCGGGCGCATGTCATCGACGAAAGCGCGTTGAATGCCGCCTTGCGCGACCCGGCCCCGGATCACCGCCGCGCGATGCCGCAACTGGCCCCGCATCTGGCGGATCGGGCCCTGGCCGAGGCACCTGACCTTGCGCGCCACGACCTGACGCTTGACGCGTCGCTACAGGAGCGCGCCGAGACGCTGGCGCGAAACTCTCTGCGGGGCCTGGGCGAAAGGGTGCAGATCGCCCTGATCGTGGCGGATCACCCAAGCGGAGAGATCCTCGCCTCGGTCGGGTCGGCCAGCTACAGCGACGATGCGCGCAGGCAGGGCTTCGTCGATATGACACGGGCGTTGCGCTCGCCCGGATCGACGCTGAAACCGCTGGTCTATGCGCTGGCGTTCGACCGGGGGCTGGCGCATCCGCAAACGCTGATCGACGACACGCCGGTGGATTTCGACGGCTACGCGCCGCAGAATTTCGACGGCATCTTTCGCGGGCAAGTGCGGGTTGAGCGCGCTTTGCAACTGTCGCTCAACATCCCCGTGGTGCGGCTGACGGCGGCGCTGGGGCCTGCGCAACTGATGGCCGGATTGCGGCGGTCAGGGGCCAAGCCTGAACTGACGGGCAAGCCGGGTCTGGCGGTGGCGCTGGGCGGTGTGGGGATCACCCTTGAGGATCTGGTGCAGCTTTATGCCGGGCTGGGGGCGCAAGGCGAGGCACGCGGATTGCACTGGCGGCAGGGTGCCTGGGCCGTGGCGCAAGACAGCATCGTCACTGCGCGCGCGGCCTGGCAAGTGGGGCACATTCTGGCGGGGCTCAGCCCACCCGGCGGTGGGCCGAAAGGGCAGATCGCCTACAAGACCGGCACCAGCTATGGCCACCGCGATGCCTGGGCGCTGGGCTGGGACGGACGGCACGTGGCGGGTGTCTGGATCGGGCGACCTGACGGCACGCCTGTGCCGGGAGCCTTCGGTGGCGATCTGGCGGCACCTGTGCTGTTCGAGCTGATGCAGCGCATCGCGGCCCGCAGGACGCCATTGCCGCCGCCGCCGCGCGATACGCTGATCGTGTCGGGCGCGGATCTGCCGCAGCCCTTGCAGGTGTTTCAGGGCCGGGGTGCTGAAGCGGCGCAGATCACGCTGGCCTTTCCGCCCGATGGGGCAACGCTGGCGCTGGCGGACGGGTTGCCGATCAAGCTGCGCGACGGGGTGCCGCCGTTTACCGTGCTGGCCAATGGCGGCGTTCTGGTGAGCGGCGCGCGGAGCCGCGAAATCTGGGTGCCGCTGGTGGAACGTGGCCATTCGGTGCTGTCGGTGATCGACGCGGCTGGTCAGGCGGATCGGGTGCGGATCGAATTGCGGTAGGGTTTATACGCGGGGCATTGAAACGGGGCATTGAAACGGGGCGGTTGATCTGTGCGCGGAATGGCGTATCAGGTCCGTTATGACGGACAAGGCTGACGATATACTGGCGCACCTGCCCAACCGGTTGCGCGAAGCCCGGCGCGCGCAGGGTCTGTCGCTCGATGCGGTGGCCAAGTTGTCGGGTGTCTCACGCTCGATGGTCAGTCAGATCGAGCGGGGTGACAGCTCGCCCACCATCGCGACGCTGTGGAACCTGACGCGCGCCTTGCAGGTGGATTTCGCGGGTCTTCTGGATGCACAGGGCGCGCCCGCGCGGATCGACGTGTTGCGCGAAGGCGATGCGCCGACCATCGACAATATCGGCAAAGGCGTGCGCATCCGCATTCTGTCGCCGCCCGAAGAGGCCGGGCAGCACGAGGTCTATGCGCTGGATCTGACCCAAGGCGGCGCGCTGGTCAGCCAGCCGCATAGCCGGGGCGCGCGCGAACATCTGACGGTGATCGCGGGCGAGATCGCGGTGACGTCCGGCGAGGACAGCCAGACGCTGCAACGCGGCGATACCGCGCGCTATGCGGCGGATGTGCCGCATGCGATTCGCGCTTTGGGGGCGGGGGCCAAGGCGCTTTTGATCGTGATCGGCGGATGATCCGTTAAAGGGGAAATTTTCCGTGAAAGCGGATATCCAGTATTTCGGAATATTATCCGCTATGATAGAGCACTGGAAAAGGAGCCTGCCATGTCCGCATTTCTGACCCGTATGAAAGACACATTAGAGGGTATCGAACGCGATGGCCTGACCAAGCGCGAGCGTGAGATCACCTCGCCTCAGGGCGCGCGCATTCGGGTGGGTGACCGCGAATTGCTCAATCTGTGCGCCAATAATTACCTTGGGCTGGCCGATCATCCAGCCCTGATCGCGGCGGCGAAGGACGCGATGGAGAGCCACGGATTCGGCATGGCCTCGGTCCGTTTCATCTGCGGCACGCAGGACCTGCACGCCATGCTCGAGACCCGTCTGGCGGAGTTTCTGGGGATGGACGATGCGATCCTGTTCGCGGCCTGTTTCGACGCCAATGCGGCGGTGTTTGAGCCGCTTTTGGGGCCCGAGGATGCGATCGTCAGCGACGCGCTGAACCACGCCTCGATCATTGACGGAATCCGGCTGTGCAAGGCGCAGCGCTATCGTTTCGCCAATGGCGACATGGCGGAACTGGAGGCCCGGTTGACCGCGGCGCGCGACGCTGGCGCGCGCGATATCATGATCGCCACCGATGGTGTGTTCAGCATGGACGGCACGCTGGCTGATCTGCCGGGGCTGCGGGCGCTGGCAGATCGCTTTGATGCGCTTTTGATGGTCGACGATTGCCACGCGACGGGGTTCATGGGGCCGAAAGGGGCGGGGACACCGGCGCATTTCGGGGTGTCTGCGGATATCCTGACAGGGACTTTGGGCAAGGCGCTGGGCGGCGCGATCGGCGGTTATATCGCGGGGCCTGCGCCAGTGGTGGATCTGCTGCGGCAGCGGGCGCGGCCCTATCTGTTCTCGAACGCCTTGCCGCCGATGGTGGTCGCAGCCGCGCTGGCCGCGCTCGATCTGATCGAGGCGGGGGATGATTTGCGGGCGGCGTTGTTCGACAACACGCGGCATTGGCGGGCCGGGCTCGCGGGGCTGGGGTTTGACCTCTTGCCCGGTGAGCATCCGATCGTTCCCGTGATGCTGGGCGAGGCGCAATTGGCGCAGGATATGGCGGCGGCATTGTTCGACGAGGGGGTCTATGTCTCGGGGTTTTTCTATCCGGTCGTGCCCAGGGGCAAGGCGCGGATCAGGACGCAGATGAACGCCGCGCTGACGCGTGCGCAACTGGACGAGGCGTTGGAGGCTTTTGCCGTGGCGGGCCGCAGGATCGGAGTGATTTCATGAGCAATATGATGCCGGCACTGGTCAAGGCCGAGGCGCGTGAGGGGCTTTGGCGGATGGACGTTCCGGTGCCGGAAATTGCCCCGGACGAAGTGTTGATCCGGGTGAAGAAAACCGGCATTTGTGGCACTGACGTGCATATCTGGAACTGGGATGCGTGGGCGCAGGGCGTTGTGCCGGTGCCGCTGACCGTCGGGCATGAATTTGCCGGTCAGATCGTCGAGCTGGGGCGCAATGTGGATGGGCTGAGCATCGGGCAGCGCTGCTCGGGCGAGGGACATCTGATCGGCAAGACCTCGCGCCAAAGCCGGGCGGGCAAGTTCCATCTCGACCCCGAAACGCGGGGCATCGGGGTGAATACCAACGGCGCGTTTGCCGAATATCTGGCGCTGCCCGCGTTCAATGTGGTGCCGCTGCCGGATACCATCGACGATGAGATTGGTGCGATTCTGGACCCGCTGGGCAATGCCGTGCACACCGCGCTGTCGTTCGATCTGGTGGGCGAGGATGTGCTGATCACCGGCGCGGGCCCCATCGGGATCATGGCGGCGGCGGTGGCGCGGCACGTCGGCGCGCGGCATGTGGTGATCACGGATGTAGAGCCTGCGCGGCTGGAACTGGCCGCACGGGTGGCGGATGTGGTGCCGGTGGACGTGCGGCACGAGGATTTGCGCGACGTCACGGCGCGGCTGAAGCTGAAGCAGGGCTTTGACGTGGGGCTCGAGATGTCGGGCAATGCGCGGGCCTTCGATCAGATGGTCGACGCGCTGGTGATGGGTGGGCGCATCGCAATGCTGGGTATCCCGCCGGGCAAGACGCCGGTGGATTGGAGCCGGATCGTGTTCAAGGCGCTGACGATCAAGGGCGTCTATGGCCGCGAGATATTCGAGACCTGGTACAAGATGATTGCAATGCTCGAGAATGGCCTCGATGTGCGCGGGGTGATCACGCATCGGCTTGCGGCGGCTGAGTTTGCCCAAGGGTTTGCGGCGATGCGGGCGGGCACTTCGGGCAAGGTGGTTCTGGATTGGGGATGATCGGTAATCTACGGGGTATGTAATGAAGGCGCATGACAGCATTCTGGGCGCGATTGGCGGGACACCGGCGGTCTGGCTGGACCGTCTGGTGGCGGTCGAGGGCCTTGAGGGGCGTATTCTGGCCAAGCTGGATTACCTGAACCCCGGATTTTCCAAGAAGGACCGCGCGGCGCTGCGGATTATTGATGCGGCGCTTGGCTCGGGTGACCTCGGGCCGGGGCAATGCGTGGTCGAACTGACCAGCGGCAATATGGGCACCGGGCTCGCGATTGTCTGTGCGGTGCTGGGCCATCCCTTTGTCGCAATCATGTCGCGTGGCAATTCGCAGGAACGCGCGCGGATGATGATCGGTCTGGGGGCCGAGGTGGTTCAGGTGGATCAGGCACCGGGCGGGCAACCGGGTGCGGTGTCGGGGGCCGATCTGGCGTTGGTCGAGGTCGCCGCGCAAGAGATCGCACAGGCGCGCGGCGCGTTTCGGGCGGATCAGTTTCGCCATCCGGGCAATGCCCTGGCCCATGCCGAAGGGACCGGACCGGAGATCTGGTCGCAGAGCGGTGGAACGCTGACCGCATTTACGGATTTTGCAGGATCGGGCGGCACCTATGCGGGTGTCATGCAGGCGCTGGGCGACCGGGTGCGCGGCTATGTGGTAGAGCCTGCTGGGGCAGAGGTGCTGGCCGGCAAAGGCGCGCCCGTGCCCGAACATCCCATTCAGGGCGGCGGTTATGCGATGTCGGATCTGGCGCAGATGGCCGGTGTGCGGGTGGATGGCTATCTCGCGGTGTCCGGCGATGCGGCGCGGAGGGCGACTCGCGATCTGGCGCGAATCGAGGGTATATTCGGCGGGTTTTCCGCAGGGGCCAATGTGGCGGCGGCACTGGATTTGTTGCGCGGGCCAGAAAAAGGCGGCGTCATTGCGGTGATCATCTGCGATTCGGGGCTCAAATATCTGTCGACGGACCTTTGGGCGGATGCGTCGACCTGAGATCGGACATGCACTCTAGCGGTGTCATACCGGATTGGGCGGTTTGGCATTGGCCATCACCCGGGCGGGTACAGGCGGTGTCGGGAGCCCTGCGGCGCGGGTCAGTCCGAGCAACTGCAAGAGTGTTTCAGACACCCGCGCCAAACCCCCCGGACCGGGCGGATCATTGCGAGCTGCGTTGACGTTGGGACCGGGTTTGAGACGATAAGACATGCGGCATCTTGACTGGCTAGGTGCAGTCTGACGCGGGATGGTTACCAAATGGTTAGCGTTTGGCGACGAACCTTGCCGCGTCTCGCGACATGCTCACAATTTCACCCGCCCCATCGCGTTGATCGCGAACACGTCGCCCCCGTCGAACACGGCCGCACCCAGCGGTCGACCATACCCTGCACCGGTATCGAGGTTGAGCCGGTTGCGGTGCAGATCGGGCGTATCGACCGGCGTGTGGCCGTGCACGATCAGCGCGCCATGATCCAGTGGATCAATCAGGAACTCCTGCCGGATCCACAAAAGATCGTTCTCGACCTGATCGTCGAGCGGCACGCCGGGGCGCACACCGGCATGGCAGAAAAACCGGCCCGGCTGCCGATGGCTCAGCTGCAAGCCGCGCAAGAGGTCCATATGCGCCTGCGGAACACCGTCGCGGGCCTCGGCCGAGACATCCGAAAGACGCCGCCGCTCGCCTGCATCGACGCCGTAAGAGGCCAGTGTGGTCAAACCGCCAATGCGGTCGTGCAGCCAGTGATACCCGACCAGAAGATGCGGATCGTGGCGCGATTCAGGCTCCAGAAACCACTCCATCATGCGGTCGTGATTGCCTTTGAGAAGCACCCAGTTGCGCCCCTCACCCAGACCCTGCGCCAGCAGGTCGAGCACGCCAGCGCTGTCGGGCCCGCGATCCACATAATCGCCCAGAAAGACGATCTGTGCATCCCCGGTGCCATTGCAGTCATTGTCGCGGTCAATGCTGGCAAGCATGTCTTCGAGCATGCCGCGCTGGCCGTGAATGTCGCCGATGGCATAGGTCAGTGTCATGCGCAGGGTCTAGGGTAATTGTGGCCGGTGCGAAAGCGGATAGGGATGCTGGCAGTCGTCATCCTCGGGCTTGACCTCGGGTTCTTTTGGGGTGGTGATCCCCGGGTCAAGCCCGAGGATGACAGAGACCTAGGCCACGTCAAAATGCAGCGGCTTGATCTGGTTGAACAGCCCCGTCGCCTTGAGCGCCTCGATCGCCGGGGCGGGCACCTGTTCGTCGACATACAGCAGCGCGATGGCCTCGCCCTTTGCCGCGGACCGGCCAAGGGTAAAATTGGCGATGTTGACGCCATTGCTGCCCATGGTGTTGCCCAGCGCGCCGATGATGCCTGGCACGTCCTCGTTGGTGGTATAGAGCATATGCGCGCCGATCTCGGCGTCGATATTGATGCCCTTGATCTGGATGAACCGCGGTTTGCCGTCCGAAAACACCGTGCCCGCGATCGACCGTTCGCGCTTGGACGTGACGACCGTCACCTTGATATAGCCGTCGAAACTGCCGGATTTGGCCTGGTTCGTGGTCGAAATCTGGATGCCGCGTTCGGCGGCGATCACCGGGGCGCTGACCATGTTCACATCCGGGTTGGCACGTTTCATGATCCCTGCGATGGCAGAGCAATTGAGCGCATCGAGGTTCATTTCGGCGACGCTGCCGTCATAAAGGATGTTGATCGCCGTAATGGGCTCGTCCGTCATCTGACCGATGAAAGCCCCCAGATGGTCGGCCATCTTGATCCACGGCCCCATGACCTGCGCCTCTTCGGCAGTGACGGACGGCATGTTGAGCGCGTTGGTGACGGCCCCGGTGAGCAGATAATCCGACATCTGCTCGGCCACTTGCAGGGCGACGTTTTCCTGTGCTTCGGTGGTGGCTGCCCCCAGATGCGGTGTGCAGACCACGTTTGGCAGGTTGAAAAGCGGGTTTTCGGTGGCCGGTTCCTGCGCAAAGACGTCAAAGGCTGCCCCCGCGACATGGCCGGATTTCAGGAGTTCCGCCAACGCCGCCTCATCCACCAGACCGCCGCGCGCGCAGTTGATGATGCGCACGCCCTTCTTGGTCTTGGCGAGGTTCTCGGCGGACAGGATATTGGCGGTCTGATCGGTGAACGGCACGTGCAGCGTGATGAAATCGGCGCGGGCCAACAGATCGTCCAGCTCGACCTTTTCGACGCCCATCTTCTGCGCCTTTTCGATGCCCAGGAACGGGTCATAGGCCACGACCTTCATCCGCAACCCCCGCGCCCGGTCGCAGACGATGCCACCGATATTGCCCGCGCCGATCACACCCAGCGTCTTGCCGGTCAGCTCGACCCCCATGAATTTGGATTTCTCCCATTTGCCCGCATGGGTCGAGGTGCTGGCCTCTGGGATTTGCCGCGCGACGGCGAACATCATGGCGATGGCGTGCTCGGCGGTTGTGATCATGTTGCCGAATGGCGTGTTCATCACGATCACGCCCTGTTTGGAGGCGGCGTCGCGGTCGACATTGTCCACACCGATACCCGCGCGGCCAATGACCCTGAGTCGTGTTGCGGCCTTGAGAATCGTGGGTGTGACCTTGGTCGCGGAGCGGATGGCGAGGCCGTCATACTGGCCGATGATCTCGGCCAGTTTATCCTTGTCCTTGCCAAGGTCGGGCATGAAATCGACGTCGATGCCGCGATCGCGGAAAATCTGCACGGCGGTTTCGGAAAGTTTGTCGGAAACGAGAACTTTGGGCATGATCTGGCTCTACGCGCCCCGGACTTGATCCGGGGCCTTTTTGTTAGGGAAAAGGGGGGAGGCCCCGGGTCAGGCCCGGGGCGGGTGTTTATTTTGATCGGACGGGTGTGATCAGGCCGCCGCGGAATGGGCGCTGATTTCAGCCTCCACAGCCCAGGCAATCCACGGCATCAACGCCTCCACATCCGATGTCTCGACCGTGGCACCGCACCAGATGCGCAGACCCGGAGGGGCGTCGCGGTAGGCGCCGATGTCAAAGCCGACGCCTTCGGACTCAAGCCGTTTGGCGACCGCTTTGGCAAAGGCGGCACCATCCGTGATGCGGTCGTCAGTGAACTTGAGGCAGACGGAGGTGTTGGATCGGTTTTCGGGCGCTTCGGCCAGAAAGCCGATCCAGGGCGTGTCCGTCACGAACACCTCGACGGCGGCCAGATTGGCATCGGCGCGGGCGCGCAGACCTTTGAGGCCGCCGACCGAGCGGGCCCAATCCAATGCCTGCAAGTAATCCTCGACACACAGCATCGACGGCGTGTTGATCGTCTCGCCGCGAAAGATGCCCTCGATCAGCTTGCCGCCTTTGGTGAGGCGGAAAATCTTGGGCAGGGGCCATGAAGGCGTGTAGTTTTCCAGCCGCTCGACCGCGCGGGGCGACAGGATCAGCATGCCGTGCGCCGCCTCTCCGCCCAGCACCTTTTGCCAGCTGTATGTTGTCACATCCAGCTTGTTCCAAGGCAGATCCTGCGCAAAGGCCGCCGAGGTTGCGTCGCAAATCGTCAAGCCGACCCGCGCGTCGGGGATCATGTCACCATGCGCCATGCGCACGCCCGACGTCGTCCCGTTCCACGTGAACACGACGTCGGTGTCGTAATCCACCGCAGCCATGTCGACGATCTGACCGTAGTCTGCCGTCAGCACCGTCGCGTCCAGCTTGAGCTGTTTGACCACATCCGTGACCCAGCCCGTGCCAAAGCTCTCCCACGCGACCATCGTGCAGGGCCGTGCGCCGAGCAGCGACCACATCGCCATCTCGACTGCGCCGGTATCGGACGCAGGCACGATGCCGATACGGTAATCGTCGGGGATGCCGAGAATATCGCGCGTGTCGTCGATGGCCTGTTGCAGCTTGGCCTTGCCCACCGCAGCCCTGTGCGACCGGCCCAAAGGCGCGTCCGACAGCGCGCTGAGCGCGAAATTTGGGGGTTTGGCACAGGGGCCAGAGGAGAAACGCGGGTTGTTGGGCCGCGCCGTGGGGTGCCCCGCGCCAGCGCGCGTGGCCTCGTTCGTCATAGCCATATCAGCTACCCTTTCAGATAAGCGCCCTTCGTTGGGGAAGGGTGTCCCACCGCTGGACATACGGACCCCCAGTAAAAACAGCAATAGGCAAAGGTACTTGCCTTGCAGGCAAAGGTACTTGCCTTGCAGGCAAATGTAGCTTTTTGCAGAACGATGCAGGAACGCATGTTTCCTATTGGCACAAATCTGACACAAGGAAATCTGGTTTTGTTCCGCAACACCGAGCCGTAGATTCGGGCAGCAGGCCTCATGCATTCTGGTCCGGTGGAGATATTGGACAAAGAAAAACCGTTGAGAGAGCGGGCACTCGCCTCAACGGCCTATTTCAAAATTTTTCTCCCTACCATGAATTTGCAAACGACCCAGCTCTGGTAAGGCAGGTGATATCATGAGCGGCATGGCGTTGATCTGGGCCGCGAACGTCAAAGGGTTGAAGCCCGCCGCCAAGATTGTGCTGATCCAACTGGCAGACTTTCATAACAAAGAAACCGGCCAGTGCAATCCGAGCGCAAAGCGGTTGGCTGATGAATGCGAGATGGGCCGCGCCACCTTGTTTCGACATATGACAACACTGGAGCAATGCGGCCTCGTCACTCGTTATGCACGCGGTGACGGTGATGGTGGGCGTGGGTCCAACCAGTATGAGCTGCACCTCGATATTACCCTTGGCCCCAGCTCACGCGGCAATGGTGGTGCGAGTGGTTCGAATGGGGTTTCGTCTCAAAATGAGACGGGGTGTAAAGTCCCAAAAAAGCGTAGGAAGAGTCCCAGCCTTGGGACGGGGGTAGTCTCAAATCGGGACACGAACCTTTCCATTGAACCTGTGAAAGAACCACCCACGCGCAAGCGCGAGGCGGTGGTAATTCCAGAAGCTGAGAAGGTATTGGCTGCTTATCCGCCAGACCGGTTGCGCAGCAAAGCCGCCTGCCTCGCTCAAATCGAAGAGGCGATGAAGGAAGGGATCGCACAGAAGGACTTGCTGGAAGCCGTTCAAGCCTACGCAACCGACAGTGCAGGCTTCACCCGCTCTAATACCAACGGCCTTAAGATCTGACTCTGGGATTTTCTTTTGCAGAATAAGCTGATTCATTGGCCGCAGAGTTTGGGAGGCTATTGATGGCAGTTAGGATCA
>Ga0307981_1000876_pt1 | contig 28811 bp, 25 predicted proteins | sample OrgLakmetagen987_FD_201849 | JGI IMG/M metagenome (GOLD analysis project Ga0307981, IMG submission 201849) | Saline water microbial communities from Organic Lake, Antarctica - #987 | ecosystem: Environmental > Aquatic > Non-marine Saline and Alkaline > Saline | place: Antarctica: Organic Lake... | reverse complement strand
TGGAAAAGCGGGAATTTTGATCCTTGAGACATGCATCCGTTGACTCATGATCGAGCCGTTCAGTCAACCATATTCTTCAACCCAACATGCTGGGCAGTTACCTATTATGATTGATGGCAACAAACTTTAGGATAAAACCTGCATTCATTGCTTCCAACAATTCCGCCCGCTGATCCCGGGGGGCAAGGCAAGCCCCCCGGCAATCCTATTCAGGCTGCATAGCCCAGCTTGTATACATGGATCTCGAAGGTCGGGTGCATCTCGGCACCGATCAGGTTTTCCTTGTGATGGCGGTAGGTCGAACGCCAGTAGGGCTGAACGATCACACCTTCGTCGCGCATGATCATCTCAAGCCGCGCCATCACGTCGCGGCGGGCGTCGGCATCTGCAATCGCCATTGCCTCGCTCAGGGCTGCGTCGAACTCGGCATTGGCAAAGCCCGCTTCGTTCCACGGCTCGCCCGACCTGTAGGCCAGCGCCAGAACCTGCACGCCCAAGGGACGCTGCGCCCAATCGGTGGTCGAATAGGGGTATTTCGCCCAATCGTTCCAGAAGGTCGCACCGGGCAGGATCGTGCGGCGCACGGGGATGCCTGCGTCGCGCAATTGCGCGGCCACGACGTCGGACGTGTTGCGCCGCCAATCGTCGTCGATCGAGATCAGCTCATGCTCGTAATCGGCCATGCCCGCCTCGGCCATCAGGGCCGCGGCCCCCTCCGGATCATAGGTCGACGCGCCGATATCGGCATATTCGGGGTGGATCGGGCAGACGTGGTGGTTGCCAGCGACCTGCCCGAGCCCTGAATAGCCCAGCGTCAGACAGACATCGTTGTTGACGGCCATGGCCATCGCGCGGCGCACGCGGGAATCGGCATAGGGCATCTTACCATCGACCTCGGCCTGAGCGTTGGGGCGGATGACAAGCGTGTTGGCGGTCACGGCCTCGGATTTGGCCCAGCCGATGCCATCGAAGATCGTGATGAATTCGCCCAGCGATTCGTAGACCATGTCGACTTCGTCATTGTCGGCGGCTGCCAGGATGCTGGACATGTCGGTGCCGAAGTCAATGTATTCGATCCGGTCCAGCGCGGCGGGGCCGAACACCGCCTCGCCCCACCATGTGTGATCGGTGTTCTTGACCATCACGGCCTTTACGCCGACATCGAAGGATTCGGGTTTGAACGGGCCTGTGCCCACGCCCGTCAGCGGATCGCCGTCGAAATCGGCGTGGACGACTGCTGCCGGATAGTCGGAAAAGCCTGCGATCAGCGTGATATCCGCATCGCCCGGGCGCAGGATCAGGGTCATGTCGTCGACCACCTCGACCGCACCTTCGCGGATCTGGCCGGTTTCCGTGTCCACAAGACTGGCGACCCGGCTGGCCATCGAATTGCCCTCGACGGTGGTGTCGCCCCAGCGGGCGATGTTGAACGCCACATCCTCGGCAGTAAAGGCGTCTCCATTGCTCCAGGTGATGCCCGGACGCACGTTGAGGGTGTATTCGGTGGCGTCGGCGTTGACCTCCCATGAGTCGAGCAACATGCCCCGGAACGAGCCGTCGGCATTGTATTCCACCAGATATTCCAGCCAGCCCCGGCTGAAATTCGACATTTGCGGCCAATCGTACGTCCGCGGATCCTTGAGCGCCAGCACCGTGCTTTCGATGCGCAGCGTGCCGCCGGGCGCGGTCTGTGCGGCGGCTTTCGCGGGCAGTGCCGCCCCGAGCAGCCCGTAGGCGGCGGCGGCGCTGACGCCCAGCGACGTGGCGCGGGTCAGAAATTCACGGCGCGATAATGTGCCGTCGGCAACTTCCTGGGCATAATCGCGGGCGGCGGGGTGAAGTGTCTGGTTCATATCTGTCCTCGGCTCTGTCGGTTGCCATTTTATGACGGTTGGCATTTTATGCGGTGCGTATTTACCGCTTTTGACCTCGAAACGCAGCGAAGCGTCACGGGGCGGTGTATCCTGTTAACAAAGTAAAGCTTAGGGCGCAAACGACGACAAACCAGTGCTGACGGCGACCAGGCGTGGATTTTGTCTCTGGCTTTGGGCAGATCTCTGTGCATGCCCGTCCATCAAGGCGGGGTGGCAAGGCGGGGTGGCAAGGCGGGGTGGCAAGGCGGGGCGGGGCGGGGCGGCAAGTCTGGTCTACCGCGCCTTGAAGAGCCCGCCCAGAATGCCGCGCACGATGCGGCGCCCTGTCGTGCCCTGCAATTCCTTGACCACCGCGCGGGTCATCGCCTCGCCTATGGTGACGCGTTTGCGGCTTGGGCTGCTGCCTCGGCTTGTGGCGGGCTTGGCGGTCGAGCGTGTCACGCGGTTGCCGGAAAACCGGCGTGCGGCATTGAATTCGCGTTCCTTGTCGTCACGCTCCCGGGCGTGCACCTCGTCAGTTTCTTCCTCGGCCTGTGCGGCGGCTTCGGCGGCTTTCTCTGCACGGGTGCGCAGCATCTCGTAGGCCGATTGGCGGTCCACGGTGGCGTCGTATTTGCCCTTGAGCGGCGAGGCGTCGATCACTTCTGCCCGCTCGGCATCGGTGATCGGGCCAAGCTGGGTCGAGGGCGGGCGGATCAGCGTCCGCTCCACGATCCCCGGAACCCCTTTTTTCATCAACATCGAGGTGACGGCCTCGCCCACGCCGACCTCGCGGATGGCCGCTTCGGTGTCAAAGCGCGGGTTCTCCCGGTAGGTCTCGGCGGCCATGCGCAGCGCCCTGCGATCGCGCGCGGTAAAGGCGCGCAGGGCGTGCTGCACCCGATTGCCCAGCTGGCCCAGAATATCCTCAGGGATGTCGTCCGGGTTTTGCGTCACGAAATAGACGCCCACGCCTTTGGAGCGGATCAGCCGCGCGACCTGTTCGACCTTGTCGACCAGCGCCTTGGGCGCGCCATCGAACAGCAGATGCGCCTCGTCGAAGAAAAACACCAGCTTTGGTTTGTCGAGGTCGCCGACTTCGGGCAATTCCTCAAACAGCTCCGACAGGAGCCACAACAGGAACGTCGCATAGAGCCTCGGCGCTGCCATCAGCTGATCGGCGGTCAGCACGTTGACCCGGCCCAGGCCGTCCGCCCCCACATGCATCAGATCCGCCAAATCCAGGGCCGGCTCGCCGAAAAACTGCGCCGCCCCCTGGTTTTCCAGCACCAGCAGACGCCGCTGAATGGCCCCGATCGAGGCGACCGAGATATTGCCATAGCGCAGGGCCAGTTCGCGGCGTTCCTGCCCAACCCAGACCAGCAGGGCCTGAAGGTCCTTGAGATCCAGAAGCGGCATGCCCTCTTCATCCGCCAGCCGGAAGGCGATGTTGAGGATACCTTCCTGCGCCTCGGTCAGCTCCAGTAGCCGCGCGATCAGCAGCGGTCCCATCTCGGCCACGGTCGTGCGCACAGGGTGGCCCTTTTGACCGAAGAGATCCCAGAACACCGTCGGCACGGCATGATAGCCGTAATCTTCCAAGCCGATCGTCGCGGCGCGGTCGGTGAACGCGCCGTGCAGCTTGAACGTGTCGGAGCCCGCCTTGGCCAGGCCCGACAGATCGCCTTTGACGTCCGACATAACCACCGGCACACCGGCTGCCGCAAAACCCTCGGCCAGAATTTGCAGGGTCACCGTCTTGCCGGTGCCTGTGGCCCCCGCGATCAGCCCATGCCGGTTGGCGTATTTCAGGGCGAGGGTCTGCGCCGCGCCGTAATCTTCGCCGCCACCGCCCACGAAAAGTGCGTCACTCATCATTTCTGCCCTCACGTTTCCGATGCCGGTCGTTGCCAAGCTCTTTGTGTGCGTCGCGGGTTGCACACGCCTTCTTAAGCCTTTTGCGACAGAGTGAAGGCGTTCGGTCCCTCATGTCCTTTTTGGGGCCGGGCTGACTTCCTCCCTGTCAGACTGGCCGCACCTTCGGGTGCGGCTTTTTTTTGGGTGCGCTCCTTTTGCACAGGACGTCTCGGACGGCATTGGCGTCATCTGTAAAGATGTCCGATTTTTCCTTGTTGACGGAAGGTGTTGAGAATCGTAGCGTCTGTTCCATAAGTCGGCCATGTCCGACAGGGAGCTCAAGAATTCAGACCGAAAGGGGCCCATGGGCCCCTTTTGACCGTTTTAGGCTCCGGTCGTCCTGAACCCGGGCCGTTTTGAAACCCGGCATGTTGTCAATCCCGGCATGACGTGTCTCGATATTCCATATATTCCTTCACGCATCATCACACAGATTTGCCCCTGACATGCCCGCGCGCGCATGATACGCCGTTTCGTAAATCCAAGTATTTCTCAGTCTCTCAGGGAGCTTTCGATGACCAGATACCTGCTCACCTTGCCCGCGCTGGCCCTGCTGGCCTTTGCCCAGCCCGCAGCCGCGCAGCAGGACGGTGCCGCCCAGACCGACACCGATGCGACCGCCGAAACCGCAGAGCAGCAAGAGCCGGGCGTGATCGGTGCGCCAGCCGACGGGCTGGACGCGAACGGCGATCCTGTCGTGGGCTCGGTCTACGAGACCGAGCAAGGCGATTGGCTGCTGCAATGCGAAAAGACGCTGGCCGATACCGATCCGTGCCGGATGTATCAGTTGCTGGTCGACGAGGGCGGCAATTCGGTGGCCGAGGTCGAGCTGCGCCGCGTCGAGGGCGGCACGTCGATCATGGTTTTCACGGTGCCCTTGGGCACGTTGCTGAGCGAGCAGCTGACCATCGTCATCGATGGCGGCCGTCCGGGCAAGCTGCCGTTCATGTATTGCGATAGAAACGGCTGTTTCAGCCGGGTGAACCTGCGCGCCGAGGATATCAATTCGTTCAAACGCGGCAATATGGCCAGTATCACCATCGTGCCGGTTCAGGCCCCGGATGAGACGGTCACTGTGCCGATGTCGCTGACCGGGTTTACCGCCGCCTTCGACGCGACTCCAGAGCTGGCACGCGGTGGCTGAGACGCGCGGCGCTGGGTTGGGCTATCCGCCTGTGGACATACATCATCCTCGGGCTTGGCCCGAGAATGACGTGGTTCTGCAAAGCCTTACGTGGTTTTTCAAATGAAGTAACGCCGCACCGGGTAATCGACGAAATTCAACCTGAGGTGACGTATTCCTACCCGAGGTCGACGCCCCGCCAGAGCGCGTCTTCCATCCCGTCGAGCACCGCGCGGGCGGCGCGCAGGCCGGGGGCCTCTCCGCCCTTGCCCAGACGCTCCATCGTCAGGGCCATGGCGCGGGCCTGATCTTTGGGGTGGTGCAGCACGCGTGTGAGCGCCGCCGCGATGGCTCCGGGCTGGCACTGCGCACCGATGAATTCCGGCACCGCGCGGGTCTCGGACACCAGGTTGACCAGCGTCACGCTGTCCACCCGCAGCATCCGTCCGATGATCTGGCGCGACAGCCACCCCATGTCGTAGGCGATCACCATGGGCGTGCCCGCCGCGGCCAGTTCCAGCGACACCGTGCCCGACGCCGCCAGCGCCACATCCGCCGCGCGAAAGGCCGCGCGTTTGATCTCGGGCCGGGCGTGCCGACCATCGAGCACGATCGGGCGCGCCGGCCAATCCGCCGCCAGCCGCGTCACCAGATCTGCCACCGGGGCCGCCGCAGGCAGCACAACACGCAGATCCGGCATCTCTTCGACGGCGCGCTCCAGTGCTTCGCCGAACACCGGAGCCAGCCGCGTCACCTCGGACCGGCGCGACCCGGGCAGGACCAGCGCAAGCGGCGCATCGCCCAAGCCCTGCGACATCCGAAATGCCGCCGCCTCGGCCTCGCTTGCCTGAGGGTCGGTCACAACGGGATGGCCGACAAAGTCGCAGCGCATGCCCGCCGCCTCCATGTAGGGCGGCTCGAACGGGAACAGTGCCAGCACCTGATCGACATGCCGCGCCATCCTCGCCGCGCGCCCGGGCCGCCACGCCCAGACGGTGGGGGCCACGTAATGCACATTCCTGATATCGCTGCGTTCCTTGACCGCACGGGCCACGCGCAGGGAAAATTCGGGCAGATCGATGGTGATCAGAACATCCGGCTTCCAATCCAGAACATCGCGCACCGTCTGGGCGATCCGCCGTTTCAGCGACGGGTATTTGCGCGCGATCTCGACGATGCCCATCAGGCTGATCTCGTCCATGTCGAACAGGGGATTAAGCCCGCGTGCGATCATCTCGGGCCCGCCGATGCCGCGTATTTCGGCCTCGGGTGCCAGCACCGCCAGACCGTCCATCAGAGCAGCGCCGAGCCGGTCGCCCGACGCCTCGCCCGCGATGACATAGATCCGCATCAAAGCGCCTGTGACAGCAGGAAAATCCCGGTCTCTTCGGCGGCGGACATTATCCCGGGCCGGTCGATCAACAGCACGTGATCCGCCGCCAGCGCCACGCCGCGCAACCCGGCGCGCGCGGCCAGCCGCACCGTCCGGGGCCCGATGGCGGGCATGTCGACGCGCAGATCCTGGCCGCGTTTGGGGGATTTGACCAGCACGCCGCCGGGGGTTCGCATGCTTTGGGTTTCAGCCACAAAGCGCAGCATCGCGTCGGTGCCCTGCAAGGTCTCGATCCCCAGACAGAGGCCCCCCGACACCACCGCGCCCTGCCCCACGTCGAGCGGCGACAGCGCGGTCAGAATATCGCGGGCCCGCGCGATATCGGCGCGCGCCAGCGCATCCGGCGGCAATCCGGCCAGCAGACCGGCAGGCGCCGTCAGCCCCGCAACCACCTCATGCGCGCCCAGGACACTGAACCCGCGCGCCTCGAACATGTCGATGACGAAGCGCAGCAAGGCATCGTCGCCCTGCCGCAGCGCGCGGGCCAGTTGCGGCGCCAGCGCCTGCATTACCGGATCGAACTGCGCCGGATCCAGCGCAGGCCGCGTCATCGCACCAGCCAGCACCACCTGCCGCACCCGCGCGCGCCGCAACGCATCAAAGAGCGACCCAAGCCGTTCGAACCGGTGTTTTTGCACATCCACAGCCGTGATATCGCAGGCGATCCCGTCAAAGGTCACGATCAGCGCGCCAAGCAAGGCATCGGCCAGATGCACCGGCAAATGCCCCGCTCCGGCTAGGATGGCCAGACGCCCCGCCATGCCCTCAGCCCGGGGTCAGAAAAGAGCGGTCGCTGTCGCCCAGAACGAAATCGACGATTTCGCGGACATAATCGCTTTGGGTCTCGTCCCCCAGACGTCGGGCGCGGTCCTGAAACGCCCCCTCGCCCTGCGCCAGCATCTGGAATGCGGCCCTGAGCGCCGTGATATCGGCGCGGTGCACGCCCTTGCGTTTGAGACCTACCAGATTGAGGCCGTCAAGCTGCCCGCGCGGGCCTTGCACAAGGCCGTAGGGGATCACGTCGTTGGCCACCATCGTGACCGCGCCGATGATCGCCCCGCGCCCGATACGGACCCATTGATGCACACCCGAAAGACCGCCGACGATCACATCGTCCTCGATCACGCAATGCCCGCCGATGGCCGCTGAATTGACCAGGATCACCCCATTGCCGATCTGCGCATCATGCGCCACGTGACTGCCGGCCAGAAACAGGCCGTCGTCGCCGACACGCGTCACGCCGCCGCCGCCGTCCGTGCCGGTGTTCATGGTGACATGTTCGCGGATCCGGTTGCGCGATCCTATGATAAGCTGCGTGTCTTCGCCCTTGAACTTCTTGTCCTGCGGAATCTCGCCTATGACCGCAAAGGGAAAGATCATTGTGTCCGCGCCGACCTGCGTCTTGCCCGCCATGACCACATGGCTCTTCAGCTCCACACGGTCGCCCAGCACCACATTCGCGCCAATGTGACAGAACGGCCCGATGCGGATGCCTTTGCCCAGCACGGCACCCTGTTCGATCACGGCAGAGGGATGAATGTTCATGCAGAGCTGTCCGTCTGGGCGGTATCGTCCATCCGTGCAGAGCTGTCCGTCTGGGCGGTATCGTCCATCCGGGCAGAGCTGTCTTTCTGGGCAGGCAAATCCATCATGGCGGTGAATTCGGCCTCTGCCGCCATTTCGCCGTCGACCGTGGCCACGCCGCCAAACTTCCAGACCTTGCCGCCGGGCTTGCCGCGCAACGTGGTCAGGTTCATGCGCAATTGATCGCCGGGGATCACCTTGCGGCGGAATTTGCATTTGTCGATGGACATGAAATAGATCAGCATCTGCTTGTCCGCCAAATCCAGCGCCACGCCGACCATCACCGCGGCTGTCTGCGCCATGGCCTCGACAATCATGACGCCGGGCATGATCGGGTTGCCGGGGAAATGCCCCTGGAAATGCGGCTCGTTCATGGTGACGTTCTTGAGCCCGGTGGCCGAGGATGTGCCCGCGATCCCGATCACCCGGTCGACCAGCAGGAACGGGTAGCGATGCGGCAGGATGCGCTGGATCAGCTGGATATCTGCGGTCTGGTGCGTGTCGGTCATGGGTTTCCTCGGATTGGTCCGGACCTGCCTAGCAATCGTCGCTGCGATGGGCAAGCCGCGTCAATCGGCGGGGGCTGCGATCGGTTCTGCGGGTTGCTCGTCCAGGGGGGCGGCGGCATCCGGTGCAGGGGACGCGGGCATCACGACGGGCGGCGCCAATCCAGAGCCGTCGCCGATGGCCGCGTCGATATCCGTCACCACCTGATCGGTCACGTCGATCACGTCGGCGGCCAGGAACACGCTGCGCCGCTCGATGATCACCGCGGCACCCGTGCTGCGCATGATCGCCTCCAGCACCGGTTGCGCCTGTTCGAGAAACTGCCGCCGCGCGACGTCGCTTTGCTGACCCAGCGCGCGGGCCTTGACCTCCTGTTCGCGGCGCAGGCGCTGCACCTTTTCATCGAAGGCGTTGGCCAGATCGCGAAAGGCTTCGGGCGCCATCGCGGCGCGGCGGTCGGTGAGCGCGCGCTCCTCTGACGTCAGCATCGCCTCGATCTCGCGGTTCTGCGCGCCGATCAGCGCACCCTCGGCTTCGATCTGCGCAGAGACCCTGCGCCCGAAGGCGCTGTCGGTGAACAGACGCTCGGATTCGATGGTCAGGATCGGGCTTTGCACCGAGGTTTGCGGCTGACCGAACAGCCCCGGCCCCTGCCCGCCTTGCGCGCCTGCCACCACCGGGACCGCCAGTGTCATGAAAGAGGACAGAAGCAAACGGGCCAGAACCGGAGCGCGCAGGCGCATGGATCAGAACTGCGTCGAAATGGTCAGCTCGAAACTCTGCGTCTTGTCGAATTCTTCCTTCTTGAGCGCTTCGGAGAAGTTGAACCGCAGCGGCCCGATGGGCGTGTTCCAAAACAGCGACATGCCGATCGTGTGGCGCGCGCTGGCATCTTCCGAGACAACATCCCCATTGCTCTGATCGAGCCCCCAGAGCGAGCCCACGTCATAGAACAAACCGCCCGATATGCCGTATTCCTCGGGCAAGGGCAGCGGGAATTCCGCCTCGAACCGGGCCACGGCAAAGAGATTGCCACCCAGCGGGTCGTCATAGCTGCCCGACGCGGTGCTGCCGCGTTCGCGCGGGCCGATACCGCCGAATTCAAAGCCGCGCATCTGCGCAGGCCCCATGAAAAAGCGGTCGGTCACCCGGCTGCCATCGCCGGAATAATTCAGCGCGCCGCCCTCGAACGTGGCGCGCAGGGTGACCTCTTCGTTGAGGATCATGGTCTGTGCGATCGCGCGGGCGCGGGTCTTGACGAATTGCGCGTCGCCGCCCACCCCGCCGAAATCCTGACCAAACTCCAGCAGCACGCCCGCGTTGGGGTTCAGGCCCGTGCGGCGTGTGTCATAGCTGTAGGTATAGCCGATCGAGCTTTCGATGATCCGGCCCCGCTCGCCCTCGGCGCGCACGATCAAGCCCAGGTCGGCCTCATCGTTGATGTCGATATCGGTGGCCTCGGCGGTGTAGCGCAGCTGAAGCCGACCGTTTTCCGACACAGGAAAGGCAAAGGACGGCGAGAACGACGCGACGGCGGTATCGTAATCCGCCGTCTGGCTGTCGGTCTCGAAATACGACAGGTCGATGCCGAATCGCACGTCGCGACCCAGAAAGGCAGGTTCGGCAAAGCTGAATGAATAGCGGCGGTTGTCGACGCCGGATGTGGCGGCCAGGCTCAGTTGCTGACCGCGGCCCAGAAAGTTGCGTTCGCGAAACGAGATGGCAGCGCCGAAGCCGCCGGACGTCGAATAGGACCCGCCGAACGACAGCGACCCGGTGGGCTGTTCCTCGACATCGACGTCGATGATCACCTGTTCGGGGCTCGATCCTTCGCGGGCGTCGACCTCGGACGTGGCGAAGAACCCCAGCGCGCGGATGCGTTCGGCGCTTTCGCGGATTTCGCGCGGATTGAACGGATCGCCCTCGACCACGTCGAACTGACGCCGGACCACACGGTCCAGCGTCGTCGTGTTGCCCTCGATGTCGATGCGTTCGACAAAGATGCGCGGGCCGCGCGTCAGCACGAATTCCACGTCCAACGTCAGATCACGGTCGTTGCGGGTGATGCGCGGATCGACGCGGATGAAATTCAGACCCTCCTGAATGGCCAGCCGTTCCAGCCGCGCGATGGAGTTTTCCACGATGGAGGGCGAATAGACCACGCCGGGCCGCACTTTCAGCGCAGCCTGATAGATATCGGGGTCGATCTCGGCCAGATCAGAGCTTGTTGTGACCTCGCCAAAACGGAATTGCTGACCTTCCTGCACGTTGAAGGTGATCAGAAAGCCGTCCCGCTCTTCGGTCAGTTCGGCGTTGACGGCTGTGGTGCGGAAATCGACATAGCCGCGCGAGGAATAGAAATCCGCCAGCACCTGTTTGTCAAACTCCAGACGGTCCTCGACAAACGTGTCGCTGCGGACCAGGGCGCGAAACAGACCCGCCTGTTTGGTTTCCAGCACACGGCGCAGACGCCGGTCGGAATAGACCTGATTGCCGACAAAGCCGATGCGCTCGATCTCGACCACGCCGCCCTCGAAAATCTCGAATACCAGATCGACACGGTTGTCGCTGCGGCGGATGATCCTGGGGCGCACGGTTGCGGTCAAACGGCCCTGCTGGGCATAGGCCTCGGTGATCAGGGCGGCGTCGGCCTCGGCCGTGGTGGGGCTGTAGACGCGGCGCGACTGGCTCTGGACGATGGTCGCCAGATCCTCGTCCTTGATCCGGTTGTTGCCTTCGAAGTTGATGATGTTCACGGTGGGAAATTCGGTGACCCGGATGACCAGCCTGTTGCCCTGCGGCACAAGGTCTACGGATTCGAACAATCCCGAGGCGCGGATACGCTGCGAGGCGTCATTGAGTTCCGCCGCAGACACCGTCTGGCCGCGGGCGATTCCCGCAAAGCTGAGGATCGTGCCCGACTCGATCCGCTGGTTGCCTTCGATGCTGACGCTCGAAAAACTGAAGGCCTGCGCCAGAGCCGTATCGGGCAGCGCCGTCAAAGCCATTGCAACACCTAGGAAAATCCCTGTCGCCGAGGCCAGAGCCCGCGATCTGATGGTGCCTGAAACACCTGCCGTAACCGATGTTACCGGGCCCGTAATCGTGTCGGTCATGCCGCTCATCCATTCCAACATCTATTGGAACGTGACTACGCCAGATACTAGGGGTTGTCAAAATGTCTGTAACACCGACGCTCTGACACTTGCGCCAGGATGCAGGTTTGTGACTAGAGCGAGCCGAGGAACGCACCCAGCATCAGCGCAAAGAACACCGTGCAGATATAGAGCAGCCGATCCCAGTTCAGGTTCAGCACAAGTCCAAGGGATATATAGCTGCTGCGCAGGGTCTGTGTCATGGCTCTGGTCCGTTCTTGCGGGATCTGATCGCGGTCTTCAACACAGGTCTAGCGCAAGATTATGGCAGGAATTGGGCGCGCAGGTTCGCGCCCGATCTGCCCCTGGCCATCAGGGGCAGAAAATATCGTTGCCAAGTGCGAACACCATCAAGGACAGCAGCAACACCAGACCGATGGTCATCAGAATCCGCAGCGCGAGGTCGTTTGGCGGCTTGCCGGTCACCGCTTCGTAGGCGTGAAAGCACAGATGTCCGCCGTCGAGCACCGGAATGGGAAACAGGTTCAGCAGACCCACGGCAGTGCTTAGCACGGCGATGAACCAGATAAAGCTGTCGACGCCCTGGCTCGCCATGGCGCCGCTGGTCTGGGCGATGCCGATGGGGCCGCTCAGGTTACACGACGAAATCGCGCCGGTGATCATATGGCTGAGACCCGAGAGCGAGCCCTGAATGATCCGGATGGTCTGGTTCACGCCGCCGGTGGCCGCGTCCCACAACCCCGGTGAGGTGGTCGCAGGCTCAAAGAACAAACCGCCAGTGATGCCGATGCGCCAATGCGTCTTGAACGAATTGTCGTCCTGCGGCTCGTCCACGCGCTTGGGGGCAAGCGACAGCGCCAGATCTTCGCCGTCGCGCCAGACATCCAGCGCGAGGGTCGCACCGTCCGATCCTTCAACCTTTTGGCGCAGCTGGTCAAAGGCAAAGATCGGATTGCCGTTGATGGCTGTGATCACGTCGCCTGATCTGATGCCCGCCTCGATCGCCGCCGATTGCGGGATCACCTGCGTTGCGATGGGGGTATAGGGATAGGGTCCGGTGACAATGCGCTGCTCGCCATTCCGCTCGATCAGGTAGTCGACCAGCGCCTGTTCGGGCAGCGCCTGCACGAAAGCCTCAAACGCCTCTGCGTCGTCGAATGAGGGCACGTCCTGGCCTGCGATTTCCAGCAGCACGTCGCCTTCGCGCAATTGCTGCTCCATCGGAACGGCGCGCAACTGGCCTACGGTCAGCGGTTCCGACACCACCCCGTTGGACAGAAAAATCCCCGCGAACACCACGATGGAGAGCGCAAAGTTGAACGCAGGGCCCGCCGCCACGGTCAACGCCCGCGCCCAGAGCGGCGCGCCGTTCATGGTGGCGCGGCTTTCCTCGGCGCTCAGCTCCTCCATCGCCTCGTCGTCCTTGCCGCCCGACGCATTGGCGTCGCCGCGAAACTTGACGTAACCGCCCAAGGGCAGCAGCGCGAATTGCCATCTGGTGCCGTGTTTGTCGACCCTGGAAAACAGCACCGGGCCAAAACCCAATGAGAACACATCCGCCTTGATGCCTGTCCAACGGCCGACGATGTAATGGCCGTATTCGTGAATCGCCACGATGATCGAAAGCGCCACGACGAACGCGGCAAGCGTCCAGAGCAAGCCGCCGAATTGCGGTATCAAACTGCCGATTTCCAAATGCCTGCCCCTTAAGTGCCGCCCGGAACGGGCGCGTCGTTCCGGTCTAGTCGTTCCGGTCTAGAAGTGTGCGTGCCGTGTTACGGGCGAGATGGTCCAGTTGCAGGACGTTATCAAGGGTAATCGCGGCGTCAATGTGACCCGGTGTGGCACAAACCGCATTCAATGTGTCCTCGACCAGCGCCGCCATGCCCGGAAACGCGATGCGCCGCGCAAGGAAGGCATCCAGCGCCTCTTCCTTGGCGGCGTTGAACACTGCCCCTGCCAGACCGCCCATCTGCATCACCTCGCGCGCCAGCCGCAGCGCGGGGTAGCGCGTCTCGCAGGCGGGGCGAAACGTCAGGGTGGCGATCTGCGCCAGATCGAGGCGGTCGACCGGCAGATGCTTGCGCTCCGGGTAATGCAATGCGAAGCCGATGGCGTGGCGCATATCGGGCGGACCGACATGGGCCATGAGGCCGCCGTCCTTGAATCCGACCATGGCGTGGATCAGCGATTCAGGATGCACGATGGCCTCGATCATCGCAGGGTCTATGCCGAAGAATTCATGCGTTTCAATGAGTTCCAGGGCCTTGTTGAACATGGAAGCTGAATCGATGGTGATCCGCTGCCCCATGTCCCAATTGGGATGCGTCGCGGCCTCTTCGGGGGTGGCGCGGGCCAGCGCCTCGATCGGCCAGTCGCGGAACGCGCCGCCGGATGCTGTGATGATCACCCGCTCCACCGCCGCGATATCCTCGCCGGTGAGCGCCTGAAAGACCGCCGAATGTTCGCTGTCCACAGGCAGGACGGACCCGCCATGCGTGCGCGCTGTCTGCATCACCAAAGGCCCCGCGCAGACCATGCTTTCCTTGTTGGCCAGCGCAAGTGCTGCCCCGGTTTGCAAGGCGGCCAGACCCGGTGCCAGCCCCGCAGAGCCCACGATGGCCGACATCACCCAGTCGGCAGGGCGCGCGGCGGCCTCGGTCAGGGCTTGCGTGCCAGCGGCGACCGCGATGCCGGAGCCATCGAGCGCCGCGCGCAGATCCGCCAGACAATCGTCATAGGCGGTCACGGCAATCTGAACGTTCAGCGCGCGGGCATCCCTGGCCAGTTGCGCGACATTGCGGCCGCCGGTCAGGGCCACCACGTCATAGGACGCCAGATCCCGCGCGATCAAATCTATCGTGTTCTGCCCGATAGAGCCCGTGGCCCCAAGGATCGACACCCGCCTCATGGCCCAGCCCCGTTCATGGCGCAGATCCGTTCATGGCCCAGATCCGTTCATGACCCAGATCCGTTCATGGCGCAGATCCGGGCGGAAACGTCACGAAAAGCCCCATACCGACCAGCATCAGCGACGCGCCCAGCATCCCGTCGAACCGGTCCAGCAACCCGCCGTGACCAGGGATCAGCGTGCTGGAATCCTTGACGCCGACCCGGCGTTTGACGGCGCTTTCGGCGATATCGCCCATCTGGCTGGCCAGACTGGCAGCGACCGAAATCACGACCAGAGGCATCCCCGCCTGCGTGAGACCGGCAAAGATCGCCCCCACGATGCCTGCCGCAATCCAGCCTGCCACCGTGCCGGACCAGGTCTTTTTCGGGCTGATAGCAGGCCAGAATTTCGGCCCGCCCAGCATCCGGCCCGCGAAATAGCCTGCCACATCGGTGACCACGACCACCGCGACCAGCCAGAGCATCCACAAAAGCCCCAGATCGTCGCGCATCTTGATCATGCCGTAGCCGGCCAGCAGGATCGCCAATGTGAAAAACAAGAACGCCTTGCGCCCGCGTCTGAGCTGTCCGCAGCCCACAAGCGCCGGCGCGATCAGCAGCGGCACAGCCATTGCGGGCGGCAGGTAGCTGGCCCCCAGCAGCACCACGCTGGCCAGCGCCGCCAGACGCCGCGCGGTCGTCCCGCCCAGCATCCGCGTCAGCTCCCACACCATCAGGCCCGCGATAAGCGCGATCAGTCCGTGAAACACATGCCCGCCCAGCCAGACACCGCCCAGACCCACGACGATCAGCAGCGCGCCCGAGGTCAGGCGCAATGTCAGATCCCCCCATTTCTGCGAAGCGTCCATCGGATTTACGCCTTGACCGCGCCGTATCGACGATCGCGCGCGCCATAAGCCTGCGTCAACCGGCCAAATTCGGTGGCGGTAAAGTCGGGCCAGAGCGTGTCGACGAATTCATATTCCGCATAGGCCGATTGCCAGAGCAGGAAATTGCTGATCCGCGCCTCTCCGCTGGTGCGGATGACAAGGTCCGGATCGGGTAAAACGTATGTATCAAGATACTTTGGCAGGGTTTCTTCATCTATATTGTCTGGATGCAAACGGCCTGCGGCCACATCCTGCGCCAGCCGTTTTGTGGCGCGGCTGACCTCATCGCGGCCACCGTAATTGAGCGCGATGGTCAGGTGCACCCGGGTGCAGGTTTCGGTCATTCTCTCGAGCTCGTCCATCAGCGCCACCAGCTTCTTGTCGAGCTGGACCCGGTCGCCGATGAACCGCACCCGCACATCTTCGGCCAAAAGGGCCCGCGCCTCTCGGGTGATGTAGCGGCGAAACAGGCTCATCAGACCGGCCACCTCGACCTGCGTGCGTTTCCAGTTTTCCGTGGAAAAGGCGAATATCGTCAGGTATTCGACGCCATAATCCGGGCAGGCCTCGACAATCTCGCGCACGCGGCGCGCGCCTGCATGATGACCAAAAAGACGCGGCCGCCCGCGCATCGTCGCCCAACGTCCGTTGCCGTCCATGATGATGGCCACATGGCGCGGGCCGGACCCTTTGGCGTTCGGACCCACCGGGCGCGCATGGTCCGGCTTTTCTTGAGCCGGGCACGCATTGTCTGAACCTGGAACGCCCCTCTGCCCAGGATCGGGGCGCCCAGAACCCTGGCTCCCAGAATCCGGACGCACAGAATCCGGACGCACAGAACCCTGGCGCCCAGAACCCTGGCGCACAGGAACCTGACGCACAGGATCAGTGCGACGCAAATCCGGGCGCACAGGATCGGGGCGCGCATCGTGCAGGCGGCTGTCATCGGCCATGAGGATCCTTTGCGTCGGCACGGCATTGAAGGGCTCCGCGCATCTGGCCCATCGCGCCGCCCCAAGCGGGCGACACGTCGGGGCCGTCAGACCTGCATGATCTCTTCTTGTTTGGTCTCGAGCGACTTGTCGACCAGCGCGATATAGCTGTTGGTCAGGTCCTGCACCTCGCCCTCCCAGATCTTCTGGTCGTCCTCGGACACGGTGCCGTCGGTCTTGGCCTTCTTGATCTGGTCCATGCCGTCACGGCGCAGGTTGCGCACCGACACGCGGGCGCTTTCGGCATATTGCGCGGCGACCTTGGTCAGTTGGCGGCGGCGTTCCTCGTTCAACTCCGGGATCGGCAGCATGATGATGGTGCCGTTAAGTTGCGGGTTGATGCCCAGACCGCTTTCGCGGATGGCCTTTTCGACCTTGCTCACCAGACCCTTGTCCCAGACGTTGATGGTGACCATGCGCGGTTCCGGCACGTTGACGGTGCCCACCTGATTGATCGGTGTCATCTGGCCGTAGGCATCGACCTGCACCGGCTCCAGCATGGAGGCGCTTGCGCGGCCGGTGCGCAGCGAGGCAAACTCCACCCGCAGATTGGCGATGGCACCGTCCATGCGGCGGGTCAGGTCGTCGGTATCGAGCATAAAGTCGTCTGGCATCGGGTCTCATCCTGTAGTCTTGGCCTTTCGGGCCCTTTTGTCAGGGTATAGCGCAAGGCGTGATCAAAATACCAGCAGGGTTTGTGCAGGAAATGTGCAGTGTTGTCTGGGAAGATGTGACCAGCGCAGAACGTGCGGTCTGTGGCTGCCCTCAATCCTTGACGATCGTATAGGTTCCCTGCCCGGCCAGAATGCCCCTGAACCCGCCGGGCTCGTCCAGCGAGAACACGATGATCGGCAGGTTGTTGTCGCGCGCCAGGGCAATCGCGCTGGCGTCCATCACGCCGAGGTGCTTTTGCAGGACCTCGTCGTACGTGACCCGGTCATAGCGTTTGGCGTCGGGGTTCTTGGCCGGATCGCTGTCGTAGACCCCGTCAACGCCGTTCTTGCCCATCAGAATCGCTTCGCAGGCCATCTCGTTGGCGCGCAGGGCGGCGGCGGTGTCGGTGGTGAAATAAGGATTGCCGGTGCCGCCCGCAAAGATGCAGACCCGCTTTTTCTCGAGGTGGCGCACGGCGCGGCGGCGGATATAGGGCTCGGCCACCTCGTTCATGGTGATGGCGCTGATCACGCGGGTGAACACGCCCAGTTCCTCGAGCGCCGATTGCATCGCCAGCGCGTTCATCACCGTGGCCAGCATGCCCATGTAATCGGCGGTCGTCCGCTCCATCCCCTGTGCCGAGCCTTGCAGCCCGCGAAAGATGTTGCCGCCGCCGATGACCATGCAGATTTCGGTGCCCGTGTCATGCACCGATTTGATCTCGCGCGCGACACGCTCGACCGTGGGCGGGTGCAACCCGTATCCCAGATCGCCCATCAGCGCCTCGCCCGATATCTTGAGCATCACGCGGCTGTATTTCGCATGCGCGGGGGCGGTTGTCGTGTTGGCGGTTACGCCTGCGGTATCTGTGGTATCTATGGCATCTGTGGCATCTGTGGCATCTGTGGGGGGCGTGGTCATCTGGGGCTCCGTCAGGGCTGATGCGGATTGCGGGCAGGCACCGGAACAGGCCCACTGCGCCAACACGCTGGTTTCGCGCGGGTTTCACGGCAAATCGACACTTGCAGCAAATCACCCGCGCGGTAGATTGCGCGCAACCTGTCGCAAAAGCCGCGGCGTTGCAATCCGGGGTGGGCCTCAGGCGTGGAATTGCCACAGATCGAAAGCGACCTCCGCCAAGAGATCGCACGGCATGTGCCCCCCGACAGGCCGGTTCTGATCGCGGGGCCCACCGCGTCGGGCAAATCCGCGCTGGCGCTGGCCATCGCCGAGGCACAGGGCGGCGTGATCGTGAATGCCGACGCGCTTCAGGTCTTTGACAGCTGGCGAGTGCTGACCGCGCGGCCGGAGCCGCAGGATCTGCGCCGTGCCGCGCATCTGCTGTATGGTCATGTGCCCGGCGACATGGCCTATTCTGTGGGGCAATGGCTGCGCGATGTGGCGCCGCTCCTGAACAGGCGCGTGATCGTCGTGGGCGGCACCGGGCTTTATTTCCGCGCATTGACCGAAGGGCTGGCGGAGATCCCTGAAACGCCCGCAGATATCCGCGTGCAGGGCGATGCGCTGCGACGGGCCGGCGGGCCTGCCGCGCTGCTGGCCGGGCTGGACGCGGCAAGCAGCACCCGGATCGACACCCGGAACCCGATGCGCGTGCAGCGCGCATGGGAGGTGTTGCAGACCACAGGACGCGGCATCGCCGACTGGCAGGACGCGACACCGCCGCCCCTGTTGCCGCTGCGCGAGGCCACACCCCTGTTGATCAACGCGCCGCGCGACTGGCTGGCCGCGCGCATCGTCACAAGGTTCGACGCCATGCTGGCGGGCGGCGCGCTGGAAGAGGCGCGCGCGCTGCTGCCCTGTTGGTCGCCGACGCGCCCCGACGCCAAGGCCATCGGCGCGCCCGAACTGATCGCGCATCTGCGCGGCGACACGACGCTGGAGGCCGCGCGCGATGCCACCCAAACCGCCACCCGGCAATATGCCAAACGCCAGCGCACATGGTTTCGAGCCCGCATGTCCGGTTGGCTGCGGTTCGATCCGGTCGGCGGGCGGTTCGACACGGCCGGGTGAAAATGCAGGCTGGCACCGCAGGCTGACTCTTGGGACCGATCATGGGTCAATGCCCTCAAACCGCTTGCAATACCCGCCAATGTCGTTTTTAAGATGGGGCGATGTCGTTAACAGACATAGAATTTTATCTGCGCCATGTAGACGGCTTGCCTGCAAGCTGCCCTTGATGGCGGCGAGGGATATCAGGGGGACCGCCAAAGAGCGGTCGGCGCGCCGCGAACCGGCCCGCTTGGGTAATGCCAAATTAAGGTTGCAGGGAGACCAACATGACAACCAAGACACACATTCATCCGGCTGCCCGAATGTATGCCCGCGAGCTCAAGGCCGGTCAGATCGACCGCCGAGAGTTCCTGACCCGCACCACCGCCCTGGGTGTCGCCGCCAGCACGGCCTACGCGCTGGGCGGCCTTGGCAGCCCCGCGCAGGCCGCAGCCCACGCGCAGTCCGGTGGCACCATCCGCATCCAGCAAGAGGTCCGCGCGATGAAGGATCCGCGCACCATGGACTGGACGGAAATCTCGAATTTTAGCCGCGGCTGGCTGGAATACATGGTCGAATACAACCGCGACGGCAGCCTGCGCGGCATGTTGCTGGAGTCGTTTGAGGTGAACGCTGACGCAACCGAATACACGCTCAACGTGCGCCCCGGTGTGACCTGGAACAACGGCGACGCGTTCAACGCCGACGACGTGCTGCGGATGTTCGCCTATTGGTGCGACAAGGATGCCGAGGGCAATTCCATGGCCGGGCGCATGGCCGCATTGATCGACGCCGACACCAATCAATTGCTAAAGGGTGCCGTGACCAAGGTCGACGACCTGACGGTGCGCGTGTCGCTGCCCGTGCCCGACATCTCGATCGTGGTGGGCATGGCCGATTATCCCGCCGCCGTGGTCCACGCCAGCCACAACGCGGATGCGATGCTCGACAATCCCATCGGCACCGGGCCCTACCTGCCCGAGTCGCTGGACGTGGGCGTCAAGGCGGTGCTGGTCAAGAACACCGACCACAACTGGTGGGGCGCCGAAGCCGAAGGCATCGGTGGCGCCTATCTGGACCGCATCGAATTCATCGACTACGGCACCGACCCCTCGGCATGGCTGGCCGCCGTCGAGAGCGGAGAAGTCGACATGCTCTACGAGAACGTCAATGAATTCATCGAGATCGGCGATGCCATCGGCTGGGAGAAATCCGAAGTCGTGACCGGTGCAACCGTGGTCTTGCGGTTCAACCAGAAGACCCTCGTGGACGACATGACGCCTTATTCGGACGTCCGCGTCCGCAAGGCATTGCAGATGACGGTCGACAACGGCGTCTGTCTGGAACTGGGCTATGCGGGCCTGGGCGTCGTGGCAGAAAACCACCATGTCGCACCTGTGCATCCCGAATATGCCGACATCGGCGGCACCGAATACAACCCCGGTGGTGCCATGGCCCTGCTGACCGAGGCCGGCATGGCCGATTACGAGCATGAGCTGATCACGATCGACGACGGTTTCAACAAGAACACCGGTGATGCCGCGGCGGCCCAGATGCGCGATGCGGGCATCAAGGTGCGCCGCACCGTCCTGCCCGGCTCGACCTACTGGAACGACTGGGCGCAATTCCCGCTTTCGATCACCGAATGGAACCACCGCCCGCTGGGCGTGCAGGTTCTGGCGCTGGCTTACCGGTCCGGCGAGGCGTGGAACGAGAGCGGCTATGCCAATCCCGAATTCGACACCATGCTCAACAAGGCGATGTCGATCGCAGACGCGGACGCGCGCCGCGAGGTGATGGCGGGTATTGAAAAGATGATGCAGGACGACAGCGTGATCATCCAGCCCTACTGGCGTTCGCTCTACCGGCATTACAAGCCGGGTATCGTGGGGGCCGAAATGCACCCCTCCTTCGAGATCCATGTCTATAAACTGGGCATGGCCGCCTAGGGATATCCTTCGACACGGGTCGCCCCCGACAGGGCGGCCCGTAGTTGCGAACGGGCCTGCCGGCGCATGCGACCCACCCTGTCAACACCGGCAGGGCCCGCCGGTATCCAACCCGCAGATCCGCGAAGCCCGATATCCACCCAAGACCCGCGCATCCCCGGGACCGACTTCATCCCCGCGGGCCACCAGAACCGGCAAACGGTCAGGCGCATTTCGCAACAACAGGGAAATCCATGGGACTTTTCATCCTGCGCCGCGGCGCGATCATGGTTCTGACGGCGCTCTGCCTGACGTTTATCGTTTTCTTTTTGACGAACCTCTATCCGAACCTCGAAAAGCTGGCGAAAACCCAGGGCAATTTCCGCATGTCGGACGAAGATGTCGCCTCGTGGCTCGACAATCGCGGCTATCTGCAGCCGATCCCCGTCAAATATGGCCAATGGCTGGGCCTGCTGCCCGGCTATGTGGTCGAGGCACCGGACGGCACGATCCGCGGCAAGTGTTTTGCCCGCGCCGAGAACCGGGCCGAGGCACCCACCTTCTGCGGTGTGCTGCAAGGCAATTGGGGCACGTCCACGGTGTTCAGGGAGGACGTGGGCGACATCATCGCTACACGGCTGGGCCTCACGGGCAAGCTGATGTTCTGGGTGATGCTGCTGATGGTGCCCTCGGCGCTGATGCTGGGCGTGCTGGCGGGGATGCGCGAGGGGTCGCGCACCGACAGGGCACTCTCAACCGTCGCGATCACCACCACGGCCACGCCAGAATACGTTTCGGGCGTGATTTTCATCGCCGTCTTCGCCTCCTCCGCGGTGGGCCTGAAATGGTTCAAGGGCACGGCCACCGGCGCCATGGAAAACGCCACCTTCGAGAATTTCTTCCTGCCGGTGCTGACCATCGCGCTTTACGGCATGGGCTATATCGCCCGCATGACCCGCGCCAGCATGGCCGAGGTCATGACGGCGCAATACATCCGCACCGCACGCCTCAAGGGTGTGTCGTTCTACAAGATCGTCTTGCGCCACGCGCTGCGCAACGCGCTGATCGCGCCCTTCACGGTGATCATGCTGCAATTTCCCTGGCTCCTGAACGGCGTCGTCATCGTCGAGACGCTCTTCAACTACAAGGGCTTTGGCTGGGTGCTGGTGCAGGCGGCGGGCAACAACGACATCGAATTGCTGCTGGCGGTGTCCGTGGTGTCGGTGATCGTCGTGCTGGTCACACAGCTGATATCCGACATCGGATACGTCTATCTCAACCCGCGCATCAGCGTTTCCTGAGGAGGATCTGACATGGACCCGTTGACCTGGACCGGCGATCTCGCCTTCCTGATCCCCATCCTCGCCCTGACCGCGGCGCTCTGCGTCGGAGCATTCGTGCTTCAGGGACTGGCCGGCATGGTGCTGACCGAACCGCACCCGATCAGCAACGAGCAAGGCGTGCTGTCGACCCCCAAAAGCCTGCCTGGCCTGTTGGGCATCGTCGCCAAATTCGGTCTGCTGGGGACGGTTCTGGTCGCCTTGGCGATCGGCGTCGGCGGCGTGGTGATCGGACCCTCCGGGGGCGTGATCGGCGGGATATTTCAGCAATTCACCCCGGTCTGGATCGCGCTGGTGCTGACATTCGCGCTGTCGATCATGTATAAACGCAGCCTCGGCCTTTACGGCAAGCTCTTCGACAGCATGATCGGCATGATCGGTTTCGCACTGGTGATGTTCTGGGTCTTTACCGGCGTTTTCGGCGCGATGGACATGGTCGTGACACACGGCGTGCTGGAACAATCGGGCTCGATGAAGAACGAAGCCCCCGGAACGCCTTACACCAAGATGATCGGCGACATCGACGAAGGCGCCTACGGCTGGTATCTTCTGGGCGGCGACAATCTGGGCCGCGACGTGTTCAGCCGCGTCATCAAAGGCGCCTGGGAAGTCATCAAGATCGCGCCCTTCGCCACGCTCTTCGCCTTCATGGTCGGCATCACGCTGGGCCTGCCCGCAGGTTATTACGGCGGCAAGCTCGACACCTTCCTGTCGTTTCTCGCCAACCTGATCCTCGCCTTCCCGGTGATCTTGCTGTTCTACCTTCTGGTCACGCCCGAGATTCTGGCAACCGGCATCCCGGTCTACATGGCCGGCGTCTTGTTCATCTTTCCGATCATCTTCCTGGTGATCCTGTTCAATTCGCGCTTCTTCACCCAGCCGTCGAAACGCAACCTCTACCTCGCGCTGATCATCGTGATCGGCGGCTGGCTCTATCTGGGCATCGCGTGGAACGCCGATCCGCTCGGCATCATCGGCTTTCCACCAAACCTGCTGGTGGTCTTCGTGGCGGTGGTCTTCGTGAACTCGCCCACGGTCTTTCGCATCGTGCGGGGTCTCACCCTCGACATCAAGACCCGCGACTACGTCGCCGCTGCCCAGACCCGCGGCGAGGGGCCGTGGTATATCATGCTCTGGGAAATCCTTCCCAACGCGCGCGGGCCGCTCATCGTCGATTTCTGCCTGCGCATCGGCTACACCACGATCCTTCTGGGAACGCTCGGCTTCTTCGGTCTCGGCCTGTCCCCTGAATCCCCCGATTGGGGCAGCACGATCAACGAGGGCCGCAAATTGCTGAGCATCTACCTCCACCCCGCTCTGCCACCCGCCCTCGCGCTGCTGAGCCTCGTCCTTGGTCTCAACCTGCTCGCCGACGGGCTGCGAGAGGAATCCCTGCGCGACTAGCCTCCTCTTCATCTTGCTAAATAAACCTCCGGGGGCGTGGGGGCTGGCCCCCACTCCTGCCCTCACCCACCCCCGCAAACGGATGGAAATGATGAAAAAACCCGATTACGCAGGCCCCATCCTCGAGATCGATCAGCTCTCGATCTCCTTCTTCACCCGTCTGCGCGAAATTCCGGCGGTGATGGATTTCTCGACCAAGGTGATGCCGGGCGAGGCCATGGGGCTGGTCGGCGAATCCGGTTGCGGCAAATCCACCGTGGCCCTGGGCGTGATGCAGGATCTGGGCGTCAACGGCCGCGTGGTGGGCGGCTCGATCAAGTTCAAGGGTCAGGATATGGGGCAGATGTCGCCGCAGGATCTGGCCAGGATCCGCGGCAACGAGATTGCGATGATCTACCAGGAACCGATGGCCAGCCTGAACCCGGCCATGAAGATCGGCAGACAGCTGATGGAAGTCCCGATGATCCACGAGGGGCTGGGCGAAACCGAAGCCTACAACCGCGCTTTGGAGATGGTGACGGACGTCAAACTTCCCGACCCCAAGCGCATTCTGAATTCCTACCCGCACCAGCTCAGCGGCGGTCAGCAACAGCGTATCGTGATCGCGATGGCGCTGATGGCCAATCCGTCGCTGCTGATCCTCGATGAGCCGACGACCGCGCTGGATGTCACGGTCGAGGCGGCGGTGATCGAACTGGTCAAGGAACTGGGCCGCAAATACGGCACCTCGATGCTGTTCATTTCGCACAACCTTGGCCTCGTGCTGGAAACCTGCGACCGCATCTGCGTGATGTATTCTGGCGAAGCTGTCGAGACCGGCAGCATCGAAGACGTCTTCGACAAGATGCAGCACCCCTACACGCAGGCGCTCTTCCGGTCGATCCCGCTGCCCGGCGCCGACAAGAACGCGCAGCCGCTGGTGGCGATCCCCGGCAATTTCCCCCTGCCCCACGAACGCCCTCCGGGGTGCAACTTTGGCCCGCGTTGCGATTATTTCGTCGCAGGCCAGTGCGATACCGGCCATATCAGCATGCATCCGATCAAGGGCGACGACCGTCATGGCTCGCGCTGCGTGCGGGTGAACGTGATCGACTGGAACGCGCCCATCGCCGCCGCCATCACTCAGGAAAAGACCGAACCGGGCCGCGTCGTGCTCAAGATGGAGAACCTCAAGAAATACTATGAAGTCAGCGCAAACGCGCTCTTTTCATCCGGCACCAAAAAGGTGGTCAAGGCCAACGAGACCCTGAGTTTCGAGGCCCGCGAAAGCGAAACGCTCGCCATTGTGGGTGAGAGCGGCTGCGGAAAATCCACCTTCGCCAAGGTGTTGATGGGCCTCGAGACCGCGACCGACGGGCAGATCCTGCTCGACAACAAGAACATCGAACAGGTCCCGATCCAGAAGCGCGACACCAAGACCATCGCCGACGTGCAGATGATTTTCCAGAACCCGTTCGATACGCTCAACCCGTCGATGCTGGTCGGTCGCCAGATCATGCGCGCGCTGGAGATTTTCGGCATCGGCGACACCGAGGAGGCGCGGCGCAACCGGATGCTCGAACTGCTCGATCTGGTCAAGCTGCCACGCGAATTTGCCGACCGGATGCCGCGCCAATTATCTGGCGGGCAAAAGCAGCGCGTCGGTATCGCGCGGGCCTTTGCAGGCGGCGCGCGGATCGTGGTCGCGGACGAACCTGTGTCTGCACTGGATGTCTCTGTGCAGGCCGCCGTCACCGATCTGCTGATGGAAATACAGCGCAACGAGAAAACAACGCTGCTCTTTATCTCGCACGACCTCAGCATCGTGCGCTATCTGTCGGACCGCGTGATGGTGATGTATCTGGGCCATGTGGTCGAGATGGGCAGCACCGAACAGGTGTTCTCGCCGCCCTATCACCCCTATACCGAGGCGCTGCTGTCGGCCGTGCCCATCGCCGATACACGGGTGAAGAAAAAGCACATCGTGCTCGAAGGCGATATTCCGTCGGCGATGAACCCTCCGTCCGGTTGCCCGTTCCAGACGCGCTGCAACTGGAAATCGCAGGTCCCCGGCGACCTGTGCGAAAAAGAAGTGCCGCCGGTCAGGTTTCTGGCCGAAGGGCATCAGGTCAAATGCCATCTGACCGACGATCAGATGGCCGAGATGGAGCCTGTGATCCAGATGACCGCCGCCGAATGACCCCGCAACTGATGCAAAGTCGAGCCCCGCAGGGCCTTGGGTCACCGGGCGGGCGGGTCACCGGGTGGGCGGGTCACCGGGTGGGCGGGTCACCGGGTGGGCGGCTCACCTCTGACGGCGGCGCATCGCGAACACCTCTTCGCGCGCCACCCAGATGTAGTCGGGGTCGTCCGGCACCGCCAACCAAGTCAACTCTCCGCCCTTGCGCCAGGGATCGAGAATGAGGCCGTCGCGCATCGCGGCACCGCTGGCCGAGACGATCACTGTGGAATGTTCGATCCGCCAGTTCGTGGAATTGGCGATGGCGCGGTGGAAATCCAGCGTGGCGAAGGTCTCTTGCCGCAGCCGCTCCTCCATATCGTCGGCCCAGTGATAGCACAGGCCCCGCGGCTTTAGCCCCATGTTGACCTTGGTGTTGTGGATCAGCGGCGGATCCTCGACCTGATAGAGCCGCTTCAGCTCCGCCGCGCGGGCATAGGCGACATTGGCCAGCAGCACCGCCTCTTGCGGATCGACGTGCCGACCCAGCCGCGCCACCTCGGCTGCCAGCAGGGCGCGCGCGCGCGCCATCTCGGGCAGGGGCACGTCGCGGGGGGCCGTGCCGCAGGCCGACAGGGCCGACGCCCCCGCCATCAGGCAGAATGTCCGACGGTGCATGGGTCAGTTTCCCCAGATCACCTTGACGTAATTCCGGGTCTCGCGGAACGGCGGCACGCCGCCGTGTTTTTGCACCGCGCCCGGCCCCGCGTTATAGGCCGCCAGCGCCATCCGCCACGACCCGAACATGCGATACTGCGCCTTGAGATAACGCGCGCCGCCTTCGAGGTTTTGCGCGGGGTCCCTGGGGTCGACCCCCAATTCCTGCGCCGTTCCGGGCATCAGCTGTGCCAGCCCCATCGCGCCCTTGTGCGACCGCGCCTTGGGGTTCCAGCCGCTTTCCTGCTGGACCAGCCGCAGGAACAGGTCTTCGGGGATGCCGTGCTGCCGCGCCGCTTCGCGCGCCATTCTGGCGTAAACGCCCCTGTAGCGCCCGCGATATTTCGGCGATGTGCCGTCCTCGGGCGCGATCCGGGACCACTTGGTCGGGGTGACCACCGTGGGTGGTTGCAGCCGCACCGAGCTTTTGTATTGCTGCGCTGCGCGCGTATCGAGCACCTTGGTCTGGCTGCTGAACATCTTGGAGCGGCTCTTGGTCGACAGCGTCTCGGCCACCACGGGCCCCGAGATCATCGCAAGGCTAAAAAGTCCTGCAAAAGCGCGTTGCATTCGTGGCCCAATGGTCAATGTGCTGCCTCCGCACCCGTTAACTTCGCAACCTTTATAGTGTGTTTTAACGATTAGAACACCCCATTTAGGCCCGTCATTCGGACCCCAACCCGGTATCGCGTGTTTGCGCGCTTTGCTTGCTGGTGTAGGGTGCAAAAAATCTTCAGAATCACGAGGGATATCATGGCAGGTTCGGTCAACAAGGTCATCATCATCGGCAATCTGGGCCGCGATCCCGAGGTGCGGACGTTTCAGAACGGCGGCAAGGTCGTCAACCTGCGCATCGCCACATCCGAAAACTGGAAAGACAAGAACACCGGCGAGCGGCGCGAAAAGACCGAATGGCATTCGGTGTCGATCTTTTCCGAGCCCCTGGGCCGCGTGGCCGAGCAATATCTCAAGAAAGGCTCCAAGGTCTATATCGAGGGCCAGCTGGAAACCCGCAAATGGCAGGATCAATCGGGTCAGGACAAATACTCGACCGAAGTGGTTTTGCGGCCCTATACCTCGACGCTGACCATGCTGGACGGCCGTAGCGATGGCGGCGGGGGCGGCGGCGGTGGTGGCGGCGGGGGCACCTATGGCGGCGGTGGCGGCGATTACGGTGGCGGCGGCTATGACGAGGGCCGCGATGGTGGCTACGGCGGCGCATCGGGGGGACCTGCGGGCGGGCCGTCGGGTGGCGGAAAATCGGACCGGCCCGCACCCAGCCGCGATATCGACGACGAAATTCCGTTTTGATCTTCTGACATGGCCAGGCTGAACGGCAAGGCGCATCCCACAGGCTCAGATCCCGCAGGCTCAGATCCCGCAGGCGCGGATCCCAAGGGCAAAACGAACGGCACCGAAAAACCCGTGCAGGCCAGCGGCAAGCTGACCATTCCGGCGCGGCGCCAGGTCAAGACCGCAGGTGAGGCGGGCACCACGTCGATCCTGCTGGCCACACCCAGCTACCGCGACAGCTTTTGCAGCGATTACGTCAACAGCCTGATGGCGCTGTCGCGCTGGACGCAGCACCAGGGCATCGGGCTGCGCACGCATTTTTTCAACTATGCCGATATTGCCGCCACCCGGAACATCCTGCTGACGCAGTTCTGGCATGGTCCTGCGCAGGCCACGCATCTGCTGTTCGTCGATGATGACATGGGATTCCCCCGGCAGCTTGTGACCGATGCGCTGGCGCTGGACGAGGACGTCGTCGGTGCTTTCTACTCCAAGCGGCAGGTCGATCTGGCCAAACTGCACGCGGCGGGCGGTGTCGGTTTCGAGACGGCCAAGGCGCGGGCGGCAGGCTTTGTCGGCAAGCAGGCACGGGTCTCGCAGACGCGCGGGCGGTTCGTGACGGCGGATTACGTGGGCACCGGATTCATGCTGATCCGGCGCAGTGCCATTGCGCGGCTGATCGAGGCGCAACCCAAGCTGGTGTCACCCAACCGCTACAACGGCGTGTTCGGTGACCAAAAACACCCGAGCTGGATCACCGCGTTCGACCGGATCCGCATCAAGGGCGTCGAATATTCCGAGGATTACGCGTTTTGTCTGCGCTGGCGTCAGGCGGGCGGTCAGATCTGGGCGGCGCGCGATGCGGTGTTGCCGCATAACGGGCAAATCCGGGTGACGGCGCGGCATGATGCGCTGTGATACCAACGGCCTTAAGATCTGACTCTGGGATTTTCTTTTGCAGAATAAGCTGATTCATTGGCCGCAGAGTTTGGGAGGCTATTGATGGCAGTTAGGATCACGCGGGACGACAAGACAGTAGG
>Ga0307981_1000875_pt1 | contig 28814 bp, 21 predicted proteins | sample OrgLakmetagen987_FD_201849 | JGI IMG/M metagenome (GOLD analysis project Ga0307981, IMG submission 201849) | Saline water microbial communities from Organic Lake, Antarctica - #987 | ecosystem: Environmental > Aquatic > Non-marine Saline and Alkaline > Saline | place: Antarctica: Organic Lake... | reverse complement strand
CCCCATCAGCAGTTCTCTTACCACCTTTCGCAATACCGTCGTGCCAGATAACCCCATCAGCAGTTCTCTTACCACCTTTCGCAATACCGTCGTGCCAGATAACCCCATCAGCAGTTCTCTTACCACCTTTCACAATACCGTCGTGCCAGATAACCCCATCAGCAGTTCTCTTACCACCTTTCGCAATACCGTCGTGCCAGATAACCCCATCAGCAGTTCTCTTACCACCTTTCGCAATACCGTCGTGCCAGATAACCCCATCAGCAGTTCTCTTACCACCCTTCACAATACCGTCGTGCCAGATAACCCCATCAGCAGTTCTCTTACCACCCTTCACAATACCGTCGTGCCAGATAACCCCATCAGCCCGCTTATCTTCTCCCAACGTAAACTCGCTAGATCGTTCGTCAAACTTAGCCGGACCAAAATAATGGCTTCTTAAATTAATATCATTCGCAATATTCAAACCGCTATTCGCACAGCCAACAGCTGTCGTGTTAATTGCGGCAGAGGCATTAATAAGACCTGCACCTTGCGCAAAAACACTAAAGGCCAGTTCACCATTTTGTTTTTTGGCTTGCGACGCTGACGACATTAAACGACATTTAATTTCATCAGGTGTCAAACTCGGATCTTGCTGGATCATAAGAGCAACCACGCCTGCTGCGACAGCGGTAGCTTGCGACGTACCGGAGACACCCGAAGTTTCGTTTTTGTCGGCTAAACGACTATTTTGAGCAACAAGCCCTTTAACGTTAGTACCTGGCGCAAGTATTTCGGGCTTCATAAACCCTTCAACTGTCGGTCCAAAACTAGAAAACGAAGCGACGATATCATCAGAAGTATCAAACGGCGTGCTGTTATCATCCATCGCGCCAACAGTAATGACATACGGATTATTACCCGGAACACCGACACTCATGTCTTTGTTATTGCCGTTACCCGCAGGGGCAATAACGGTAATGCCATTGTTCCATGCGCGCATCAAAGCTTGGTTAATTGGATCTTCCCAATAAAATGATGTTGCTGGAAAACTGAAGGCAACATTCAATACTCTGATATTTAAGCTATCTCTATTTTCGATTGCGTATTCAATACCTTGTAAAACAGACGAATAAGAAGCTTCTCCTTTTTCATCAAATGCCTTAATCATTACCAAATCTACATCTGGTGCAACGCCACTGTGTGCACCTGTTGGGGCGCCGTACTGGTCAAATACACTGGTACTATCGGCTAAAATACTTGCCATGTGTGATCCATGACCGTTAAGGTCTCGAGAACCCGATGCGTCTTCACCTAGCGAATTAACGACGGTTATGTTTCTTTCTAGCCCTGTTGTATCTTGGCTTAAAGCAGAAAATTGGCCGAGCCCACTATCGACGATAGCAACAGTGACACCCCTGCCCGTAATGCCTACTTTATGAAGTTCACTAGCGCCTATTTGTGCTGGGATTTGTGAGTTGCGAGGCGCACTCTGATATAATGGACTATCTTGCATCAGCTCCATATTGCTGTTGGCAGACAAACTCGCCTGAGTATTTTCATTAAAAAAGCGGATCATCGCATTTCTTGAAGCAATCCCTTGAACTTGTTTATCTGTTAGCTTGGCTGAAACTGCTTGAATGAGTTTGAATTCATGAATAATGACACCGTTTTCTGCTTGAATAGCAGAAACTAGTGCTGGGCGACTTGCACCTTGCAAAATATAATCTTCACCACTTGAATAATTCGATATACCCCAAGCTGCTGCTGTGAACGCCAATGCGCTGCTTAATATTGCGGATGTTATTTTATTAACTCTTCGTGATTTCATCATGTTTTCGAGATTGCCCATATCTAAATTCCAATTTTTATTGCATTAATAAACGATTCAGGTAGGTCATTTGCAACTTCAATTTTAAAAACTGAATTGCATAGTGAATAACCCAACAATGAGTATGCGTCAAAATTTTGGCGTGTAAACCACAATAATAAAATTAAAACCTGAACTTATTATTCACAGTTTAGTCAGATCGCTTGTACCCCTTTAAAATGCCCATACCTATAGATAGAATTTTATACTTAATTAATTACAATTAATTTAACCGAGCAATCAAACTGGTTACTTTTTAATCTATATTAGGTTAATATTTAATCTTTTAGTACTATTATAAACATTCGCCACTACTTAAAGTGGCTTTTTATTGAGCAAGATAACTCAATAAATAAAAGAATATGGCAACAAGTGACTACAAAACGCTGTCATGGCTTATAATTAATACCTCCAGATCATAAATAATAAAATAACAAGTAAAACCATATAGTTAAAAAAATTAGTAGCATTATAAAAAATATCTTGTGATTAATTAAGAACTATAAGCAAAGGTGATGACAATCTAATATTTACCCTAAAAGAGGATTATTAGTGACAAGTTGAAAAAAACAGGAACTCGACCAGCAGAATTTTATAAAAATCAAGCGATTTAACAACATGTACTGAGTAAAAGCAGAAGTTTAGTCAAAATATACACGTTTATGCAGGGCAGATGAAACGTTTCTAGGAAAATTAATACAAAACCGCAATAGAATAGCCGGTGAGATAACCTGGATAAATTACGCTTGTGTTGTGCAGGAATGACCTAGGAGGTTGTTAAGTTGTTAGCTTAATATTGAACAGCAATAAACCCAAAAATAGAGTCAAATACTGTCATTGAGTTAGCGATTACTGCTCGTCTTCAAAAGCAGGTCCTGCGTAATTATCGAAACGAGAAAATTGCCCCTGAAAAGTCAGTCTACTTTTACCAATTGGTCCGTTTCGCTGCTTCCCGATAATGATTTCTGCAATACCTTTCATTTCAGATGCTTCGTTATAAACTTCGTCTCGATAGATGAACATGATCAAATCGGCATCTTGCTCAATTGAACCTGACTCACGTAAATCTGAGTTAATGGGTCGTTTATCAGCTCGTTGCTCTAGCGTTCGGTTTAGCTGTGACAAAGCGACAACAGGAACTTCAAGTTCTTTTGCCAACGCTTTCAAGGAACGTGATATCTCTGCAATTTCCAATGTTCTATTTTCACTTAGCGAAGGTACACGCATCAACTGAAGGTAATCAATCATAATTAAGGAAAGACCGCCTTTATCTCGTGCTATCTTTCTTGCTCGTGTTCTCAACTCCATCGGCGTAAGGCCTGATGAATCATCTATATAAAGGTTATCCTTCTTTTTCAATGTTTTGATTGTGCCAGACATTCTGGCCCACTCTTCATCGTCAAGCTGAGCTGTTCGAATATGCGTTTGATTGACTCTACTTAGCGATGCAAGCATTCTCATCATAATTTGCTCAGCCGGCATTTCAAGGCTGAATACCAAGACAGGCTTGTCCTGCAGCATCATGGCGTTTTCACATAAATTCATCGCAAAAGTGGTTTTACCCATTGAAGGACGAGCAGCGACAATAATCAAATCAGAACGTTGTAATCCACTGGTTTTACTATCGAGGTCGGTATAGCCAGTTGAGACACCTGTTATTTCTAAACCTTGCTTAACCAATTCATCGAGTCTATTAACAGTTTTTGTTAAAACCGTAGTAATATCCTTCGGACCTTCGTTCTCATTAGTCCGCTTTTCGGCAATTTCAAAAACTTTTGATTCAGCAAAATCGAGAATGTCAGCACTATTTCTACCCTCAGGGTTATAGCCAACATCAGCAATATCATGAGCAACACCAATGAGTTCTCTAACAATCGCACGTTCACGAATAACACTAGCATAAGCCGATACGTTAGCGGCGCTGGGGGTGTTCTTAGCTAATTCGATAAGATAAGAGAAACCACCAGCTTCATCTAATTTACCGCTTTGAGCAAGTGTATCTTTTACGGTGACAGTATCGACGGACTTATTATTACTTAAGAGTTTTATGATTGCACCGAAGATAGTCCGGTGTGACCGGTTATAAAAATCACTCTCAACTACAATTTCAGCTACCTTATCCCATGAATCGGGCGCGATCATCATACTGCCTAGTACAGATTGCTCCGCTTCTATAGAATGCGGAGGGATCTTTAGCTGTTCGACGTCGTCTTTTTTTGGTTTATCTTGAAATTTCAATTGCAGTGCACAGTTGTATTTTGAGCAGATTATTATGCGTCAAAAAAATCGCCTTGTCTGTTAAAAATATAAGGAAAATAAATAGTCCGTTTAATCTAGTATAGCAAACCATGTGAAGTTGCCTTTTGCAGTGTCTTAGCAGTCAGTAACAATAAGTCGAGTGCAAATTATAAAAACACTGAGCCTATCACACCACCTGCTATTACGACCAACCAAGGTGGCAGCTTCCAATACATTAATGCCCCGAAAGCAATTATCACACCAATAAAGTCATTTGTTCCTGACACACCTCCTACAAACACCGGTTGATATAAGGCAGCGAATAAAATACCCACCACACTTGCATTGATCCCAGCCAAGGCTGCCCTAATTTGAGGCTTGACTCTTAAACTCTGCCAAAACGGCAATATCGCATAAACCAGCAGAAATGAAGGTAGAAAGATCGAAACTAAAGCAAGCAAAGCTCCAAAAACACCACTAATAGGCCCATTTAGCACACCACCCAAAAAAGCGGAGAATGTAAATAAGGGACCTGGAACAGCCTGTGTTGCGCCATAACCAGCTAAGAAAGCATCTTTTGTCACCCAGCCTGTTTTTACCATTTCACTCTCAAGGAGGGGAAGCACAACATGCCCACCACCAAACACTAAGCTCCCTGAACGAAAAAAGGCACTTACAATATCAACAATTGGTTGCTCAACGAATAGTTGAATGATCGGCAGCCCAAACAAAAACACAATAAAAACGAAAAACCACAATGCACCACTAAACCGAGAGATGGACAAAGTGAGTTGACTTTCAGTCATATTCAGTGAAGGTTTAAATAACCAGACGCCAACAACACCGGCAACAACAATGACAACCAGTGGTGCAAAAACTGATTGAAAGACTAATAGTCCAATGGCAGAAAACAACATAATTGTAATACGCGCGTTATCAATACAAATACTTTTCGACATTCCCCAGACGGCTTGGGCAACGACTGCAACCGTAACAACTTTTAATCCGGTCAATAAACCTAAAGGAATGACATCGCCATAATTTGAATACCCTAGTGCTAGCAACACTAATAATATAGCAGAGGGCATAGTGAAACCAAGCCATGCTGCTAATGACCCAAGATAACCCGCTCGAGACAAACCGATAGTAAGCCCAACTTGACTGCTTGCAGGCCCAGGCAAAAACTGACATAAAGCAACGATTTCGGCGTAGTCGGATTCAGTTATCCACTTTTTACGGACTACAAACTCTTCCCTGAAAAAAGCAAGATGCGCAACTGGACCTCCAAAGGCAGTAAACCCCAGTTTTAAAAAAACCAAAAATACTTGTATTGGTGAACGAATATGATTCACGCTTTTCTTGACTCCCTCAGCAACACTTCCCACGCCGTTCGCCCCTTATCATTCAGCGGCCATTTAAGCATAGGCATAGGCTGACCATGATTAATATCTGCTTCTACAAAAAAATGACTGTGTGGCTCCAAGCGAACACCATATTGTCCGCCAACCATAGCAATGTAGTCGATTGGGTCACGTTTTATTGGATTTGCATAAACACAAATATAGGTCATAACATTATTAACACTCTTTTTACCCGGTACTCTATATCGGTTGCTACGTTTTGCTTTTACAGGGTCAAGTGAAATGACGATATTCGCCTTGATGTTGAGCTTGCGTAACTTTCTCATTGCAATATCTTTTACAACGGCGCCACCGCGACTATGTCCAACCAAGTTAATCCTAATATTCGTATTTTTTAGCTTTTGCTTAACAATATCTTGGATGATTTTTTTCTTATCTAGGTAGCCATAATACTTGGTTTCGCATGCAGGTCCCTTTTGCAAATCCAAAGCAGCTTTAGCTAGTCCCATCAAATTAGTGGGTCCCCATTTTATGATACCAAAGCGTTCACGCGTTTTATCAGCGCCACCGCCAATAAAATAAATTATATTCGATACATGTATGGTATTTCTCATTCATTAATTTCACCCTAGAGTAAGAAATAATATATCTATTTTATGAAACTTTCATGAAGATTCTCTTAAATATAGACAGACTATTTAGTTAAGACTTTTATACGACCATGAACAGTAGAAACTTGCACCGTCATTGTTGAGTTTGAAGTGCTGAATTCTAACGAACGTCTGGGCCCTTATTTAACCTTGCTTTTTCCTTTATCCGTAATTTTATTTTTAATTGAACCTTGTGCTTGTGCCTCAATATCAAACCTTGCAGCAACGTCCTATTTGAAACGATATTCAATCGAATCTCCAACTGAACTCCCTTCCACTCAACAGTTTTCTTGCAAATCCATAGCCAGTCACTATACAACCTAAGCGCTTTGATGTTGCCTTTAAACGATTCAAGACGAATGCGACCAATCAGAGCACGACCGTGGTGCGACCCATTAACAATTTCATAATTACCATTTCATAACATGCTAATTTTATGGATTTAAATTCATGCTGGTGTATCGTTTGACGCTTTAATTAACCGCTCTATTTATTCGAACAGGTTAAGCTAAATTTCAGCGTTATTAGGTCAAATATGATTCTAGCGCGGTCTATATGCACGTTCAATAATTGTCATTTATTGCTCACATACGTTCTTTAACATTTTCAGTAAAACGGTGGTATTAGCCCCCTCCGCAAGTGCTTTTTTAATTGCTTCAGCGGCATCGATCAACCCCTTTGTCCTGCTGTGTTTTATCAGCAAGTTTATAATTCTGAGGGGCGACCTCGCTTAATATAGGGTTCATAGTAAAGCTATGCTGGTCTTCTTATGGTGTATTTAAATATAATATTCAAAAGTATGTCGCACCCCAATTCAAAAAAGTTTAAATTCAACACGTTTTTTCATTTTTCTTTAATCCACTTTTTATTTTATTCAAAGCTTATGCTACTTTATTACGCATTGTATTAGCTTGAACACCGGTAAGCTTTGGCATTCCTAAGCCATTAGTTCGCCTCAATTTGCAACATAACAACACAAGGAAAATCACTGATGCTAGTGGACGCGTTATTTGCAGGTAAACCCAAAGCTTTCGGGCCTCGACAATCACCAAGTAGTATTATTAAGTTGCCATTCGAGCAACTCCATATCGAATTAAATGGCGCAATTGAAGACGAGCAAGGAAACAAGAAATTACATGGTGGTCCTGAAATGGCAATGCATCAATATTCTCAACAAAGTTATGAAATATTAAGAAAACAATTTCCGAATATCGCGCAAAATCTTCTTTTTGGCAGCATCGGAGAAAATATTTCAGCGCCTAAGATGAATGATGAAACTGTATTTATTGGCGACACTTACCGTATTGGCAGTGTTGTATTGCAAGTCAACTCACCCCGAGCGCCCTGCGTTAAAATAAATCAACGGTATGGCGTCAGAAACATGGATCTGTTTATTGCAGAGCAAAGGATAACAGGATGGTACTACCGAGTTATCGAAACCGGCAGAATGAAGGTCGGTGATAGTATTACACTCGAACATCGATTGCAGAGCACCAAGTCAATCAGCGATATTATTCGCCTGGTTCGTAGCAAGGATAAAAACGTACCGGAGAAGATAGAGGCTAGCGTAATTAAAGGCTTAGCGGCTGAATGGGTCAGAAAACTAAAAAAATAGTCGCTTGGTATATGTCGACTGATACTGTTCAATAAAACTCAAGTACCCCCTAAAAGTGATTAACCTTAAGGGGCACAATAGAATAAATAAACTCTATATCTGCTTCAACAAGCGTTATGCAATTTCAAATAAACCAGCGGCGCCCATGCCTCCACCAACACACATCGTGACTACAACATACTTCACACCGCGACGCTTACCTTCAATCAAAGCATGGCCAGCAGCTCTTGCACCAGTCATTCCATAAGGATGACCTATTGAAATTGCACCACCATTGACATTATAGATGTCGGGATCAATACCTAGCTTGTCTCTGCAATATAAGGCTTGGCAAGCAAAAGCTTCATTCAATTCCCACAAACCAATATCGTTAATACTCAAGCCATGCACTTTAAGCAATTTAGGGATAGCGTAAATTGGGCCAATACCCATTTCTTCTGGTTCATTACCAGCTACCATCATACCGCGATAAATACCCAGTGGAGCCAACCCACGTTTTTCTGCCATTTTAGCTTCCATAACAACACATGCCGAAGCGCCATCAGACAATTGACTTGCATTACCAGCAGTAATACAACCGCCATCAATAACTGACTTGAGGCTTTGCAGACTTTCCAATGTGGTCGAAGGGCGATTGCCTTCATCTTTTTCTAATGTCACATCTTTAAATGAAACTTCTTTTGTTTCCTTATCCATAATGCCCATGGTTGAGGCCATTGGTACTATTTCATCATCAAATTTACCAGCAGCTTGGGCTGCTGCTGTGCGCTGTTGTGACATTAGCGCATATTCATCTTGAGCCTCACGCGAAATATTATATTTCTTTGCCACATTTTCTGCCGTAAATAACATAGGCATATAAGCATGCTGAGCTTTATTAGTAACGCTCTTATCTACACACTGGCTCACCCAATCATAATACTTTGCTTGGATTTCAGAAATATTCTCTTGACCACCAGCAACCACTACGTCCATACCGTCAACAATAACTTGCTTAGCGGCTGTAGCAATCGCCATTAGGCCCGATGAACATTGACGGTCAATGGTTTGACCTGAAGCAGAATAAGGCAAGCCCGCAGCTAACGCGGCTAAGCGAGCAACGTTCGAGCCTGCGCTTCCAGCATTCAAAACCGAACCAATGATCACATCATCAATTTCGCCGCCGTCAACACCAGAACGCTCTACCGCATGTTTTATTGCATGGGCTGTCAAAGTAGGTGATTTAATATTATTGAACGCGCCACGATAAGCACGACCGATCGGCGTGCGCGCTGTAGAGACGATTACGGCTTCTTTCATCGAAATATTCCTTAAATTAGGTAATAACAATATGCTGGCGAGAGTGGTTTAGTAGACCTCACCATTCCTACTCTGCACAAATAAGCAGCGATAGTGCGTTGAAAGCGGATTGATATCAAGCCCACAGTCATTTTGCTTTTTTATGCGCAACAATACCTATCACTTATAGTCTCGGCGCCCCTAATTACCGGTGATAATCAAACAAAAAAGATAAATCAAACTATAAGCTCACTAAGGAAACAAAACAAAGCGCCTATTAGGGTAAAAAATAGTGAGAAACCCAAGACTAAAAAAACAAATAGTAGTGAAGAAGGATTTTTAATATTTCTATTTAATGACTTTATAAGTTTGTTTACTCAACTAAAGGTTAAGCGTTGCCAGCAGTTTGCAGATAAGAAAGGAATAACAGGACAAGGTTTTGTAAACGGGGCTTTATTGTTAGTTTAACCTTATTGTAAACCTACGTTTATTGCAGATGAAAAAAAACACCGCTATGCGATGTTTTCAATTTCTAAGCGATATCTATTAACTAGACGTCGTTTACGCTATTAAGCTTCTTGGATAATTACCAATTTAACTGTTGCCATTACATCTGAATGCAATTGAATATCGATTTCGAATTCACCTGTTTCACGTAAAGTACCAGTAGGTAACTTAACTTCTGTTTTAGTAATCTCAACACCAGCAGTGGTTACTGCATCAGCGATGTTACGAGTACCAACAGACCCAAACAATTTGCCTTCGTCGCCAGCAGGAGATGCGATAGTCACTGGCTCAAGAGCAGCAAGTTTATCGGCACGTGCTTGCGCAGTAGCTAATTGATCAGCAATTTTAGCTTGCAACTCGGCACGACGTTGTTCGAATTTCTCAACGTTACCTTTAGTAGCCGGAACAGCTTTTTGATGCGGGAACAAATAGTTACGTGCGTAACCTGATTTTACTGTGACCTTGTCACCTAGACCGCCTAAGTTGGCGACTTTGTCTAGTAGTATGATTTCCATCTTGCTACCTCTTTGCCAATCTTATTTGTGTGAGTCTGTATATGGTAACAATGCTAAGAAACGCGAGCGCTTAATTGCAGTTGCTAACTGGCGCTGATATTTTGCGCTAGTACCAGTAATACGGCTAGGAACAATTTTACCACTTTCAGTTACGTAGTTTTTCAACATAGGTATATCTTTATAATCGATAACTTCTGCGCCTTCAGCTGAAAAACGGCAAAACTTACGACGTCTAAAAAAACGAGCCATTATGCGTTTCCTTCTTCTGATTTAGCTTCTTCTGATTTAGCTTCTTCCGGAGCAGCGGTTACTTCTGGCGCAACTGTTGCCTCTGGCGCACCTGTTGCTTCTGGTGCAACTTTTGCTTCTAGTGCAACTTTTGCTTCAGGTGCATCGTAAGATTTTTCATCACGTGGTGGTCTACGATCGTCACGACGTTCTTCTTTAGCCATTGGGGACTGTTCTGTCACAGCAGCTTTAACGCGCATAACTAGGTTACGCAAAATGATGTCGTTATAACGAAAAGCAACTCCTAATTCATCTACAGCTTCGGCTGTTGCTTCAACGTTAAGTAGAACATAGTGTGCTTTATGAAGCTTTTCGATTGGGTATGCCAATTGACGACGACCCCAGTCTTCCAAACGATGGATTGTGCCACCGTCTTGCTCAAGAATACCAGTATATTTTTCAATCATGCCTGGCACTTGTTCACTCTGATCTGGGTGAACCATGAATACGATTTCGTAATGACGCATTATTGCTCCTTACGGTTGTAGCCTCGCGTAGTGAAGTCGTCTACATGGAGACAAGGAACTAAGATATTGACTTCAAGGGCGCGCATTATACATACACAATCCTTTATAGACAAGTAGTTTTAGACGCTCAGAACAATTGATATGAAATGTATGAAAATTTAACTATATAACCTAACAATTATAGCGTTGTAGTAGTTTGAAAAGTGCCCTAGAGCTGGGGCTAATCCTCATAAACAGCGACTAGCGTTGTTGTTTACTGATCTCAAGGGGCTTATATTTTTCACGCGCTGAAATAATCCTTTCTTATATTACAGCAAAATTGCGCGGTAAATCATTGGTAGTCACATGCAAGCTAAAAAAGTAAGCTGTAAATTACGATTATCATTACGTAAACTCAAACAGGAGCTTGGTTTTGCTAACTCATATTCATCATATTAATTTTGTAGTGGCTGATTTAGACGCGTCTATTCTTTATTTTAAAAAACTTTTAGGACAGCAACCAATTGTTGAAACGCTGCCCGAAAGAAATGTCACAACAGCGAGATTTGAGATAGGACAAAGTTTATTAGTGTTAGTACAAGCTATTACTAATGAGGGGGTGGTAGCTGATATTTTAGCAAACAAAGGAGAAGGCATTTTTCTAATCTCATTTGCCACTCATTCTATTGATAAAACACTTCAAGAACTCGAATTATCTTACAACGAAAAAAGAAAAGGCGTAGATGACTGGCCAATTTGCGATATATCACCTTTTGAGCAATTTGGCGTAATTTTACAATTGACAGAAACACCTAAAATTAATTCAATTTGAAAGATTATATTTCAAATTGAATTAATTCGCATAGAAACCCACTTTGCTAAATATTTAAATATATGATTAATAAGTACTTTATATTTTTTATTTATTTGGCATGAACCATGCTTTAATAAAACTTGTAAATGGAACGTTAATATATTTTATGAGGTTTTACACCAGTAATGTATCAAACTAGCAAAGTACGTATTTTAATATTTGGGCATAAAGAATTTAGTCAGCTACTGAGTAGTGTATTGACTGGTATGGAAGATCATGCTGAATGTCGAATAATAGACGCTATTGTCGGTACCATTGACGAAGCCAACAAACACGTGAGTTTGTTTAGTCCTGATGTGGTTATAAGCGCAGGAAGTAATGCTGCTTATTTAAAAACAGCACTGAATGTTCCGGTACTATCGATTCCTGTTACTGAATCTGACATTATTTGTGCTGTTTTAAAAGCGTCAACTGTTAACAAAGATGTGCACGTTATCACCTTTGATGACTACAGTAGCCTTGTTGAACTGCTTAATCAAAACACCTCTATCAATATAAAACACAGCAAATATGAAACAGCGGAAGAAGCTAAGCAAATTTATCAACTATCGAAACTGTCTTCCAATAATGTCGTGGTCGGGGCTAGCTTAGTTTGTGGATTGGCTTCTCAAAACAATATAAAATCATTTTTGATTTATTCAAAGGAATCATGCAAAACCATCTTAAAAGAAGCTATTGAGATCGGTCGTAAGCAAAAAGAACAAGTTCATTCAAAAGCAATACATCGTTGGCTTAATGAAGACTCAAAAACACCAATCTTAGTCGTAGACAACTACACCGACATGCTGACCTCAAATGCAGCTGCAAACGATGAATTCAGCATTGACTCTGTCAATAAGCAACAAATCCTAGATCTACTTCAAAGTAGTCAATTCACCGATGTTTCGGATGGTAAATGCAGATTAAAACAAACTGATTGGTGGTTTCATAAAGACACTATCGAAATGGCTGATCACAAGTTTGATATATATCAGTTTTACGCGCAGACACCTAATATTCCTTCAATTCCAAAGCAATTTAAAGCAGCACAACCCTTAGTTTACGAATCAAAAATCATGAGTGACTTGATCGAGCGAACCGATTTATATGCTCACTCTCCAAGCCATGTTTTGATCATTGGCGAATCTGGTACTGGCAAAGAAATGATTGCGAAACGTATTCATCAAAAGAGTCAATTTTCGGATGGTCAATTCGTTGCAATTAACTGTGCTGCTATGCCTAGTGAGTTATTCGAAGGTGAATTATTTGGTTATGTAGAAGGTTCATTTACAGGGTCAAAACGCGGTGGTAAACATGGTCTTCTTTATGAGGCCGAAAATGGCGTATTATTTTTAGATGAAGTCGGCGAACTAAGCCTTCCTCAACAGGCCAAATTGTTGCGTGTAATTCAAGAGAAATCGTATCGCCCAATTGGTTCTCATAAGGAATTTAAAGTAAATCTAAAAATCATTGCTGCGACCAATCGACCACTAGCGGAACAAGTCAAAAGTGGATTATTTAGGGACGACTTATATTATCGGCTTAATGTATTGAGTATTAACGTTCCTTCACTTAAGGAGCGTAAAGAAGATATTGCAAACATCACTAAATCAAAATTAAGTGCACTTAACTTCGGTAAACTGACGGTAGAAACGCTAGACAGCATTGCCTTCCATTTAAGCAGCATTTTTGAGACCTATGACTGGCCTGGCAACGTCAGAGAGCTGGAAAATATTGTAGAGCGTTTGCTGGTTTATTGTTCTGTTTACCCAAAAATAGACAGCAAAAAAATAATACAATTATTGCACGAACTAGCGCCTGAATTGTTTATCAATCCAGAGATTGAGAATAAAGGCGCGCTGGCTAAAAATGAACATCAATTAGTTGTACAGGCAATGGATAAATTTAACGGGAACAAAGAGCTCGTCGCGCAGTTCCTCGGAATAAGTCAAACCACTTTATGGCGACGATTAAAACTCATTCATGAAAATAAAAAAAGGGGACAACAAAATGCGTAGATTTACCCAAAGCAAAATTGGAAGCGCCGTAGCTTTATCCATGTTAGCTGGTTCATGTGCAGTCGCGAGCAGCGCGCTTGCACAGGAATCGCAAGCTTCGGAAAGAGAAGACAGCGTAGAGGTCATTAGTATTTCACGCAAACGACCCGAAAGTCTGCAAGATGTTCCGATCGCAGTCAGCGCTTTGTCCGCTAGAGATATCGAAACTGCCGGTATTGAACGCCCAGGTGACTTCATTTCACTCGTGCCGAATGTCAATATTGTCGACACGGCGAACGTCGGAGATACCCAAGTAAACATTCGCGGTATTGTTTCTACTCGCGATGCTGAATCTACCTTTGCTTACGTCGTGGATGGCGTTTTAATGACCAATCCAAATGGATTCAATGAAGAGCTCCTCGATATAGCACAAATTGAAATACTCAAGGGTCCGCAAGGCGCGCTCTATGGCCGCAACGCTGTTGCGGGTGCTATTTTGGTAACCACAACACTACCTAGTGAAGAGTTTGAAGGTAAAGTTAAAGTAGGTACTGGTAATGCCGGTATCCAGCGCATTAATGGTATTATGAGTGGCCCGCTTAATGACACTATGCGCGGCAGATTGACCGCAAGCTACAATAGCATGGACGGACATTACGAAAATGTACTAACAGGCCAAGATGATGTGGTCGATTTCTTAGAAGACACGACGATTAAAGGTCGATTGATGTGGGATGTGTCAGATCAACTCACTTTGGATATTCGTGCAGGCATGTCCAAAGTCGAAGGCGGCGCGATTAACTTTAATGCCGTGTTTGCATTACCCTCTTTTGTAAATGCGTTTAATCAACCTGCTTACAATGCAGATGTAAATGACCACGATTTTATATTCGCTTTCAACGTCCCTGGCGAAAATAAACAAGACAGTACCGAGTTTTCGGTTAAAGCGGATTGGGACTTAGATGGCTATGACATTACCGGCGTGCTCGCCTATAATGATTTAGAAGAATACTTATTATCTGACGGCACAAGTGCCTCCTTTTATGGATATGAATTAACACCACAATGCCAAACCGATCGTGCAACGTTGAACAATACACCCGCAGCTTTAGGTGGTGCGAATCGATCAGATTTATTTGGTGATTTTTTTGCCCCATTTGGCGTATTTCCTCCTGGCGTAGAATTTACCGGTGTTTATGGTCCATATACGCCAACTTCTTGTGACGGCTTTCAGTATCAAGAGCGTAGTCAAAAAGATTTCAGCGGAGAGTTGAGAATCACATCTGATGATGATGACGCCGATATGCGTTGGATAGCGGGTGTCTACTTCGCCGAAATTGAACGTGATGTTGTGGTTGCCTATGGTGCAGATCAAGGTCAAGGCTTCCTTCGCCAACCATATGTTCCCCCAACAGGGCCAAACCCAACCGACTTACTGTTCAACGATACCTTTGACACGTCGGTTATTTCTGCCTTTGGTCAAATTGAATATAACGTCTCAGATAAAATGGAATTAGCCGTCGCTTTGCGTTATGACAATGAAGAAAGAACGGTATCCAATAATGTTCCAAACGTGTCATCTTCAGGACTTAACATAAATACAATAGGGCCAATAAACCCAGCATTTAATGCGAATCCAAATGGAATACCAGATAGAAGCCGATCGTTTTCGCATTTTCAACCTAAAGTAACTCTGAGCTATGAACTAACAGATAATGTTAATTCTTATGCAAGTTATGGCGTTGGTTTCAGGAGTGGCGGATTTAACTCTGTAGGCACACAAGCGACTCTCGATTTTTGGTTTAATAGCTCGGGTGCAGGCACACCCGGCGATGCAGTGGACGCTAAATTGTTAGTGACCGATGATTATTCAAAAGAAGTAACCACCAATATTGAATTCGGTCTGAAGTCGAAATTGATGGATGGCAAAGTCCGACTTAACGGCGCTATATTTAAAACCACGGTTAAAGATAATCAATTTTTTGAATTTTTTGCTGGCCCATTTGGATTATTGAGAGCGGTTACCACAATCGACGAACTTGCAATTCAAGGCTTTGAACTGGATTTTACTGCTGAGATTACAGACACGTTTAAAGTATTTGGTGGCGTAGGTCTGCTTGATTCAGAGATAAAGGAAAACCGGAATCGTCCTGTGACTGTTGGTAACAAGGCTCCACAATCCCCTGATACTACTTACACCTTGGGTTTCAGTTATGAGCAACCTGTCACTGAAGATTATTGGTTAACTACAAGAGTTGATTATCAATACACTGGAGAAACGTTTTTCCACACACTACAAGGCGAACAAACGCCCACTATTTGGGACTTTTTTGGGACACTTGGCGGAGGCGTTCCACCGGGTCCACATCCACAAAACTTTGATAATGCGGCACGTGATGCATTTTATACATTAAATGCACGTATTGCCCTCGAAGCTGAAACTTGGACGCTAGCAATTTATGGCAAAAACATTACTGATGAGCAATATCTACAAGAAGTTATTCCTGCACCTGAATTCGGTGGTTCTTTTCTTCATCCTTCTGCCCGCGCAGAGTACGGCGTTGAATTTACTTATAACTTCTAAGCTATAGTTGGATCGGGCTTGAAGTGTGACTAATCACCTCAAGCCTCACGTCCAAAGTAATGTTTGAATTGGAGAAAATAATGAACAAACCACTTGCTGGGATACGTGTTATTGATTTAACGCATATGCTGTCTGGTCCATACTGCGCGATGATACTTGCAGATTTAGGTGCAGAAACAATAAAGGTTGAGCCTTTACAGGGCGAAGGTACACGAAAATTATTATCAACCGACCCCAAAAATTCTCTTGACGGTATGGGGGCATATTACCTAACACTAAATCGCAACAAACAAAGTATCTGTATAGATTTAAAAAGTGTGGCAGGCAAACAAGTTTTTTATGAATTAGTCAAAGAGTCGGATGTTGTTGTTAATAACTTTGGCGCGGGTGTACCAGAGCGACTTGGTATTGACTATCAAACCTTGAGTAATATTAGTCCTAAAATTATCACCTGCAGTATCACTGGCTTTGGCAGTAATGGTCCAAAATACAAGAGGCCCGCTTTCGACCAAGTAGCCCAAGCGACTGGTGGTGGCATGTCAATCACCGGAACAGATAAAAACAATCCTGTACGCGCCGGCATTCCAATTGGTGACCTAGGCGGTGGCATGTTCGCCGTCATGGGCATTCAATCAGCCATAATAGAGCGTGCAACTAGTGGTAAAGGACAAGATGTAGATATTTCTATGCTGGATTGCCAAGTTTCAATGCTGAATTACATGGCGACCATGCACTTTTTGTCTGGTGACGACCCCTATCCTATTGGTAATTCTCACTTTGTTCACGTTCCGTACAACACATACCGCACGTCAGACGGCTTTATAGTTATTGCGATTATTACAGATAATTTCTGGAAAAATTTAAATGAAGTGGTTAAGTGCCCTGAGTTTGATGACAAAAAATACGACGGGCAGCCCGGCAGATGGGCAGCAAAAGACTTCATTGATGACCAGTTAAATAACATATTAGGCCAAGATACAACAGCCCATTGGATCGCGCAATTAGAAGCCAAGCGAATTCCTTGTGCTCCCGTAAATAGCTTATCGGAGGCCTTAAATGATGAACAAGTGTTGCATCGAAATATGGTTGTAAATTTAAAACACCCGAACGGTAGTTCGACCAAAGGACCCGGTAACCCAATAAAGTTCTCGCGCACCAATGAGGAGACTTTTGAAGCAGCACCTACTTTAGGTCAAGATACACAGACCGTATTATCAGAATTACTGAAAATGTCTCAAGATCGGATCGACACGCTAGTATCTGAAGGTGCCGTTAGGGGAAATAGCGATGATTAAGGATGTTTTCATTAATGATGTAGGACCCCGTGACGGTTTACAGAATCAAGCGAAAATATTAACGCCGCAACAACGACTGCAACTAATTGAATTACTAACCGATGCCGGGCTAGATGGCATAGAAGTAGGTGCATTTGTATCACCTAAAGCGGTCCCTGCTATGGCTGGTGCCGATGAGATATGTCAGCAGCTTGTCACTACGAACTGTCATTACTCAACCTTAATCCCAAATATGAAGGGCTTTGAATTAGCCGCACAAAACAAACTCAAGTTAGCTTCATTGGTTATTGCGACATCGAATACGATGAATGAAAAAAACATTCGTATGGATAACGCACAAACTCTGAACATGATTAAAGACGTCATAAACGTTTCAAAAAACACTAAAGTTGAAGTGCAAGTATATTTGGCTACTGCTTGGGCATGTCCATTTGAAGGAGTCATTGCGCCACAACAAGTCATAGATATGGCTGGCAGCTTATTGGAATTAGGCGCGTCTCGCTTAGTTATTGCAGATACGATTGGCGCAGGAGATCCATTGCGAGTCAATACGCTAATGAACCAATTGGTAAAACACTTCGGTTCAGATGTTTTTTCTTGTCACTTTCATGATACTCGAGCAATGGGCTTAGCCAATTTATACGCAGCTCTGGAAGCGGGTATTCGACGTTTTGACGCATCTATTGCGGGACTAGGCGGATGTCCGTTTGCTCCTGGGGCTAGTGGCAATGTAGCAACCGAAGATGTGGTTATGATGTGTGAACAAATGGGCTACAAAACAGGCATCGACATGCTGGCGTTATTGAATGCGTCAGATCTAGCTGCTGAATTAACACAGACCGCCCGTGGGGGGAACGCAAAAACATGGTTACGCAAACAATACCCTAAGATTAATTAAATCAATTACTGCGACTACCTTACACAAATATTTTTAGTTAATACAAATACATAAAAGAAGGAAAAGGTTATGAGTTATCGATTAGGCGTTGATGTTGGAGGCACTTTTACCGACCTTTTGTTGATCAACGAAAGCAACGGTGAAACTCACACAGCGAAGGTTCTCTCGACACCAGACGATTCGTCAATTGGGGTATTAAACGGCATTGCGCGAATATGCGAAGAGTCGGGCATAGATCCAAAAAAGATCAATCGAGTCATGCATGGAACGACGGTTGCCACAAACGCTGTACTGACGGGTAAAGGCGCTAAAGTTGGACTAGTGACCACAAAAGGCTACAAGCATGTACTGCAAGTCGCACGCTCTTTTTGCCCTGGAGGTTTGGGCGGCTGGGTGAGTTATGTAAAAAAACCTTTACTAGCCCCGCTCGAATTGACCATAGAAGCGAATGAGCGTATGGGAGCCGACGGAAAGACGGTTAAGACCTTGGACGAGCCAGCATTTCGAGATGATTTAATTAAGCTTAAAGCGAAGGGTGAAGTCGAAGCACTCACTATTTGCTTCATCAATGCTTATGTTAACGGCGAACATGAAAAACAAGCTAAAGCCGTTGCTGCAGAAATCTTTACCAATATTCCAATTAGTATCTCTAGTGACATCGTACCTGAAATGCAAGAGTATGAGCGCACAGAAACTACCGTTGTAAATTCATATGTTCGCCCACAAGTCGCGCGATATGTTGAGAACCTTCAGGCGTCTTTGCATGAAACCATGGGCAAAGATTTGCAACTATCGATTTTACGTTCAGACGGCGGTTTAGCCTCAGCTCATGCTGCAGCCGACAATCCGGTTAACTTACTAATGAGCGGGCCTGCCGGTGGTGTGTCAGGGGCGATACATTTCGCATCTGCGGCAGGATATGACAATGTTCTAACATTTGATATGGGCGGAACATCAACCGACGTTGCCTTAATACAAAATGCAAAGGCACGCATACGACGTGAAACACGGGTTGGCGACGTTACTGTGCGAGCACCTTCGGTTGATGTTAGAACCGTTGGCGCCGGCGGTGGTTCATTAGCCTTCGTTCCTGAGTTAACTAAAGCACTGCGAGTAGGTCCTGAATCAGCAGGTGCTCAACCAGGACCTGCGGCCTATATGAAAGGCGGTGTGGAACCAACAGTATGTGATGCTAACGTTGTTTTAGGTTACTTACCTTCAGACGTGCAACTCGGCGGTAAAATGGCAATTGATAAAGCAGCAGCCGTTGCAGCAGTCAAAAAAGTAGCAGATGCGATGGGCCTTTCTATAGAAGAAGCGGCTGAAGGTATTGTGCGTATTGCTAATGAAGCGATGTTTGGTGCATTGCGACTGGTGTCTGTCGAGCAGGGCTTTGACCCCAGAGATTTTGCCCTCGTTGGTTTTGGTGGAGCAGGTCCTTTACATGCAAATGCACTGGGAATTCTGACTGGTTCGTGGCCCACCATCATACCGCCGGGACCCGGTGTATTGTGCGCCTATGGCGATGCGACTACTGTAGTCAAAGATGAAGCATCCAAAACTTATGTCACCTTAATCAAGAATACAAACCAAGCCTCACTAGCAAAGCTATTTCATGAGTTAACAGAGAAAGCCTCGTCAACTCTTATTGCTGATGGGATCAGTAAATATGAGTTAGAAGTTACCTTGCAAGCTGATGTGCGTTATACCGGCCAAGCATTTCAACTATCTATTGAAATCTCACAAGCCGACTTTGAAGCACAAGGTCTTGATTTGTTAATTAGTCGCTTTGACGAGCAACATACTCAACTATTTACCTTTGCCCTTGATGAAGGTCACGAGATTGTCATGGTTCGTGCAATTGTATCTGCAGCTTCCACTGCTCTGCCTGCAAGCAAGCAAATAACTGGAAATACTACATTGCTCGAATGCAAAATTGCCGATACCAAAATTTATCATGAGGGACAGTATCATCAAGCCGCTATTTACGAGCGCGCTAAAATGGTTGTAGGCTTAGTTATTCCTGGCCCCTGCATCGTAGGTGAAATGGATTCTACAACGGTTATTTTACCCGGATATGTTGCCACTTTAGATACCGTTGGCAACCTCCTAATTAATCCTGTTAACGCAAACAACAATAAATAGTAGGAGATCAAAATGAACAAAATTATTGAAACAAATACAGCTCCTCTTAATCGCGTGGATACGGACACGGTAACCGTTGATATAATTGAAAATGCGCTAAAAAATGCGCGTGAAGAAATGGATGCGGTTTTATTTAGAACAGCAATGAGTCCTGGTATTCGTGAGCAAGGCGATTGCTTTCCGATGATTGCGAATAAAGATGGCAAAATGGTGGTAGGACAATTTGGTTCTTTCATTCATGGTTTTATGGACGCATTTTCAGGACAAGTGGAAGAAGGTGATGTGTTATTAACTAACGACCCATACATGTGCAATGGTGCTGTATCCCATCTACCGGATTGGATTGTTATTGTTCCTATTTTCCGTGCAGGCAGGCATATCGCGTGGTCAGCAATGTTTGGTCACATGTCAGATAATGGTGGAATGGTCCCCGGCTCAATTCCAATTAAAGCTGAAACTATTTTCCAAGAAGGTATTCGCATTCCCCCAACAAAGCTTTACAAGAAGGGCGTATTGCAGACAGACCTGTTGGAACTCATATTACACAACGTAAGAACGCCACAGTGGAACCGGTTTGATTTAAACGCCTTAGTCGCTGCCTGTAATACAGCATCGAAGCGAGTTATCGAGATAGCAGATAGATTTGGTGATGACACTTTCTACTCAACAATGGAAGTTATGTTAGAACGAAATCACACTGCAATGTCTGCAATCATCAATATGTTAGTGCCTGAAGAGCCTCGCGTATTTGAAGATTACCTGTGTGACGATGGCGTGGGTAAAGGACCATACAAAATCCGCTGCAAAATGTGGCGTGAAGGACCTAAAGCAATATTTGACTTTGAAGGCACCGATCCACAAGCCAAAAGCTCAATTAATTTCTATTTAAATGAAGAAATGTTTAAGATGTTTTTTGGTTCTTTCACTATCAACTTAGTTGACCCACAAATACTCTTTAATGATGGTTTTTATGACTTGGTGGACGTACGCATACCGGAAGGCAGCTTATTGAAACCAAGTTACCCAGCGGCGCTCTCTGGAAGAACCCATGCCCTCGGCAGAATATTTGATGTCATGGGTGGTTTGCTTGGACAGGGCGCACCTGAAGCAATGAATGCGGCAGGATTTTCAGATTCACCGCATTTATTTTATTCAGGCTACGATGCTAAAGGCGAGTGGTTCCAACTCTTCCAAATTGGATTTGGTGGTATTCCGGGTCGCCCTGCTGGAGACGGTCCTGACGGTCATTCACTATGGCCAGGTTTTACTAATGTTCCTAACGAATTCATTGAAGCTTACTTTCCACTCAGAGTAGAGGCCTATGAAGCGATATTAGACTCAGGCGGCGCAGGCTTGCATCGTGGCGGCAATGGACTATCTGTCGGCTATCGTTTCTTAAACGACGGCCAAATAGCTATCCATGATGACCGTTGGTTAACATACCCTTGGGGAGTTAACGGAGGAGTTCCTGGTATGCGCTCAACCAAAATATTAATTCGAACTGATGGGAGTGAAGAAACATTACCTGCAAAGTGTGAAGGCATTGAAGTTAAGAATGGTGATATTTTGTACTTTAATACTTGGGGTGGCGGTGGCTGGGGAGATCCATTAAAACGCGAGCCTCAATTGGTATTAGATGACATCAATCGTTCATTAGTTTCGGTTAAAGGCGCCGCAGCCTATGGGGTAGTTATCAGCGACGATATGGCTATTGACCAAACAGCAACATCCACACTAAGAGCACAAATGGCGAGTAAGCGTGGAGATGTTCAATTGTTTGATTTTGGTGGTGATATTACTGATATCAAAGCGCGCAGTTTGGCAGAAACTAAGCTGGCTGCACCTCAAGCACCCGAGTTCTAAATGAGCGTAACACTTATCGATGATGATCTGCTCATTGGTGAATTACAGTTGGGCAAAAGCCCAGCGGTAATTGTTGTCGATTTTAGCAACGGCTTTGCTGATAAAAAAAGCCCTCTGGGTGGAGATTTCGAACCTCAACTAGAAGCAAATCTTGAGTTGATCGAGGCCGCGACTGCCAGTAACGTCCCTGTTTTTTTTAGCACTGTTGTTTACGATAATGAGCAACAAGCGAGTGTATTTAGGCAGCGGTTGCCCGCATTAAATATATTGCAGAGAGGGTCTCACTGGGTCGATATTCACGATAAGTTTAGCAATTATGTCAACCGCGACAATATTATTGAAAAAAACTATCCAAGTGCTTTTTTTGCAACAACCTTGGCCAACAAGTTAGCAGCGCTCAACATAGACTCACTTATTATCACGGGCTTAACTACCTCGGGTTGTGTGCGCGCGACATGCGTAGATGGACTGCAGCATAACTTCCTGTGTGCCGTAATAATTGAGGCATGTGGCGATAGAAATCAGTCTGCGCATGCAATGAGCCTGCATGATATTCATGCAAAATACGCTCAGGTTTTACCCTTAAGTCAGATTATAGAGTACTTTAAATCACTGTGATCTAGCCGCCCTAAAACGCAGCCTAGAAACACTATTATTTTAAGGCCCTATGGTTTAAAGGCCTTTATGCGCAACCTAACGTAATCGACATGCCATTGACCATTTACCAATAAATCGGGTTTCAGTCGATTAGTAACTTCGTCAATCACGTGTTTCTTTTGTTTAGCATCTACATTTGTAAAAAATGCTTGGCCAAAGGCTTCTAGCCATTCACTTAAATGCTCAGGTAGTGGTGTAAAACGATCAAATAATTCGATATATTCAAGCTCAAAACCCTGCTGTACTAGCAAGTCCGAGTAAGCCTCAGGTGTGGGGAAATACCATGGATTTTGATACACAATACCTTCATGTTCTAAACAGGTAGTTAGCGCATCCACTATTTTTCCTGCATTACCGAAGCCACCAAACTCTGCAACAAAACGGCCTTGTGGTTTTAATGCTCGGTAAATACCACTTATTACTGCTTTTGGTGTTGTCATCCAATGCAGAGCTGCATTCGAAAAGACACCATCAAACTGCTCATTAAAATCTAAATCATTAGCATCTTTTACAAAAACATTCAGACCTTTCGCCTTCGCAGCTAGAACCATTTCAGTACTTGCGTCTATGCCAAGCACATGTTGGCATAAAGGTTTGATTTTCTCCGTAAGACTGCCATCGCCACAACCCACATCTAGAATAGAGTCTGACAATTTTGGTGCGAGCAGGGTTAATAAAGGTTCACCAAGCTTAGCTACAAAATCAGCTACTTTGTTGTATTTGACCGGATCCCATTTTGTTTCTGACATAAAGCCCTTGAGCAAAAATTATGGTGTTCAATACACGCGCTAACAAAGCGTCGGTTAATATACGGTATCCATCATCTTAGTGATTATTAAAGTGCGTTCACAAACTAACAATATCATCATCAATAAGATGTTTCACTAGCTCACTTTGCTGGGCATCGTCAAAAGCCTTATCAATCATTGCTGCTCTATATCCGACCACCTCTTTGTAATTAGGGTGGGTAAATATATACATCTGGCCCGAGTTGAGAGCTTCAATAACGCGTTTTGCAAGCAGTTCTGGCGCGATACCAGACTCAACCAACGCGGCTGCTTGACCAAAATTCTTTTTGTACCGCTCTTTATTTGCTAGCGCAATTTCTTTATCTGCTGGCGCAATTTCTTTAGCTTCTTTGCTCGACTTATATTTATCTTGTTTATTACGCATTGACTCGTGAATGCGAGTTTTAACAAAGGCAGGACACAGTGCTGACACTTGAATATTATGTGATTTTAATTCAACGGCCCAGCTTTCAGTCATCGACACAACGGCTGCTTTCGTAGCGGAGTAGGAACTTGCATAAGGAACGCCCATAATACCCGCCATTGACGCTACATTTACAATCCAGCCACCTTCGCCATGGCGTTTTATTTCAGGTATTGCTGCTTGCGCTCCGTAAACCACTCCCATCAAATTGACATCAATCACCCAGCGCCATATGTCATGATCCGCTTGTTCAATTTTACCAGGAACACCGCCAACACCCGCATTATTTACAATCATATGTAGCTTGCCAAAAGTCGCTATCGTTTGCTCAACACAGGCTTGCCACTGCGAAAAATCAGTAACATCTAATTTGCACGCCAACACATTAATATTCAGAGACTCTAACTGCTTTTTAGCACTCGCTAATGCAGCCTCGTCGATATCAGCAATCACAACATTCATGCCCAGCTCACCAAACTCTTCAGCTAAAGCGAACCCTATGCCACCTGCGGCTCCAGAAATAAGTGTTGTTTTACCAGAATACGTTAATGCATTATTTTGTGGCATAAGATGGTTCCCTTTTTTGCGAGCTAGTTACAAATCAAGATGGTTTATTAGTCGCTATAATATAGGCTGGCGTCGGCTTTAATCACAATTTATTTAGTTAATCGTATGGCCTTAGTTCTGTGAATAGTAGACAGTAAAAGAGTGTTTTATTTCGCCCTACGGCCCAAGTGCAGATTTGTTTGAGCGTTTTCTTGTTTTTTTTTGCATGCTCCGGCACCGTCGCGTCAAGCGCCGAGTAGCCAACTATTAGCAACACATATGGCGGCGTTTTATTTCATCATAAAATGCTTGAGAACGGATCAGCATTTCCTCTTGAGGATACTCTATGTAGTCTGAGAGAGGCGATGCATTATGAGCTTTCATTGGTCAATCAATTTATGTCGTTAGTCGAGTGATAGTTAATACACCAAGTATAGCCTGCACAGCACCATAGATAAACGTCTCATTCAATATGATGATGCCCAAAAATGAATCTTTTGCACAAGCGCCTAAAAGTGAAGCTGAAGCCCGGAAACATGGCGATTACCTTGCCTTGTTTATTTTGATACCAGCTTGAACAACCACCCGTATTCCAAACTGTTTTTTCCATTTCACTATGTACCATTTCGGTATATTTGGTTTCGGCAATGTCGGTAGGTTCAATGGCTTTTACTTTGCTGGACTGCAGGATATCTATACATCGCATTACATATTTCATCTGCGACTCAATAACAAAAATCGCACTCGTGTGACCAACACCCGTGTTTGGGCCCGTGATCAAAAAGAAATTAGGGAAATTGGGAACGGTGGTACCTAAATAAGCCCTTGGGTAATCCCGCCAATGCTCCTTGAGTAGTGTTCCTTTTCTGCCTGTAACACCGTATGAAACCATAGAATCGCTGGCGTTATAGCCAGTTGCAAACACAACAACGTCTACCTCCACGTCACCAGAACCAGCAAAAGATAAACCGTTTTCAGTAAACCCGATAAACGTATCTTGCTGATCATGCAATTCACAATTTGCTTTTTGTAGCGCGGGATAATACATGTTCGAAAGAATAATGCGCTTACATCCAATGGTAAAATCAGGTGTTAACTTTTTCCGTAAAGCTTCATCGCCAACTTGATTTTTTAAATGTTTTCGCGCTGGCCATTCAGCCAACACCTGTAACAAAGTACGGCTATATTTAAACGCTAAAACACGCATTTCTGAGGTCCAATAGATAAACCAACGAATGACACTATATAAAGGTAGAAACGCGAATACATTGCTAAGCCAACGCGGAAAAGCCCAATCCATTCTTGCGATCACCCAATGCGGGGTACGTTGTATAACATGCAGTGTTGCCACCTTATCAACGATCGCCGGTATAACCTGAACTGCACTTGCTCCACTGCCAATAACGGCAACCTTTTTATTTGTAATATCTATACTATGCTGCCAATCATTAGTATGAAAACTGTTTCCTTTGAATTTATCAAAGCCGTTGAATTCGGGCACAACAGGGGTACTCAAAGGACCTGTTGCATTAATAATAGCTTTGCAAGTTAGAATTTCGTTGTTTGCGAGTGTTACCTCCCAGTAACTATCACGCCATATAGCAGCAACCACTTCAGCATTTAATCTGATATGCTCGCAAAGGAGATACTTTGCAATAAGGTTTTGCGTGTAAGTTGCTAACTCACTTTGTTTAGCAAATAAATGCGACCAAGCGTAAGGTTCGCCGGCTATACTGTATAAGGGCGATTGCACATCGACAGCCGCGCCGGGGTAACTATTTTGTAGCCAAGTTCCGCCTGAAAAACTGCGACGTTCAAGCATCAAAAAGTCGCAAATACCTCTTTTCAGTAGCGCTATTGCCGTTGAAATTGCACCAAATCCTGTTCCAACGATGACAACTGAATGCATGTAGTATTTCGCCGTTTTTTTAAGCTTTATATTGAGAATGTTTACGATAGCACAAAAAAATCAGAGAACGACTCTATACTATAGTGTCAGTATGAATGAGTAAAAATTGCACCTGTAAAGGAAACTTCACCCACTTTATACTTAGTACCGATATCAACAATTTCAGCTTTGGTAATATCAATACCCCCAGCACTCGGATTAACTAACGGTGAACGAGGGTAAACAAACCGCTTACTCTTGGATGACTGAGTTGGGTAGCATGCGCGATAAATCACTAACTGTAATCGACCTTATGTCTTGCTGCAACCTGATAGTTTGGTGACAATATTTGATCAATATAGATCCATTCAGCGGTCACTTTTTGAGAGGTAAGAGTAACCGTCATGTATCCGCGTTGATGCAAATTGCAATACTGTAAGTCATCAATTAACAAAGGTAATTGTTGCGCCAACTTACTTGAAGTTTCATGCTCAGTTTGCAAATAGTACTCCATTCCTGGCGATGATACGCCAGGCGTGGCAAATTCCACTCCAACTGGTAAGCCATTTTGCGTGCTTAAAACTGAATGCCAAGCATTGTGGGTATCACCGGCAAGCACAATTAGAGATTTATTGGTTTGCTTGGCAGTGGCGTAAAGTTTTTCTCTCTCAGCAGGATAACCGTCCCATGCATCAAGGTTATATGGCATTTTTGTGTTGATTCTGTTTAGCTCTTGAACAGAAACTTCTTGACCGTTTGCTACAGCCTTTTGGATATTAGCAAGTTGCTCAATAGTTCGCGGAATTTCGCTACGATCGCCACCGCCGAATACTTCAGTAGGCAATATCATTTTACTCATTAGCACCTGCTGCCCTAACACTTGCCACTTAGCTGTGGACTCAGAAATGGCTGCGCTTAACCAGTCAAATTGTTTTTTGCCTAATAATGTTCGCTGTGGTTTGTTAATGTCATGAACAAACTCTTTGCTATTAAAGATATTGCTTTCAGCGTCGCGATATTCTGAATATTCCAACTGCTTGTCTCGACCTATAATTCGAGTATCAAGCATGTACAAGCTCAGCAAATTACCAAATTCAAAATGGCGGTAAATTTCGGGGCTTTGATTACCCTTGGGTGGGCGTATAGGTAACCATTCATAGTAAGCACTAATGGCGGCAAGGCGCCGTTCGAAGAAATCACCTTCCCCTTCATTATGGTTTTGAGCGCCATCTTTATAAGTATCATTAGCCACTTCATGGTCATCCCATACTGCTATAAACGGCGTATTAGCGTGCAAATCTAATAAGCCTTTGTCGGTCCGATATAATGCGTACCGCTTACGGTAATCAACAAGACTTACTGTCTCTTTGTCGTTGTCCGGAGCGATTGAGCGGCTAATCTCCTCAGCTCTCTGAGTTGCATAACCGCCCATTGCATACTCATAAATGTAGTCTCCTAAATGTAAAACAACATCTATTTGATTATCTTTTGCGGCCTCAGCGTAAGCATTAAAATAGCCAGCCGGAAAGTTTGAACATGAAAGCACCGCTAGTTTTATTGAATCAACGTCACCAACAGGTAGTGTTTTAGTGCGCCCGACTCTACTTATTTGGTCTGCTCCAGTAAACCGAAAATAATATTGTGTTGCTGCTTGCAAGTCTTGAACGTCTACTTTAATTGTATAGTCGATCGCTTCGCTTGTGCTTGCTTGACCAACCCGAACAATATTTGCAAATTCTTGATCAGTCGACATTTCCCAAAGAACGTTAACAGTATTAAATGCTTTTCCTTGTATCGCATTTATTGTGGGTAAAGCGCGCGTCCATATAATTACTGCGTTTGCTAATGGATCACCGCTAGCCACGCCATGACTGAATAAAACATCGCTGAGCGCCGGTTTTTTTTGATTGCCAGTGCAACCAGTTAAGGCAGTAGACACAGTAAAAGTGGCTGAAGCGATAACACAACCGGCCAGAAAAGAACGTCGATTCATTGTATTCATCTGTCATTCCGCACCCCTATTTTTAATTAAATTCGCTCATTAAATAAGCACTTGATCTATTTTTGTTAAAAATGTCTTGACACGGATCCCCAGCTTTGATCTATTACTCTCTTTTGAGAGAGTA
>Ga0307981_1000872_pt1 | contig 28869 bp, 28 predicted proteins | sample OrgLakmetagen987_FD_201849 | JGI IMG/M metagenome (GOLD analysis project Ga0307981, IMG submission 201849) | Saline water microbial communities from Organic Lake, Antarctica - #987 | ecosystem: Environmental > Aquatic > Non-marine Saline and Alkaline > Saline | place: Antarctica: Organic Lake... | reverse complement strand
ACTTCTGCGCCAGCTCATGGGTCAACGGCAGGATGCCGCGGTATAAGGAGCTGATCAGCTTACCCGATTGAGCCACCACCGCTGCCCGACAGGCCGGTGTGCCGTGAATATCCGATTCCGGATACAGACGTGCCGCAGAGCGCAGCGCTATCGCAAGAGAACTGTCTTCAGACGGCAGGTTTGGGGTCTGTGACGCGTCCTGGGTGCTCACCACCACCACGGTGTCCTTACGGCGACCCATTACTGTAAATAAGGCTTTCTTGGTATCCAGGCTAAAGCCTGAATCCCATACCGCTGACAAAGGGTACCGCAGACGATCCAGGTATTTAATATCCAGGTCACCAAAGTTAGCCGCTTCGTTCTTTACCAGAATATCAAACTCGGCCAGAGTCAAATCACCGTCACTGCCGCCTTGAGCGTACACAGTGCTGTTGGGGGTCAACGACAAACCTCCGCCTGCTGAACCTTCTACCGCAACCGTGTCGTACGGCTCGTTGTTTGGGTTTACCCCAGTGAAGAAGTTGATCAGGTAGTGAGCACCGTCCTCTTGTGACAATGACCCTATCGCACTTTCTAGGGTGTGAAGGTTGATCAAGATGCCGTCGATGTTACCCTGGTACCAAGACATCTCACCAATCGGACCCAAGTCCGGGGGTGTATCAATGGTGTCAAGATCTTGATAAGAAGGCAAAATCCGCTCATCAGCACTGATTTCTTGCTCGGTGTAGCGGTTGTATGCGCCGGGCTTCAAAGCAAAGTCCAGTGTACGTTCACCAAAGCGAGTCTCGACAACATTGGCGGAGGTGCGTGCGTCTGGCTTTTCAACAATTTGCAAGCGGTACAGGAACGCCAACTGATCTTCAATCACATTGGTGTTGGTCGGCGTTGAAGAATCGGTGGTGGGTGCACTGAAGCGCAAACCAATGCGGTTGCCCCACTCGCCGTGGTTGGGTATGGCGATATCGACGATTGGGTACAGCATCGAAGGGTCGCCGGCGGTGTTGGTCATGGTGCCAGTGCCGGTGGCAGAGGACCCGAACTCACCCGCAGGGACGGCTTCCATGACCCATTTGAGCCTGTGCCCGGCGACGGTGGATCCGGTAGGGATCTTATCGCCAGAACCGTCCAGGGTAAACTTGTTGTCTGGTCCGCGCTCGTACGTTGGAATATCGTCTTCAATCACATCCAACGACAACCGAAGCGAGGCCGTAGCGGCGCCGGCGGGTTTCAGACGTTGTACCATGACTGAGTTGCCTGCACCGTTGATGCGGTTATACATAACGGTCGCGTGGTTGGCAAACTTACTGTTTTCAACGAAGGTCGGGCGTCCGTACATACGGACGGCGGTATCACCTGACACCACATGCGCTTCGTCTGTGTCACCGCGCTCGGCAAGCAACCAGACTAACGGTAGGTGTGTCGGGATCTGTTCCGGCTGAGCCACCAGTTGGCGCGTAGAATCGTCTCGCACCCCCTGGAGGTTAGCGCGGGGTGCTGCGTTTAATTGTACTGACATATGGAAAAGCTCCCATCGATGGTGGCTGCTAGCAATCTTATGTTAAAAATCTTACTCTATTCGGCCGAATGAGACGCTGTCTGCGTCTATACCATAATGCGTTGTTTTACAGCGGTGGCGAATAGAACCTAATTGGAGACAGCGTAAATGATCCTTACCCCGTACCAAACACGTGCAGGCAGTGTCTACGACACTGACGTCATCTTGCAAGAAATAAAGAAAGCAGAGGCTTTGGACCACGAGTCTACCCACCCGAATTTTGGCGGTGAGTACGGCTCTGAAGACGTTCGATACATCACACAGATGACGCCGGATGTCCCAGGGTTTGTCCACCCTGTATTAGACACCGTGGACGATCGCGGCGCTGTTTCCGCGGCGCAATGCGTCTATGTGGACGCTCGGCCTTACGCCACTAAGCAGCCTGACGGACGTTGGCGCATGCGTTCTGATAACGAATTCACGACAGCAATACGTCGTGCTCGTCTATCGTTATTATGGTCGCAAGGAGAGGTTACCGATTTCTTGGCGTTGGGCGAGACTCCTTTAAAGCTGTACCTAAACTGGGTAGGGAACACGGCCGGGCGGCATTTGGCCATCGACCCTCTTACACAATTTCGCGTGAGTGCGCTGGCTGGGATGTTTTATCTGAGCAGCCATTATGAACTGGATCAGTTGACTCAAGAAAAATACCAGGTCAAAATGGCGGACAAAGTGGCTCGGGCCATGCGTGGGTCATTGGAAGAAGTGTTGGAATTGATTACCGGACACCCACCGTTAAGCACAATGGAAGTCTTCGTGGAGGCCTTACAGTCTCGTGTGGGGTCGGTGCGTTTGGAGAACGTCTCCGTGGCGTATCTATTCAACGTCGTGGGCGGATCGTGGTTTGGCAACAACGCCCGTGAGACGACCGCTATGGCGTTGGATCATGTGCCTACGTGGATCGGTATCCTGTACCAGGCCATGAACGACCGTTCTATGCGCAAAGCCGGTTTGTCTCAGCTGGTCAACACTTTGACCCGCTCTCAAGAACACAAAGACTTCACTCGTGCAGTGGAGCTACTGCTTAAGGAGTGATTCATGTCTGAGGTACTTCGCCAATTCGTGGTGGACAACGTATGGTGTACGCCAGATCAGGACTATCAGTCCATCTACCGCCCTAAAAAGATCACCCGTAAAAACGGAGTGTTCAAACACGTACAGACGTTGAGGGATCGGTACCGGCTGCCGCACGACGATGTGCAGTATCATGTGTATCAGATCGGTCAGGTACCCCCCAGATTGCTAGGTTGGGAGGAAGGCGATTCATTAAAATGGGTCAGTCTAGCCGAGCTCATCGATCAGTACCCGCTGATTGTGGACGCGTACACCGCCTCCGGTCAACAGTTTCCCAGATTCGGCACGTACGTACTTTGGACACCCACAAAAAACCTACTGATGGCGGTGCCTCGCTTTGAAGGGGCGTTGGATTTAAACGAACAAGACCTGTACGTAAGGTTCTACACCAACGCCTTTTACGCATCAGATCGGTTTACAGGAGACGTCACCACTTACAGTTATGGGCAGTGGGTGTTTACCGAGTCAGACCGCTTATACTTTCAAGCTAAACACAACGGGTACAAAGACCGAGCCATAGGTGCGGTTAAATGCATTGTAAATGGGGCTATGATCAAAGTGCCGTCGTCGATGACAATCCCTTTGGGCAGCTGGGCTGAGTTTGTCTACGACGCCTCGGTGCGGGCGGTTGTAAGGGTGCCGTACAGCGAGTTGCGGGTGTTTGAGTCGGCGGTGGATGGCGTTCGTAAGTATTTACTGCATCTTCCTAAAGAGGTGCAATCGACGATCCATTACAAAGACGACCTGGACATTCATCTGTGGCGTAAAACCACAGAATCGCTGCAGACGGGCACCTACTACCATCAAAACGCCTTGTCGCACGTCAGGATGTTAACGCATCAGGACTACGCGTTGCCCGTGTCGACGTTGGCCCAATACACCAACGACCTGCCTTACTGGCAGAATCTGTCTGAGTTAGAGGTTGAGGTGTGGGTGCGTCACAGTGGGTATGAGCGTGAGTTGACACATGAGCATCACCGCATACACGAACTGTACAAACTGCCTGACGTTGACATTGTGCCTGCTATGTTGGGGAGTACATCGGCGGTGGCCGAGTGGCGCGCTGAGGCTTTGGAGCAATCCTCCTACCCTGCTATGATGCGCACCGGACACCCCAGTGGCTTATTGCCTACCACGCTGTACGATGGCTTTGGGTATAACGCCGCTGCTAAGGTGCTGTGCCCAAACCCGGCGAGTGTGCGTGAGTATCAGTCAGACCGCGTGGCGGACCGCCCAGCGTTGTGTCAAGGTGAGTGCTTGGCGTTGGAGTATAATGCAAGTGGCCGGTTGACGCACGCCGAGCGTGTGGTCAGCGTAGGTACGGTGTACCGCGTGACCGATCCTACTGCGGATCTGGTGGAGTTCTACCCTGGCCCTGTGGGACCGCACAGCCAACGGCATTACAGCGAAGCTACTCTGACGGTGGCGTTGGACGTTACCGCTCATTTGTACAAATGCCCTAAGGCTGGCGGGACACCCAACAACGTGTGGGTGCGCGCGGAGCGTGCGGATTACAGCGTGGTCACACAAGACGGACAGTCCACGTATCGTTGGCTCATTAACACACAACAATGGGGGACGGTGTTCTTAACCGATGAGGGTGTAACGTACTATGAAAGGGATTACCCGTCCACCCGGGACATCGTTACCCTCACCTTAGGGGTGGGGGTCTCACGGGGTGGGGTGTGGTCTATGGAGGCTGCGTCTATACCGTTTGATTACTTGCAGGTGGTGATGAACGGGCATTCACTTATAGAAGGTGTGGACTACACCGTGCAGTGGCCTGACGTGGTGATACACACGCGACAAGGGTTGGATACCGATCGTCTGCAGCAAACGGTGAGTGTACTGATGATGGGTTTGCCTGACAATGCGATGACTTACACGTCTCGTCGTGACACGGGGTATGTGATCAACGGGCGTCTGTCGGATGATCACCGATATCAAGTGCGTGATGATCGAGCTAATCGTCTGGTCATCAACGGGGCGGTAAAGCGCATCGAAGAGTCTCATTTTGCGGAAGACGGCGTGTTGACAGGGGCTGCAGTCAACAGCGGCAGGCCTTACTCTGTGCGTGTGCCGCCAGTGGCACTCACTCCTATGGACGGACGAGATCGACACGCATACCAACAAGCCTCACGGGATCTGGACACGCGCATCGGCACATGGATGACACAGCGGTATCCTGCTCCGCCGATGTCCGGACCCAGTCTGTTTACCAGCAAGTACACCTTGATCAGTCCTTTTTTGAGTACCGTGCTGTATGACATGTTGAGCGGTATACTGGACACGTCAGGCGTGACCGTGGGGACCGTGACGGACGTGTGGCTGCACAACGCCTTAGAGCCGTACGGTCACTTGCTAGCGTTCGATCCAGCAAGGGTCGAGATAAATCCTCACGCAGCGGTACATCCGCACGGTCAGGGTGTGCCGGTGATCGTCTCACGGGTACAACACACCATCTTAGTGCGAGCCAACTATTTGATGTTGGGACAACGCGTCGAAACGCACGAACTGTTACGTGTAGGAGCTTAATGCCATGCCGACTTTTACAAGTGCCCAGCTGGACCCTAATCGGGGGTACCGCACGTGGGCTGAAGAAGAGATCTATTACCCCGGACACGACGGTTACGTCCCCAACATTGGGGATCTGGTGATCAATCTGCAAACGGGCTTTAAACGCGTCATAAACGTCAACGTTACTACCGGTGAATCTGAACTGGTGGCGTGGCGAGTCCCGAGTGTTAACGGGGTTGACGGAGAAGACGTCTTGACCGGTGCAGGACCCGGCCATGTCAGTGAATCGTTTCGGATCTATCTGGACGAAAATGTGTTTCCACACACACTGACGTTTGATGGACGGCTTAAAATTCACGGCACAGCTGCGAGAGAAGTCAAGATCTTTCGTGGGGCTGACATAGGACCCCAGGGCACCGTGGTGTCTCGCATGTATGATCAAGGCGGTCAGCTTCTGGGCGAAAACATACCCATGGAAACGGTCATGTCTGACATGGGCGCTTCGTTGGGGTACAAAGTACCCGTGGTCGGTCACACCGTAGCGGATCTGGTCACAGGCGAGCTACTCACCGCAGTGGTCTTTAATGACGAAGGGTCGGTGTTGTCAATTAACACGTTGCTGGCAGAGCGTACCGGTTACGTGAGACGATCGCAGGCGGCTGCGCTGTACGTAACCGATGTTAAGCTGGAGTCTCCTTATTTGGACCCAGGCACCGATGAGCTGCACGTGCCCATTAACTTGCCTTTGTCCAACGTGGCGATGGAAGGCGTGGTGACTTACTCGGACGGGCGCGTTGTCCGGGTGCCGATTGATGGCACCAAGATGCGGGTAGATGGGTTGAACAACTACGTGTCCACAGTGGTCAATCAGACCGTTCCCGTGGTGTTGAAATACACACTGTCTGCGTCCGAAGTCAACTACACCGGAATGGTGGGGTCTGAGTTTCACGTGGCGCGATCGTACATCGTGCGATCTATCCAAGTAGATGGGGCGCACACCGTAAAGCTGTTCACCTACCCATCGTGGAATCCTGGTAACACTCAGTACGAGTTGAAGCACTGGTTGGTCAATCTGGATCGCAACATCTGCCGTGACGTCACACCGTTTGTGACCATTACCCAACAGTCTAACCCGTTCAACCCTAACCGTTACGGTGTTGTGCAGGACCTGTCATTCGTGCTGAATTTGAAAGACGCCATGCCGGCGCTCAGAGACTATCAGCACGTGCAAACCGTCGGCATCAGCCTGATCGGTCCTGGTACCGATACTGGCACACTGTGGACGTCGGAGTTTTCTCCAGAGCAAAACCCACCGTATGGATGGGGGCTGCAGGCAAACATGGAGTTTGTGAACGCAGGTAACTGGCGGATGACGTTGGACAGTGGGGAAACCTCACGGGCCAACTGGTTGTCAAAAGTCTACCGTAATTTGGAGCCATTGTACGACGCAAACGTAGAGACGTACGCACCTGAGCCTACGCACTTCCGGGTGCAGTTCAAAAACACAGCTATTGAGTACGGCATTGGTCAGTGGGATGCAGAAATGATTGTACCCAACGACTATCAGCCGGGCGAGACTTTGCTCATCACGTTCATTCACCGTCTGGTCGGTCAAGACCTGATGTTGGGCGTGGCAGGCATGTCGGTTAAACACATCTAATGTTACCTGGGTGGAGACGGCTTAGGCCGTCTTGCCCTAGTATTATGCCGCGAGGCCAACTATGACTATATTGTTCGAAAGAGACTGGCTGTCCTACCCAACCGCTGTCGTCCACCACACCACCAAGAACAAATCTTGGGTTGAGTTTGCAGTACTGCTGAAAAAGATGGGAGTAAAGAATCATCTGTTTCATTTAGCGCTGCTTAACCCCGAACTGGAGCACGTGGATCCGTTTGACCCACATCTGACCTTTGAGACTAAGAACATGATCCGCATGGAGGCCCAGTTTAACCCCTGGTACTTTTTCCGTGAGATTGTGCGAGTGCCGCCTCAAGCCGGGCCCAATCCCGTTCCACTCAGGGCCAATCGGGGCAACATCTCCTTGTATTGGTCGTTCTTTAATCACATCGATTACGCGTTGGTGCAAATCCGTCAGACAGGTAAGTCGGTCACCGCCGACTGTTTGATGGCGGGTCTCATGTACGTATTCTCGTCTAACACCATGATGGGGCTCTTTACTAAGGATGACGCTTTGCGTCGGTCCAACGTCGACCGTATCAAACGAGTAAGGGATTTTCTGCCTGGATACATTTATACAAAAAACCGATTGGACGTTGACAACCAATCCGAGTTCTCTTACGAAACTTTGCAGAATCATTACAAAACAGCGGTGGGTCAAAAATCCGAGATAGGCGCCAACAATATCGGGCGTGGGTTCACCATGCCGGTACAACAATACGACGAGACCGCGTTTATCTCCTTGCTGGATGTGACCATGCCAGCGGCGCTGGCGGCGGGTAACGCTGCACGTGAAGAAGCCGCTTTGTACGACAACCCTTACGGCAACCTCTACACCACCACCGCAGGCCGCAAAGACACCCGTGTGGGTAAGTACGTGTACAAGTTCTTTCACCGAGCCGCCCCTTGGACCGAGTCGTTCTACGACGCGGAAAACGAGAAACAACTCCACAACCTGGTACTGACCAACGGTAAGGGTCGTAAGCTGATGATCCACGGGGTGTTCAACCATCGCCAGTTGGGTAAGTCTGACGAGTGGTTGGCTAAGACCCTGGCGGAAAACAACGCCACCGGCTCCGGCGCTAACATGGACTTCTTTAACATCTGGGAGTCGGGGGGTGAGGAAAATCCCATCGACCCACGGCTGGCCGAAGTCATAAGGGACTCTGAGAGGGATGCGTCGTACAACCACATTTGTCGGGAGTACTACATCCTGAAGTGGTACCTTGAGGAAAACTCAATCGATGAGTACATGCGCGATAACAAAACCGTGCTGGGGTTGGATACCTCAGAGGCCATAGGGCGAGACGGTATCGGATTCATCATCTCATCCGTGGTCAATATGGAAACCATCGCGACTATGTCTATTAACGAAACCAATCTGTATCGGTTTGGTAAGTTTTTGGCGTGGTTTTTGTGCGAGTACAAAAACGTCACCATGGTCATCGAGAAGAAGTCGTCTGCACAAAACATCATCGATACGTTGCTGATCGAGCTGCCTAAGCGGGGTGAGGATCCGTTTAGGCGGATCTTTAACCGCATCGTGGATGAGGCGCCTAAGTCGTCGCAGGATTATAAGGACGTGGTCTTGACGCCCATGAACCGCCGCCACCCTGAGGTGTACAGCAAGTACAAGAAATACTTTGGCTTTAACACCACAGGCGACAGCCGTAAATTGCTGTACAGCGTTGTACTGGGGTCTTACACAGCCAAAGCGGCGGGCATGGTGTATGACAAAACACTGATACAAGAGTTGTTGGGTCTGGTGATACGCGATGGACGGATTGATCACAGTGAAACCGGGCACGACGACATGGTGGTTTCGGTACTCATGTCGGAATGGTTTGTAACTCACGCTAAGAACTTGAAGTTCTATGGCATTGACCCATTGACCATTAAAACCTCAGCCTATAAAAAACGTGAGGACATGCCTTTGAAGGAGCAGTTGCACGATTTTGAGCAAGAACAACTGCAAGAGGAAATGGGCGCCATCTGGGAGGAGCTGCGCAATACGTTCGATGTGTTTAAAATATCCAGACTGGAAAGTAAGATCTACCGCCTGTCGTCAAAACTGATCGAAAGCGATGAGGACTACCTGTCCATCGACGCCATGATCGAACAGGCCTCAATGGATCGGGAAAACAAACGAAAAGCCATGAGACTGGGTCGACGATAACGGCATAAGTACCCTGTGAGCTCCTCAGGGGGCTCACAGGGGTATATGCTATCCGTAGTAGTCTTTGGCTAGGGTGCGCAGTAACAAGTAGATCAGCAGCCCCGTACGAGCGGCTGACAGTGTGTTAGGATTACGGGTACCCGTGGCCAGACGCACGATCTTCTCCGCGGTCTGTCGGATCTTTTGGATCGACTCCTCGTTGTTTTTAGAGGCCATGAACACGCCTCGTAAACGCAATACCACCGATTGGAAATCTTTGGGATTGGGGATTGTGTCACGGTGTGTCTGGACGTAGTCCATGGAATACACCACCAGTTCCTGCGTCAGCATCTGGATGTCTTTCGCCATCCGTCCGTTGTAGTTGTTGATCATGTACAGTAAGGAGTCCCGAAGGTGTTTCTCTGAGGTGGTGTGCATCAACTCCAAGGTGGTTTCCACCAGATCGTCTTTAATGAACGACGTTTTGGTTTCAATCGTGGTGTGTATGTAGCGGATGTAGTCGCGTTCTTTGTTGATCACATCGCGTATGAGCTTCTCTCCGTCTTGTTCGCCCACCATACCGCCGGACGATACACGAGACTCAGAGGCGCGTATGCGGTAAAACACGTCGTTCATGTCTTTAACGAGTTGCTTGAGTCGGGTGTGTATATCACTGATGGCATAGAGGACTTTGTCATCCGGCTCGTGCGTTAAAAACGCCTTGGTGTGAATAGAGCGTTCAGACAACAACTCTTCGGCCCGAGCCACAAACAACTTCTTCCAACTGCCGTGTTCTTTTAAGGTAAACTTACGGGATAACGCTTTGTACGTGGCTTGGGCGATAGCCTCGTCCGCCGGGTACGGGAAGAATCGACTAAGAATGCTGCCCATCAGCCGGTACTGAAAGATCAATGCAACCAAAAGTTCGCCTTCGCGTTTAAGTGCGTCGGTTAAACTCGATGTGCGGATGGCGTGAATCAACCACACACAAGACTGGTTGAATACGTTAGGGCCTACTTTATGCGTGCGAGTAATTGCGGGTAAGTTAAAAATGTCTTCTTGCAGGGCCATATCGTCAATGACCAACACCACATCAAACCAGGCGTTGTAATCAGTTTGTTTAAAACGCATCGGATGGACGCCTAAAAGATTCCCACCAAAATACGCAATGTGGTCTTCGTTCTTATTCACGAACTGACTTTCAAACACACGCAGCTCTTGAATCAATGCGGGGGTAATTTTGACGTCAGAGGTGTATTTCCTAAAAACGTCTTTTAAAGTGTTGGCCATGGCAAGTATCCAGTGATGGGGTCTTTGAGGTCATAAAGTGAGGCGGGATCTCCGCCTCACATCTCACTCCTCGATGTTTAACAGGCTGCCCGTAATAGCGTGCATGTGTTCTTTGTAATACTCACACAAGGCGCCCAGTGCCCACTCACGACCTGTCTTCCCCTCGGACTCAGTCAGAGTTTGTAGGTGCTTCTTGTACATCACCACCGCAACGGGGTTTAGAAACTTGGGTGGGCGAGTGACCTGACCCCGATGAACCATACCCGTGTCGGGGTAATATCGCACAGTGACCATCTTTCCTGTTATAGCGTCAAGCAAATAGGCTTTAAACACGTCCCCATCTTGAGCGGCCCACAGCATGTCACCTCGACACAAAATGTCAAGCGAATCTGCAACACCCTTAGATCGACACGCCCTGGGTAAACTCATGCCAACCAGCAGTTTGCGGCGCTCTTCTTTGGCTAAGTACCAACTGGCTTCCGCCTGTGCGTGTGTGGTGATGTCGACCACCTCTGACGCACAGAAAGAGTGCCTATGGGACTCGTTGCGAACCATGGCCTCTAGGGGGACCGTGCGGTCCCCTATACGCACCAGGACCTGTTTGAGTTTGGGGTGGCTCCACCGGGCCTCTTGTATCAGTCCGTAGATCAGACAGGCAGCCTGACGGTCTATCAAGTCTTTTACCCCAGCTCGAACGTACATATCCGGACCGTATCGGCACGACACCAACAGAAACTCACCTTGATCTTCCAAAACATGATCCTTGACGGTTTTGTCTCGGTTCATGCGGGTGATCCAGCGGTATCGATTCGTTACGACCGCATGCGCGGCTTTAAAGAAAGCTTCTACTATGAGTGGCCACGCTGCGCGGTCATCGGATAAGTCCGTGATAAGCTCCGTGATGGGGAGGGCATTAGACTTTGCCATGAGTGACCCCCCGTTGGTCTTGGTATTTGCCTCCACGTTTTTCGTAGTCCGTTTCACAAGGACGGCTGCCTCGGATAAAGACAAACTGTGAGATACCTTCGTTGGGGTACAACAACACCGGCTTAGGAGTGTGGTTGGATATTTCCAACACCACCTGACCCCGGAACCCGGGCTCAATCGGCGTTACGTTTATCGATAATCCTGAGCGGGCGTACGTTGACTTACCCAACGCAATGACAAACACATCACTCGGAATGTCAAACACTTCTAAACTGTGCCCCAAAATAAACCCATGAGCAGGCACCATGATGGGGCCCGCGTGGTCAGACATATCCACCGAAGTGAAATGATCGTCGTCTACGGCCTTAGGATCAATGACGTTGCTGCTGGCCAAATGAAATGGGCTGGCTATTTTAAACATAGTCCCTAAGCGGACGTCGTAGCCGTAACTGCTGGGGCCATAGCTGATCACACCGTCACGGACAAGTGTGTCTACGTAGGGCACAATCATGCCTTGTTCAGCTAGATCAAGTATGCTGCGGTCGTCTAACAGGCCGGTAAGGTCGGTCATAGTGGGTTGTCCTTTTTTAGGGTTGGGTGAGTGGACCTCACCCGGGTTGGGGTTACTTGGCTGGGGTAGCGGTGTCGTCATCGAGTGCTTTGTCAAACTCCACCCACATCATCTCTTTCAATGCGCTGGTTTCAACCATCAGCGTAAGGCCGGTCACCAGATCCATCAGCAGATGAGATTCATCGCCCTCGGCGACGTAGCAGTAGTGGCGTCCCACTTCACTGGTCTTGTCGCTCAAGGGTGGCAGCAGCAGACCTTTACCAATGCGAAGATACGGCATCTCAGACAAACTGCCCAGTGGTATAAAGTCCACCGCACGACGTGGGTCGATCATCAGTTTGGTCTGAGTGATCGCATCGACGACGCACACCACGTCTTTGATCGGCAGTGGGGTAAAGGTATCGACGTTCAATACCGTGAAGGTGGTTTTCTTGTGATCAAACACCAACCGGTATTGTGTTTGACAGATGTCAAACACGTCTTTAAGCACCGGGAAGTTCTCAGACAAGCCGTCTTTGGAGTTCTGCTCGATGTCCAGCGCTTCGTCACGGATCAGGGTGGCGATGCCGTAGTTGAGAATGTTGTACGTGGTGGACATGCTTTGATCGGGCATGGTCTGGCCGTAAGGGAACACCATAGAGGTGATGGTGCGCCCCGGGTCCATCAGGTACATCAGCTGCCACATCCCCATTTCACGGATGCTCATGATGTTCTTCTGGAACAGCTCGTCGAACGCTGTGTCCGCGTCCATGTCCAACTCGTACAGGTCAAACACGTTGTCGTCACGGGTGATCAATTCAGGTAGGTTGAACTCTTTGACTTTTTCAGCGTCCACATGGAAGCCGGTGGCGACCAGCAACAGTTTGTCATTGGCTTCGAGCACCTCGCACAGCGTCTCGTAGCCCACCACACTTTGTGTGGGCTTAGGTGCGGGGTATTCGGTGCCGACTTCTGGGGCGGTGGAGTCTGTCATGGGTATGTCCTTTGTCGTTTGGTGTGGGTTAGTGCACAAGATCATCCCTGTGTCTATTTTCTGACATACCATCCGCATAGATGGTATTGCTTCGCGCGCGGGCGCCCGCGCACCACGTACACGCTGACTACGGAGTGTAACGTAGTAGGTGTGGAGGTTGATATCTTTCCCTACCGGGATCATGGATGTGTTAGGATATTCGCTAGAAATATCCTCTATGCTGCTAAGTCTATGATTTCCTTACTAAAAGTAAATTTCTATGCAGCTGCATCATGTTAGGAAGAAAAAGAGTGGAATGAAGAAGACGAGTGAAACGAAGTCGACTGAATGACATCCTCATTATCCTTACGCTTTGTCTTGGACGACACGCGAGTGGCGATGCAGTCGTTTAGGGGAGAGGTATTCATACCTTCATTTAGTACCTGGAAAAAGATACCTCGTTAAGTGCACGTATCCTAGGAGAGGGCCGTAGAGCCCTCCTCGTATGCTGCGTGTGGACAAAACGAATACGGATAGACATCATGATAGTGAGCCGTACCCACCCATGAACGAGACCAAACAATGAGCACCATGATCGATTACGCACGACAACACCACATGCCGCTCGAGTGGCTGCACCTGCGCATGGCGGGCGACTGTCCCGATTTGGAAACCGCATTAAAAGAATTCTTGTCCCCCACCACCGATGAGGTTCATGCCGGCAAGGTGCGAGAGGTGCCTATCTCTCGCACTGAAGTGATGAGTCACGTAAATGCTCATTACGATTTGAGCTTTGCCGACCTGCTTCAATATTGGGCGACGTTGGGGTATCGATTGTCCTTTGCCGCGTGGCACCTAGGGGCGACGTCTAGCCGCATATCAAGCACGTGCACTTTCTACCGTATAAACATCCAGTGGGCCCGTGGGATCTCCTACACACGCGTCCCCTTCGGTACCCGGGTTGAGGTAAACGGCACGTCGATGACCCTTAAAGAGTTTGCTGACAACTACGGTCAATCGGCGCCTGCGCTATCAAGTAAATGGGAAAGATACACCCGAGAACAAATCCAGGCACACGTGCGTAAGATCGTTAAGGTCTACACCGCCAACGCCACCTACAAATTCCTGACAGGGACACTGTAACATGCCACATTTCACAGAAAGTCGTCTTAAAATCAACGCGGTCATGTTGCGTCCCGACGTCTATAAAACGTACGGTATGCCGACGTGTAAGACATCCGGATCGGCCGGCGTCGATCTGAGGGCGTGTGTGGACGCCCCTGTGACCATCGCCCCTAACCAGGTAGTGATGGTACCCTCCGGCCTTAAGATCCACGTGGCAGACCCACAGTACGCTGCAGTGTTGCTGCCCAGGTCCGGTCTCGGGCATAAGAACGGCATCGTGCTGGGTAATCTGGTGGGTCTGATCGATTCGGACTACATCGGTGAGATGGGCATCTCGGTGTGGAACCGCAGTGAGATCCCTTTCTCCATCATGAAAGGTGACCGCATAGCACAGTGCGTGATCATACGTGTGGAGCAACCTGAATTCGTTTGGGTAGACTCTTTAGAAGACAGTGAACGCGGTGAAGGTGGATTTGGCTCCACCGGCGTCTCCGAATAACACGATACACACTAATCGTAAAGAGGTTTCACTATGTCACACGGACACGGACAAGATGTACCCGGGTACGCACAACCTATCATCGCGTATCTTCTCTGTATAACGAGGTGTGAAGCCCTACGGGATCGGTTAAAGCACCAACGCGCCCACGATCTCCCAGGAGATCAGGAGACGGTGGCGTTGTGCCTGACGTACTGGGATGAACACTATCGTTTCTCGGACGATCTATCCGCGTGGCGCCGCGGCCACGACGATGAGCAATGGCTGGTCAAAAACGACCAATGGTTTGAACGCGACGTACCCTTTGCTAACCGCCACTTGCTCCAAAAAGGCCTGGTGATCACATCCATGGGGGATGGGGTAACCAACGACAATGCTTTAAGGCTGAAAGCGTTTCGCCGCGGCATCAGTGACGTGGAATGGTCTCAGGTGATCCTGCCGGTGGAAAACGCTATACGGGTACTGGATGAATATGAATTACCTCGTAGTGAGGTCACCCACACACTACCCACGTCTGCGTGGGTAGGCGACCGGGATCGTAAAGTGTTGGTCGTGCCCCGGAGCGTAAGAAACGCGGCAGAGCAAATACGCACGGGGATGAACGCGGCGGTAGAAAAGGGCATTGAGTTGGACATCTGGACAGGGTGCCATTCCAAAACAACCCCTGCGTTGTACTACGTGTCGTCGGGTCGATTTGCTATCTGGCCTAACAAACCCACAGCGGTACGTGGAGGTGCTTTGTGAACCTTCGTCTGGAAGTCGACATTATCGCCGATGCCTTAGTAACGGTGTGGTTAGCGCTGTGGTTCAGTGTGGTGGCACTGGTGTTAGGGGTGGGTACTCTGTGGGGCGCTGACAGCGCCGCTGAGGGGCTAACGCGCATCGTGGCTGTGTGGGCCGTCATATTGCCCACACTGGGTCTTTGGGGATTCTGGCGTGGGTTGTTTCGATGGCCAGACGTTTTGTTGCTTATGTCGACGCCACTGGCGGCATACGCTACAGCGACCATACTAAAACTCTCCGTGCCCATACCCCCTACCGATCATGTGTGCACCAAATAATCTCAGATATACATTATTAGTGGGATAGATACACACGTATCATCGCCTGCCCACCACAGGGCTCCACAGATAAGGAATTTATTATGAAAGTATCCTACGTCGTTACTTTGAACGCTAGCGAGTTAAAGTCCATTAAACGGGTCTTGGCAGAAATAGCCCCCGACGAAGCCATAACGAAAGGGGAGATCAAGATTACTCAACGCAGCAAGCTTTCATCGATGATGGTGAAAGCCAAATTGAAGCGCACGGCCCGTATTGAAATGGAGGTAGAGATCTCCGAAGAGTATACCGAATGGTACGCCGACACCGTCGAACGTTTAGCACCACTGATCCGCGGCCTGATCCCTCAGCTGATAAATATCGGTGAAGAGGCGACTAAGTGCGCCGGTCGTCTACCACAAGACACGGACCAGGTCACCGAAACCGAAGGGGTGTAACGCATAAGGGGTGGGGCGGCTAACACAGCGCCCTTATCTTTTTTTTTTGATTGAGAAAGACCGCATGAGCTTAAAAGATATCGGTAAAGAACACAACATCCCTTACTGGTGGTTGCATCGTCGGATGGGGCATCAAAAAATGACCTTAGATGAGGCACTGCATGCGTTCACCCACCCTACGGTGGATGAGCGAATCATGGCAGACACCGTCGATAAGCCTCTCTCCAAAAAGACTATGATGCATCAGGTGGAAATGGCGTACAGTCTATCCTTAACGGATCTGGTACAGTACTGGGCTTCGTTAGGGTACCGCATAAAGAGAATGGCACATTGGTTGAATGTCAGCCCAAGCAATCTACGCGGCATCATCTGCAACATGAAATTCCGTGTCGCGTGGCCTGAAGCACCGGACTTAGATGGCATGGGTCGGCCCGTACGGTACACGGTCAATGGGTCACCTATGACCCTGACAGCGTTCGCTACACGATACGACTTTCAAACAGGTGGGTTGTCTGAGCGTTGGCACCACCTGACCACCGAGCAGATGTCTCGTGAGATGACAAAAATAGCCCTCTCTCGAAAGGTTGATCCTATTCGAGGGTTCTTAACGATGAAGTTAATCTGATGTCCCCACGGTATGATATGTATTCAGGTTTGGCGCCGTGGGGTTTCTGCGGCGTCCTTTTTAACCGTTTAAAGAATAACCCATTACAAACGCTTACTGTGTGTGAACTCACTATGGTATAGCAAACAGTTTATGGTGTTGTTGCGTTACCGTGCCACGGCACGCTCTCTTAGGTCGAAATCTGCTCGTGAAAGCAAACTCATTGATGCCGCGAATGTCGCGTCGCTACTACATAGGCTTTCCAAAACAGTTCGGCTAGGGGATGGCAACAACACCACCTTTTATGGTGGTCCGGGATGGTTGGGGTGTCCAAGCCCGGTTCGGCATCTTTATCTATGTCGCGTAGCACTTGGATGTTACCCGGACCACCACCTTTTTTTATTTAGGAAGAAGATCTGAGGTAGCGTCCTCTCCAGCGTTATACTCATTTAGGTCTGGTATGTGCCCTGGGGGCCGCCCCAGGGCATTATGCTGTCTAGCCACAAACGGGTGTGTTGAAAAAGATCACAGACAGATATCATAGTAAAGATAGACCAACGTTAAGGAGTCCCTTTTTCATGATTAAGGTAGTTCCCCCTAAGACTATTGTTATTTGTAACCGGGAGCTTTTGTATGTCGAAGTCTGATGCGTTTATTGAAAGACGTACTGCCTCACTGGTGGATCGCTACGCCGCCCCCCTGGACGAAATACAATCACAGTGGCCTCAGGGCACTGTGGTGTTTGCAGATCCACTGCACCTGGTCTTATGGGTCATGCCCACCACACCGCTGGATGAGTCGTTTGAAACGTACACCACGTTGCTAGAAAAAGTGGCGTCAAACAACACTTGGGCGTGCATTGCCCCCGACCGCCACATTCTAGAAAACGCACTGGCGGATTATCAACTCACCAATGCCACCCTTCACGTCAATAAAGATCTAGTAACGTGGCTGGTCCACACCACCTAAATAACTACCTATAAGGAAACCCCATGAGTAACCTAAAAGACTGGCTAGAAAAACCGGAAAAACGGCTGAAGCCCACCGACCTGGCCTTTCTCGACAAACAACTTATATCGTTGATGGAGGCAAGTGAGGACATCGAACAGAGGGTATTTAAATACCCTCTGTCAGTCATACTGATTAAATTTTCGGACTTAAAAGTACAGTTCGTTTTAGTGGATACACAATCTCAAAGCACGTTGCTTTCTCTGGCCGGCCGATTAGACGATTGGTACGAGGCGTACGGTATCCGTGCATATAGCTTAAAGCAGGCCTATAACAAGGAAGGTTTCTTAATAGCGCCTATGGACAGCAGTCATTACGTGCGCACCGGCATACCCATACCCAACTACAATGAGCAGTGGTATTGGGACGTCCCTTTGTCACTGAATCAACTGCCTATCGAAATAAAAGACGTTAAGTAGTGAACAGCATAGCAGGAGGGCCTACGCCCCCCTGCTCCTATGCCGCCTTTTTTTGTTTGTATGCCGCCTCTATCACGATTAGCGATTGATGCCTATTTGTAAGCCGATGGTACGCTTCATTCGCTCTTCGTCGTTGGCGTGAGTCACCCGACCCCATTTCTCGCGCAGGATCTCTTGGTACAACTCATTCGCATCGGAGTAGCCGTCGACAAAGTCTCCTATGGCCCCAAGGTTTACGCCGCCGTGTAAGAAACCTTGATCCAGCATCACGCGTTTATGAATATAGATAAAGGCTTTGGTCGCTTGCTGCACCATGTCAGAGAACACGGGCCAAGACGCTGGGGCAATGTTTGATAACGCTGCGTCGTGCTCTACGTTGCACCGCAGGAACGCGTTACCCGGCATCGGGGTGTGGGACTTGACCAGTACGATGTTTTCGCCGATCAGCTGCACCGCGGCGGTGGACAGCACACCCGCTTGCTCAGACGACGACAGCAACCCTGAGGCGGCGCCCATCAGGTCACTTTGGTGTGTTTGATAGCCACGCCCCGACATGGCGTTATACGCTCCACGAGACCCGTATGTCATCGACATTACAGAAGTGATGGCGCAGCCATCGGTGCGGTCCTTGGGGATGTGATACACTTGCATCCCGTTGTGATATCGTTGCACCGGCAGTCCGTCTAATGGCACTTCTATCTGTTTACCCCCTCGAAGATTGCAGTCGGGTATGACTCGACTCTGGATGACTTTTTCACGAATGCGGTGTTCCAATGAAATGGCAAGACCTTGACGGATTGCCTCACGATCCATGAACGCCATCTCTAGGACTTCCGGTGGGATAGTGTAATACAGATCGCTCAACGCTTTTTGAATAATGTTCATTGCTTGCTCCTACGACCGGCGTTACACCCGTCAGTTTTTATGCGCTTGCGTGTTAGTATGACGAAAGTGGCGGTACATAAGATTCCTACCGCTGATATAGTCTATGTGACTGTGCCTTTGAGCCAAACAATCTGAGGTAGACATCATAGTAGTGTAGTACACCGAGGCCATCGGAAAGACGGACTCGTAAAACGCTTGCTTCATCGGGTGGATTTACAGTTTGCTCACGCACACCACAGAGGCCCGATGAAGCAAGAATCCCCGTACTTTAGTGCGGGGAGTTTCAAATCCCGTAGCACAACATACCTAAATGAGGCATTACAATGACTAAGGAAATCAAACCTAAAGCAACTCTTTCTATATTCGCTGCTGGCGGGGGAGGCATAAATCTGGGTTCTCATTTTGAGAACGCCGAAGTCCGTGACGGACAAGCCATTATCGAGGTGACGTATGTCGACACCTCGTTGTCCAACCTCCACAAGGGCCTGGACCGCTCCAAAGCCGCCATCATCGAAGGCGTAGACGGGTCCGGTAAGGTCCGTAAAGAAAACGCCAGTGTCATCTCGGAGTCAGTAAAGAAAATTTTACTGGACCATCCTCCAGGTGACCTTTCCATCGTGGTCTATACCGGTATGGGCGGCAGTGGATCAGTGTTTGGCCCACTCCTGCACTCGGAGCTGTTGTTCCGCGGGGATCAGGTAATCTCTATCATTGTCGGAGGTGAAGATTCCGCCATGGCCACCGACAACACGGTAGACACCCTAAAAACGCTGGATGCGATTTCACAAAAACGTAAGAAAAACGTGGTATTCGCGTATCAGCACAACGATCCAAGCACTACCCGTTCCGAAGTGGACGCGCACGTTCACACGACTATCGCGTCGCTGGCAGTTCTGGCCTCCAGACAGAACGATGAGTTAGACACGCGTGACTTGTACAACTGGATCAACTTCTCTGAAATCGACCGTTTAGATGTTGAGCCTGCGCTGGTACGCCTGCGTGTGTTCGATCACGAGTCGGCGGTAGAGGGTGCCCAAGACTACGACGTCATATCTGTCGCTAGCTTGATGTCCAGTCCTTCTGTATCACCCCCAGACTGGCATCCGGACTACAGCGCCACGGGTTACTGCGATTTGAAAGCCATCACCGGCGAAGAGCAAGAAGGTTTGCACTATCTCCTTACGCACGACGTCGATAAAATTTACAATTACATCGCCGAGGTTCAGAGTAAGATTAAGGAACGTAAGTCCGCCCGAAAAAACGTAAAACGCTACTCCAATGAAGGCGAAGCGGACGACAACGGCCTGGTGCTGTAAGCTTACGGGATAAGGATAATAGAGTTCATTATGGGTACCTTGTTCTGGTGGGTTATCGCCTCACTGACTTGGTAACTAAGGCTCATTGTTAGACTGCCGATTTAATAGCTGTACATAAGCGGGGGACTTAGGTCCCCTGCTTATGCCGTAAATCAAATAATCTCAGATATACATTATTACAGTGATAGATACACACGTATCATCGCCTGCCCACTGCCGGGCTCCACAGATAAGGAATAAGACAATGACCAACTTCATCGAAATGTTTGGCGCGATAGCCGAGGCGGAAGAGATCCGCCTCGTGTGCAACGCCAAGGTCGGGGGCTCCTATGGAGTCGTCGATTACTGGCGGGAGCCAGGGGGCGGCGATTACCACCTCGCCTACGGGTACGGGGAGGCTAGCCCCGTAGCCTCCCTATTTAGGGAGGCTAACGCAGCCTCTCTGGCCCTCAACAGGGGGGGCAACATCCTCCTTAAAAAGGAGGGGGTGTTGGCCATCCTCACCCCAGGGGGTGAGGTGGTCTACCAGGAGACACTGGTAGAATAGAATAATCGAGGGCGATGCACAGCGAGTCGCCCTTGTACTACCCTACACTCACCCGACCGTCGCTAAGTCACAGTTAAGAACCAACTCCTAAAACCGGATATAAAATGCAAGTATCCTTGCATAGAAGTTCTGGCTATACGGTACGGTTCAGGAGTCGATTGATGAAATACATCAACATGACCCCGCACGCCATCCATTTAAACGATGGCCGTGTCTTCGAGCCTTCAGGCACGATTGCACGGGTCGGCAGCTCTTTCACAGAGTTTGCCGACGACGTATGCATCCAGGTATTTGGTGAGGTTACAGACCTCTCAGCGCCTGAGGATGATGTACGTTACATCGTAAGTGGCATGGTACTCTCCGCCCTTAAGGGCCAGCGCGTAGACGCAGTAGCTCCGGCTACTGGTCACGTAGACTGTCGGCGTAACGAGAAAGGCCACATCATCAGTGTGCCTGGCTTCGTACGCTGAGGTAAGTCCTGCGGACACCGGTACCCTTCACGTTAAAAGGGCGGCAATATTGAACACTGCCGATAGCTGGATGCAGCAAGTGTTCACATCATTCATAAAGAAGGAAAGTGATCATGGGAATTCAAGTTTCAGTAAAGCTAGCTGATCTACCAGCCGAGTTTGTGGTTTCCACCACTTTGGAGGAGAAGGTCGACTATGGACACCCTCGATTTGAGGAGGTGTTCCACAGTGAAGGGACTTGTCTCACCCGAGAGGTGGAGGTGACTATTGTCACCACGCCTCTCGGGGTGGCACTCCCCGTGTACGGGGATGTATGCATGTTCGACAACAAACATGCGAACATGCATGTTGTTGAGGAGCTGGACGCCCACGGCGTCCAGTATACACGCGGCTAGGGTGGAGATGGAGATGGAAGAGTTAAACGAATTAAGGGAGATTATAGTCTCCCGGTTCAGCTCCGCTTGGGAGCTGAACGATGCGGCCCACCGCATCAAGCACTTCAGGGAGGTGGAGCTCTGCGGCTACCACCTCAACGAGGTGTTGGGTTTGGGGTACGACCCCAAGCTGATATTATTCGTGGCTTATTTCCACGACATGTTTGCCTGGAGTCGGGCAAACCACCACGAGCTATCAGGCTCGTTTGTTCGTGGCACATGCCACGCTGTACTGTCGTCACTCACGGATGAGGAGCGGCTGTTGGTAGCACAAGGATGTGAAGAACACCGAGCCTCCTTTAAAGGAGAATTTTCATCAGGCTTCTCGGCTCTGATGAACTCGGCGGACCGTGGATTTCCTACGGACGTCGGGGCGATGCTGGAAAGGGCCATCCAGTACCGCATGGCTCGAGGTCATGGTCGTGATGAGTCGATGCAGCCTGCAATCGATCACATTAAGGAGAAGTTCGGGGCAGGGGGATACGCTAGGTATCCGGACCTGTATAAGCAGGCGTTCGAGGGGCAGCTCACCGAGATGCAAGAGACTATACATCTCTTGTAGAGCTGCAGGGGTACTCGCAGATACCCCTACCTTATTTTTTTGTGTGATCTAACATAATAGAGATAGACATCATGTAGGTGAGACGTAGCCTGTTAACGTGACCAGTTTTGAGTTTGAGAAATCGTTGTAATAACACGACATGATAAGATACTTCGTGGACGCCTCAGCCAAAGACTACATGCCCTACCAAGCGTAAGGAGATACCGCATGATCCCCTACCGTAAAAGAGTATTAGAACTCAGAGTGTTACTGAACCAACACAATCACCTGTACTACACACTGGATGACCCCATCATCACCGATGCGGAATACGACTTACTGTACCGGGAGTTGTTCAGTCTAGAAGCCACTCACCCAGAACTGGTGACGCCCGACAGCCCCACGATGACGGTGGGCGCGATCTTGGCACCGGATCTAAAGGAAGTCACCCACGGCACCCCCATGCTGTCTCTGGCCAATGCTTTTAACGAAGAGGAGCTACGGGCGTTTGATAAGCGAGTGCGCAAAACAATCAAAGGCGAGTACACCCACGTGTGCGAACCCAAGATGGACGGACTAGCACTCAACTTACAATACCGTAATGGAGAGCTGCACCGAGCCGCAACCCGAGGCGATGGTACCAGGGGTGAGGACGTCACTCACCATGCGCTGGCGTACGCGTTTGTTATCTCAGGCATACCGATGCGGATCCCGTACCGTGAGGATGTGGAGTTACGTGGCGAGGTCTTTATGACCACGCCCGCGTTTATCCGCTACAACGACCACCGCGTCGCCCAGGGAAAAGCCCCCACGGTCAACGCACGAAACGCCGCCGCAGGATTGCTGCGCCGCAAAGAGCCTTACACAGACACCGAAAGCCATCCTCTGACATTCTGCCTTTACGCAGGGCATGGGTTTGAGGGCATACTCGGCCAAATCGAGTTCTTTGCTGAGGCGTCTACATGGGGGATGTGGATCAATCCCCAGATACACCACACGCCCTCTATTAAGGAGGTCATCGAGTACTGCGCGACTTTAGAGCAGTCTCGTACCGACCTAGGGTACGAGATAGACGGTGTGGTGATAAAGGTCAACGCGTTTGATCAACAAGCGCAGTTAGGCAGTCTGTCACGCACCCCCAACTGGGCCATCGCGTACAAGTTCCCAGCGCAGGACGCTGAGACGGTATTGGCGTCGGTGGATTTTCAGGTGGGGCGTACCGGTGTTCTTACTCCGGTGGGCCGTCTGGTGCCGGTGCACGTAGGAGGCGTCACGGTGTCCAACGTCACCCTGCACAACATGGATGAGATCTTAAGGCTGGGCGTGCACGTAGGGCAGACGGTGGTGGTGCAGCGGGCAGGGGATGTGATCCCTAAGATCGTAGGCGTCAGACCACCGGCGATAGAAGGGACGCAGGTCACGATAAAAGCCCCCACAAAGTGCCCTATCTGCCATTCCCCCGTAGAAAAAGATCCCGATACGGTCGCGGTACGCTGCACCGGTGGGCTGATATGCCCAGCACAAGTCAAAGAGTCTATTGTTCATTTTGTCTCACGAAAAGCCATGGACATAGACGGCCTAGGTCCTGTGACGATCGATAACCTGTTAAAGCATTCCGTCATACGTGACATATCGGATATCTACGACGGTTTATTAAAGGGCAAAACGTTGGAGCTTTGGCTGGGAGATAAAACCGCCATTAAAGTGCGCTCAGTCATAGCCGCCTCGCGTAAGCCTACCTTACAGCGGTTCTTGTACGCCCTAGGCATACGCAACACCGGTGAAGGCACATCTAAGCGTTTAGCGGAACATTTCCGCACGCTAGAGGCGGTGCGCCACGCCACGATAGCAGAACTGAAATCCATAGTGGACATAGGGCCTATCTCGGCACTGTCTATCTATGCGTTTTTTAATAACCCTGCCTCGTTAAACATACTTCAGAAGCTAGAGCAAGGTGGCGTCCACCCCCAAGCATTGATTTTAAACGACGCAGCCCAACCACTCAAAGGAGAAATCTGGGTACTGACCGGTACCTTAGAACATCACGCCCGTGAGGACGTTAAAGTCCAACTGGAATCTCTAGGGGCTAAAGTGGCCTCCAGCGTGACTACAAAGACTACCCGTGTACTCATCGGAGCCAATGCTGGATCCAAAGCCAAGAAAGCTAAAGAGTTGTCCATACCTACGGTAAGTGAGTCCGATCTGTCCAAGTACTTAAGGTAATAGACGCGGAATGCTACCGCAGGCGTCCTGTGAGACACTGCAGTAGGGTATCTGGCAGAACTTAGTACTATGGGCATGGTATGCTAAGGATAGGCTCTACAGAGCCTCACAGGAACTCAAACCGAGGATGTCATGGATACGCGCCAAGTTACTTTAGTCAGTGTCAAGTCTATGCTGGTGCATATGCACCAACGCGCCATGGACCGGTACCGAGATGAGGTCATGGATTACCTCACCCCTAAGAAGTTGAATCAGTTGGTTGAGGTGTATCTTTCTGACGAGATTGCCTACCGGATGTCCTGGGCCGTGCATGATGACACCATGTTGGAAGAATGCATCGACGACGTGTTCGGTCGAGCTCCTTGGCATAAAGGCGACACGTCTTTGTTCGAAGACATCTCGGCCCACGTGTACGAGCCGCTGCGAGTGATGCTGTATCGTCTGTTAGATGAGCACGGCATAAATGACCAGACGATGAACGTCTGGCACATAGAAGCTCGTCCTCGTAACGAGTATTTATTCATTTGTAAAGGAGATTACAGAATCCATGTCTGGAATCGGCTGGCGAAAGACTACCGCCGTACGACTGGTATCCAGTGGGGGTTTGATCAAGGTCTTTATGGCTTTAGAGTCGCCGAAGCCTGGGTGCTCCCCGGCATCGGAGGAGCAATGGGTCTGGATCATCCAGGGGATAATTGATCGAGCGCTGCTAGAGACAGCTGTGCTAGACGATTACCTGCATTGGTTTCACAATCAAAACAACCCGATAGGCGTACAGTTGGCGTACTGCGACCTGTCAATGTTTTTATCGCGTGAAGTCAATAACCTGTACCAGGATTTAAACTACCGAGACGACCCCCCTTTGGAAATCGACTACGGTTTCTTGCACAACTGGGATCTTCGCATCACCGCCAAGATACCCCAACCCACTCAACGTGAAAAAGCGGAACACTTAGAAGACTACATCCCAGAACGACAAAGGCGACATGGGTCATGATTCAGCACCGACTACCTCGTGCGCAGTGGAACTCACACTACCCTCGGTACGAAGCCATTCCTACCCGAGACGTGTTTTTGTCATTGATGCGGTTGTTTCCGATGTGCGATGAGTATGATGTAGGCCACTTGTGTCGCCACATGCTCGCCACTACCTTCGATGTGTGGGCGATTGACAATCGCCTCAAAGACCCTTACATGCCCCATCATCCACCCACGTATGAACCCCCCACTAAGATGGGGGGTCGGCCACTACCGACCTTCTACGAACGGGTGATGGACAGTGTGGTGTGGGCAGACATTGATATGGTCAACACCATAGACCGCAACCGTGTACAAGACAGTGATTTCCGGCGCATCATCGCGTTATTAGTTCAACGGCTAGAGAACTTCTACCCCCCTACCGGCTACGATTCATTACTCGACATCCGCATGGATGTCTACGATTGGTTGCGTAACGATATGGTGGTATACATCCACTAGCTCTAACCCACTACCTGTAAAAAAAATACGGAGGCCGTATATGGGGTACCACAGCTACTTAATCCTCCCCACCTCTAGAATCATTAAAACCTTTCATGAAGAAACGTTTGTGTTGACCGACGTCGGCTTTGAATTGGAGTACATCCTATCAAAGTTGGTGGAGTTGATCGACGAAGCGCAAACGTTGCGTGGGGAATCTCCTGCCAACCATCACTGGCAGGAGGCATTTGTCACCTCTGTGCATTACGACGGCATGGCAGACTACTACGACGCCTATCAGGATTCTATTCTGTCAGGCGCTTTGCGAAAACTGTACCGAAGCATACTGACCGTGTTCATGCACCACGCACAACAACTGCACCCCGACGATAACATCGCCTACTGCCGATTACTCAACGGGGACTTGATTACCGGTTTGTTCCGGGTTCAATTAATCACCAGAGCCGACGTGGAAGCGCGGCATAACCCACCCACCATACCAGGGCCCGTACCGTGGCGACATTGATTCTAGTCGCACGGCCGTGCGAGATAACCTCACTGATCCAATGGGTCTGCAATGAGTACTACGCAGATACCCCCACCGATTGTCCTGTCATTGCTGATACGATAAGGCAACGAATAAGCACCCTTCTGCAGGCTTATTTTGTGAGAGACCGACGCGAAAAACACGATGTTCTAGACGAGGCCTTGACCGCTTTATTAGGCGCAATCGAAAATGAACTCACCCAAACGGTCGCTGCTTTAACTCAAAAGGGATACCACATACGCTCTGTCGATACTTTTGCGATCGATGGATCTACCAGGTTTATATTAACGATGCTTACCGGAGAAGACCATGAACAACCTTTACCCGTCACTGATACCGGGTAATGTCATCAGTTTCGATGTGTACCCCAGCAACTACCTAGGTACGTACTCACATGTACGTGTAGAAGGCGTTCTGAGCTACGACACCGCAGTGCGCAACGGGTTTGACCCCGTAGCGCTGCACGTTCGGGTTTCCCCTACGCTGCCTGATGATGCCCCTAATAATGCACGTAACTATTCCTACGTTGTAGTGCGAGACCGCAACAACCAGATCGCATTGATCGGGTTACCGTGGATTAAAGCCGCAACGTTGATAGTGCATACCAACTACACCGCTGAGATTACCGTAGAAGGACTCAGCATGGGAGATGACGCCAGACTGATGCAGGTATTGCATCAGAACGGGTTCCATCAAGTCAGTGTACGCCTACGGTAACTGGGGGGCTTCGGCCCCTCTCTTTTTTGTCGAGTCACTTTTTAGGTGAGCGAGTCATTGGATAGGAACCTCAACCCAGGACGCCACTCTATGAAAACACCCCCTCATGCGCACCTAATACCCGCTATCCGTAACTGGATGCTGGAGACGTTTACAGTGGTGCATCTTCGCGTAGATGCGACTTTACTTGAAGATTCTTTTTTACAAGACTATCAGAAGGACGGCATTATAACGTTAAGTGTCAGTCCAAGCGCGATCACCGGTTTTGATGTGGTTGAGGGGCAGGTCACTTTTTCTGCTCGTTTTAACGGCCGTACGCACACGGCATTCGTCCCGGCGACCTCCGTCCTCGGCATCACCGCGTTTAACACAGCCGATGACACACGGGCGTATTACCCGTTGCCACCCTGGTCAGTATCCGAGATACCCAAAGCAACAAAACCCACATTAAGCATTGTTAAATAAGGCGTACCCCATGGCCAATCCTTTTGTATTATCGGCGGACGATTACACCCGTGATTACAACGTAGTCCAAGGTGCATTAGAAGACGCTGCTCACTACTTAAGCCGTAATACCGGAGACAGCCACGAGGTCTGCTTAGCTTACGCTAAGAAGGCCATGATGCCGGGCGGCGAGTTAGGGATGGTAGACCCTAAAGTCAAGATGCTGCACAGGGACACGTCCACCGACCGCGAGAGAGGCCTTACCACTTTTACCCAGTACCTAAAGCACGTGCAGGACAACAACCTGCTCATGGCCCCCACCATGACCGTGTACAACCGAGAAGAAAACGATCCCTCGATATTGTCTACGTACACGGCAGACCGTATATCGGAACGTAAGGTGTATAAGACGCGCATGTTTGAGGCCGGTCAGCGAGCCGATGCGGTCGGGAAATCGATTGCGGACTCACAACAGAGCTCGTGTAAGATTGACGCCAACTCCCTATCGGGTGCGCACAACTCCGAGTACAGCATTTTGTTTGTAAAGTCAGCGCACAGCACACTGACGTCGTTGTGCCGCATGGCGGCGGCGTACGCCACCGCCAACAATGAGAAGTTCATTCAGGGCAACCGGCACTACTGGGAGCCTGACACCGTCTACACCAACATCGCGGCCATCTGCAACATGGTGAACGCCTCGGACATAGACGCCGTAGTGCAGCAGTACGGGCTGATCTATCCCGATGTAGAGCAGACCATGGCATGCATCGATCGATCCACACAGTACTATTGGACGTCGGTGAAACACACCGCGCAAATCCGTCAGTACGTGAGTGGTCTGACCCCCACTGAACGGGCGGCGTTTGTGTACGTAGGGGATCTGTACCATCTGGCCATACTGAACCCGGGGGTGGTGCGTGAGTTGTTTGATCGTTTCATAAAGACCCCTACGTTCACGGTAGAGGATCCCGATGCCGTGTTGGCTGATATAGACGACGATACAAAAGTGTATCTATCGGTCATGCTGCAAGACGTGTTCCGGGGTCGTGATTTCCGTAAGATAAAGGACGTTGATCCGGCAGGATGGCAGGCCATGGCCGGTCAGGTTACTTTGATACGTGAGGCGCTGGTGCACTACGAGCCTCTGATTCGTACTCTGTGGGCCTCTAAGGTCGCTCCCGCCTCGATAGCGGTGCTCCCCAACGTTATCCGTCGCGCGGTTATCGCAGGTGATACTGACTCCACGATCTTTACCACTCAGTGGTGGGTCGAGTGGTACCTGGGTAAACTGGAGTTTTCTCAGACCGCCTATCGGGTGGGTGCAACCGTGGCCTACTTTACCTCACAGATGGTGGTGCATTTGCTGGCGACGATGTCGGGCAACATGGGAGTGTCTAAACACAACCTGTTTATGT